>Ga0307982_1000018_pt1 | contig 146132 bp, 143 predicted proteins | sample OrgLakmetagen989_FD_201847 | JGI IMG/M metagenome (GOLD analysis project Ga0307982, IMG submission 201847) | Saline water microbial communities from Organic Lake, Antarctica - #989 | ecosystem: Environmental > Aquatic > Non-marine Saline and Alkaline > Saline | place: Antarctica: Organic Lake... | reverse complement strand
TGATCAGGTCAAACACCGAACCCTGTTTCAGAAAGCGAGTGGTAAAGCCAGCAAAGGGTCCAAACAACAGGGCCGGCTCGCCGTTAATAATGCGAGTATCCAGGTGTGGCACCGACATGGGCGGCGCACCCATCGGTGCTTTACCGTAAACCTTGGAATGATGCTGCTGCACCACTTCCGGCCGGTCACACACCAACCATTGGCCGCTCACCGGAAAACCGCCGTAACCTTCGGCTTCATCAATCCCTGACTTCTGCAACAGGGGCAAAGCGCCGCCGCCCGCACCCAGAAACACAAAGCCGGCCTCCAGTTTGGTCTGCTCACCGGTTTTCTGATTTTTTACCCTTATTTTCCAGCGCCCGTTATCGCGTTGATCAATGTAATGCACCGGGCTGTTCAGCATTAGCTCGAAACCGGGCTGGCTTTCCAGGTGTTTTACGATGCTGCGGGTCAGAGATCCAAAATCCACATCGGCGCCGTGTTCTATCCGGGTGGCGGCAACGCGCTGCATGGGGTCGCGATGTTTAACGATCAGCGGCATCCACTCGGCCAGGTCTTCCGGCGACTCGCTGTATTTCATTTCACGAAACAGGTGGTGCGCACTCAGACGTTCGCAGCGGCGCTTAAGGAAGGCAACGTCTTTTTCGCCCCAGACAAAGCTCTGATGCGGGGTACGGTTTATGAATGTTTTCGGGTCGGGCAATATGCCCTGTTCCACCAAGTAAGACCAGAACTGCAGCGTTACTTCGAACTGGGCGTTTATCTGCAAAGCCCGGTCGATGGCCACATCGCCCTCGTCGGTCTCAGGGGTGTAGTTCAACTCGCAGTAGCCGGCGTGACCGGTCCCTGCGTTGTTCCAGCCGTCGGTGCTTTCGTGGGCAATATGGTCCAGACGCTCCACCAGAACGATGTCCATGGTTGGGTCTAGCTGCTTCAATATTATGCCGAGGGTAGCGCTCATTACGCCCCCACCGACCAGCACTACGTCTGCCTGTCTTACGGCCATTGGTTTTTCACCCTAGCGAGTATTGAGCGTGTGTGCTCTTTCACGGTCAGCAAAAGAGCCTGTCGAAAACCTGCCAGATGGAGAGAGTAATGCTGGCAACTGTTTCCTCAGTGCGATGTGACGATTATCTCGGCTTTCAGCGCACTATCAAATGGTAATAGGCAACGATTGCGCGCCATATAACGACTCGCCTGGCCCGGGAGTCTGTCTCCGTTGCCGTGCATTTTCCCATTTTTATCAGACAATATCATCGCAACTTTGATCTCACACCCCCGGTTTGGTAAAAAGATAGCACGTACGCTGCGGGTGACAGGTGCAATCATTGCCGGCTTAATTGTTCTGGTGTGGAGCGCCGACAAGTTTGTGGACGGGCCAGCAGCCGCCGCCGAGCACTGAGGCATGCCCACCTTGCGGATGATCGGCGTGGGCACATCGGCGCCCGAGCTGGCTGTTTTTGCTACAGCCGCGGTGGAAGGCAACTACGGCCTGGCCCTGCCCTGGTCGCCGGTTACCAGCTGATTGACGGCGAGCTTTCGCGCACCGACGGTTGGGTTTTGTTGGCGGATTTCGCGGCGGTGATGGGCTGGTTCGTGTTACAGGGCTTGTGCGGTAAAGATGGCTCTATTGAAGCCGGCTCAGAGGAAAGCATGCTGGCACACACCGTGCCGCTGAAAAACGTCATTTTCTGGCTGATTGTGGGTTTGATGCTGCTGCTTGCCCGTGCCCGAATGTTGGCGTGGGGCACGGTCTACGTTGCCCAGAGCTTGGGCATCAGCGATCTGGTTATTGGCCTGACCGTTGTCGCCGTTGACGCGCCTTTGCCGGAGTTGACTTCAGCCTTGGCCGCAGTGTGCAAAATGAGCACGATCTGATTGTGAGCAACGTTCTGGACTCAGGTGTTTTCGACACCTTAGCCGTGCTCGGCTTCGCCGACCGCAGTCGCATCATTAATCGGGTAGACGGTGGTATTTTGATGCCGGTCTACGTGTCGTACACCGGCTACCTGTACCACCACCGGCTAATCGCCGGCGTTTTCCTCAAACACCAGGGCCACCGAGTTCAGGCAGTAGCGCTGACCGGTGGGCGCCGGGCCGTCCGGGAAAACGTGACCCAAATGGCTGTCACAGCGCAGGCAACGTACTTCTGTGCGACGCATACCCAGCGTATCGTCTTCAATATTATGAATGTGTTGCGGGTCAACAGGCTTAAAAAAGCTGGGCCAGCCGGTACCCGAATCAAACTTGGTGTTCGCGTTAAACAACGGCAAGTCACACAGTCGACATTGGTAAACACCCGGCTTTTTGTTGTCCAGCAACGTGCCACAAAACGGAGGTTCGGTGCCATGGTTTAACAGCACTCGACGCTCGTCGGCGCTCAGGCCAACGGCTTTCTCTTCAATCTGTTCCGCTGTTAGCGGCGTCAAATCGTATCCTGCTGCAGATTCGGGCAAAATAATGCTCCTTACGCTTTATTCGAGTGATCGTCGGTAGATCTAGATTACGCCCGGCTTTAGCCGGTCGCTGTATTGGTCAATCAATTTCTTCATTTTGGGTGCAGCAAACGCCATGATATAAGGCTGACCCGGGTTGCGAGCAGCGAAGTTCTGGTGATCTGCTTCTGCAACGTAGAAGGTTTCCAGAGCCTCCAGCTCCGTCACCACAGCCGAATGGAACACGCCTGCCTGATTCAACTGCTCAATGTAAGCTTGCGCAACCTGACGCTGCTGCGCCGACTGATAGAAAATGGCTGAGCGATACTGGGTACCCGTATCGTTACCCTGGCGGTTGCGCTGGGTGGGATCGTGAGCCACCGAAAAGAATACCTTCAGCAAACTGCCTAACGACACCTGAGCCGGATCGTATTCAACCTTAATGACTTCGGCGTGGCCAGTGGTACCGGTGCACACAGCGTGATAGTTAGCGCTGTCAGCAGACCCGCCAGCGTAGCCGGATTCAACCGAATGCACGCCGTTCATGGCAATAATTACCGCCTCCACGCACCAGAAGCAGCCGCCCGCAAGTACTATCTGACCGTTGTCCTGGTCTGCGGGAAGATCCTGCTCTGGATCGGGAAACCGACTGCGCGGCACGGTCGTGCCGGGGACGCTACAAGATGTTGTCATTACTACCTCCGCAAATACGCTTGTTTGTGTGACTATTGTTCGTTCAATCTGATCACGCGGACCACTCGTGTCTGGTCTGGAATGCTCTATCTGTAAGGTCGCATCTGTTTCTTCAGACTCTCAGAAGTGCAGTAGGTTCACCAACGAGCCACACTGGACACTCGCTATCCTGCCAGCCCGCCACGGGTCAGTTTTAACGGGTCCATAAGCCGCTCAAGCCGCTCGCGGCTGAGGCCACTGCGCTCTTCAGCCACATCAATGACCGGGCGGCCACTGGCGTAGGCTTCTTTGGCAATTTCAGACGCCAGGCTGTACCCAATTTCAGGGTTCAGCGCCGTCACCAGCACAGGATTACGGCCAACACCTGCGTTTAAGTGCTCTGCGTTGACGGTAAAACCTTTTAGCGCCTTGTTACCCAAAAGACTGCTGGCACTGCTGAGCAGGCCAATCATCTCCAACAGGTTGGCACCCACCAACGGCAACATTACGTTGAGCTGGAAATTTCCAGACTGTCCGGCGTAAGCGATAGAGGCGTCAAGCCCCATGATTTGTGCACCCACCATAGCCACAGACTCGGGGATCACCGGGTTCACCTTGCCTGGCATAATGCTGCTGCCTGGTTGAAGCACCGGAAGGCTGATTTCTGACAGCCCGTGAATGGGGCCACTGTTCATCCAACGCAAATCGTTGGCGATTTTTGTCAGCACAATGCCAAGCCCGCGCAGCTGCGCCGACAGCGCCACCGGCGCATCCACCGCGCTCTGTGCCACAAATTTATGGCTTAGCGGCTTGAAACCAAGACCGGTATTGGCTTTCAAGCAGCGGGTAAACTCAGGCGCAAATTCGCTGACGGCGTTAGTACCGGTGCCAACAGCCGTGCCGCCCTGGGGCAACGCCAAGAGTTCGTCTGCTGCACGTTCGATGCGCACCTGCGTCGCTTTTAATTGCTCACGCCAGGTTCGCAGCTCTTGGCCCAGGGTTACCGGCATCGCGTCCATCAGGTGGGTTCTGCCGGTTTTTACCTGCTCGCCATACACGGCTTCGCGTTCGTACAGAACGCCTTGCAAATGAGTCAGCGCCGGCACCAGGTTCTGGTGAATCGCTGTCACCGCGCTGACGTGGATAGCCGACGGGATGACATCGTTAGAGCTCTGACTCATATTCACATGGTCGTTGGGATGAACCGACACACCGCTGAGCTGGGCCAGCGCCGCGATCACCTCGTTTACATTCATGTTGGTGCTGGTGCCAGAGCCGGTCTGGTAGCGATCTACCGGGAACTGATCATAATGGTCACCGGCCAACAGCTGGTCACAGGCCAACACAATGGCATCGCGAACCGGGCTATTGAGCAAGGCCAGGCTGGCATTGGCTTCGGCCGCGGCTTTTTTTATCTGCACCACGGCAGCAATGAACGCCGGCGGCATGGGTTGCCCGCTGACCGGAAAATTTTCAATGGCACGTTGGGTTTGTGCCCCCCAAAGTGCGTTTTCAGGCACCCTGATGTCGCCAAGGCTGTCGCTTTCTACCCGTTCGTTGCTCATGAAACCTCCTTGAAGAAATGATAGTCTCTGCCGCACACGTGAGGACGTAAGATCTTGGCGCGCCGATCCCAACACTGTAGACACTCAGCGGGTTTTTTGACAATGCCCGGCGTTATGAAAGCTCAATAATTCAGGTGGCTGGCAAGCGCTTGAGTCAAAGCCACCATACAATCGCTTTGAAAGCGCTGCACATCCAGATTAGCAGAACAGTCGGCAATCACGGTTAGTCGCAGCTGGCCGGCGTAGCGGCAGGCCGTCACGCTGACTCCCGCATCGGCAATTTGCGGACTCCAGGCCACCAGTTCATCAACCCGACAACCCGCCAAATAACGAACCACTCCGGCACCGTCGAAGCTGGCCAGCGCTGCGCTGGGGCGAGCGGCAAAAGGCCACAGTGGCGTCTGTTTTATCAGTTCAGGCAAAAAAGCGCTGCAGGCGGTCAGGCCCCAGGTTAACAACGGTTGCAAGCTGCCGCGAAGACGGCGAACCTCCTGTTTTATGCGATACACCCGCTCCACAAAACTGTCGCCGTCTATCGGTAGCAGCAGTTGTGCACTGCCACTGCCGTTGCCCGGCTCAGACAGCGCTGGCGTTAAACTGGCAGGCAGCTGGGAACGAACATCCACCGGCAGCAGCAGGTTGATCTGGGCCTGTTCCATCGCCTGCGGGCTCAGCCCGAGCTGCGCCTGCAATGCCACCGTTATACAGGCCGCCAACACGTCGCGGCTGCTAACGCCCAGCGCCTGGGCCGCCGCCTGTAATCGCGCGTCGGAAATCGCCGCCGACCAACAGCACTGACGCTGGCCGGTTAAAGGCCGGCTCAGATTGCTGAGGCTGTCGTCTGGCTGGGTCAAGTAACTGCCTAACTGGCCCGCTAGCTCAAGCGCCGTGGCAGCGCTTGAGCTAGCGGGGCCGGGCAGCGGCTCAACAGCAGCCGTTCGTGGCGGGTTATTGTCGGGCGGCGAACTCTCGGCACCAAAAACACGCTCACTTAACCAATCTTTAGCAGACTGCAGCCAACGCTCAAGGTCTGCCGGGTGCGCTGCGCCGTAAAGTACCGGGTGTTGCTGCGGCGACGCAGTGAGCAGTTGTTCCAGCAGCTGCGCCAGCGAAGCGCTGTCGGCGTAACAATGGTGTATCCGCATGAGCAACAACCCACCCCCAACGGCGTTGGGCGCCAACCAGAATTTCCATAATGGCCGGTATATGGGCAGCGGCTGACTGATAACGGTGTTTATCCAAGGCTGCTGCTGAAGTGCCGTAAAGCGGTCCAGCACAATATCCAGATGCTGACGCACATCGAAGTCGGCACTTTTCTGCCAGCGCCAATAGCCGGCGTACGGCTCCGGTCGAAAACGAAAACGCTCCCAGGCACCCCAGTAAACATGCAAAAATTCACGCAGGCGAGCAGGCGTCAGCCCCTGAACACGAAGCAACACGGTGATAACCAGCGGGTTTTCCGGCCGTTCGGCCGCCAGCCAGCCTGCGTCGGCAGGCAACATCAAGTGCAAAGCTTGCTGGCTCAAAATCCGCTACCTTTTGTATAGAATGAGCTAAGTTGCGGTAATCTCGGCGAATCCTGAGACTAAGAATAAAACGATAGTGTGCCAGACATCCACCGGCGCCTCCAGAGTCTGCTTATGCCCGGCGCAGGGTAAAAGTATTGCGCACGGTTTTACCAGCAGGCTTATAATATAAGCAGAGCCAAGCCACTGTGTTGTCAATGCGAGCGCTCGTTGTAACGGTCAGGAGAGATTATGCAGGCAAGCCATATTCGAAAACTGATCAAACCTATCGAAAATGCTTACGCCGAGATGTTTTCGGGTCAGGTATTTTCTATCGGCGAAGGTGCGATTTCTGTGCGCAATCACAGTGGCCCGGCTGAGGACACGGTGGTGTGTATACACGGTTTTATGGAAAATCACTGTTATTTTACCCAAGCCTATAACGCCCCCACCACCGAACTGATCCTGATCACCTGCAGCAATTATCATGTGCCTGTTAGCGGCGTTATACCGCAGACGCCCGATTGGGCGGTGGACATCAAGCATTTGGCCGGCACCATCGAATACGATGCCTGCATACTCAACCAGGCCATGCGCAACCTTATAAGCGGCAGTAACGTGCGCATTCACGGCCACTCCCGCGGTGCCGCGGTGGCGCTAGAAGCTGTCCGCCAATGGCCAGAGCTTTACCACGACATAGAGCTGGTACTGGAGGCCCCAATACTGCCCCAGGGCCGCGCTCACCCATTGATGCTGGCATTGCTGGAGCCGCTCAGCCCCAGCATGTGGCCGTGGATTATCCGCCTGCTGAACAGCACTCCCAATTCGGCTTACAGCCAGACATTTTTTGGCAAGATGAACCGGCGCAAGAAAAAACTGCTCAGCAAACTGTTTCACGCCACCAAAGATCATCTGACCATTGTGCGTAATATCGACAATCTGCTGGCCTGGATGGAACGCACAGACACCAGCGTCTATCAGCACATCGCACGCGGCATTGTGCTGATTCCAGCCACTGACCGGGTGCTCGACCGCAACGCCATGCTGGCCAGTGCCCGCCAAGGTGGCGAAAACGTGAAAATTGTAGAAACCACGGCGCCCAGCCACTTTATTATTCTGGATGACAAAAGATGGATACCGGATTTAGCGCAGGTTGCGACAGCTGAGGCCTGATGTCGCCAATCGCTATTATTGATGACACTTCAGCGCACACCACGCGACTCAGTTACAATGCCGCCGCCCGATTAACCGCCTAGCCGGAGCCTTTTCATGTATCGCCAACGCCTGGTTGAAACCGCCGTTCACAGCGATAACGCCCGTCAGTTGCAGCATTGGTTGCTGGCCTACCATGATTTTCGTCAGGGCCACAGCCAACATCCGTTGCAGCAGCAAAGCGCTCAGGTGGCCAGCTGGCAGGCCGCTCGGCTCAAACAGACTCACCAAGATTTATACCAGAACCCGGGCTATCACAAGGGACTGGAGTTTTTGCTGACGGATTTGTACGCGTCCACCGGAACAAGCCATCGCGACGACAATATCGATCGGGTTTTTCCAAAAACGGTGAAGTGGCTGCCAGACCACCAGTTACAAACTCTGGCCGGACTGGTGGAGCTCAACCTGCTGACCCAGCAACTGGACCACAATCTGGCCAGTGCGTTGCATTGCCATCAGATGAATGCCGCGGCTCTGGCAGTACAGGACTATTGCCTGGCCTACCGTTACGCCAACGACCAACACCAGCGACTGCGCCAGATTGAACTGATCGCCGATGTGGGTCATCGCCTTGATCGTTACGTGCGTAATCGAACGTTAGGCTGGCTGCTGTCGATGGGCCGCGGACCGGCGGAGATGGCCAACCTGCAGGATCTGCACGATTTTCTACACCGCGGCTACAACGCGTTCCGGTGCATGAATAATGTCGGCAAGCTGGTTGACCGGCTAGCGCTGCGTGAACAGCGCATTATGGACAACATCCTGACCGGTCAGCCGCAGCCCTTTGACCTACCCGCGTCGCTTTGATCCAGGCCGCTTCAGATCTTCAAACGCGAACAATCTGATCTAACTGGGATTCGATTTCCTGTGCAATCCGACCTTTCATCGGCCGCAGCAGCAGGCCCAGCTCCAAGTGGACGTGTAAGTCGCCGTGATTAATCGTGAGCTGGCCTTGCACTCCGCTGCGCTCGAATTTCATCACATCGCCTTGCCACGCGTAATTCATATCAAAACGGCTGGAGAGGTCGGCGGCCAGCGCCTCAGCCGCTTCACGCGCGTGCTGTTTGTCCATGGTGTGAGTGCGGTGAATATCAATGAAGGACATAAATCAGGTTTCTCTCGCGAAATGACAGGTTTTACAGTGTAAGGCGGTATTAAACTTGTAGCCAACCCCGCAGACGTTAGAATACGGGACTCAGATTCTGATAGGACAGTTCCATGAGCGATCAGCAAACGCCAGCCAGCGCCGCAGCAACGGGCAGCCCGCAAGACGACGTCACCCATTTCGGTTTTCGCGATGTGCCAAAAAGCCAGAAGGCCAGCCAAGTAGCCGAGGTTTTTCACAGCGTTGCCGACAAATACGACCTCATGAACGATTTGATGTCGATGGGTGTTCATCGCCTGTGGAAACGCTTCACAATTGAGCTTTCTGGTGTGCGCTCGGGGCATCAGGTGCTGGACATCGCAGGCGGTACCGGTGACCTGGCCATGAAGTTTTCAGATTTGGTCGGGCCCAGTGGCAAAGTGGTACTGGCTGACATCAACGCCTCCATGTTGAAAGTCGGGCGCAGCCGTCTGGCAGACAGTGGCTACGCTGGCAACATTGAATACGTGCAGGCTGACGCTGAACACCTGCCATTCCCGGACAATAGCTTCAACGCCGTATCCATCGCCTTTGGCCTGCGCAACGTAACCGACAAAGACCAAGCCCTGAAAGACATGGCTCGAGTACTAAAACCCGGCGGCAAACTGATGGTGCTGGAATTTTCCAAGCCCACCAACCCGCTGCTAAGCAAGGCCTATGACACTTACTCATTCACCGCTTTGCCATTTATGGGCAAGTTGATTGCCGGCGACAGCGAGAGCTACAAATACCTGGCGGAGTCCATCCGTATGCATCCAGATCAGGACACTCTTAAAGCGATGATGGAAACCGCCGGCTTCGCCAACTGCAAATACCACAATATGACCGGTGGCGTTGTGGCCCTGCACGTAGGAATAAAACCCTGATGTTCCCTGGCCCTACCTTGCTCAGCGCCGCCAGCGCCATTGTTGAAACAGCGCTGAACCAAGCCCTGGAGTTTGACCCGGCCGGCCGCAAAGCGTTGCTTGCAGCGCTGACGGCTCCGGTACAGTTCGACCTGACGGCGCCCGTCGCGTTAACGTTTACCCTGACCCAAAGCGCCAAAGGCGTGTTAGTGGGCAGCCAACCGGCGACACAGCCCGGGCTGGTGATTAGCGGGCCGGCTATGGCGTTTTATGCCATGGCCAGCGGCGACACCGGCGCCATTAAAGGCGGCCGCCTGAGCATCAGCGGCGACACCGCTCTGGCGCACCAGTTTCAGCGTGCTATTGAACGGTTAAGTCCGGATTGGGAAGCCGCCATGGCTCGCCACCTGGGCGATGTGCCCGCGCATTTTCTGGCCAAGCGTTTGCGCGATGGCGCGAAGTGGAGCCGTGATGCGCGACACAGCATGGCCAGCAATCTGGAAGAATACCTGCACGAAGAAACCGGTGCCTTACCTGGCCGCCGCGAGCTTGAGGCCAGCTTTCAGGATATAGACGCTCTAAACCTTCGGGTTGAGCGCCTGGCCGCTCGCGTGGAGTTTCTGCCCCAGAGCCGGCCGGCTTCTCATTCCTCGCACCCGTCTGAACCGTCTGAAAAACAGGAGAATTCGTGAGCCGTCTGCGACGCCTGTTTCGGATAGTCTGGATGTTTTGCCGCTACCGGCTGGATATTTTTCTGCCCTCGGCCGAGCTGCCGCCGGTGCTGAAAGTCATTTTCTTTCTAGCCCCTTGGCATCTGTTTTCGCAACCCAAGCTTAACCGCGGTGACCGTTTGCGCATCGCCCTGGAACAGCTGGGGCCGGTGTTTGTCAAATTCGGCCAGATACTGTCTACCCGGCGCGACTTGCTGCCGGACGACATGGCCGACTCGCTGAAAATGTTGCAAGACAAAGTGCCACCGTTTCCAAGCGACAGCGCCCGTGAAATTATAGAGCGCGCGCTGGGCGCCCCGGTCACCGAGCTGTTTGCCGAATTCAGCGCAGACCCCATGGCGTCTGCGTCGGTGGCTCAGGTGCACGCGGCCACGCTGAAAAACGGCCAGAAAGTGGTGGTGAAGGTGCTGCGTCCGGGCATTGAAAAAACCATCCGTCAGGACCTCAGCCTGATGTACCTGATGGCCAGCCTGCTTGAAAAATACTGGGTAGAAGGCAAACGCCTGCATCCGTTGGAATTGGTGGCTGACTACGACGCCACCATTCACGACGAGCTTGACCTGCAGCGTGAAGCCGCCAACGCCAGTCAGCTGCGGCGTAATTTCGACAACTCACCGCTGATCTATATTCCCTTTATCGACTGGGACTTCACCCGCAAGCAGGTGCTGGTCATGGAGCGTATTCACGGCGTGCCCATTGCGGACGTTGCTACGCTGAACGCCGCCGGCGTGAATATGAAAGTGCTGGCTGAGAAAGGCGTAGAAATCTTTTTCACCCAAGTATTTCGCGACAGTTTTTTTCACGCCGACATGCACCCCGGCAACATTTTTGTGGATATATCCAAACCCGCCGACCCTCAGTACATCGCCATCGATTTTGGTATTGTCGGCACCCTGTCACCAGACGACCAGAGCTATCTGGCCCGCAACCTGCTGGCGTTTTTTCGCCGCGATTACCGCCAGGTGGCGCAGTTACACATTCAAAGCGGGTGGGTACCCCCAGACACCCGGGTTAACGAATTTGAAGCGGCTATTCGCACCGTGTGCGAACCGATTTTCGAGCGCCCTCTGAAAGAAATTTCCTTTGGCCACTTTTTGCTGCGCCTGTTTCAGACCGCCCGCCGCTTCAACATGGAAGTGCAGCCTCAGCTGGTGCTGCTGCAAAAGACCCTGCTGAACGTTGAGGGTCTTGGCCGCCAGCTCTATCCGGACCTGGACCTGTGGAGCACGGCGCAACCGTACCTGGAACAGTGGATGCGCAAGCGTATTGGGCCGTCCGGCTTTTTGAAAACCCTGCAGACCCACTTTCCGGCTTGGCTGGAACAGTCTCCGGAAATGCCACGGCTGATTCACGATGCGTTGTTGCAGCTGCGAAGCGCAGGCTCCATCGAACAGCACAATCGCGACACTTTGGCACTATTGAAACAACAGCATTTGCGCGGTGAACGGCGCTGGGGCTTTGTCGCAGCGTTGCTGGTCGCCGCTGCGGTTGTCGCCAGCCATCCACCCAGCCAACAATGGCTCAGCGATTTGCCGGTGTGGAGCTGGATGCTGTTTATTGCCGCTGGCGCGCTGGTAGTGCGCGGCAGCCGTTAACCCGCTTTCAGGACTGAACCCATGGAGCAGACACCTGCCACTGAACGCCAGCCCGCCTGGATTGACGCCATCCGCTGGACAGCAGACGGCCTGGTACCCGCCATTGCTCAGGACGCCGACAGCGGCGACATCCTGATGATGGCCTGGATGAACGCCGAATCGCTGCAGCTTACCGTTACCGAGGGCCAGGCCGTGTATTGGTCACGCTCCCGCGGTAAGCTCTGGCGCAAGGGCGAAAGCTCGGGCCATCAGCAGGTGATAAAGGACATCCGCCTGGACTGCGACGCCGATGTCATTTTGCTGAAGGTCGAACAGAAAGGCGGGATTGCCTGTCACACGGGAAGGCGGAGTTGCTTTTATCAGTCACTGCAACACGGCCAATGGCAAAGCACAGAGCCGGTATTAAAAGACCCAGACGCCATTTACAACACAGCACAAAATGCCAAGGAGCCCAACGGTGAGTGACGTATTGCAACAACTGGCGCAGGTTCTGGAAGCTCGCAAGAACGCCGATCCTGAAAGCTCTTACGTGGCCAGCTTACACGCTAAGGGGTTGAACAAAATTTTGGAAAAGGTTGGCGAGGAGTGCACTGAAACCCTGCTGGCCGCCAAAGACGCTGAGCACAGCGGAAACATCGACGAGCTGATCGCCGAAACCGCCGACTTATGGTTCCACACCTTGGTGATGCTGTCACGCCTGGGTGCCGGGCCGGAAGACATTACGCGCGAATTAGCACGGCGATTCGACCTGTCGGGCCTGGAAGAAAAAGCGTCGCGCCAAGAATAGGGCTATCGACCTTACAAGAGGTTTTTACAGCGCCGCCAGTGGCGTACAATAATGAACACCGCCAACGTTTGAACGAGGATTCACCATGGGCATTAGTATTTGGCAACTTCTTATTGTGCTCGGCATTGTTATCTTGCTGTTCGGGACTAAAAAACTGCGCAATATCGGTACCGATCTTGGCGGCGCCATTCGTGGTTTTAAAAAGTCTATGACCGATGACGATGGTAAAGCCGACACCGCCAATCCGGATAACCTGGAGGAAAAAGACAGCGCACAGTTTCAGCAGTCCGCTGCGGACGAAAAAACCCAGGATAAAACCCAAAGCTGAGGGTTCTCTGGAGAGTTCTCTGGAGAGTTCATTGGAGAACTCGCTGAATGTTTGATATCGGCTTTCTTGAGCTACTGATCTGCGGCGTTATTGCTTTATTGGTGCTGGGGCCCGAGCGTTTGCCTTCAGCTGCGCGCGCTGCCGGGCGCTGGATAGGGTCTGCGCGCCGTATGACAAGCCAGTTTACCTCAGAACTTGACCGTGAGCTAAAAGCCGAAGACCTGCGCCAAGAGCTGCGCAAAGTTGGCGATGTGGGCCTGGACGATGTTCAAAAAACCGTCCGTGATGCCCTGGATGAAGCTAAGAAATACGAAAGCATGGTTAAACCCGTGCAGCAACAGCTGGATCAAGCCAACCACAGTGCAACGTCTGAGCTGGAAAAGACCCTAGAAAGCCCGATCAACCTCAACAAATCGCCCCCCGGCTCTGGGGATGCTTCGGATACGCATTCATGACAGAACAGACCAGAGCCGATAACCACGTGCCCGACCAGCCTGAAATGCCGCTGATCGAGCACCTGCTGGAATTGCGTAACCGCCTGCTGAAAATGGTGCTGGCGGTGATGGTGTGTTTCGCCTTTATTTACCCGTTTGCCAACGAACTCTATCTATGGCTGTCTGAGCCTATCCGCAGCCTGCTGCCGGTAGGCCAGAGCATGATTGCCACCGATGTTACCTCGCCGTTTTTTGCCCCTCTGAAGCTGGCCCTGGTGCTGGCGGTGTTTGCCGCCATCCCGATCATTCTGTATCAGCTGTGGAGCTTTATTGCCCCGGGCCTGTACGCCCACGAGAAAAAGATAGCCTTTCCACTGCTTTTTACGTCAGTACTGCTGTTCTATCTGGGCGCCGCTTTTGCCTACTACGTGGTGTTTCCACTGGTTTTTGGCTTTTTTACCTCGGTTGGTCCCGAGGGCATTGTGGAACTGCCAGACATCACCAGCTACCTGAATTTCGTATTGAAAATGTTTTTTGCCTTTGGCGTGGCGTTCGAAATTCCAATTGCCACCATTCTGCTGATCATCACCGGCATCACCACACCGAATGACTTAGCAGCCAAGCGCCCTTATGTGGTGGTTGGTTGCTTTGTTATCGGCATGCTGCTGACCCCGCCTGACATTATTTCGCAAACCTTGCTGGCGCTGCCCATGTGGATTTTGTTTGAGCTCGGCATCCTATTCGGTCGCCTGATGAAGCGCAAAGTGGTGGGTACCAACGAGAAAAAAGAGCCCGGCAGCGAATGAATTTGGCGTTACTGTTCGCCGCGGATTTCATTTCTACCGATACCGTGCGCCTGAGCGATCGCCGCCTGGAGCATTTGCGCAGCGTTCGTAGAATCGCCGTGGGCGACAGCGTGCCGGTGGGCCAAGTGGACGGCAATATCGGTGTGGGCTGCGTTACCAATCTGACCGCGCACTTCGCCGAGCTTCACGTCAGCCTTGACCGAGCCCCTCCGGCACCTCTGCCACTTACGCTGGTACTGGCCATGCCGCGGCCAAAAATGTTCCGTCGCACTCTACAAACCTGCGCTACTCTGGGCGTAAAAGAACTGTGGCTGATCAGCAGTTACAAAGTGGAAAAGAGCTTCTGGCAGACCCCGTGGCTGCAGCAGCCGGCGTTGCGTGACAACCTGGTGCTGGGGTTGGAGCAAGCACGCGACACATTGATGCCAAGAGTGCACACTCGCAAGCTGTTCAAGCCCTTTGTGGAAGACGAGCTACCGGCGCTTCTGGCCGGCAAACAGGCACTGGTGGCGCACCCGGGCAGCGCACAGCCTTGTCCTGTGCACCTACAAGGCCCAGCGGTGCTGTGCATTGGCCCAGAAGGTGGTTTTACCGATTACGAAGTGGATAAACTGCAGCAGGCAGGGTGCCAGGCTGTACATCTGGGCCAACGCATACTGCGGGTAGAAACCGCGGTACCGGTGCTGGTCAGCCGGTTGTTTGACGGTTGCGTGTAAGCTTGCACTGACCCTTATCTTATCTTTGCTGTGAGCTCTCGGCTTTTTAAATCGCTTCAGCGGTGGCACCAGCACCGCGACTAGCAACAATCCCGCGACCGGCCCGAACAGGCGACTACCGTTCATGGATTGTTCTCTGTTTAGAGGATTCAGTTCTTTAGCCCCATGGCTTCGGCGGCCAGCCGGTTTTTCAGGGGTGGCAACTGGTTAAGCCAGTTCATGCCCTGATTGCGCAGCCATCGTAACGGCAGTTCGTCGCGGCCAAACAGCTGCTTTAGACCTTCCATGGCGGCCATCATGGCCAAATTTTCCGATTTTCGGCGGCGCTGGTAGCGCCCAAGCACCAGGGCATCGCCGGGGTTCAGGCCCAGCTTGCGGGCACGCTTTAATTCCTCCAGCAATACCGCCACGTCGCCATAACCCAGGTTGGCACCCTGGCCCGCCAGCGGATGAATACTGTGCGCGGCGTCGCCCAACAGCGCAAAGCCTGGCGCGGTGTAATCCATGGCGTGGCGCTGGCGCAGCGGAAAGGCAAAGCGACGAGAGATCGCTTCAACCGAATCCTCCGGCAGCTCGATGGCCCGAGCCAGTTCGGCATTAAAAGCGACGTCGTCCAGCGCCATCAGACGCCGAGCTTCAAGCGTGTCTTGAGACCACACAATCGAACAAAAATGTTCGTCACCGTTGTCGGCCTGCAACGGCAGAAGTGCCAGCGGGCCAGTGCGGGAGAAACTTTGCCGCGCGGTGTACCGGTGCACCTGTTTGCTGCGCACCGTGGCCACAATGGCCTGTTGATCATAATCCCATTCGCGGGTAGGTAGGCCGACTAACTGACGCAACCGCGATTGCGCGCCGTCTGCTGCGACCACCAATCGCGCTCGCAGGTGCTGACCATCTTCCAGGCAAATACCAGGTGCATCTCCACCCTCTCCGTCGGGCCCTTGCGCCAGCCAGCCAGCCACCTTGGCGCCACTGATAATGGTCGCCGGGCTGGCTTCCAAAGCGTTAAACAAAGCCCGCACAACGTGGCGGTTTTCAACAATCGTGCCCAGCGCTTCGGCGCGCATCTCTGCGGCGTCGAATTCGATGCGCCCGGTGCCCTCGGCGTCCCACACGGCCATCGCCTGGTACGGGCAGTGTCGGCCCGCGGCCACTTCGGCCCACGCGCCAAGCCCTTCCAACACGCGCTGGCTGGCCATAGAAATGGCGCTCACGCGGGGTTCGAAATCATCAACGCCGGTCGCCGGCTGCGCGGCGGTCTGCAGCTTCGCCAGAGGGCTGGCCTCAACCAGAACAACGTGCCAACCCTGCTGAGCCAACCCCAAAGCCAGGGCCGTCCCCACCATACCGCCACCAACAATCATAATGTCCGCCACGGAGGACGTTTGTGAACTGTGCGCTTCAATCATGGCTTAACGCCTTGCTGTTATGAGAACCAGGACGCTGAATGCGGGCTTTGCGACCGCCCAGGCCCATGGCGTTGCCTGCAAACCAGCGTTTTGCCGCAGGTACCAGATCTAGCCCCATCAAACCGACATCTCTGGCCGCCGCAAGCGGTGGCAGTGGCGAGCCAAAAATCTGAATCAGGGAGTCGGAAAAACCGGCGGTTTGCACCCGATCGCTCTGGTGTAAGTGCTGATAGCGCTGCAATACCGCAAGCTCGCCGGGGTTGCGACCTTGCTCGCTGGCCAGGCGGAATTGCTCCACCAGCGTCATCAATCCGCGCAGGGCCAGATTAAAACCCTGGCCCGCCACCGGGTGCAAACTGTGGGCGGCGTTGCCCACCAATGCCACGTTTGAGCGCACCGGATTGGTTACCAGCGTCAGCGCCAGCGCGTAATGATTGCATTCGCCAATGCGGGTGAAGCGCCCCAGGCGCCAGCCAAAGCGTTGCTGCAGGCGCGTGCATTTTTCGGCGTTTGGCATAGCCAACACTGCCTCCAACTCGGAGTCCGACAAAGTCCACACCAGCGCTGATTGATGGCCTGCGCGAGCAGGCGAACCGTGGGGCAGCAACGCCATAGGGCCGCTGTCAGTGAAGCGCTCGTAGGCGGCAAATTGATGGCTGTTGGCGGTGGTTACGTTAGCAATCAACGCGTTCTGACCGTAAGGCTGGTGGCGAACCTGAAACCCCAGGCGCTCACGCAAATCAGAACGGCCGCCGTCGGCTACCACCAGGCAGCGCGCACTCAATTGCTTGGCATCGCCTGCGGTGGTTACCGTCACGCGCACGTTGTCGCCGTGGCAGGTCATGTCCGTTACCTCCGCCGGCGCCAACCATTGCACCTGCGTTTTTAACAGCTCACGCACCAAACACAAGCCCATCCAGCGGTTGTCCACAACGTAGCCCAGAGCGTCCTGGCGATATTCTGCAGCGTGCAGGCGGGCAGCGCCAAAGTGACCACGGTCCGATACGTGAATATGGCGTATCGGGGCGGCGTGCTGTGCCAGTGCAGGCCACATGCCCAACTGCTCATAAATCAGCTTGGAACCCCAGGCCAAGGCAGTAGAGCGCGCATCGTAGCTGGGCTGGTAGCCGTCAGATTCTGCGTTGCTGTCCAGAGGATGCGTCTCTGCCACGGTGACCCGCAGTTGCGGCACCATGCGCGCCAGCGCCAAAGCCAGGGTCGCTCCGGCTAACCCACCGCCGGCAATCAGGATATCGGTATCTGTATCGTTCGCCGTCACGCTTAGCCCGCCATTAATGCTTCAATTTCGTCAATTGTTTTTGGCACACCGTCCGTCAGCACGCGACAGCCGTCTTTGGTGACGACTACGTCGTCTTCAATGCGAATGCCAATTCCGCGCCAGCGCTGATCCACACCGGTGTTGCCCGGTGGCACATACAATCCGGGCTCCACCGTCATCACCATGCCCGGCTCGAGCTGACGCCAAGCATCACCCACCTTATAATCACCCACATCGTGCACGTCTAACCCTAGCCAATGGCCGGTGCGATGCATGAAAAACGGCTTGAAGGTTTCATTGGCAATGGCGTCATCAAGAGGCCCCGCAATCAAGCCCAGATCAATCAGGCCCTGAGTCAGCACCTTCAGCGCTGCTTCGTGGGGCTGATTCCAGTGGTTGCCGGGACGCACGGCATCAATCGCGGCGTACTGGGCATTCAACACCACATCGTACAGCGCTTTTTGCGGTTCACTAAAACGACCGCTGACGGGAAAGGTGCGTGTAATATCAGAGGCATAGCATTCCAGTTCGCAGCCGGCGTCGATCAACACCAGGTCGCCGTTGTTCAGGGGCTCGCTGTTTTCGATGTAATGCAAAATACAGCCGTTCACGCCGCCACCTACAATGGATGGATACGCTGTCTCGCGGGTGCCGTGCTGGCGGAACGTATGAATCAGTTCGGCTTCGAGATGGTATTCGCTCATTCCCTCGCGGGCGAGTTTCATAGCGTTGCAGTGGGCCTGGGCTGAAATGTCGCCGGCTTTGGCCATCACTCTGATTTCATTCGCGCTTTTGTAAAGACGCAAATCGTGCAGAAAATGCTCTACGGCGGCAAATTCGCCGGGGGGGCGGGCGCCGGTGCGCACTTTGCTGCGAATCACTTTTACCCAGTCCATAACACGGGTATCAAAGCCACGGTCTTTGCCCAGCGGGTAGTAAACGCGGCTGCGGCCCTCAATCAGGCCTGGCAGGATGTCGTCGATGTCACCAATCGGAAAAGCGTCGTCCACGCCGTAGCGTTCAACGGCGCCTTCCTGACCTACTAAAAAACCGTCCCATTGTTCTTTCAAAGGGTCGCGTTCTTTACAAAACAACACCGATTCGCCGTGGGCGCGCCCAGGAATCAATACCAGCACCGACTCAGGCTCACCGAAGCCGGTTAAATAATGAAAGTCGCTGTCTTGACGAAACGGGTGCAAAACGTCGCGATTGCGCACACGTTCTGGCGCCGAAGGCAGAATGGCGATGCTGTCCGGCGCCATGTGCTCCATCAGCTTGCGGCGGCGCTCAGCAAACTCCTCTACAGGTATCATCGACGTCATACAATCTCCAGGCAGCTTTAATGACTTTTAATGACTTTTAATGACTTTTAACGACTTTTAACGACTTTTAACGACTTTTAATGAAGAGTGGGGGGCGTCTTGGCCGGTTGTTCCGGCTCGTTAAACTCGGTAAACACGGCCAGCGCACCCAACCTGACATACTCGGTAATTTCTACCAGCTGCTGATCGTTTTCTTCGCTGGCGTCTTCTTCATCTGACAGCTGGCTGATGGCGACCATGTCTTCCATCAACTCACGGATTTCCTCCGGCGCCTCGCCCAGCGACTCACCCGCCGCCAATGCCATACCCGCCAGGAAGCCGCGCACCCAGGCAATTAACGATTCCAACCTTTGCTCAAGCGCGTAGTCATCGTTTGGCAGCAGGGGCTGAAAGCTCATATCCATACTGCTCAGCTGCGCCAGGGCTTGATGGTAAATACCCGCGGCGAACACCCCAAGCTCCGGCGACTCTTCCAGCGCTGTCAAAGCCAAGCCAATGTGTTCACACACTACGGCGGCACACTCGCCCTCTTGCATACGCCCACCGGCGGCGAAACGACCACACAGAACACCGTGTAACTCAGACGGGTGGTTGAACGCTTTGTGTGCCAAAAACACATTGGCCCAGCGCTCGAATTCCGCAGAAATCTCAATATTTGGAGCAGCGGAAGCATCGGATAAAGACATGGAAAAACCCTGATAGATGAATAATAAAAAGTATCATTATCCTAGCATTGCAGCGCCTGTATGGCACTTTCAGTTGCTTTAGAGCGATCTCCGTTGCTTTAGAGCGATTTCCTGTTGCTTTAGAGCACATTCTGTTGCTTTTTCATCGCACTCGGTTAAAAATGTTATAACATAACTTTATAGGAGCCCATCATGACGTCCCGTAACCCTTTACTTTCTCCAACATCCACAAACTCTTTGAGTCTTGCCATTGGCTTGTGCTGGTGCGCGTTGGCCACCACCAGCGCGGCCAACGAACAGCAACCACACCAACACGGCCACGCCCGGCTGCAGATGGCGGTGGGAAACAACAACGTTGACCTGATTCTGACCAGCCCTGCCTTCAACCTGCTGGGATTCGAACATGAACCGCGCACCGGGCAACAGAAACAAACCTTGGAAAATGCCAGGCAGTGGCTAACAACCCAGGCACTGATTGCGCCCGACGGTAGCAACTGCACCGTAAAATCCGCCAGTATGAGCTTTGGCGCAGAAGCCACTGAGCAGGATCGTCATGACCACGACCACGACCACGAAGAATCACATAACGAAGCAAACGACGAGCATTCCAACATAGAAGTTAGCCAGGTGCTCGATTGCGCAGGCACAGATATCAGCGGCCAGCTTACAACCCCGTTGATCGCTCAATTTCCAGAGATCCAGGAACTGAACGTGGAGTGGGTAACCAACAGTCGCCAGGGCAGCGCAAAACTGAGCTCATCCGACAGCCGGTTTCGGCTCTGAAACGCTCAAAAGCATCAATACTCATAAGGATAAATCGACTCCACCGCCATGGAATAAGACGACGTCCCAATCACGTTCTCGGTACGGTCAATCAAAATCGTACCCTCAACCCAAACCGGGTCGTAAAGCGCCGTCAGCTTGAAGCCTTTTTTGTACTTCATATGGATGAGCTGATTGGGCGGCGGCGGTGGCACATGAATGCAGGCACCAAAATAAGGCACCAGGAAAAACTCCAGAATGCGCATATCCTCTGTTGTCTTCAGCGGCACCACGAAACCCGGAATACGGCCCCGAGTATTGGCCATGGCCGTTACCACACGCCCGGTCATGATCTCGTCCGGCAGCAAGGGTGGGCCTTCGCCGTCGTGTACAATTTCCGGCATGCTCTCTAGCAGTGCCAAGTCCTCCGCCGGCATCAATTCCAGCCAATCAATCTCCGGTAGCTCTGCGTGCGCCAAAGGTAAAAACACCATGAGCAGCAACCCCAAGGGGGAAGTGAAACAGCGCCGAACACGGCTCACTCTGTGCAACTTATTAACCATGTATTCGTTTAACCCCGCCAAACTGAGGATTGAAAGAAGTTATCATACACCCGCCAGAACCAATCACCATGACCAAAACGACAACCACCATGATCACTCCAGACTCTGACAGGGCGAGCGCTCCGCTTGCCCTGTCCTCTGTACAAATCCGCAAGCTGACCTTTCGCTGGCAGCCCCGCCAGCCTGCCCTGACTTTTCCAGATATCACTCTGGACGCCGGCAACCACTTGTTTTTACGCGGGGCCAGCGGAAGCGGCAAAAGCACGTTGCTGGGCCTTCTGGCCGGGCTAAACACCGCAGACAACGGCGAAGTCCACCTGCTGGGAAAGTCTTTAGGGCCCCTCGCCCCCTCAGCACGAGATCGTTTTCGCGCCGACCATATCGGTGTGATCTTTCAGCAATTCAATCTGGTGCCCTATTTGACCGCGTTGGCTAATGTCATTCTTCCCTGCCAGCTTTCCTCCGTTCGCCGTGACCGCGTCAGCACAGGAACTTGCGCCTCCGGCGCCCGGGCTGCCATTTACGCCAAAGCAAAAACGCTTTTGACAGCGCTCTCTATTCCACAGGAATTGCACAGCCGCAAACCCGCGCAGCTGAGCATCGGTCAGCAGCAGCGCGTTGCGGCAGCCCGCGCGCTGATGGGCGCACCGGAGCTGATTCTGGCTGACGAGCCCACTTCGGCGCTGGACAGCAGCAATCGCGATCGCTTTATGCAGCTGCTGCTGGAAATGGCGCAACAGAATAAAACTTCGGTGGTGTTTGTTAGCCATGACCCGGCCCTGGCACACCATTTCCACCACCAGATTGAACTGGAGCAGCCATCATGGCTATCCTCATGACCCCCCGCATGACAGCCCATCTTGCTCTAACACTTACCAAATCCAGCCTTTGGCACCGCCGGCGGATACTGTTGCTGGTTACCCTCACGCTCACGCTCAGCGTGAGCCTGCTGCTAGGCATCCAGTATGTGCGCAGCGAAATTCGCCAATCGTTCACCAACACCATCAGCAATACAGACCTGATCATCGGCGCCCGCAGCGGTCAGTTGAACCTGCTGCTATACAGCGTGTTTCACATTGGCGATGCGACCAACAATCTAAGCTGGCAAAGTTATCAAGCTTTAAAGGATGACCGGCGCTTAAGCTGGCTGATCCCCATTTCCTTGGGCGATAGCTATAACGGACATCGGGTGGTAGCGACCACCGGCGCCATGTTCGAGCACTTTCGCTATGGCCGCAGTCAGCCACTGGCACTGCAGCGCGGCCAGTGGTTCAACGATCTGTTTGAGGTGGTATTGGGCGCCGATGTCGCCCGTGCTTTCACTCATCGTGTTGGCGACCGGCTCGTTATGGGTCACGGCGGTGGCCGTGTAAGCTTTGCCCGCCACGACAGCACGCCGTTTACCGTAGCCGGCGTGCTCGACGCCACAGGCACGCCGGTAGATCAGGCGGTTTACATCAGCCTGGACAGCATGGAAGCCATGCACGTGGGCTGGGAGTCTGGTGTGGGCATTCCCGGGCGCACGTTAACCTTGGAGCAGGCCAAACAGCGCAATTTTACCCCCTCCAGCATCACCGCCGCGTTTGCCGGCGTAGAGCGCAAAGTGCTGACCTTTCGTATCCAGCGCGACATCAACACCTACGGTAAAGAGCCGCTAACCGCCATATTGCCGGGCGTTGCCCTGAGCGAGCTCTGGCGCCTGTTGGGCCAGTTTGAGAAAGCGCTACTGGGCATCACCGGCTTTGTGGTCGTGGTCTGTCTTATTAGCCTGGCTACGGTGCTGCTGACGTTACAGGCCCAACGATCAGCCGAAATCGCCATACTTCGCGCCGTCGGCGCTTCTGCGGGCTTAATTGCCAGCCTGTACCTGCTGGAATCATTGGCCGTTGCGCTGCTGGCCTGTGTTTTGGCGTTGGCGCTGGGCGCCGCTGGTATAGCCGCTGTCAGCCCTTGGCTGCAAGCCAACTACGGCGTTTTGCTGACGCTGCGCCCGCTGAATCCGGACGAGTGGATTCTGCTGGCAGCGGTTCCGGTTGCGGCGCTGGTGATTGGTTTGATGCCGGCGCTGAGCGCCTGGCGCCGCGGCCGGCGTCCGGGCTGGCAAGTACTCGATGACGCCTGAAATCTTTACCAAAACGGGGATAACAGAGCTGTCAATTGACCGGTATCCCGTGCACACCTATAGTTAATGGCTCTTATCACCCATCGAGATCAAGCGCCCCATGGAACAACCCGAAGTACAGGTGTTGGCGGACAAGCTGGATCAGCTTCTTGAGCGCTACGGTAAGCTTGAACTGGAAAACCAGGCACTGAAAAATCGTCAGGAAGACTGGATTCGCGAGCGGGCCCAGCTGGTTCACAAGAACGATCTTGCAAAAACCAAACTTGAAGCCATGATAGGCCGCCTGCGGGCACTGGAGCAGCATTAATGTCCACCAAATCGACTGTTGAGGTGCGAATTCTCGACAAGGAATACCTGGTTACTTGCCCCGAGGAGGAACAGGAAGCATTGCTGCGATCGGCGCGGCATCTGGACCGTAAAATGCGGGAAATCCGTAATAGCGGTAAGGTGTTTGGAACCGAGCGAATTGCAGTGATGGCGGCGCTGAACATCACCAACGACATGCTGGAGCGCGATGCCATGCCAGAAGGCAGCAGCACGCTGTTGAAAGCCATGGACGACAAGCTAAACTTCGTCCTGAAGTAACAAAAAACCATATAAAACAGTGGCAAGCGACGATTTTTAACGGAATAACCAAGAGCACTTGCAATAAGCCCCCATCTTGACCTTATAATGGAATCACCTTCCTGGGCTGTACGCTCGTCGGGTACGTCCTCGAGCCGATGCGCTTTACCCAGGTGGCCACTTTAGGGCATTGTGTGCATGTCCCCTGCGGGGGGAAGCCTAATATGTCACAGCGGCCACCAACCTTGAACTTCGGGTTCAAGGGCCTACATCCGATAACGGCAGCCCGGGAAGCTTTATTTTGAGCGACAACATCGTTCACCCCTCTTCTTCATCGTCTTTTGCACGCTCGGACACGTCCCGCAATCAGTGGCGCAAACGCCTGCGCCAACAACGCAACGCCTTGTCTCCCTTGCAACAAAGACGCGCATCGCGGCAACTGGCCAAGCGCCTGTTAGCCAACCCTGATCTTTATCGCACCCGCCACCTTGCCATCTACTGTCCAAACGATGGTGAGATTAGCCCGCTGCCCTATATGCAGGCTGCGCGTCGCCGTGGCATACGCATTTACTTGCCGGTGTTGCATCCGTTAATGCCCGGAAAGCTGGTATTCAGCCCTTACACGTCGCACACCCGTCTGCGCCTCAATCGTTTTGGCATTGCGGAACCTGCGTTCAGCGCCGGCCTGAAACGGCCAGCCTGGGCGATGGACGCCATATTGTTTCCACTGGTAGGGTTTGACGAGCACGGAGGAAGGCTGGGCATGGGCGGAGGGTTTTACGACCGTACATTTGCCTTCAGCCGCACCCGGCCACGACTCACGCCAAAGCTCATTGGCCTGGCTCATGATTTTCAGAGAGTGGATGGCTTACCGATTGAGCCTTGGGATGTGCCTTTACACTCGGTGGTTACCGAGCGTGGCTGCTATCGGGTAATGGCCTGATGCCAAGGCTCCGCCGCTGGGGGCTCTGTTCGGATGCTTGCAACAAAGTAAATCCGGTAATGATAAGGCCTGCAGCAAATATCAGTGCGATGGTGCGGATCACATCTGGCTTGCGGCCCACTTCTTGGCCCTCGGAACTGCGGCGGTCACCCATACCGTAAACAGAAGCTTGATGCCGCCGTCAATCGAATGACGGAAGATCATTATTCCTCCGCCATGCTACGATTTTTGATGAATTAACGTTCAATAACGTCAAAGATCCGGGCCGACACCCAGCGCCCACGACGCAATCAGCTAGAGCTTTTGCTGTTGCCGTTTCCTGCCCCAAGAAACAGCTGGTAGGCTTCGTTGTCGGTCATATTTTCATAGCGGAAACCGACCTTATCAAGCATTCTTTCAAAATCTCCCACTTCGTCATCGTCTACTTCAGCGCCTAACAGCACGCGACTGTAAGCCGCACCGTGATTGCGGTAGTGGAACATCGAAATGTTCCAGCGCGTGCCCAACGACATCAAAAATTTCAACAAAGCCCCCGGGCGCTCGGGGAACTCGAACTGAAACACTTTTTCGTTACTAATGCCCGGAGCGTGCCCCCCCACCATGTGGCGAATGTGCTGTTTGGCCAAGTCGCTGTCTGTCAGATCCAGCACCAAGTAGCCGGTCTCGCGCAGTTCCCGCATCAGTTCGTCTCGGCCCAGGCCACCGGCCTGAATCTGAATGCCGACAAATATCGTGGCTTGCTTGCTGTCCGCGTAACGGTAATTGAACTCGGTGATGCTGCGCTTGTGCAGAGCGTTGATAAAGGTTTTAAAAGCGCCGGGTTTTTCAGGAATGGTCACCGCTAGGACGGCTTCGCGCTTCTCGCCAATTTCAGTGCGCTCCGAAATATAACGCAGACGGTCAAAGTTCATATTAGCGCCGCTGAGGGTCGCGATCAGATTTTCGTTCTCAATTTTTTCTCGTTCTACGTATTTTTTAATACCCGCCACACCGAGCGCCCCAGCGGGCTCGGCAATGGAGCGAGTGTCTTCAAAAACGTCTTTGATCGCGGCACAGATTTCATCGGTGGATACGGTAATCACTTCGTCTACGTGGTCTTTACAGATGTCCCAAGGATAGGCACCCACCTGCTTGACCGCCACGCCGTCGGCAAATATTCCAACTTCGTCCAATATTACCCGCTCGCCGGCTTTCATGGCTGCCTGCAAGCAGTTTGAGTCATCCGGTTCGACACCAATCACTTTTATCTCTGGGCGCAGATACTTTATGTAAGCGGCCATACCGGCGATCAGCCCGCCACCGCCGACACAGATAAACACCGCGTGAATCGGTTTGCTAAATTGCAACAACAATTCCATGGCGACCGTACCCTGGCCGGCAATCACGTCTGGATCATCGTAAGGAGGAATGTAAGTGTAGCCATGCTTTTCGATCAACTCGTAGGCGTGGGCCGCAGCTTCGTCGAAAGCATCGCCCCTGAGCACGACCTTAGCACCGTGCTCACGCACAGATTTCACTTTAATTTCCGGCGTCGTCTGGGGCATTACGATGACGGCCTTGATGCCCAGTTTTTTTGCCGACAAGGCCACGCCCTGAGCGTGATTGCCGGCAGACGCACAGATTACCCCCTTCGCTTTTTGCTCCTCCGACAGCTGCACCATCTTGTTATAAGCCCCACGAATTTTAAACGAGAATACCGGCTGCAAATCTTCACGCTTCAAAAAAATGTTGTTGCCACAGCGCCGCGAAAGGCTAACGGCCTTGGTCAGCGGCGTTTTGTTGGCAACATCGTAAACGCGGGCATTCAGTATTTTCTTGATATAGCGTTGGGGCATGTCGATTCCGCAATGTGATTTAAGAATGAATTAGGGGTGACTCAACAGAAATTCCCAGTAATTCGAAAGAAATTCGAAAGAAATCTGACGTAAGGCATCACTGGAACACTGCGCAGTGTAGAAAGTTTTACCCGCAACCGTCTATAAGCAGCCCGCCCAGACGCTGTATACTGCTAACGCTCCCTTTATTTTCAGCAACGGACTCAATCATGAACCAGGACGAACTGAAGCAAGCGGTCGCCAAAGCCGCTATCAACTACATCAGCCCCCGCCTGAACAGCAGCAGCGTCATTGGCGTGGGCACCGGCAGCACTGCCAACTGCTTTATTGATTTGCTGGCGGCCATTCGCGACGATTTTGACGGCGCCGTGGCCAGCTCCGAAGCCACCGCCGAACGCCTGAAAAGCCACGGCATTCCCGTTTATGAGCTGAACAACGCCGCAGATTTGGAGTTTTACGTCGACGGCGCCGATGAAGTCAACGAGCAGCTGGAACTGATCAAAGGCGGCGGCGGCGCGCTCACGCGAGAAAAGATTGTGGCTGAAGTGGCGCAGACGTTTATCTGCATTGCCGACGAGTCCAAAAAAGTGAACATTCTGGGTGAATTCCCACTGCCGCTGGAAGTTCTGCCTATGGCGCGCAGCCACGTTGGCCGGGAAATCGTGAAACTCGGCGGCGATCCGGTGTACCGCGCTAATTTCACCACCGACAATGGCAACATCATTATTGACATCTATAACCTGGACCTGTCGCGCCCAATTCAGGTAGAAGAACGCCTGAACCAGATTGCAGGTGCGGTCACCAACGGCCTGTTTGCCCGCCGCCCCGCCGATCTTCTGCTGCTGGGCACAACGACCGGCGTACGGACTCTCAAGCGCGGCTGACCACGCGACCGGCATGGCAGCCAAAGCCGGCGGCTATGCCAGACCAACGTTTAGTTTCACCGCGCAGTTTCGTACAATAGCGCTCACTTTTTAACCCTACTCAGGAAGGACCACCCGATGCAATTCGACAACATCCCTGCCGGCAAAAATACACCCGAAGATATTTATGTCGCCATCGAAATCCCGGCCAACAGCTCACCGGTTAAGTACGAACTGGACAAAGACATGGGCGCCTTGCTGGTAGACCGTTTTATGGCTACGCCCATGTTCTACCCGGCCAACTACGGTTTTATTCCCCACACTCTGGCCGACGACGGTGATGCCCTAGACGTACTGGTCATTACCCCTTACCCGATTCAGGCTGGCTGTGTGATTCGCTGTCGCCCGGTAGGCGTATTGAATATGGAAGACGAAGCCGGCGGTGACGCCAAACTGGTCGCAGTGCCTCACGACAAGCTGACCACGGCTTACGCCCACGTACAAGACGTGACGGACTTGCCAGAACTGCTGCGCAACCAGATTCATCACTTTTTTGAAAACTACAAGGCGCTGGAAGCCGGAAAATGGGTGAAAATCCAAGGCTGGGACAACGCAGCGGCTGCGAAAAAAGCCATTGTTGACGCCATCAAAGCTTACGGCGGCTAAAAGCCCATTGCTTTGTGCGGTTCATAAAAAACCGGGCATTAAGCCCGGTTTTTTATCGCTTGCACGTCAGTAGAAGCCCGCCGCTAGCCCCGCGACAGCAGCTCCCGCATGTCACTGATCGCCGCGTTGGCCCGCGACAAATAGGCCGCCATGGTCAGCGAGTGGTTGGCCATTATGCCAAAGCCACTGCCGTTGAGAATCACCGGGCTCCACATGTCGCTCTGCGCTCCCTCGAGCTCAATGATGATCTGCTTGACGCTGGCCGTCGCGTTTTTGTCCTGCAGCACCTTGCGGAAGTCTACTTCAATGGCTCGAAATATGTGCAGTAACGCCCAGGAACTGCCGCGGGCTTCGTAAAACACATCGTCTATTTTGGTCCAATCGGTTTTTACATCAACGCCATCGGCTCGCTCGTCCAGCGGATCCTGGCCCTCAAAATCCGCTACCGTGTCAGAAATAGAGGCTTTACCCACACTCTCACCCAGGGTGCGGGACAAGCTGCCCAGACGGGTTTCCAGATCTGCCAGCCAGTTGTTCAGGCTATCGGCGCGGGCAAAGAACTGGGAATCGGTCTTCTCCGGGTTCGACAGCCGGTCCAGATACCGCAACAAAGCGGTGATCCCGCGGCGATATTCGGATTCGGTCGAGGGAATAGCCCAGCTATCGCTGTCAAAGTGCAACTGAGGCTCGGCAATGATCAGGTCCGCGTCCTCCGAGGACTGGCTCTGGGCACGACTGATGTCTTGACGCATGGCTCGGGCCAGGTCACGCACTTGCACCAGCACACCGAATTCCCAGTTGGGCACGTTGTCCAGCCAAAGGCCCGGAGGGAAAACGTCGTTGGTGATATAACCGCCGGGTTTGTCCAGCAGAGTTTCCGCGATTCGAATCATGGTGGTGGTGGTGGCAAAACCGGTCACCGGTTCACGCTGCATGGCGTTGGCAGTAGCACGGGTGTGTTCACGCACAGAGAAACTGGCGGGCTCGTTGCTCCAGTACATGCCCATAATCATGGCAATCAGCAGGTAGAACACCACAACGATGAGCAGCAACTTACCCACCGTTCCACCACCGGAGGAGTCCCGGACATCGCTTTTTTTATCCTTGAAATACTGCCTGATTCTGCCTGGCATAAGCGTATTATTCTCCTGTTAATTGGTGGTGATCGGCGGTGAACAGACGCCCATGATGGTAGCCCATTGCGCCATCAATGCCCAAATTACACAGTAGCTTGAATTCCCCGACGGTTTCCACGCCGCTGGCAAACATTTTCACACCGCGACTGCGCGCAGTATCAACAACCGATTTCAAAAAGAAGCGGTTAGCGCGCCGTGCTCGTCAGTGCCGTAGATGAAGCTGTTGTCAAGACGAAGAGCTGCCAGTCGCAGATTTTCAAATAGCCAGACGGCACTCCACCGACGCCAAAACGACCACCGACCACCGACACCTGCAGATCGTTCAGCAACTGCACGAGCGGGGCAGTTTCCTCGCGGTGGCGGTGAACGGCCAATTTCGAAATGCCCACCCACGGATAGTCGCTGTAACGCCGACTATTGCAGTAAGCGTACGCCAAATCCGCCAATGGGTTGCTCTAAATGAAACCAACGTCTTATGGCCGCAGCTGCAGCACTGTCTGACAATAATTGGCAGGATAAAAATAGCTGGGCCTGCATTAGGTCACATGAAGGCTCCTGGTAACCATCCAAACTTATCAAAAAGTATTGATATGAGCAGCATAAGTGCGCACCATGAGCGCATTGTGTCGCTAACTTTGGCAATTCTGCAGAACAAAGGTATTGGTTTTTATGGCAAGTATTCTCGTGCTTCACGGGCCAAATTTGAATATGCTGGGCGCCCGCGAACCGGAGGTATACGGCTACGAAACCCTCGCAGAGATTAATCAGCGCCTTCAAAGCAGCGCTGCAGCTGCGGGCCATCACCTGCTCCACTTGCAATCAAACGCCGAACACGAATTGATTGAACGCATTCACGCCGCCAAAGCGGAAGGTGTAAATTATATTCTGTTTAATCCGGCGGCGTTTACCCACACCAGCGTCGCATTGCGTGACGCGCTGTTGGCAGTTTCCATACCGTTCATAGAGGTGCATCTATCCAACGTGCACCAGCGGGAAGCATTTCGGCACCACTCCCACTTTTCAGATATCGCCAAAGGCGTTATCTGCGGTCTCGGCAGCCATGGCTATGACCTGGCGCTTCAGGCGGCACTGAAACAGACGCATTAACTAGACCTTACAAAAGAGGCTGAAAAATTATGGATATTCGCAAAATCAAGAAATTGATCGAACTGCTTGACGAGTCCGACGTCGAAGAACTGGAAATTCACGAGGGCGATGATTCTGTGCGTATTTCACGCCGCCGTGAGCAGCCAGCCGGCACGCATTACGTCAGCCACATGGCACCACAACATGCAGCGCCTATGTACGCCCCAGCACCGGAGACCCCGAGCCCGGTTGACCATGAGGCCAAGCCTGCAGCGCCCAAGGGCCACACCATTAATTCGCCCATGGTAGGCACCTACTACAGTGCGCCATCGCCTACCGCGCCGGAATTTATCGCCATGGGCCAATCGATCAAAGCCGGCGACGTTATCTGTATCGTCGAAGCGATGAAGATGATGAACCAGATTGAAGCTGACAAAAGTGGCACCATCGTCGAAGTGCTGGTCGAAAACGGCCAGCCGGTGGAGTTTGACCAGCCTTTGGTCGTCATTTCCTGAACCCGGTGATTGTGAGCCATGGACATGTTAGAAAAAGTATTGATCGCAAACCGCGGTGAAATTGCCCTGCGAATTTTGCGCGCCTGTAAAGAATTGGGTATCAAAACCGTCGCCGTGCACTCTCAGGTCGACCGTGACCTGATGCACGTACGCTTAGCCGATGAAACCGTCTGTATTGGTCCCAACAGCCCAACCGACAGCTACCTGAATATCCCGGCTATTATCAGCGCGGCGGAAGTAACCGACTCAGTGGGCATCCACCCCGGTTACGGTTTTTTGGCGGAAAACGCCGACTTTGCCGAGCAGGTCGAAAAAAGCGGGTTCCGCTTTATCGGCCCCAGAGCCGAGACCATTCGGCTGATGGGCAACAAAGTGTCGGCCATCAACGCCATGATCAGTGCGGGCGTACCCACCGTTCCGGGTTCCAACGGCGCGCTGACCGAAGACGACGATCTGACGCTCAAAGTCGCTCGAAAAATTGGCTACCCGGTGATTATTAAAGCCGCATCGGGCGGCGGCGGTCGCGGTATGCAGGTGGTGCATTCGGAAGCCGCATTGCTCAAGGCCGTACAGATTACCCAGACCGAAGCGCGCAGCGTGTTCGGCGACCCGACCGTGTACCTTGAAAAATTCCTTGAACGCCCGCGCCACGTTGAAATACAGATATTGGCTGACATGCACGGCAACTGCATTCACCTGGGCGACCGCGACTGCTCGTTCCAGCGCCGTCATCAGAAAGTGCTGGAAGAAGCGCCAGCGCCTGGTATTGACCCCGAAGCTCGGGAAAAAACCCTGAAAGCCTGTGTCGATGCCTGTAAGAAAATTGGCTACGTGGGTGCCGGCACCTTCGAATTCCTGTATCAGGACGGTGGTTTCTATTTCATCGAAATGAACACCCGCGTGCAGGTTGAGCACCCGGTATCAGAAATGGTGACCGGCGTGGATATCGTGCGCGAACAGCTGCGTATTGCCAGCGGCCTGCCGCTGCAGTACACGCAGGACGACATCAAGATTAGCGGGCACGCCATCGAGTGTCGAATCAACGCCGAAGACCCACAGACCTTTGTGCCCAGCCCCGGCAAAGTGAAGCACTTTCACGCGCCCGGCGGTAACGGCGTGCGGGTGGATTCGCACCTCTACAATGGTTACACCGTACCGCCCTACTACGATTCCCTGATCGCCAAACTGATCACCTGGGGTGACGACCGCGAAATAGCGCGTCGGCGCATGAAAAACGCCCTTGACGAGATGGTGGTTGAAGGCATTAAGACCAATCAGCCGCTGCACCGCAGATTGGTGCGCGATGGCGGCTTTAAAGAGGTAGACTTCACCATTCACTACCTTGAAAAGCTGATTCGGGACTGAGTCCTGCGTCGACAATGCAGGAAACAGTATGCCTTGGATACAACTGAAGATTCCGGCTGACCCAGACAGCGCCGATCAACTCGAAGACGTGTTGATGGGCATGGGTGCCGATGCGGTGTCGATGGAAGACGCCGCTGACCAGCCTCTGTACGAGCCAGACCATGGCACCACACCTTTGTGGAGCCAAACCACCGTGACCGGACTGTTTCAGTCCAGTTACGACATTACCGAGTTGTGTTCCAACATCCGCGACACCTGGCACCAGCAAACCCAGCAGAGTCTGGAAGACATAGACGTAACGCTGGTTGAAGATAAAGACTGGGCACGGGCCTGGATGGACGATTTCCACCCGCTGAACTTTGGCGAACGTTTGTGGATAGTACCCAGCTGGCACGACGCGCCTGATCCAGACGCAGCCAATTTGCTGCTGGACCCAGGCCTAGCGTTTGGTACCGGCACCCACGACACGACGGCCCTGTGCCTGCAATGGCTTGACGGCGCTGATGTGCAAGGCAAACGGGTGATCGATTATGGCTGTGGCTCCGGCATTTTAGGCCTGGCCGCACTGTTGCTGGGTGCAGACCATGTAATGGGAGTCGACACTGACCCTCAGGCATTGGAAGCCAGCCGTGAAAATGCCCGCCGCAACGAGGTGGACGAGAGCAAACTGTCGTTACATCTGCCAAAAGACGAACCCGACGCTTTAGCCGACGTTACGCTCGCCAATATTCTGGCTCAGCCACTGATCGGACTGGCGCCGCACCTGGCCGCGAAAACCCGCCCAGGCGGCGACATTGTGCTGTCTGGCATCCTCAACCATCAGGCCCGCGATGTGATGGCGGCTTACGAGCCCTGGTTTATTATGGATGAACCAGAGCAACAGGGTGAATGGATACGGCTTACAGGGCGACGCCACCGTTGATAGCGCCACGATTGATAAAACAGTAAAGCTCAAGATCCAGGTGATCGTGCATTCAGTTTCTTTGTATTCAAGGATTTAGAATGGCTTCCAGCAACCTTCAAACCCAGTGCCCCCACTGCCAAACGCGTTTCCGAGTAACCGAGGAACAACTGGAAGTCGCCAAGGGGCGAGTGCGCTGTGGCAGCTGCATGAAGATTTTCGATGCTTTTGAGAATCGCATCAAAAAGCCAAAACCCATCGTTACGACACTCCCGGAGCCGGTTATCGACCCGGATCCGGACGATGATCTGGTGTTTGCAGACAACCCGGAAGAAGATGCGGCTCACGGCGCTTACGTTAAAGCCGACATGACGTTTGCCGAAGACGAGCTCAGCGACAGTTTTCGCTCCATGGATTACGGTGCTTACAGCGATGACGACGACAGCAGCAGCGATATAAACCTGGATTCAGACGAGAGCTGGACCCGCGCCATTTTGAATGAAACCAGCCGTCCCAACAGCCTAAGGCGCCCAGCACCACCCAAGAGTAAACCACCCGCTGAAGCTCCAGATGCTGAAACGCGAGGCCTATCGCAACCCAGCGACCGCTGGCCGTTGCCGTCCGAACACCAGATTTACGCCGAGAGTGACGCCCGGCCGCAGCACATGCTTTACAGCAATCTTCGCCAGGAACCCATTCCGGTTCAGCACAACCACAGCGGGAAAATCCGGGCGTTGGCCTGGTCAATGATTGTTCTGACCTTTCTGGGGGTGATCGTCTCGCAGCTGGTTTGGGTCCAGTTTGACAAATTTGCAAAAATTCCCCAGCTGCGCCCTTTTTACGAAAAAGGCTGCGAGCTCTCCGGTTGCACGCTGCCACCGCTAATGGACATGAGCGCCATAGACAGCCGCAAACTGGTGGTCAAAACCAACCCTGCCAACCGCAGCGAACTGGTGGTAGACGCGGTTATCATCAACCGTGCCGCCTTCGCACAGCCGTTTCCAGCCGTTGTTCTAACCTTCGCCGATTTAAACGGGCAAGAGGTTACACAGCGTGTATTTAACCCTGCAGATTACCTGGCGGACCAAGGCACGCAGTTGCGGGAAATGCCGCCGCAAACCCCGATACGCATTGCCATCGCTATTCAGGACCCGGGACAAACGGCGGTCAGCTACAACATCGATTTCCGCTCACAGGCCGAGTAAGCCGACGCAAGCCCGCTGGCCGAACTCAGCTTAGTAAGCTTTCGCCGAGTGCACGAAAGTCAACCAAAAAGCACGAAAAATAATCAATTTTTTCACGGCTTTGCCTCTTCAATCGCGGCCGCACCAGCGGTATCATTAGCGCCCTCCGGAGTTCGGCCGTTCAATTATTGAACAATTCGCCGATATTCAGGCCTTGCGTTCACTTCCGCAACACGGATTCAGATCATGCTGCCAACGGCAAAAATCGGGCCGTATACCTTGCCCAATCCGCTGATTGTTGCGCCCATGGCCGGTGTAACAGACCGGCCTTTTCGGTTGCTGTGTCGGCGCATGGGCGCAGGGCTGGCCGTTTCGGAAATGGTGACTGCTGATGTCACAATGTGGCATACCCGAAAATCTCGCAGTCGTCTGAATCATCAAGGTGAGCCTGAACCCCGCTCGGTGCAGATTGCCGGCGGAGATCCGCAGATGCTGGCGCAGGCGGCTCGTATGAACGCTGCGTCTGGTGCCCAGATCATCGACATCAATATGGGTTGCCCGGCCAAAAAAGTCTGTAATAAAGCGGCCGGTTCTGCCCTGATGAAAGACGAGGCTCTGGTGCTGCAGATTCTGAAAGCGGTGGTAGCCGCCGTAGACATACCGGTGACCCTAAAAATGCGAACCGGTTGGGATGAAGACCACCGCAACGCGCCAATTATTGCGCGCATGGCAGAAGAAGCCGGTATTCAGGCGCTGGCCATTCATGGCCGCACCCGCACCGACAAATACTCGGGCAACGCTGAGTATGACACCATTGCCCGAGTGAAGTCCGACGTTGGCATTCCGGTATTCGCCAACGGCGACATCACCAGCCCGGAAAAAGCGCGCGACGTGCTTCAATACACCGGGGCCGATGGCCTGCTGATTGGCCGTGCGGCTCAGGGCCAACCTTGGATTTTTCGGGAAATCCTGCATTTCCTGGAAACAGGCGAGCACATGAAACCACCGCCATTGGATGAAGTGGAAACAATACTGAGCGAGCACCTGATGGCACTGCACGATTTTTATGGAGAAACCATGGGTGTGCGCATTGCCCGCAAGCATGTGGGCTGGTATTTGCAAAACCACGACCAAAACAAACGCTTCCGGCAAAGCTTCAACGCCATAGACGACGCGTTGGAGCAGCACCGCAGCATTCAACAGCATTTTGCAAGCTTACGAAATGAAGAGGTATTCGCAGCATGAACGCTGAAACTTTGGCAAACGACATTTTGAACGCATCCGCCAATGATGACATTCACCAACTGCAGACAGCCGGCACCAGCGGTAACTCAGTCACTCTGCGTGACAGCGTAGAAGTTGCACTGGCCAACTACTTCACCCAGCTTGATGGCGCTCCGGTAACCGAGGTTTATCAACTGGTGCTGTCAGAAGTAGAAGCTCCGTTGCTGGAGCAGGTGATGAAGTACACCCGCAACAACCAAACCAAAGCGTCTACCATACTGGGTCTGAACCGCGGCACCCTGCGCAAGAAGCTCAAGCAATACGATCTGCTTTAAACCCGACATCCGATCCGGAAGAAAGTGACCCATGGCAAATCAGGCAAATACTCCCGTTCGTCGTGCGCTGATCAGTGTCAGTGACAAAACCGGCATTGTTGAATTTGGCCGCGCACTCAGCGAACGCGGCATAGAATTGCTGTCCACCGGCGGCACCTTCCGTGTGCTTAAGGACAACAACGTCGCCGTCACCGAAGTGTCTGACTACACCGGTTTCCCAGAGATGATGGATGGCCGTGTAAAAACCTTGCACCCGAAAATTCACGGTGGCGTTTTGGGCCGCCGTGGCACCGACGACGCCGTTATGGCCAAACACGGCATAGACCCCATCGACATGGTGGTGGTGAATCTCTATCCGTTTGAAGACACCATCGCCAATCCGGATTGCGACTTGGCGACCGCCATCGAGAACATCGACATTGGCGGCCCCACCATGGTTCGCGCGGCAGCCAAGAACCACAACGATGTGGCCGTAGTGGTGAACACCCGCGATTACAGCCGGGTATTGAAAGAACTGGAAAGTAACGACGGCGAACTGACCTTTGCAACGCGTTTTGACCTGGCTGTAAAAGCCTTTGAGCACACCGCCGGCTACGACGGCGCTGTCGCGAACTACCTGGGTGGGCGCACCGCCGATAACGACAACGCGGATTTCCCACGCACCTTCAACGCCCAGTTTGTGAAAGTGCAGGACATGCGCTACGGCGAAAACCCGCACCAGCGCGCCGCGTTCTACGCCGAGCGCAACCCGAAGGAAGCCAGCGTGGCGACCGCTACCCAGCTCCAGGGTAAAGCGCTGTCGTACAACAACGTGGCCGACACCGACGCCGCGCTTGAGTGTGTAAAGCCCTTCGCCGACCCGGCCTGCGTGATCGTCAAACACGCCAATCCCTGCGGTGTCGCCATTGGTGCCGATATTTTACAAGCTTACGAGCTGGCCTATGCAACCGACCCCACCTCGGCGTTTGGCGGCATCATCGCCTTTAACCGCGAGCTGGACGCGACGACCGCCAAAGCCATTATTGATCGCCAGTTTGTGGAAGTGATCATTGCTCCCAGCATCAGCGCCGAAGCCGTAGAACTGATCGCCGCCAAGAAAAACCTGCGCTTGCTGGCCTGCGGCGAATTTGACGGTGAGCGCGCCCCGGCGTTGGATTACAGGCGCGTGACCGGTGGTTTGCTGGTGCAAGAACGTGACTTGGGCATGGTGGCCATGAGTGATGTGAAAGTGGTCACCCAACGCCAGCCCAGCGAAGAAGAACTGAACGATTTACTGTTTGCCTGGGAAGTGGCCAAATACGTCAAGTCCAACGCCATTGTGTACGCCAAAGCGGGCCGCACCATCGGCGTGGGCGCAGGCCAGATGAGCCGCGTGTACAGCGCCAGAATTGCCGGCATCAAAGCCGCCGATGAAGGCCTGGAAGTAAAAGGCTCGGTTATGTCGTCTGACGCCTTCTTCCCGTTCCGCGACGGTATTGATGCCGCCGCCGCCGCCGGCATTACCGCGGTAATCCAGCCCGGTGGCTCCGTGCGTGATCAGGAAGTGATCGACGCCGCCAACGAGCACGGCGTTGCTATGGTGTTCACTGGCATGCGCCATTTCCGCCATTAACCCATAGGGACAGCATCATGAATATTCTGATTATTGGTAATGGCGGGCGTGAACACGCTCTGGCGTGGAAAGTCGCGCAGTCGGAGCTGGCCAACACCGTTTTCGTAGCGCCCGGTAACGCCGGCACCGCCATCGAAGCCGGGGTGGAAAACGTCGCCATCGATGTGATGGATTTGAACGGCTTGGCCGATTTTGCCGCCCGCAACCACGTCGGCCTGACCATCGTGGGGCCCGAGGCACCGCTGGTTGCCGGTATTGTGAACTTGTTTGAAGAGCGTGGCCTGAGAGTGTTTGGCCCCAGCGCCGGCGCTGCTCAGTTGGAAGGCTCAAAAGCCTTTACCAAAGACTTTCTGGCGCGCCATAAAATCCCTACGGGTTCTTACGGCAACTTTACCAACGTTGATGAGGCATTGACCTACGTGCGCCAGCAAGGCGCGCCTATTGTGGTTAAAGCTGACGGCCTGGCTGCGGGTAAAGGCGTGATTGTGGCCATGACCCTGGCCGAAGCGGAAGACGCCATCCGCGATATGCTGGCGGGCAACGCGTTTGGCGACGCCGGCAGCCGCGTGGTTGTTGAAGAATTTCTGGACGGCGAAGAAGCCAGCTTCATCGTCATGGCCGACGGCGACAACGTGCTGGCCATGGCGACCTCGCAGGACCACAAGCGCGTGGGCGATGGCGACACCGGTCCCAACACCGGTGGCATGGGTGCCTATTCCCCTGCCCCGGTGGTGACCCCCAACGTGCATCAGCGCATCATGGAGGAAGTCATCTACCCAACCGTGCGCGGCATGAAAGCCGAAGGCCACCCCTACAAAGGCTTCCTTTACGCCGGCCTGATGATTGATTCTACCGGTGCGCCCAGAGTGATCGAATTCAACTGCCGCTTTGGCGATCCGGAAACCCAGCCCATCATGCTGCGCATGCGGTCTGATCTGGTGGCTCTGTGTCAGGCTGCAATTGACGGCAAACTGGACCAGTGCAGCTCCGATTGGGACCCCCGGGCCGCCGTGGGTGTTGTTCTGGCAGCCGGTGGCTATCCCGGCAGCTACAGCAAAGGCGATGCTATTTCTGGCCTGTCGGACACCGAAACCGAGGGCGAAAAAGCGTTCCACGCCGGCACGAAACTGGATGGCAACCGAGTGGTTACCAGTGGTGGCCGGGTGCTGTGCGCAACCGCACTGGGCAATACCGTGACCGACGCTCAGCAACGAGCTTACAAGCTTGCCAGAAAGATAAACTGGAACGGTGCGTTTTACCGCAAAGACATCGCGTATCGGGCCATAGCCCGCGAGCAGGCGTAACACGACATCCTCAGCAAAAGCCGTCTGTTCCCTCGCCCGTTCTTGGGGCCATGGAGGACCAGGCTCTTGCCCATCAGGCAGTCAATGAAGTAATCTTTGCCGCCATCCGGAACGCTGTATTCGAGACGAATTTTCGCAATATCGTCAGCCGCATCAACGCTCCGGTGTTCCTGGAACTTGCCAAATCCCGTGCTGCAAAAGCCGAGTAAGGCAAACCCGCACCTGGGGAACCCGTGTGCGGGTTTTTAAATCCCGGAAAAGAGCGTTGCGGCGTCCGTGCCTCGTCAGATCAGCCTGTTAGCCAAACTGGTTCATGGTGTTGTCTTTGCCGCCCGCTTTCAACGCGGCGTCGCCAGCGAAAAATTCCTTGTGGTCGTCACCCATGTTGGAGCCGGCCATGTCCTGATGCTTGACGGTGGCGATACCTTGGCGAATTTCTTTACGCTGAACACCTTTAACGTAGGCCAGCATGCCTTCGGCACCGAAGTAGCCTTTGGCCAGATTGTCGGTTGACAAGGCCGCCGTGTGGTACGTCGGCAGTGTGATCAGGTGGTGGAACACACCGGCTTCACGGGCGGCATCGCGCTGGAAGTTGGCTGTCCACTCGTCGGCCAGCTTGCCTAGATCGGTGCCGTCGTATTCTTCACTCATCAGCGCAGCACGCTCGTAGGCCGATACGTCTTTGCCTTCTTCTTTCCAGGCATCGAACACCTGCTGGCGAAAGCTAAGGGTCCAGTTGAACGACGGGCTATTGTTGTACACCAGCTTGGCGTTGGGAACCGCTTCCTTGATGCGGTTAACCATGGCGGCGATCTGGCCAACGTGGGGCTTTTCGGTTTCGATCCACAACATATCAGCGCCGTTCTGCAGGCTGGTGATGCAATCCAGAATAACCCGGTCTTCGCCACTGCCGGCCTTGAACTGGAACAAACCAGACGCCAGACGTTTGGGCTTGACCAGCTGACCGTTCTGCTTGATCACTACGTCGCCGTTGTTGATGTCTTCGGCTTTGGCAATCGCCTCACCGTCGATGAAGCTGTTGTATTGGTCGCCCAGATCACCCGGCTCTTCGGTTACCGCAATTTTCTGAGTCAAGCCGGCACCCAAAGAATCAGTACGCGCAACAATCACGCCGTCATCCACACCCAGTTCCAGAAAAGCCAAACGCACAGCGTTTATCTTGGCCAGGAAGTCGGCGTGGGGAACGGTTACTTTGCCGTCCTGATGGCCGCACTGCTTTTCGTCAGACACCTGGTTTTCGATCTGGATACAGCAGGCGCCGGCTTCAATCATTTGCCTGGCCAGCAAGTAAGTGGCTTCTGCGTTACCAAAACCGGCGTCGATGTCGGCAATGATCGGCACAACGTGAGTCTGGTGGTTATCAATCTGGCTTATCAACTGCTCGGCCTTGGCGTTGTCGTCGGCGCTCTGAGCTTTTTCCAGATCACGGAACAGATGGTTCAGTTCCCAGGAATCGGCTTGGCGTAGAAAGGTGTACAACTCGCCAATCAGGCCGGATACAGCGGTTTTCTCGTGCATGGACTGGTCTGGCAGCGGGCCGAACTCTGAGCGCAGGGCGGCAACCATCCAACCAGACAGGTACAGGTAGCGGCGTGAGGTGTCGCCGAAATGCTTCTTAATGGAAATCATCTTCTGCTGGCCGATGAAACCGTGCCAGCAGCCCAGGGACTGGGTGTACTGAGAGGTATCGTTATCGTAGTTCGCCATGTCTTCGCGCATAATTTTGGCGGTGTACTTGGCGATATCCAGACCGGTCTGGAATTTGTTCTGGGCGCGCATACGAGCCGCGTGTTCAGGCTTGATGGCGCTCCAGGTAGGATTCTGTTTCAACAAAGTGGTGAGGGCATCAACGTCTTTTAAGTAAGGCATGGTTCATTCCTTTGTACGGCAGTTTTTCCAAGAACGTCGAATGTAAATCCAATTCTTCCCGGACCTTGAAAACTACTTTAATGCCTCTCATCGCATAGCTGAAATTTATATAATCTATATTCAGCATTTTTTTTGTGAATGAATTGGCGACATCAAAACCGGACGTCTACGGTTTACAAATCCATGGCTATTAGCTGAGGTACTGTTCATTAGAGCTCAGTTTATCAGGGCACTGTTCATCAGGGCACTGTTTATCAGGGCGCAGTTGACCAGAGCACGGTTTGATAGAGATCGATTCTGCCGCAGGTAATGTTAACAGCGATCAGGGCTCACCGGCTTGCACCAGGGCATCAGCCAGTGTGGGTGTGAAGCGGCTCACACCGTTTACCGGCGCCACCCCTGCACGAGCCAGAGCTCGCAGCGGCTGGTACTGCAAATCGGCAATAATAATACGAGTGCCATCGCGCTCGCAGGCGGCCAGGAGCTTATTCAAGGCAGACAACCCACCCGCGTCCAGCAAGGTCACACCGTCCATGTACAGAATAAAACCACGGGCGTTTTTGGACAGTTCCGCCAGCTCGCCAAAAATGCGCTCAGCGGCGGCAAAGAACAGCGGCCCGTTGATCTTGAACACCTGCCAGCCGGCGGGCAGCTTAGCCTGCGTCACCCGCTGATTGCTGGATATGTCGGTCACTCGTGTCATCCGCGCCATTTCGCGCATGAACAGCACCGCTGCCAGCAGAACGCCGGTGGTAATGGCAATCACCATATCCAGCACCACCGTCAGGCTGAAGCAGGTCAGGAACACCAGAAGATCGCCGCGGGGCGCGGTTTTCAGAAGGTGCACGGCTTTTGGCGCTTCGCTCATATTCCACGCCACTATCAGCAGCAACGCCGCCATCGCCGGCATTGGCATGTAAGACAGCACACCGGCCAGCGCTACTAGCGCCAACACCACCACCAGCGAATGCACAATCGCAGACACCGGCGATTCGGCGCCAGCGCGATAGTTGGCGGCCGAGCGGGCAAGCGCCGCGGTGGCTGTAATACCCCCAAAGAAAGGTGCAATTATGTTGCCCAGACCCTGCCCCAGCAATTCACTGTTGGCGCTGTGGCGTTTACCGGTCATGCCGTCCAGCACCACCGCACACAGTAAGGATTCAATCGCGCCCAGCATGGCAATGGCGAACGCTGCCGGAATCAGGGCTTGAATCAGGTTCCAGGACACCACCAGCGGGCTGCCATCGGCGCCCGCCTGCTGCCAGGGCCAGATAAACTCGGGCAAGAACGGAGGAATGCCACTGCCACCGGTTCCATCGGGCAGTAAATAACTGAAACGAGAGCCGATGGTATCAATGGAGGCACCCTGGCTGTTTAGCCACAGCGCCAACCCACTGCCCACAATGACGGCAGGTAAGTGCGGCGGCACCGCCGTTTTCAACCGCGGCCACAACAGCATGACGGCCAATGTAACCCCGGCCACCAGAGTACTCATGGTATCCAGCGAAGGCACGGCTTGGGCCAACGCAGCCAGCTTTCCCCAATAATGCTCAGGCATGGCCGCAACTGGCAAACCGAACAGGTCTTTCACCTGTAACGTGGCGATGACCACCGCAATACCCCCGGTAAACCCCAGGGTCACCGGCTCTGGTATGTACTCAATAAAGCGCCCCAGGCGCATGACCGCCATAACCAGAAGCAACACCCCGGACATCACCGTGGCCAACAGCAAACCACCCAACCCGTATTCTTGGGCAATGGGGTATAGAATCACCACAAAAGCGGCGGTAGGGCCGGAAATGCTGTAACGGCTGCCACCCGTGAGCGCAATCACCACGCCGGCAATAATGGCCGTATACAAACCGTATTGGGGCGCCACACCGCTGGCAATGGCCAGTGCCATGGCCAGCGGAATAGCGATAATTCCCACGGTAATACCGGCCATCACATCTTTTGCAAAACGCCGGGGACTGTAAGGTTCCTGCACGCAGGCTTCGCGAATCGCGTGGCCTGGGCGCAGAGAAAACAAATGGCTGCGGGACATAAAACGTGCCTGTACGAAGAGCGTCGCTAGGCACTATACTCGCTGTGCAGTCAGATCATATTCGGAAAACTTAGTAGTAGTGTGCTTACCGCAACGGAACTTCGCGCTTATGTCCACAGGTCGTTACAACATCCGTTACCTGATTAGCGCTTTCGTATTGGCAATAACAGCCGGCTGCGTGACCTCTCCCACCTCACACAATACGTTGAAAACACCGCAAAACCAGTATCAGGCGTACATCGTTGACCCGCAGTCTGACACCCTGAGCGCATTAACCGTAGAGCAGTTGGCACAGCATTTGGCCAACGCCGATGTGGTGATCGTGGGCGAATATCACGGCCATCACGCCAGTCATCTGCTTCAAGCTCAGCTACAGTTGGCGCTGTTTCAGCGGCAACCCCAACAAATACTGAGCATGGAGCAATTTGAAACCCATCAGCAGGATGCGCTAAACCAGTATCTGGCGGGCAGAAGCGGCGAAAGCGCAATGATTGAAGACACCGGCGCCTGGGACAATTATCGCGCGTCTTACCGGCCGCTGGTCGAATTCGCCCTCAGCCATCAATTACCAGTGATTGCGGCCAATGCGCCGGGCGATATTGTGCGCTGTGTGGGCCGCGAAGGGCCGCACATTGTTGACGATTTATCTCAGGCACAGCGCCAAACCATCGCCCGACAACCGTTTATGGACACCCCGGCCTACCGCCAACGCTTTGATGATGCCATTGGTGCAAGCCATGGCGGCGACGCCATGCCAGAGCTGTCCGACCATCGTATCAAAGGAGACTTCCTGTATTTTCTGCAGCCACTGCCAGCCGCTTACAAAAGCGACGACCGCCGCAACCGCGCCATGCGCGAACGTTTCAGCCAAGCCGGGCAGCAACCCTGCGACTGACCAACAAGTTATTGTGTGGCTACAACTTCGTTGGTAACGGCGTAGTCACCGGCCAGCCAGCGCAGTATTTCGGCCGCCGCCGGGTGGTCAAAGCGGCTATAGGTATGCGCCAGGACCTGCTTCCGTTGGGTGGACAGGCGCCCCAGACCGGCGTCTTGCAACACCAGCAAGTCTGCCTGCAGGCAATCCGCTAACTCGGCCCCAAGAACGTTCTGCGCGGCGTGGTAGAACGCCTTACCGTATTCATAATCCGGGCCCAGCTGATAACTCTGCGCTAGGGTAATGGCCGGAATGCAGGTCAGCGTCGGCTGCAGCGCCGGATTAATGGCGTGGCCGGCGATGTACGCAGCGTTAGTCGCTGGGCGGCCCGTAAAACCACGCAAGTGCAAGTGGCGCGACATACGAGCGCCGTCATTAACCGGGTAATTGTCCCACAACAGCGGTTTTCGCCTCAGAAGATCGCCCACTCGTTGCAAGTGACCGGGTGAAATCTCCCGCGAACACACTTCCTCGCCGGTCCAGAATACCTGTATAGCCGGGTCCAGCGCCTGTCCCAGCGTGTGTAGATAGTCCGCCGGGCGCGGGCCAAAGACCCGATCCAACACCGGGTCGTCCGAGTAATAGGTTGGGCACACGCTGATGCGCCGAACCGCGGAGTGTTCGGCCACCCAGTGCACAATGTCGGCCTGCGCCTGCGCCGTGTGCGGGCCGCTGCCGTGCATGTCGTCAAACAGGATCGCCAGTTCATCCAGCCCCAGCTGGTCAAAAAAGGCCAGCTTGCGCGCCAGTGACTGCCGGCCGGCTTCATCAAAATTGTTAAACAGGTCAAACGGGCTCAGGCCCACACCAAAGCGCACCCCGGCGGCTTGGCAGAAGCGGGCGAAGGCAGCCATTTCCGCAGCAGCCTGCGGCGGATGTGGTTCGCGCCAGCGCCGTCTTAAAAACGCATCAGCCTTGGGCGCGTAAAGATAAAAGCCGTAACCGTGGGGCGCCAGCTTGTGCACCAGCTGCCGGCGCTGCTCCCAACTCCACAGCGGGCCATAAAAACCCTCAATAATTCCCAGCTCTGTTGTCATGACCCATTTCCCTGCAGCGGCCTGTGTTGAACTCGGCGGTTGTAACGAATGATGAACACATCGTATGGCGCGGACAAGTTAACCGTATAGCTGAGCCGCATTGCCGCATTGCCGCGATGCAAAGCAGGCTACGGTCTGAGTCGAACCCGTGACGAGGCCGCCCATGCTGGCTGGTTTAATGTCGGCCTTGCTCTTGGCATCGTTCTGCTTTTCACCTGCCTGATCCGTTGCAGCGTTGAACAACCCACTTTGCAACGGTTTAGGGTATGGCGTGCGTGCGCGAACATTGCCCAGGCGGTTAAAGCGCCTACGACCTATATCTAATGCCGTGTTTTTTTCGTTCCACCGATTAAAAATAACTGATAATGTAAGCTAGTTTTACTGAACTTGTAGCAGAACGCAGACTTAGTGCAAAAATTATAAAAGGAAGAAAAAACAATGATGATTCGTTCTATTTTCTCCGCGGCGATACTCGCGGTGACAGTGACCTTCGCCCCTGCGCAGGCACTGGCTCAGGAAACATTCACCCTGAAGTTGGCAGAAACCTGGGGTCCAAACTTTCCTATTTTCGGTGACACCACTAAAAACTTCGCCAAATCCGTTGAGGCAATGTCAAACGGTCGCCTGAAAATCCGCATAGATTCTGCCAACAAGCACAAGGCGCCTCTGGGCGTGTTTGATATGGTCAAAGCCGGCCAATACGACATGGGCCACTCCGCTTCCTACTATTGGAAAGGCAAAGTTCCGGAGACCCTGTTCTTTACCAGCATGCCTTTTGGTATGAACGCCATCGAACAGTACGCCTGGTTTTATCACGGCGGTGGCATGGAGCTTATGCAGGAAGTGTACGCGCCACATAACATGCTGTCGTTCCCCGGCGGCAACACGGGCGTTCAGATGGGCGGCTGGTTTCGCAAAGAAATCAAATCGCTGGAAGACCTCCAGGGCCTGAAAATGCGCATCCCGGGCTTCGCCGGCGAAGTCTTTGCTGAAGTGGGCGTGAACCCGACCAACATCGCGCCAGGCGAGCTATACACCTCTTTGGAACGCAACACTATTGATGCGGTGGAGTGGGTCGGTCCGGCTCTGGATCTTCGCCTTGGCTTCCAGCAAATCGCGGACTATTACTACACCGGTTGGCACGAGCCTGCCACCGAGCTTCAGTTCCTTGTGAACGAGCAGGTATGGGAAAAGCTGCCTGCTGATTTGCAGGAAATCATGCGCGTTGCCATGCGCACGGCCTCATACAACATGCTGGTACTCTCACAGCACGAAAATGCAAAAGCTTGGGCCAGCATCAAGAAAGACTTCCCGAACGTGCAGATCAAGCAGTTCCCTCAAGACATTTTCCAAGCTATGTACAATGCCAGCGAGAAGCTTCTGAAAGAAGCCTCTGAAAGCAACGAGCAAGCAGCCCGGATTATAAAATCCCAGGAAGACTATCTCGCTCGGAGTCGCGCTTATACCGAAATTTCTGAACGGGCATACCTGAACACGATGGGCACAGTAGAGTAAGATACAGTTTGTAGTAGAGCCGGGTTCGTTCTAAGAGCGATCCCGGTTTTATTGTTTGTAGCAAGAGCAGAATTGTCAGTTCCCTGGCAGAGGATTATGAATGCAGTGGATTATAAGGCTGGACGAAGGCTTTGCACGCCTATCTAATTTTTGCGGCTGGATCGCCTGTGTCGCGATGATATTGATGGTGGGTAACGTTTTTTACGACGTTGTTGCCCGCTACGCATTTGATCAAGTGTCCATCGGTATGCAAGAACTGGAATGGCATCTTTACTCCGTGGTTTTCCTGTTCGGCATTCCCTATGCGTTGCGCGCAGACGGCCACGTTCGGGTAGACGTGCTGTATACGAAATGGAGCAACAGAACCAAGGCATGGATCAACCTGACAGGCGCTCTGCTGTTTGTGGTGCCATTCGCCGGATTAATTGGCATCTACGGCTACGATTACGCTCTGAGCTCCTACAACATGGGTGAGGGCAGCGGTGATCCTGGCGGCCTGCCCCACCGTTGGCTGATTAAGTCCGCAATACCCGTTTCTGCGTTCTTTATCGCCATTGCTGGCCTTAATATGGCAACTCACGCCCTGCGGGTTATGTTTGGCGACAAAGAGTACCAAGGTGAGAACAGCGGAGGAGGACTCGCATGATCGGCATGATAATGTTCGCCGTAGCCCTGATGATGCTGATGCTGGGCTTCCCTGTCGCCTTCACTTTTGGCGGCGTGGCTTTGTTTTTTGGTGTGTTGTCAGAAGGCATGGATCTGTTCGCTTTTATGCCTTATCGCATCATGAGCGTTATGCAGAATACGGTTCTGATGGCGGTTCCTCTGTTTATCTTTATGGGTGTTGTTCTGCAGCGCACGCGCCTGGCTGAACAGCTGCTAACCTCCATGGGCCGACTGTTCGGTGGTCTGCCCGGCGGCTTGGCTATTTCTACCATTCTGGTTGGCGCACTGCTTGCGGCCTCCACCGGTGTCGTAGGCGCAAGTGTGGTTGCCATGGGCCTGATTTCGCTGCCGGTCATGCTTGCCCACCAGTACGACAAACGCCTCGCAACAGGCACCATCTGTGCAGCAGGTACGCTGGGCCAGATCGTTCCACCGTCCATTATTCTGATTATTTTGGGCGACGTGCTCGGGCTGCCAGTCGGCGATCTGTTCCGGGCGGCCGTTGGCCCCGGCGTGGTTCTTATCGGGTTGTACATCGTTTATATCCTGATCATGACCCGCTTCAAGCCCGAAACAGCGCCAGCCATGCCGAAAGACAACAGCATTTCCCGTAAAAAGGAAGTCATGAACGCCCTGCTGGCCATTATTCCACCGCTGGCGCTGATCGTGATCGTGCTTGGTTCAATCTTTGCCGGAATTGCAACACCAACAGAATCTTCGGCCCTTGGTGGCGTAGGTGCCATTTTGCTGGCCCTTATCTATGGCCAGTTCTCATTCCAGATGGTTTGGAACGCGTCAAAAGATACAGTGAAGGTAACGGCCATGGTGTTCGCCATCCTGATCGGTGCGACGGCCTTCTCAATGGTGTTCAGCTACAGCGGTGGTGATTACCTGTTGGAAGAATGGATGCTGGCGCTGCCTGGCGAGAAATGGGGCTTTATCATCCTCGCTATGCTGGTGATTATGGTGCTGGGATTCTTCATCGATTTTGTGGAAATTTCCTTCATCATCGTGCCCATTCTGGCGCCCGTGGCCGAAGCCCTGGGCATCAACATGCTCTGGTTTGCCATCCTTATCGCTATGAACCTGCAAACCAGTTTTTTGACGCCGCCCTTCGGGTTCGCTTTGTTTTACCTCAAGGGAGTGGCACCGCCGGAGGTGCGAACCATCGACATCTACAAGGGGGTGCTTCCATTCATCCTCATACAGGTGTTTGTGCTGGCGCTGATTGTGATCTTCCCAGAGTGGTTCGGCATGAGCTCTTCGTACTAGCCGATAGATAAAAGTAGTCGTTAAAAAAATGGCGGCCATATGGCCGCCATTTTTAGCATTAACCGAGGCTTACTAACCCAGGTAGCTGCGGTACATCCACAGGGTTTTTTCCTGTTCGGCAATGTAATCACTCATCAGCGACGCGGTGCCTTCATCGTCGGCGTCATTGGCCAAACTCAGCAGTTCACGCTGCTTGCCAATCAATTTTACAAAGCTTTCGGCTATGTTCTGTGCGGCTTCTTTGCCGTTAGACACGTCTTTGTGCTCGGGGATGTCTGACCGCTCCATGTAAGTGCTGTAAGCGTGGGAAGGGTGGTGGCCCAGAGTCAAAACACGCTCAGCAATTTCATCAATCTTCAGCAACAGCGCGTCGTACTGTTCTTCAAACTTAGCGTGTAACTCAAAGAAGTTATCGCCTTTGATGTTCCAGTGGTAGCCACGCACGTTCATGTAAAAAATTTGATAGTTAGACAGCAAGTCGTTTAACGAATCCGCCAGCTTCTGAGTTTTCGCAGTATCCAGACCAAGAAAGTTCTTACTCATGTTCGTCTCCTTGACGTTTGACCGTATTAAAACGAGTGTAGCGCCGCGCGCGGTAAAGCGGAAGTTTGACAATTTAATCACCGCATTAGGATCAGACTTGGGCCCGCCTCAGGTTAATTTCAAGGCCATGCAGTTGCTGTCAGCAGCAAAGCCCATAATGAGTTTACGGTTCAGGTCTTGTAAGACACTGCGCAAACCTTCCTCAATCGCCGGGTGACAGAACGGCATTGATCACCAGGCAATCTTCGGCTTCTTTGCGGGCGTTTCTTGAACAATGACGATAGCAGACGTTTGTATTTGGCATATCGACGCCTTGTGTTTCACAATACCGGCCTCTTACCAGATCCACACAAGGAGCCCGTGACATGATCACATTCTGGCCAGAATTTATGATCGTCGCTCTTGTGCACTTTCTGGCGGTCGCCAGCCCCGGACCCGACTTCGCGGTTATGCTGCGCCAGGCGCTGTGCCAAACCCGTGCAAACTCGCTGTTAACGGCCGCAGGCATAGGCGCAGGCATTTTAGTGCATGTGGCTTATTCACTGTTGGGCATAGGGCTGCTTATTCAGCAATCGGTGCTGCTGTTCAGCATTTTGAAAGTGATTGGTGCTCTGTATCTGACGTGGATCGCGGTGCAGTGCCTGCGCGCCAAGGCCGAAGGGGTTTACGTGGAGGCTGTCAAAGCGCTGCATCAAAGCCGCCTGGCGGCGTTGCGTCTGGGCTTTCTGACGAACGCGCTCAACCCCAAAGCCACGCTCTTTTTTGTCTCGCTGTTTTCGGTGATTATCAGCCCCGGCACACCGGTTACTGTCCAAGCCGGCTATGGCCTGTACATGGCTTTGGCCACTTTTTTGTGGTTCGGCCTGGTAACTGTGTTCTTTAGCCAGCCGCAGGTACGCAAAGGCTTTAACCGTTTCGGCCACTGGCTGGACCGGCTAATGGGCGGCGTGTTGCTGCTTTTGGCCGGCCAGTTGTTGCTGTCTACAGTGAGCGGAGCAGAGCCTCTGTCTGCTCCCATCCCAGGCACGGATCGGTAATCGAGCAGCCGTATTGAAGGTCAGCGCCGTCGTTCTGGCGACCCGGCTGTAAAAAGCTTTCCAACATCAGCCCACAAATGTGTTGATTGCCCGCTTGCCGTTGAGCAACGACGTCCCGCGCTATCGCTTGCTGGCGCTCGTGTTGTTTACCGGCGTTATCATGACTGCAGTCCACCATTACCGCCGGATTCAGGCCAGCCTGCTGCAGCGCATGGGTCGCGCGGGCAATGCTGTGGCTGTCGTAATTGGTGATACCGCGACCGCCGCGTAGAACCAGGTGGGTGTCAGCGTTGCCCGCGGTAGAAATCATTACCGGCGTGCCTCTGGCGGATAGCCCTGGATGATGGTGGCCGTGGGCCGCGGACTGCATGGCATTGGTGGCCACCGCGATGCCACCGTCGGTGCCATTTTTAAAACCCACCGGCATTGGCAAGCCGCTGGCCATTTCGCGATGCAGCTGCGACTCCGTGGTGCGGGCACCTATAGCCGTCCAGCTCACCAGGTCTCCCAGATAATCCATAGCAAACGGGCTCAGCGCTTCCGTGGCGAGCGGCAGGCCGGTGGTCGCCAGATTCAGCAACAGTTGCCGCGAGCGTACCAAGCCCTGGTGCAAATCGCCCTGCCCGCTGCGCTCAGGATCGTATAACAGACCTTTCCAGCCCACTGTGGTGCGAGGTTTCTCCAAGTAAGCGCGCATGACAATCAACATACGGTCACTTGCATCCGCCGCAAGCTGTTTCAGCCTTTGCGCGTATTCCAGGGCGGCCACTTCGTCGTGAATGGAACATGGCCCGATCACGACCAGCAGGCGGTCGTCCGCTCCGTTGAGGATATTACGAATCGCCTGGCGCTGGTGTTCAACCTGTGACTCAAGCTTCGCCGCTAGCGGAAAATCCCCGCGCAACTGATCAGGCGTGGGCAAAGCCACCTCGCGGCGACGGGCTGGGGCAATGTTTACCGTATGCTCTACGGCGTTCTCTTCGGTATTCTCAACAACACTTAATGGCGTATTCATGGCGGTGTGTCCGTTTCCCTGTTCCAAAATCAAAAACCCCGGCTGGGCTACCAGTCGGGGTTTTTAATTCCGGTGGCAGCCTGGGTGGTCTGCCGGGCTGCCTTCTTCGTTGTTCGGTGATGAAGATCTAAGGGCGGCCCGGGGTCTGGCTAAAATAAAAGCCATAGTCGCGCCACCAAAATGAAACAGCCAACGTCGCCGCTGACGGTTCACTGCCGAAAGCTTGCTGAACATTTAATTGGCAAATTGCTGGTTTAGTCTTCATGCTTTTTACTATAACCGGCCTGTTTTCAACTTGGCAACCGCTTATGCAAAGTTTTTATCCGGCGCTGTCAATAGCAGGCACCTGCCCAAACCGCGGAGTACCCGATGGATTGTCCCCGTGTTTCCCAACTCACAGCGCCAAACGTAATGGCGCTGGTCATTACATTCCTTCTGTTTTTGGTTTCAGCCAATGCCTTTGCCGCCGGTCAAAGCCGAGCTTACAACCTGAACCAACGCCCGGCTGCTGATGTGGCCGCGCAAATTCGCACTCTTTACGAAGAGGTGAATGTCACCGTTGTCGGACAGAAAATTGTAGCTCGCGGCGAGACTCGCCTGCTGGACGAGATCGGTCAGATTGTTCAGCAATTGGACGTTGCTACAGCGCAGCTACGCATCAGCGTGCAGTCTCGGGAAGATTTCGGCGGTAAACGCAGCATCACTAATAGCAATACAGTCACCATCAATACGCAAAGCAAAACGACTAGGTCATCCGGCAATCGCGAGCGCTCGTTGATCGTGCAAGACGGACAATCGGCTCAGGTCAGTGCCGGCCAAATTCGCAGTTTGCCGTTCGCGGCCCGCGGTGGCCGGGACCCGGCTGTGTTGTTGCAGCTGGTGGAAACCCGCAGCGGCTTTGTGGTGACTCCGCGGATGATTTCACCGCAGAATATAGAGCTCAGCATTATGTCGTTTGAGCAGGATGCCCCTGCCCTGCCGGGCTATGACACGGAAGCGCTGGTGACCACCCGCCAAGTTCAGCCCGGACGGTGGGTGTCTCTGGGTGGCGTTGATCGCAGCGCAAGCCGCGAAAATTCCGGCATTGTGTACCAAGTGAACAGCAGTGAAAATCGCACCAGCGAGATTCGCGTGCGAGTGGACATACTGCCTTAAGCCTCAGATTTTGGCCCCGCGCAGTAGGACACGTTTTGCCTCGTTAACTTTGGCTGCCAGGTAGTCGTTGCCGCCGCGATCGGGGTGAATCTTTTGCATCAGCCGGCGATGAGCCATCACGATGTCATCGTGGCTACACCCGGGCGTCACTCCAAGAATCTCGCAGGCTTCGCGCTCGCCGACTTGCCCGGCCACATCAGCCCCCGTCCGCTGGCGCTCCTCACCGGCAGTGCTGCTCTGGTTACGGCTGCCTTGGCTATTAGTAGCCTGGCCATTAAGAGTGCGCTGAATCATAGGCAGGTATTTCAACAGCGCGGGCAGCTTTCTCAGCAAAGGCAGCAAAGCGGCAACAGCGGCTGTTAAAACGTGAATGCGCCCAGTCAGCACCATCAGCAGCAACAGCCCGCCACCGCCGATAAGAATGACTTTCCAGGCGGTCGTTTTTTTCTTTTCTAGCGACAAGGTTCCCCATTTCCGCAACACCACAAACAGCCCGGCGGCCAAGGCAATTCCCAAAATCCAGTGCATGCGCTGATCCCCATGATAACGTCGGCTATAATTCTGTCATTAACTGCCGGTGCAAAGCCAGATAGGACACAGTTTCGACACAGTTTCGACAGAGTTTCGACACAGTGCCTGCGTCGTTTCAAGGGTGCCGGGCAAGCATTACCAACGCCGAAGTTCATCCATAGATGGCAGACGAACGTTTCGGCGACTTTTATAGGATGCTACACTCATTGGCTGGATGTACATTCTTCCCGCCGCTGCCATGCCTGTGCGAATATGGGGCGCAATCTGAATTATCAAGGTCTGCCATTATGCGCACTGCTTTTCGCTTCACTGTTGTTATCGCTCTTCTTGGCGTTGTTTTTGGCGGTATTTTCGGATACAAGTTCTGGCAAACTGGCCAGACGCAGGAACGAATGTCACAACCGCAGCCGCCGGCGGAAATCTCGGTGGTAAGATCACAGACCGAACAGTGGACACCCGCCGTGAAAGCCGTGGGCAGCATTGTGGCGGTGAACGGCATTGATGTGGCCAATGAAGTGTCAGGCGTTATCCAACAGATCAACTTTGAATCCGGCGACCTTGTCAGCAAGAACGACGTGCTGATTCGCCTGAACGCCGCCATTGAAGAAGCGGCCCTGCGCACCCGCGGCGCCGAGGCCCAGCTCGCCCGCCAAGAGTTCCAGCGCATTGCCGATCTGTTGCCGAAACGCGCGGTATCGCAGTCACAGTATGATCAAGCCAAGGCGACCTACGATGCCGCCAACGCCCGGGTGAACGAAGCCGAAGCCCAGCTCAGTAAAAAAGTAATTCGCGCACCTTTTGACGGCACCTTGGGCATTCGCCTGGTGGATCAGGGGCAGTACATTGGCACCGGCACGCCGATTGTTGAAATCAACATGCTCGACCCCATCTACGCCGATTACACCCTGTCGGAAAAGAATCTGCCTGACGTGGCCGTAGGCTATTCTGTGGCGGCCACCGTTGCTGCAGCACCGAATACTGAGTTCAAAGGCACCGTCAGCGCCATCAATACGTCGGTGAACGCCGACACCCGCAGCGTGCGCATTCGCGCTACCCTTGCCAACCGTGACCAACGGCTGCGCCCGGGCATGTTTGCCACGGTGAATACTCGCCAGCCCGACGATATAACCGTAGTGACCGTGCCGCGCACCGCAATTTCCTACAATACCTACGGTGATTTCGCCTTCGTAGTAGAAGACAATGACCAAGGCCAGAAAGTGGTCACACGTCGCAGTGTTCGCTCCGGCGACGCCCGTGACGAAAGAGTTGCGGTTCTTGAGGGCCTGGAAGCGGGCGAGACGGTCGTCTCCAAGGGCCTTCTGCGACTGCGTTCGGGCCAGCCCGTGAAGATTCAGAACGACAGTGACGACGCTGAAAAAAAGGTCAGCCAAGGTCAACAGGAGGCGTCTGAATAATGCGTTTCACCGATATATTTATCCGGCGCCCGGTGCTGGCAACTGTCGTAAGCCTGTTGATCATGCTGCTGGGTGTTCGCGCGGCCATGGACCTGGAAATACGCCAGTATCCACAGTTAGAAAGCACCACCGTTACCGTCTCGACCGCTTATCCGGGCGCCAGCTCAGATCTGATTAAAGGCTTCATCACCACACCACTTCAACAAGCCATCGCCGAATCAAGCGGTATCGACTATCTGATTTCAACCAGCGCCCAGGGCTCTTCAACGATTGAAGCCTACATGGAGCTGAACTACGACGCCAACGCGGCCCTTGCTGAAATCCAGTCGAAAGTGGCAAGCCAGCGCAACGTGCTGCCGGCCGAAGCCCAAGACCCTGTTATCAGCTCCAGCACCGGCGATTCCACGGCACTGATGTACATCGCGTTTTACAGTGAAGGCGCATTAAGCGTACCGCAAATTACCGACTACCTGACCCGGGTTGTGCAGCCCCAGTTGCAAGCGCTTAGCGGCGTCGGTAAAGCCCAGTTGCTTGGGCGTACATTCGCTGTGCGGGTGTGGCTGGACCCGGAACGCCTGGCTGCGGTGAACATGACCCCGGTAGAGGTTGTCGATCAGTTGCGCGCAAATAACTATCAGGCCGCGGTGGGCACCACCAGAGGTAAGTTTACCGAGGTAGCGCTGACCAGCAACACCGACATCGCCGACCCTGAAGATTTCAAACAGCTCGTGGTAAAGCAGAAAGACGGCACCCAGATCCGCTTGCAGGACATTGCACGGGTTGAACTGGGCGCACAATCTTACGACCAGCTCGCCATGTACAAAGGCATCCCGGCCACTTTCACCGCCATTGAGCTAGCCCCCGGCGCTAACCCGCTAACCGTGGCCAAACTGGTGAAAGATGAACTGCCGGGTATTCGCAGCCAGGTGCCCGCAGGCCTCGAGGTTCAGCTGGCCTATGACGGCTCACAGTTTATAGATGACTCCATCAGCGAAGTGATCAAAACCCTGGCCGAAGCGATGGTGATTGTCCTGATCGTCGTGTTTTTATGCCTGGGCTCTGTGCGCGCCTCTATCGTTCCCGCCATTGCGGTTCCGCTATCGTTGGTAGGCGGTGTGTTTATAATGCTGCTGTTTGGCTTCTCGCTAAACCTGCTGACCCTTCTTTCGATGGTACTGGCTATCGGTCTGGTGGTGGATGACGCCATCATTATGGTGGAAAACATTCACCGGCACATTGAGAACGGCGAATCACGATACGATGCCGCGATCCACGGCGCCCGTGAAATGGCGATGCCTATTATTGCCATGACAACGACCCTGGTTGCGGTGTATGCGCCCATCGGCTTTATGGGGGGCCTGGTGGGTTCACTGTTCACCGAGTTCGCCTTTACTCTGGCCGGCACCGTGGTGATTTCCGGAATTGTAGCCTTGACCCTGTCGCCCATGCTGTCAGGAAAAGTTCTTAAACCCCACGGCGATCCCGGCAAATTCGAACACCTGGTAGAGCGCACCTTTCAAGGAATCGCCAATGGCTATTCCACAGCCCTTGTGTCACTGATGAAAACCAAGTCGGTGGTGGTGTTTTTTGCCTTGGCGATACTATGCTCGATCTACTTCATGGTCACCATGAGCCAGAATGAACTGGCGCCGACCGAAGACCAGGGCATTCTGTTCTACCAGGGTCTGGGCCCGCAAACGTCTACCCTTGATTATCTGTTTAAAAATGGACAAGAAGTTCAGGAGCGGCTATCGACCGTCGACGGCTATTACGAAGACTTTATGGTTCTGGGTTTCACTGCGCCAAACGCAGTGTTTGGCGGACTAAAAATGAAGCCCTCGGCAGAGCGCGACATCACCCAGTTTGAAGTGCAGCCCAAAATGACCGCCGAACTGAACAAAGTAACCGGTCTGCAAACGGCGGTGTTCGCGCCACCCGCCCTACCCGGTTCTGGCGGCGGTCTGCCGTTCCAGTTTGTGGTGACCACCGGTGGCAGCTACGAGCAATTGAACAGCGTTGCCGGCGAACTGGTCGGCGCGGCCATGCAAAGTGGCAACTTCCTGTTCCTGCGCACGTCCATCAGCTTTGACAAGCCGGTTACCCGCATCGATGTGGATCGTGATCGGGTAGCAGACCTTGGCCTGTCGATGAGAGACGTGGGTCAGCAGCTGAGCAGTATGCTCGGCGGCGGTTACGTTAACCGGTTCAATATGGAGGGCCGTTCCTATCAGGTTATTCCCCAAGTGGATCAAAACTTCCGCACAGACGAACAGGCTCTGAAGGATTACTACATCCGTGCCGACAACGGCGCCCTGGTGCCCTTGTCCAGCGTGGTGTCTTTCAAACGCGATGTAGAACCATCGAACCGTACCCAGTTCAACCAACAGAATTCGCTGACCCTTGAAGGCGTGGTTTCACCTGGCGTGGCCTCTGGCACCGCCATGGATTTCATGGAGCAGACGTCAGCGGATGTTTTCCCCCAGGGCTTTGGTTTTGACTACAAGGGCGAAACCCGTCAGCAGGCAAAACAGGGCAACGCTTTGATGGTGACCTTCTTACTGTCGCTCTTGGTGATTTATCTGGTGCTGGCGGCGCAGTTTGAAAGCTGGCGCGATCCGTTGATCATTTTAATCTCAGTGCCGATGTCAGTAGCCGGAGCCATGGCGTTTATTGTGCTGGGCTTTGCTACCATGAACATCTACACCCAGGTAGGTCTGATTACCCTGATAGGCGTGGTGTCGAAGAACGGAATATTGATTGTGGAATTCGCCAACCAGCTGCAAAAAGACAAAGGCCTGAACAAACTGGATGCCGTGGTGCAAGCCGCGTCTATTCGTTTGCGGCCTATTATCATGACGTCATTGGCGCTGATCTTCGCAATGGTACCGCTGCTGGTGGCATCCGGACCGGGCGCTCAAAGTCGCTTCGCGATCGGCCTGACTATTACTGCCGGGCTGGGCATTGGTACTTTGCTCACTGTGTTTGTACTGCCGGCGTTTTACGTGCTGCTGGCGCGGGACCACAACGCCGCCAGCAAAGACAAGCATGAGGATGGCAAGGGAGAAAATCGCGATCAGCCCAATCACGCTCCAGCCAGCTAATTCACATTGACGCTGCTCAATCTGTTTTGGCTGTTTGTTCTTGGCTTCGCTGCTTGGTATTGGTGGCGGGCCAAGGCCATCGAAGACGGTGTGTTGGTTGCGGCCAAGCGCTACTGCAAAACCATGGATGTGATGTTGCTGGATGACGTTGTGTACCTGCGCGGGGTGTGGGTGAAACGCGACAGCGGCGGACAACTACGGGTATGGCGGCGCTTCATGTTTGACTTCACCGCCACCGGCGAAGAACGTTACAGCGGCCGCATCATTATGCTGGGGCAGAAAATTGTTCACACCGAGCTGGAACCACACCAAATCTGATCGCCGCTTCACGGGCAACCTTGATGTGCGCGGCGATCCAAAAGCAACGTGCCAGACCGATGCGTTCATCTGTACCAAAAGCCAGGAGGCACTGTGTCTGATTCTGTTTCCCTGAGCGAGATCACCGATTTCGCCCAAGCCCTGGCTCTTGAAGCCGGAGAACTGATTCGCCACGAGCGCGATCACAACGTCCTGCGTACCGATTACAAACAGCAAACCGAGCTGGTGACTCACGCCGATGTTATGGCGGACAAGTTCATTACCGGTGCCATCCGCAAACGCTTTCCGGAACATCGCATTCTGTCGGAAGAAACCATGCCCGACTTGGCTCAGGCCGAGCACATCGATACGCCACTGTGGGTGATTGACCCGATCGACGGCACCGTAAACTACGCTTACGGCCACCCACAAGTAGCCGTTTCCATCGCTTACGCCGAGCGCGGCCAAGTACAGGCAGGCGTGGTTCATGCGCCCTTCGCCGGCCAGAACGGCACAGGTGAAACCTTTCGCGCTACCCGCGGTGCAGGAGCAACCCTAGACGGCCAGGCAATCAGCCACAGCAACGCCAGCGAACTGCGCCAGGCGCTGTTTGCCACCGGTTTCCCTTACACAAAAGATGCGCTGGCACCGCTGTTAAAGCGGTTGGATGCAATGATTCACCAATGCCGTGATTTGCGCCGAATGGGCTCTGCGGCTCTGGATATATGCTGGGTAGCCTGCGGCCGACTGGATGTGTACTACGAAAGTGTCAGCCCCTGGGACTTTGCCGCCGCAAGGCTGATTGCCACGGAGGCCGGCGCCCACGCCGGACACTTCGGCAAGGTACCCGACAATCGACCCGCGGACCTATGGGGTAAGGATATACTGATCAGCGCGCCCAAGCTGTGGCTGCCTGTGCGTGAGATTTTGCGCAAAGCGTCGGGTTATTAACAGTCAACCGCCACCAATGGCGCGCACCACTTCTATTTGATCGCCCTCATTCAGCGCCGTGTCTGCGTGCTGGCTGCGCGGCACTATGTTTTCGTTCAGCTCAATCGCCAGGCGCTTGCCCACCAAGCCCAGATGCTCGATCAAGGCGCCCACAGAAGCGCCGGCCGGCAGCGCCATTGGCTTGCCGTTCACTGTCAACTTCATAGCCGTTACCTTATTCAATCCGCTTCGAATCCGCGTTAAATGTGAGTGCCGCTATCACAAGTAGCAGCCAGCCAAGCATGAAACACAACCCGCCAATCGGCGTGATCAGGCCAATGCCCTTGGCTTGAAACAACACCAGCGCATACAGACTGCCGCTGAACAAAACCACACCAGCGAGCATAAAAACCGCCACTCCTGTCAGCAGCTTACGCGATAGGCCAAAGCCCGCCAGTGCGGCCACCAGAATCAGTCCCAGGGCGTGGTACATTTGGTAAGTCGCCGCCATCTCAAACACTTCCAGGCCACGAGCATCCACCGTATCGCGCAGGCCGTGGGCGCCAAAAGCACCGGCCATCACTGCGGTCAGTGCCAGCAGGGCACCGGTCACCAGAGCCCAGATCATCAACGCCGGACGGGCTATGACCTGCTCGCCTGCGTGGCCAGTCAGTCCTGAGTCAGCGTGCTCAGCAGTCACAGCAGGTGATCTCTTCGCTGTCCAGATCCATCAAGGTCAATGCTCCGCCCCAGACACAGCCGGTATCCAGGCCGATAAAGCGTGTGTGACCGGTATCGCCCTCCAGTGCGGCCCAGTGGCCGAACACCACGCGGGTGCTGTCGTCGCGGGCGTAGTCAAACCAGGGCGCAAAGCCCGCCGGGGCGGTGTCCGCAGATTCTTTGGCCGTCAGCTCCAAAGCGCCATCGGCGGCGACAAAACGCATGCGAGTAAAGTAATTGGTGATCACCCGCCAGCGGTCCATGCCGCTCAGACCGGATTGCCAGCCTGCCGGCTGATTGCCGTACATGCCGGCAAAATATTCGACGGCTTGAGCACCACGGATCACCTGTTCTACTTCGCGAGCGCAAGCGCAGGCCTGCTCTACCGTCCAGATATGAGGAAGCCCGGCGTGGGCCATAAACAGATCACGCTTGGGATCATAAACGCACAGTTTCTGCTGGCGCAGCCAATCCAGAAGCGAATCGCGATCAGGCGCCGTTAAAATGCTGTCAAGAGTGTCTTTACGCTTTGTCTTGTGGTCTGCCATAGCGACTGCCAGCAGGTGCAAGTCGTGGTTGCCTAGCACCACCTCGGCGCTGGCGCCCAGGCTGGCAATATAACGCAGTGTTTTCAGGGACTGCGGACCGCGGTTGACTAGGTCTCCCGCTACCCACAAACGGTCCCGCGACGGCGAGAATCCAACCTTGTCTAACACCTGCTGCAAAGCGTCGTAACACCCTTGAATGTCACCAATCGCATACTCACTCATAAACGGTTACTCATTGCCAGCTCCGGGCGCATCGAGGTCAGCACCCGGTACGCGTGTTACCAGATAATCAGCGATGGCGACGTACTCCGCCAGACCGAGATTTTCTGGGCGCAAGCCGTCATTGATCCCTAACTGCTGGAGCTCGGCGGCGGTCACAAATCCGCCTAGGGCCTTGCGCAAGGTTTTACGGCGGGCGTTGAACGCACTGCGCACCACCGCCTGCAGCGTACCCAGGTCTTTAGCCGGGTGCGGTAAGGTGGCGTACGGCACCAGCCGGACAATGAACGAATCCACTTTTGGCGCAGGGCGGAAGGCATCCGGCCCAACCTCAAATAACGGCTGCACCTTACAGAAATACTGGGTCATGATGCCCAGACGGCCATAATTGTTGTCGCCCGGAATCGCCGCCATGCGCTGCACCACTTCTTTTTGCAACATGAAGTGCATGTCCTTAACCACGCCGCTGTGGGCCAGCAAGTGGAAGATCAGCGGAGTCGAAATGTTGTAGGGCAGGTTGCCAATAATTCGCAGCGGCTGTTCGCCCACCAGCTCGTTAAAATCGAACTTCAGCGCGTCGGCCTGATGAATGCGAAATTCCGGATAGTTAAAGAACTTGGTGCGCAACATGGGTATCAGATCGCGATCCAGCTCCACCACTTGCAGGCGCGGATTCACCGCCAGAATTTCTTCGGTGATGGCGCCAAGGCCAGGGCCTATTTCAACAATGGACTGATCGGACTTAGGGGCAATAGAGCGAACAATACGCTCGATAACACCCGGGTCGTGCAGGAAATTCTGGCCAAAGCGCTTGCGGGCCTGATGGCCGGGTTGTCTGCTCACGGTATGTCTCTCTTCATCTGATTGGCGCGCAAACCACGGGCCATCTGTTCACCCACGCGAATGGCTGTTACCAGGCTGCCGCCGTCGGCTTTGCCGGTGCCAGCCAAATCCAGCGCGGTGCCATGGTCCACTGAGGTGCGCACAATGGGCAAGCCAAGGGTGATGTTCACCGCGCGGCCAAAACCCTGAAATTTCAGCACAGGCAGGCCTTGATCGTGGAACATCGCCAGTGCGACGTCGGCGTTATCAAGCCAGTGCGGCGTAAATAGAGTGTCTGCTGGCAGCGGACCCGTCAAACCTATACCCTCGGCGCGCAGCCGCGCCAGCGTGGGTTCAATCACTTCGATTTCTTCTCGCCCCAAATGCCCGCCTTCACCCGCGTGGGGGTTCAGTCCGGCCACCAGAATGCGCGGCCGGGCAATGTTGAAAAAGGTTTTCAAATCGGCGTTCAAAATCCGCACCACCTGGCTCAGGCGCTCGGGCGTTATAGCCGCCGACACGTTTTTAAGGGGCAAGTGGGTGGTGACCAATGCCACCCGCAGTTCTTCGGTGGCCAACATCATGACCACCCGCTCAGCACCACACCATTCCTGCAGGAACTCGGTGTGGCCACTAAAGTTGATGCCTGCATCGTTAATCACCCCCTTGTGCACCGGTGCGGTCACCATGCCGTCAAAACGGCCGTCCAGGCAGCCTTCGGCAGCGTACGTCAGGGTATCCAGCACGTATTGGCTGTTGCCAGTATCCAGCTGGCCGGCCTGATTACTGTTACAGCCGTTCACGTGCATCACCGACAGCTCGCCGGCGGCCGTGCTGGCGACTACGCCAGGCTGCCAGGCTATCAATTGAACGCTTAATCCCAGCACACGGGCACGGGTCTCGAGCAGCGGCTGGCTGGCCACCACCACAATGCCTACCTGCCGCTCCTGACCCGCCAGTTGCAGGCACAATTCAGGCCCAATGCCGGCGGGCTCGCCAGCGGTCAGGGCCAAGGTAATCCGTTCACTCATGATCCGTTCTCATCTATGTCGGTGGCCTCAGCGTCACTGTCTTCGGCATAGCCCGGCTTGAATTCAACAAAGGCCTCATCACGAATTTCCCGCAGCCAGTTCTGCAGTTCATCTTCAAATTTGCGCTGGTAAAGAGTCTGGCGAGTTTCAGATTCACGGAACTCATCGCTCATATCTTTCTGCCGACGCTCTTGCACCTGCAAAAGATGCCAACCAAACTGGGAACGTACAGGGCCTTCGATCTGCCCCACGATGGCGTTTTGCATGGCCTGTTCAAATTCTGGCACCATCTGCCCGGGACTTACCCAACCCAGATTACCGCCGTCAGAACCCGACACTGTGTCGTCCGACTCGGCCTTTGCTAGTTCAGCAAAATCAGCGCCGTTTTGCAATTTTTCAAAGAGGTCGCGGACTTTATCCTCGCCTTCGGCCTCGGTGATCGCGTCAGACGGCTGCACCAGAATATGCCTTACCCGGTTCTGCTGAACCAGTTTCTGCTGTTCGCCACCGCGCTGCTCCATCACCATCACCATGTGAAAACCGCTGCTATTTTGCAGTATTTCAGACGGCTGGCCCACCACCAGGTCTGGCACAACCGGAGCCACCAGAGACGGCAATTGGCTCTCAACGCGCCAGCCCATGTCACCGCCCTCAAGCGCGTTGCTGGCATCCGATTCGGCTACTGCAACCGCGCGAAAATCCCGGCCTTCCATCACCTGCGGGCGCAGTGTCTCGGCTTTGCTGCGAGCGGCTTGAACCGACGCGTTGCTGCTAGAGTCCTCAGTTTCGATAAAGATGTAAGCCAGGCGATATTCGGCGGTATCGCCACCGCCGGCTTGCTGCGCCTGCTGATAGTTTGCCACTTCGCGGTCTGTTACCCGAATACGGCTGCCTACCTGGCGCTGCTGAACCCGACTGGTGAGCAGTTCATTGCGGATCTGCTCGCGCGCATCACGGTAGCTGACGCCTTCGCTGACCAACTGCTGTTCGAACTGTTCCAGGCTCATGCCATTGCGACCGGCAATACTGACCATGGTTTCGTTCAGCTCGTTGTCACTGATGCGCAGGCCCATTTTGCCCGCCATCTGCAGTTGCACCGACTCGGTAATCAGCTGATCCAGCACCCGCTCCTGAAGCACACTGCGCGGCGGCAAAGTGGTTTCCTGGGCTTGCAGCCGGGTAACAATGGTGTCGATTCGGGCATCCAGTTCAGTGGCCAGAATCACGTCGTCATCGACAATCGTGACCACTTGGTCAAGCCGCTGGCGCTCGGCCTGAGCCGCCAGCGGCAGCAATGCCAACACCAGCATCAGGGATGTTACACAGTGGCGAAAGGTCGCCTTCATAGTCACCTCATTGTTAAACAGTGGCATAGCGTTTAAGAGCTCCAAAATTGTGTTACGGCGTGCTAAAGCGGCGGCGTTCGCGCTCATCAAAACCATAAATGGCGTCGGCAATGCGAGTAGAGGCGCCGCCGGTGCCCCCCAAGCCTTTAAGCTGGATCTGGAACAGTATACGGCTGTCCAGTTTTTGCTCGTCGGTAAAGTAATTCTGGTGCACCAGCTGCAGGCTCCAGCAACAATTATTGTATTCCACTCCCGTCAGCGAACCCACGGTGCGGTCCAGATCGGTGTCGTACACCCAACGCCCAATCAGGCTCAGGCGGTTGCTGACCGGAAACACCACGCCCACATCGGCCTGTTCCAGCTGAGTCACCGTGGCAGTGCCTTTGCTGTAGGTGTGGCCCACGCTGGCCAGATAGCGATAATCACGAGAATGGAAGGTTAACTGACTGCGGCCTTCCTCGGTTTGGTTAGCGTCCGGATCCCACAGCAGGGAACTGCGAATTTCCAGAGTCTCCAGCGGGCTCAGCACCGCTTCAGCGGCCATCGGCGATCGGCTGCGGTCTTCTGCGCCCACGCCAAACAGGCTGACGTCTCGATCTTCAAAATACTGGATCTGGCCCAGGCTAAACCGCGCGCGTTCGGCCCCGGTCTGCAGATCGTTAAAACGGCTGGTCAGTGCCACCGTTAACTGATGGGTGTCGCCTACCCGGTCGCCACCGGTAAAGCGGTTGCGCTGAAACAGTTGGTCAAAGCGGAAAGACTTTAAATCCGTGTCAAAATCAGGGATGTCGTTTTGGTCGGCGTTGGCGTCGGCCCAAGCGTAATAAAGCCGCGGTTCCAGAGTCTGGTTAAACGGTGTGTCAAACAAGCTGCCCTGGCGATCAAAATACAAACCGTTGTCCCACTGAACCACCGGCACCGTGCGCTCAAAATTGCCGTTACCCAAGGTGTAGTCTTCCAGTTGATAACGGGTGTAGTCCACGCTCAGGGAAGGCCGACTGTAACCCCAAAGCGCGCGCAGCGGCAAAGCCAGCTCGGGTACCAGGCGCAAGCGCTGGCCATTGGCTCGATCCAGACCACGCAGGTTGTCATTGTCGCGTTGGAAATAGGTGTACTGACTTTCAACGCCCAACTCCAAGGCACCGGCATCCGTCAGGGCCGAATACAAAACCTCCGGTAACTGGGCGTAGGGTCGGTTCACGTCGGCAATGCGCTTCGCCACCGTCTGGTAATCGTTCAAATACGCGTTGAAGTACTGACTGGCATCCTGATAGCGTACGCCACCGCGGCGTTGAAGATGAGTCGCTTGGCCGATGTCCAGGCTGCGATTCAGGTCGCTCAGATAATCGTCATCGCTGACCACTGAAAAATCGCCGTACCCCGTCCAACCCCGACCCAAGGCCGCTTCGGTGGTGGCATCCAGCGCCCAGCGCTGGCCATTTTCGGCCGGATTTTCATCGCGGAAAAAAGTATCGCTATCAATATAGCCCAGCTGCAACGAAGTTTCGCCATAGCGACTCAGATAGCGGCTTTCCACTTCGGTAAACAGACCGCGACCATCCATGAACTGCGGCGTAATGGTGGCGTCGTAGTTGGGCGCCAGGTTCAGGTAATAAGGCAGCGCCACAAAACCGCCGCTGCCGGCGCTGGAAGTACCAAATCCCGGATACAAAAACCCGCTCTTACGACGATCATCGATAGGAAAACTAACCCATGGCCAATAAAACACCGGCACATCCAATACTTCCAGTCGCAAATGTTTGGCGGTGCCAAAACCTTTTGTCTGATCCAGACGGATTTCCTGCGCCACAAGCGCCCAGTCGTTCTGCTGCGGGCCACAGGTGGTTAACAGCCCCTGGCTGATAAGGACTTCGTTATCGCCAATTCGGGCCAGGCTCTGTGCCTGGCCGCGCACCTCCGGCCCGTGCAGCAAAAAGGTCGCAGTATTGATGTCCAGGCGACCGCTTTCAACGTTGTAATCAGCGGAATCACCGGTCAGCAAAAAACCTTGGCCACGGCTTGTCAAAGGACCGGTGATGGCCACTTGGCCATCTGCCTGGCGGTATCGAGCCTCGGTGCCAGACACTTGGAAGCCACCCTGGCGCAGCCGCACGTCACCCTGCAGATACAATTCATCGTCGATTTCATAGCGCGCCGTCAGGCCGCTGGCTTGCAGTGGCTGCCCGGCACCACTTTGCTGCAACATCATCGCATCGCGGCCTTCAACGGCGCTCCCGCCCGATAAGTAACCACCCTCGCAAAAAGACGGCAGCCGCGCCTGCGCGTTGGCAGGCAGTTGCTCACGCAGTCGCCAGTCTATTTCAGCCGCCGATGGCGCTGGTTGTGCTGCCGCAGCCAAACCGCCACAACCCAAGATTCCGCCGCTGAGCAGGCAGGCCAACGAGCGCGGCAAGCGGCCAAAAAAATGCTGCCGTGGGTGATTACGCAATAGCACGGTGGCCGTTATCCTGTGGTCAATGGGTGAGAGGCTGAACAGTTTACACGGCGCCCCCCGGCTTGTTAACGGAAACCCCCGCCGGGCGAGCTTAACTTTCTTTCAGTCGCCGCTGCAGTAAGCTTTACTCCCATCGCGTATCTTCGTAGTTTAGTGCCCCAGAGGCCCGCACCCAAGCTGCGGGCACCGGCCTTGCACCCTTTAAGGAAATCCGCGCGCCATGGACCACCGTTTGCAACTGCTGACCCGCTGGGTCAGTCAACTCCCCGGCCTTGCAAACACCGCCGTGGCGCCCGTAGCCGGCGATGCCAGTTTCCGGCGTTATTTTCGAGTCTGGCGCAGCGCTGATTGGCAACAGCCGCGGGCTCTGGAAAAAGCACCGGGAGCACAAGCCTATCAGGCGCTTATTGTGATGGACGCACCACCCGAGCACGAAAACTGCCGGCCTTTTGTGACCTTAGCCCAACATTGGCGCAGTCAGGGCGTTAAAGTACCCGTCATTGTGCAGCAAGATCTGGCTCAGGGCTTTCTTCTGATGGAGGATTTTGGCGATCGCCTGCTGCTGGGCCAGCTCAACGCGGCCAACGCAGACAAACTTTACCGCAACGCACTGGCAGAACTCCTGCGCATTCAACAGCTGCCCGACAACCCTGACGACCCGTTGGCAACTTACAGCAATGATTTACTGGATAGGGAAATGGCGCTGTTCCGCGACTGGCTGCTACAGCGCCAACTAAGACTGGAGCTGAACGACAGCGATCGTGCCATGCTAAGCAACACATTTGCCTTGCTAAGAGAAAGTGCCAACGCGCAGCCAAAGGTGCCGGTGCACCGTGACTACCATTCCCGCAATCTGCTGGTAACGGGCGACGACGATCGCCCCGGCGTTATCGATTTTCAGGATGCGGTCATAGGACCTGTTACCTATGACCTGGTGTCGCTGTTAAAGGACTGCTACGTGCAGTGGCCTCACGAACGTGTTCAGACCTGGTTGGAAAGCTATCACCAGAGCAGCCTGAACGCCGGCCTGCACAGCGCAGATGCGGCCACCTTCCGCCAATGGTTCGAACTGATGGGCATGCAGCGCCACCTGAAAGCCGCGGGTATTTTTGCCCGCCTGGCGCTGCGCGATGGTAAGCCGGACTACCTCAATGACATTCCCCGCACCCTTGGGTATCTGTGCAGTGCGAGCCGCCGACAACCGGCGTTGCGCCCCTTCCATGACTGGCTGTTGAGCACTGTGGTGCCGGCAGTAAACGCCACTTTGGGCCCGGTGCCGGGCGCACACCAGCCGTGAAAGCCATGATTCTGGCCGCGGGCAAAGGCCAACGCATGCGTCCGCTGACCCTGCACACACCAAAACCGCTGCTGCAAGCCGGCGGCCAACCGCTGATTCACTACCACCTGCAGCGCCTTGCCCGCAGCGGTTTTAACGACGTTATTATCAACCTGGCCTGGCTTGGCGAGCAGATTGCAACGGCGCTGGGCAAGGGCGACGCCTTTGGTTTGACGCTGAGTTATTCCCGCGAAGGCGAACCGCTGGAAACCGCCGGCGGCATTGTGCGCGCGCTGCCCATGCTGACCGACACCGGCGATGACTGGTTTGTGGTGATTAACGGCGACGTCTGGTGCGATTTTGATTTGCGCGGGTTGAAACCACCCGCCAACGCCGACGCGTTATTGGTTCTCACCGACAACCCCGCACACAACCCGCAAGGGGACTTTGCACTCAAGCCCGACGGCCGTATCAGCTGTGATGAAACCTTACCCAAGCTTACCTTTGCCGGCGTTAGCCTGCTTAACCGCCGGCTGTTTGCAGGGTTAACAGACCAATCCGGCAAGCTTGGGCCATTATTGCAGCAAGCCGCCGCTGCAGACCGAGTGAAAGGCGTCCATCATGGCGGTCACTGGCTGGATGTAGGTACACCGCAACGCCTCAGCTGGCTTGACCGGCGGCTGCGCGCGCCAAGTGCTCGAGATTCGCGAGGTGTCCGATGGTAAAAGGACGCCCGGCATCACGGCGGCTCGATAGCGCCCTGCGCTGTCTCCTTCCGCGACTGACACACTGCCAGAATCACGCTGAAGAACTGCTTGAGCAGCAGCGTCTACCCCTTTTCGGGCAGCGCTATCTGTTCTTTTCTCTCGGTCATATTGCCAAGGCAGAAGGCACAATCGGTAAGGCAGACATTCACTACGCTGAGGCGCTGATGGCCGCATTAAGCCTGAATCGGCGCCAGCGTAAACGCGCCGTTCATTGGTTCAGCCAAGGCAAGACCACGGGCCAGCTTGGGTTGTTGAAGGCGTGGTGGCTAAACATGGCTACGCCCCTATTGACCCAGCGAGCTTTGATGTTGGCCATTTGCCTGTGCCACAGCGCACAACTGCACGGCCGACCATCACAGGCGCGACGTTACCGCTGTGAAGACGCCATAGTGCAAAGTGGTTTGCCGGTAGGCGTAAGCGACGCCATCTTTGACCACTACGCCGTTCAGGTGTGGCCGCAGGCGGCAGCCCCACCCCCGGCGCCGAAAAGCTACCAAGACGCCTGCGAGATTCTGGGCATTACTCGCCACGATTCTCTACAAGAAGCCAAACGTATTTGGCGCCGGAAAGTGTCTGCAATACATCCAGACAAACTCGCCCAGCAGCAACTTACCCACGCCGAACTGGCGGCTGCAAAAGCACGCCTGCACCGCTATCAGCAAGCCTGGGAGTTCGTAAAGCAACGCCATAGGCCATTATAATGATGATGCCGCAACCCGTTCGGCCGCTGCGCCTGGATCGAAGACGGCCACCCGTCGCGCTGTCTCGCTGCGCAAAACTCTTGTGAGCTGATAGACTGGCGGTTAAAGCCGTGTACAGCACCCACCGTAACGAAATGCCGGAACCGTTCCGGCCGACAACCAGAGGCAAATCATGAATCCGTACCTGATCGCACCCTCCATTCTTTCCGCCGACTTTGCCCGTCTGGGCGAGGAAGTGGACAACGTATTGGCCGCCGGTGCCGACGTGGTGCATTTTGATGTTATGGACAATCATTACGTACCCAATCTGACCATCGGCCCCATGATCTGCGAGGCACTGCGCAAACACGGCGTTACCGCGCCCATTGACGTCCACCTGATGGTGTCTCCGGTGGACGACCTGATTCGCAAGTTCATGGACGCCGGCGCCAGCTATATTACCTTTCACCCAGAAGCGTCCCAGCACGTTGACCGTTCTTTGCAGCTGATCCGCGATGGCGGCTGCAAGGCCGGGCTGGTGTTTAATCCTGCCACCTCGCTCCAGTATATGGACTATGTGATGGACAAACTTGACATGGTTCTGGTGATGTCGGTGAACCCGGGTTTTGGCGGCCAGAAGTTCATCCCCGGCACCCTGGATAAACTGCGCGAAGCGCGCAAGCGTATAGACGCCAGCGATTACAATATCCGCCTTGAAATAGATGGCGGAGTAAAAGCAGCCAATATCCGCGAAATTGCCGAAGCGGGTGCCGATACCTTTGTCGCCGGATCCGCCATTTTCAATACCGATGATTACAAGGCCACCATCGACGCCATGCGCGCCGAACTTGAATACGCCAGCAACACTCTGGGCGTTTGAATGGAACCTGCCATGACTGTGAAAGGCTTTTTTAACACACGCTGGCCAGCCGCCGCGCTGTTTGATCTGGACGGCACTCTGGCTGACAGCGCGCTGGACTTGGTCGCTGCCGTTAACCAAACCCTGGAGCGGCTGGATCGCCCACCTGCGGGCATTGATCAGGTACGCCAGTGGATAGGCCACGGCGCCGCTGTCCTGATCCGCCGCGCAATGGCAGGAACAACCGACTGGCAGCCGGCCAGCGCCGCCGATGACGCCCTATTCGAGGAGGCTATGACGCTGTTCTTCAAATACTATGAAACAGCCAACGGCCAGCATGCCAAGGTGTACCCGGGCGTAATGGAATGCCTGAATCGATTGCAGCAAATGGACTGCCCGATGGCGATCGTGACCAACAAGCCCGAGCAGTTTGTTGCGCCCTTGTTGGAGCAGCTGAAACTCGACGGTTATTTCCAGCTGATCATAGGGGGCGACACTCTGGCCAGTAAAAAACCCGACCCGGAACCCCTGCTGTACGCCATGAGAGCATTAAATGGCCGGCCAGCCACTACGGTCATGGTCGGCGACTCGGCCGCCGATGTGCAAGCCGCCAAAGCCGCGGGCATCTCGTGCGTGGCCGTTACTTACGGCTACAATTTTGGCAACCCCGTGCGGGCACTGGGAGCCAATGTCGTGGTTGATTCCCTGAGCGAGCTTTTGTAACCTCGCAGAATGTAGGAAGCCCGATCATGACCCTTGAGCAGTTCCACGCGCTGGCACAAGCCGGCTACAACCGTATCCCCGTGTACCGTGAAGTATTGGCGGACATGGACACTCCGTTAAGCATCTATCTAAAACTGGCTAGCGGACCCTATTCCTATCTGTTCGAATCCGTTCAGGGTGGAGAAAAATGGGGCCGCTATTCCATCATCGGCCTGCCCAGCCAAGAAGTGCTGAAAGTCTTCGATCACCGTGTCGACATCCGTCGCCATGGCGAGCTGGTAGAGAGCAGCGAGGTGGAAGACCCGCTGGCCTTCATCGCCAGCTATCAAGAACGTTTCCACGCCCCCGATCTGGCTGAACTGCCGCGCTTCAACGGTGGCTTGGTGGGCTATTTTGGTTACGACACCGTTCGCTACATTGAAAAACGTCTGGCCAGCAGCTGCCCGCCAGACCGCATTGGCACCCCGGATATTCTGCTAATGGTGTCTAACGAACTGGTGGTGTTCGACAACCTGCGCGGCAAACTGCACCTGATTGTTCATGTAAACCCAGCGAACGAAGGCGCCTTTGAACAGGCCCAGAAGCGCCTGGATCAACTGGAGCAGCAGTTGCGTCAAAACACCGCACAAGCACCGAAAACCCCGGCTCATCTGCGCGGCAAAACCGTGGATGAAAGCGAGTTCGTGTCCGGCTTCAGCCAGGAAAAATTCGAAGCCGCCGTGGGCATCATCAAAGACTACGTGCTGGATGGCGACGTGATGCAAACCGTCATTTCCCAACGCATGTCGATTCCGTTTGAGGCGCCACCGCTGAATCTGTACCGCTCGCTGCGAATAATGAATCCTTCGCCGTATATGTACTTTCTGGATCTGGACGACTTCCACATTGTGGGTTCGTCACCGGAAATTCTGGCGCGAGTGGAAGATCGCGAAGTGACCGTGCGACCCATCGCCGGCACCCGCAAACGCGGCGCCACCGAAGCTGAAGACCGTGCCCTGGAAGCCGAACTGCTGGCTGACCCAAAAGAAATTGCCGAACACCTAATGCTGATTGACCTGGGCCGCAACGACGCGGGCCGGGTAGCAGAAACCGGCACCGTACGACTGACCGAGAACATGGCGGTTGAGCGCTATTCCCATGTAATGCACATCGTATCGAACGTCACCGGCCAGGTAAAAGACGGCATCAGCTGCCTTGATGTGCTGAGAGCAACCCTGCCTGCCGGCACTTTAAGCGGTGCACCAAAAACCCGCGCCATGGAAATCATTGACGAGCTGGAGCCGGTCAAACGCGGCGTGTATGGCGGCGCCGTGGGCTATTTGTCGTTCAACGGCAATATGGACACCGCCATCGCCATCCGCACCGCGGTGATCAAAGACAACACCCTGCACATACAGGCCGGCGCCGGCATAGTCGCAGATTCTGTACCGCGCTTGGAATGGAAAGAAACCATGAACAAAGGCCGCGCCATCTTCCGCGCCGTCGCCATGACCTACAACGACTTTGACCACTAAGGCGAGGGACAAATTATGCTTTTGATGATCGACAACTATGATTCTTTCACCTACAACGTGGTGCAGTACCTGGCCGAGCTGGGCGCCGATGTACAGGTGCATCGCAACGACGAAATTACCCTGGAGCAGATTGAAGCGCTGAACCCGGAACGGCTGGTGATCTCCCCCGGCCCCTGTACCCCCAGCGAAGCCGGCATTTCTATGGATGTTATCCGCCGTTTCGCCGGCAAAATCCCGATACTGGGCGTCTGCCTTGGCCACCAGGCTATCGGCCAGGTGTTCGGCGGCCAGGTCATTCGGGCCGGCCGGGTAATGCACGGCAAAGTGTCCCCGGTTTACCATTACAGCACAGGCGTATTCCGCGGCCTGAACAACCCGCTGCAGGCCACCCGCTACCACAGCCTGGTGGTTGAACAGGCCACTCTGCCGGATTGTTTGGAGGTAACCGCCTGGACCCGCAACAGCGACGGCAGCGTAGAAGAAATCATGGGTGTGCGTCACAAAACCCTGGCCATCGAAGGCGTTCAGTTTCACCCTGAGTCCATCATGAGCGAACAGGGCCACGAACTGCTGCGCAACTTTCTGCGAACCGAACACTAAGGCTGATGCAATGGACATGAAAGACGCACTGAACCGGGTCGCTGAAAATCTCGACATGTCCCGTGATGAAATGAAGCAGGTGATGCGCATCGTCATGAACGGCGAAGCCACCAACGCACAAATTGGCGCCCTGCTGATGGGTCTGCGCATAAAGAGCGAAACCGTGGATGAAATTACCGGCGCGGTAGAAGTCATGCGCGAACTGGTGTCCGCTGTCAACGTCAACGCCGAGCCGTTGGTCGACATCGTTGGCACCGGCGGCGACGGCGCCAACCTGTTCAACGTTTCCTCCGCGGCCGTCTTTGTGGTGGCCGCAGCCGGCGGCTTTGTTGCCAAACACGGCAACCGCGCAGTGTCCTCAAAAAGTGGCAGCGCCGATCTGATCGAACAGGCTGGAATCAACCTGAACTTAACACCGGAGCAGGTCGCCCGCTGCGTTGAACAGGTCGGCGTTGGCTTTATGTTCGCCCCGGCCCACCACGGCGCCATGAAACACGCCATCGGCCCGCGCAAAGAACTGGGCTGCCGCACTTTGTTTAACGTCCTCGGCCCGATGACCAACCCCGCCGGTGTAAAGCGCCAATTGATCGGTGTTTTCAGCAAAACCCTATGCCGTCCCATGGCCGAAGTACTGCAAAAACTCGGATCTGAACACATCATGGTAGTGGCCTCAAAAGACGGCCTGGACGAAATCAGCTTGGCCAGCAGCACCCACGTGGCCGAGCTTAAAAACGGTGAAATTATTGAATATGAAATAACGCCGGAAGATTTGGGCATAAAAAGTCAAACCCTGTCTGGATTGACCGTCAACACCGCCGAAGAATCCCTGACCCTGATCAAAGCCGCCTTTGGCCGCGACCGCAGCGAGGGCGCTGAAAAAGCCCGCGACATGATCGCCCTGAACGCCGGCGCCGCTATTTATGTTGCTGGACTGGCAGGAACCGCCAAAGAAGGCGTACAACTGGCCTTGGACGCCCTCGGCTCCGGTCGGGCCAAAGGTAAGCTGGCCGAACTGGCGACGTTCTCCCAGTGCTTTTGAGCAAGCTAAACAGTAGATCAGCGCACATACGGAACCAAAAAAATGAACGCACAGAACGACAAAACCCCCACCATCCTGCGCAAAATTGTTGACAGAAAATGGCAGGAAATTGAACAGCGCCAGCGCACCGCAAGCCTGGCTGACCTAAAAGCACAAGCCGGCGACCAAGCCGGCACCCGCGGCTTTACCAAAGCTCTGCGCCGGCGCATAGAAGCCTCAAAACCTGCGGTGATCGCTGAAATTAAAAAAGCGTCGCCCAGCAAAGGCATACTGCGCGACCCCTTCGAGCCGGCGCAGATCGCCGAAAGCTACGAAAAAGGCGGCGCTACTTGCCTGTCGGTACTCACCGACCACGATTTTTTCCAGGGTCACGAAGACTACATGGTCGCCGCACGCAGCGCCTGCAGCCTGCCTGTTGTGCGCAAAGACTTCATGGTATCGCTTTATCAGGTGTATGAATCCCGCAGCATCGGCGCCGATTGCATACTGCTTATTGCGGCCTGCCTAACCAAAGGCCAGATGCAGGAGCTCGAAGGCATCGCCCACGAAATAGGCCTCGACGTACTGGTAGAAGTTCACAACAGCGAAGAAATGGACGATGCCCTCACCCTCAGCACTCCGCTGGTAGGCATCAACAACCGTGACCTACACAGCTTTGAGGTAACACTGGAAACCACCTTTGACCTGCACCGGCACATTGGCCCCGAGCGACTCGCCATCACCGAAAGCGGGATTATGACCCGCGCCGACGTGGAGATCATGACCGGCCGCGGCATTTACGGTTTTCTAATCGGCGAGTCTTTTATGCGCGCCCCTGACCCAGGAGCCAAGCTGCAGGAGCTGTTTGCGTAATCTTTTTCACAGTGACCGCTAACGCGCGCTTGTACCTCCACAGTAGCCGTCCACCCATGGCGGCTTCCTGCGCCAGGTTGAGGCACTGGTCGCCGGATGGTTGATTATTGGATGATCTGGACAAATTCAAGCGGGTCTGGCGGTCACAACGCCTAAACCTTCGCCGAAGGCCGTGACTTGACGCGGTCAAACCAGGCCTGCAGATTCTGGTGTTCTGGTGCGATACGAATATTCACCACCCGCGCAAAGGCAACGGTGGCAAACGCGTTGATATCCGCAGCCGTAAAACGATCGCAGCAAATGCAGTCTTTGTCTGCCAAGTGCTCATCCAGAAAAGACATGAACAACACCACCGCCTTGCCACAGTCTTCGCCCCATTCTTTAATCGGATTCATACGATCGCTGAAATACCCGCTGGTGTGCTGGAAGCACATGCCCGTGGGCATAAAAAAGTAAAAGTCTATCCAACGCAGCCACTGTTCAATCACAGTTTTCTCCAACGCCGTGTCACCCAGCAATGTGGGCGAGTCAGGATAGCTTTCCTCAAAATAACGGCAAATAGCCATGGTTTCGGCGACCGCAGTGCCATCGCCCAATTCCATCACCGGCACTTTCTTGAATGGATTGCGAGCGACAAATTCAGGCGTCAGGTTTTCGCCTTTTTGCAGGTCAATTTCGACAAACTCAGCGACGTCCAACAGGCCCTTTTCCGCCATGAACATACGCACACGCCGTGGGTTGGGTGCGGTTTTTGTTTGGTAGATTTTTATCATTGAGGCGGACTCCAAGATATAATAAAGCGATAGAGTAACCTGTGAACCATGGCCGGACGCCAAAGCTTCGTCAACCGTAATTGAATAACGACAGCAAGTCATACACGCGCTAGACTAAAAAAAATTCGCATCTTGGTCCAGCTGATATGAACAGTCGACCCCGGCTTCACAATCTCTATTTTCCCTTGCTGGCATTTTTGCTGCTGTTCACGGCGGTTGCCCAGCCTTCAAATGCGAATGAACCTAGCCCCCTGCCCGGTCAGGTTGTGCTCGCCGCAGATCCCTGGTGCCCCCACAACTGTAAGGCCGGCTCAGTCGTAGAAGGGTACATGGTGGACATTCTCCGCCGGGCCTTCGCTCTTCAGGACATATCTGTAAGCTACGTCAATATGAGCTGGACGCGGGCGTTGCAGCAGGTGCGGAGCCAGCGCGTGGATGGCATTATCGGGATTTTTGCCAGCGACGCCGGCGATTTTTTATTCCCGGAAGAAGCACTGGGTTACTCGGAAACGATGTTTTTTGCTCACCCAGACAGCCAATGGACGTATGACGGCCTGAAATCACTGGAAAATCGGACATTGTTGGTCATTGCCGATTATTTTTACGCTCCGAGCATTCATCAGTATATTCATAACAACCGCAACCAGCGGGATCTAATTTGGGAACTTTCGGGGCAGCAGCCCCTAACCCGGGCAATTGCGCTGATTGGCCAAGGGCGCGCCGACCTGTTGTTTGAAGATCGCCAAGTGATGGCCTGGACACTGCGTAACAGACCCGACCTGCCAAAGCTTCGAAGTTCTGGCAACATTTACGCCGCGCCCATTTATGCCGCCTTTGCGCCGGCTCATCCCCATGCTCAGGCGCTGGCTCGAATTCTCAGCGATGGCGTACGCTACCTGCGGGCCACAGGTGAGCTCAAACGTATTTATCAGAGCTATGGCTTGGGAGCCGACGGAAAAGTGCGGGTGGGCAAGCCATTCGTCACTCTGCACTAGGCCGTCCGTTGTAACACGCTTGCGCCAAACCCGGTGCCCAGCGTGTTGTATCCGCCAGAATACAGAGACTCACTGCATGTTTATATTTAACCGCCTGACGTTACGCTTCGTTGCCACTGCGCTGCTGTGCTTTACCGCCAGCTTGGCCGGCGCCGAATCTTTGCGCATTGCGGTCGCCGCTAACTTTACTGACACCACCCGTGATCTTGTTGCCTTGTTTGAGGAAACCACCGGTCAGTCCGTTGCCGCCAGTTATGGCTCTACCGGTCAGCTCTTCGCCCAAATAAAAAACGGCGCGCCCTTTGACGTGTTTCAGGCCGCAGACAGTGCGCACCCGCAGCTGCTGGAAAAGAGCGGCGACGCCGTTCGCGGTAGCCGTTTTACCTACGCCCGCGGCAAACTGGCGCTGTGGACCCCAGAGAACAACGTATTCAGCGACCCCAGAAGCTGGCTCGCCAGCGCTGACTTCAAACGACTGGCCATCGCCAATCCAAAAACTGCGCCTTATGGTCTGGCTGCGCAGCAGGTGTTAAAAAACCTCAGCCTGTGGGCTGCCCTGCAACCGCGGTTGGTGCGCGGTAACTCAGTCGCACAGACCTTTCAGTTCGTGGCCACCAGCAACGCCCAGGCCGGCTTCGTGGCACTGTCTCAGGTGAACGCCTGGCAAAACGGCAATGGCACACTGTGGGTGGTACCACAGCGGATGTACGCGCCCATCAATCAGCAAGCGGTGCTACTGAATCACGGCAAAAACAAGCCTGTTGCGCGCCGGTGGCTGGAATTTTTACGCAGCCCGCAAGCGCTAAAGACTATAAAAGACTTCGGTTACGGCGTTGCCGACTGACCCAAACGCAGGCTCGTAACGATGATGGCAACTTACTGGGAGCCCGTGTGGCTGACGTTGAAACTGGCAACCACGACTACCTTGATACTGGCGGTGGTGGGCACGCCCATTGCCTGGTGGCTGGCCCGCAGCCAACACTGGCTACGCCAGCCGATCGCTGCGGTGGTGGCACTGCCTTTGGTGCTGCCGCCTACTGTTCTGGGGTTCTATTTATTGCTGCTGATGGGGCCTAAAGGCGTTGTCGGGCAACTTACCGAACGGCTGGGCCTTGGGCTACTGCCATTCACCTTTGAGGGTTTGGTGGTAGCGTCAGTGATTTACTCACTGCCGTTTACCGTGCAGCCCCTGCAAAACGCCTTTATCGGTATTAACAATCAGCTTCTGGAAGTGGCGGCTACGTTACGAGCTTCGCCCACGGACCGATTCTTCACCGTGGTGATGCCGCTGGCCCGCCCGGGATTTTTGACCGCCGCCGTGCTCACCTTTGCCCACACTATTGGCGAATTTGGCGTGATACTGATGATTGGCGGCAATATCCCGGGGGAAACCAAGGTCTTGTCAGTGGCCATTTACGACCACGTTGAAGCTATTGAATACACCCAGGCCCATTGGCTCGCCGGCGGTATGGTGGTGTTCTCGTTTGTGGTGCTAGTGGCGCTGTATTCGCTGAATGGCCGCGCGCACTCGGGGATGATGAAATGAGCGCAAATAATACGATCCTGGCGCGCTTTCGCTGCCATGTTGGTGACTTTACCCTGAATGTGAATCTGAATTTTCCAGGCAGCGGATTAACGGCGCTGTTCGGGCACTCCGGCTGCGGCAAAACCACCCTGTTACGCTGCATCGCCGGGCTGCAACCGGCCATTGGCGAACTGGTGGTGCACGGTGACACTTGGCACAACGCCCATGAACATCGTCCCGTGCATCGGCGTCCGCTGGCTTACGTATTCCAGGAGTCCTCGTTATTTCCGCATTTGTCGGTAGCACGCAACCTGAACTACGGTTACCGCCGGGTGCCCGTTAGCCAGCGCCGGATTCAGTTTGACCAGGCGGTGGAATGGCTGGGGCTGGCGCACCTGCTGGAACGTATGCCGCAAAAGCTGTCGGGCGGTGAGCGCCAACGGGTGGCTATCGCCCGTGCCCTGCTGACCAGCCCGCAGTTGCTGCTGATGGACGAGCCATTGTCGGCGCTGGATCAGGCCAGTAAGCGGGAAATCCTGTCCTACCTGGAACGCCTGCGTGACACCCTCGCCGTTCCAATTTTGTACGTCTCCCACTCGGTGGCGGAAGTCGCCAGGCTGGCAGACCACGTTGTTATGCTGAATCAGGGGCGGGTAACGGCCAGTGGGTCTCTACAACAGACCCTGGCGCGCACCGATCAGCCCTTCGGTCTGGAAGAAGGCGCTGCCGTTATACTGCCGGCCCGCATTACCACTCAAGATACCCAGTGGCATCTGAGCCTGGCGGAATTTGACGGCGGCCAACTGTGGCTTCCCAGCGAGCCGCGCATTGCGGTGGGCAATGATGTGCGGGTTCAGGTACTGGCAAGGGATGTCAGCCTGGCGCTCAGCGCCAACCATGACCAAAGCATCCAGAATCTAATCCACGGCCGAATCGATGAGATTGCAGAAGAAATAAGCCCGGGCACGTCGCTGGTGCGGGTGCTGGCCGGCAGCACGCCATTTCTGGCGCGCTTGACCACTCGCTCCGTACACAATCTGGAGCTAACCCCGGGCAAGCCCGTATGGCTGCAGATAAAAGCAGCGGCGCTGGCGGGCTGACCCGTCCGTTTAGCCAACGTTAGAGCCCAGGCCGGAAAACGACTCAGCGAGTACCGTGAACCACCATAGTCTTGCCTTTTACCCGCACCAAGCCCTGCTCTTCCAGGGTTTTCAATACCCGACCAACCATTTCGCGGGAGCAGCCCACAATGCGGCCAATCTCTTGCCGGGTAATCTTGATCTGCATACCGTCCGGATGGGTCATGGCATCTGGTTGCTTACACAGGTCCAGCAGGGTGCGAGCAACCCGGCCGGTAACGTCCAGAAACGCCAGATCGCATACTTTGCGAGTGGTCTCGCGCAGGCGTGAAACCACTTGCTCGCCGATGAAGTACAACACTTTTGGGTCCTGCTGGGCAATTTCACGAAATTTTGTGTAGCTGATTTCCGCCACTTCGCACTCGGTTTTGGCTTTCACCCAGGCACTGCGGGAATCCAGGTTATCGAACAGCCCCATCTCGCCAAAGAAGTCGCCGACGTTCAAGTAGGCCATGACCATTTCGCGCCCGTTTTCATCCTCAACAATAACCGTTACCGAGCCTTTCACGATGAAAAACAGCGAGTCGCTCTTGTCCCCCGCATAGATGATGGTGCTTTTTGTGGGGAAACGAGGGCGATGACATTGCGACAGGAAATAATCCAGGTGTTTGGTACGATCATCAATAGGCTTCAAAATTGTGGCCATGGTTTGCACGGTACCTCCGTAAAATTAACGCTGTAATGTTCTAACCCGATCATAGCGCTTTTCTAACAGATTTTTCATTTTTAACACACGTTAGCACCTTCCAGATGGCAACAATCGATGGCCCAGGCTGTCACTCAGCCTTTTGTCAATTACCGCCGATGCTGTCGATTCACCCGCTCTGTGCTAGCATCTGGTGCGTTTCTTCCATTGCCGTCCATAGCGGAATTAACACTCACTAACACCTGCGGAGAGCCTGTGATGAAAGCAACCATCGACTGGACCGGCGAAGCCAGTTTCAAAGCAACCAGCGCTAGCGGTCACAGCGTTCAACTGGACGGACCGCCAGACCTTGGCGGCCAGAATCGCGGCCCGCGACCCATGGAAATGGTACTGATGGGGCTGGGCGGATGTTCATCGTTTGATGTTATGAGCATTCTGAAAAAAAGCCGCCAAGACGTCACTGCCTGTCACACCGAACTGAGCGCAGAACGAGCCGACGCGGTGCCGGCGGTGTTCACAAAAATTCACCTACACTTCGTGGTCACCGGCAACAATCTTAAAGACAGCCAGGTGGCACGGGCGGTGACCCTGTCTGCCGAAAAATACTGTTCGGCCTCGATCATGCTGGCCAGCGGCGGGGTAGACATCACCCACAGCCATGAGGTGCATCAGGCCAGTTAGTTTGTTCACTTTGAACGGCGTCAGGCGCAGGCTTGCTGCGCCATCAGCCGTTGCACCATGGGCCGCACAATCAGCTCGATGGCCAGGCTCATCTTTGTGCCAGGAATAGCCAGGGTATCGTGGCGCGACAGCACGCTGTTGGGAATTACCTGTAGCAGGTAGGGAAAATCCACCTCGCGGGCGTCGCGGAAGTGAATCACCAGCATGCTTTCGTCTTCTGTGGGTACATCACGCATCACAAACGGGTTGGATGTATCCACCAGGGGCACCCGCTGGAAATTAATGTGGGTGTGAGAGAACTGCGGCACTATGTCGTGAACGTAGTCGTTCATGCGGTTAAGAATGGTTTCAACCACCGCTTCCTGACTGTAACCACGTGTGTGAGTATCGCGGTGAATTTTCTGGATCCATTCCAGATTGACAATCGGCACTACGCCAATCAGCAGGTCAACGTATTGAGCGATGTTAAAAGCATCGCTGACCACACCACCGTGCAAACCTTCGTAAAACAGCAGGCTGGTATCGGGCGCCAGGTCCTGCCACGGGGTGAAACTGCCGGGCTTATTGCCTTCTGCCACCAGCACAAAGTCCTCATCGTGCACGTATTGGCGGTAGCGCCCGTTACCGGTCTGACTGTAATCGGAAAACAGAAACTCCAGGCGGTCAATGTGATTGGCACCCAGGGCAAAGTGATTGCGGGCACCGAACTGCCCTTTGGCCGCCAGCCGCGCCATCTGCTCGCGAGTATAACGATGAAAACTGTCGCCACCCACCATCGCGGCGCTCAGGCCCTCGCTGTCGAACATGCGGCGAAAAATCTGGCCGGTGGTGCTGGTGCCGGCACCGGATGAACCGGTAACGGCAATAATAGGGTGGCGTTTCGACATAAACTACTGACTCTCGCGGTTATACCAGGCTGTCGAGCGTGCCGGGCTTTTCAATGGCTGTGCCCTGGGCGTAATCCACACCTAGCTGGACGAGCAATGCCAGCAGCTCACGCGATTCTACTTGGGTTACCATCACCTCGCGCTCCAGATAATGCGCCATTTCCACCATCGAACGTAACATGGCCTGATCGCTCTGGCTGTTGGCGAGATTCGCCGTCAGCGCACTGTCAATTTTCAGCATGTCCACCGGCAGCGAGCGCAATACTTGGAAAGAGTCTGGGCCATTGCTTATATTACCCAGGCAAAAACAACACCCAAGCTCTTTCATTTCACGCACGAACCCCGCCAGCGTCACCGTATCGCGTACCGCCAAAGCTTCGGTAATCTCAAAGCACAAGCGCTCAGTGGGTTTTTCACCTTCGCTCAGCTTCTCATAAATAAACTCCAACAACGCTGGGTCGTTCAGCGAATGCCCAGACAGCTTGATGATAATGCCACTAAATGACTGCAAATTATCTGCTTTGTGTTCCAGCCAGTCGAGCATGGTGCCCACCACCCAGCGGTCCAGAGCCTGAATCTGGTTGTAACGCTCAGCCAAACGGATAAAGTCTTTACCACCAAACAGATCGCCATCGTCATCGTAAACGTCGGTTAAGACATCGTATTGGGTCAGCCTGCGGGTTTTGAGGTGCAAAGGAATAATTTTCTGGCACCGCAGCACCAGACGCGGCTGCTGTTGGTTCTGCAGGCCGGCCACTTTTGCCACAATTTTTTGTTGCTGGGCCTTATCTGCAGGCGCCGGGCGGTATTCCCCAACGGCCTCTCGCTTACGGCCGCTTTCATGCAGTGTTTGCTCGGCGGCGTCCAGCCAGAGCAAAGGGTTTAACAGTGTTTCCAGCTGCGGCACCAAAGCAGCACCCAATTCCAGATCGAACGGTTTTTCTCGCAGCATCGGTTGCAGCGCTGACACCTGCCAACTCAGCTGGCAGGTTAGGGCCATGGCGTCCTCTACCGGCAGCAGCAGCGCAAATTGCGCGCCTGACAGACGCGCAATCGGCGTGTCTTCAACACAGCACGCAGACAAAATAACCGCAATCTGCTGCAGCAAAGCGTCGCCCGCTTGCTCGCCGGCACCGCCGCTGAACTTACTGAAGTTTCGCAGGCTCAACCGCAGCAGAGTTCGCGGCGTTTGCCAGCAGATCAGTTGCCGCTCCAGCTCGCGCTCAAACTCGCGGCGCTCCAATAAACCGGTAAGCTCATCGTGGCTGGCAGCGCTGGCCAGCTGGTCATACACTTTGCGCACCATGCGATTTGCGCCAGCGTTGTCCCTGCCCGGGCGGGGTGCGCCGACGCGACGGTACTGCGGGCGCTTCCGGTATGGCCAGCACCTCCAACGCCGATTTTGGACCGCGCACCAAGAACCGGCGCAGTTCGTCGCGAATCTGGGCAGACGGCAAGTGACTGCTTGAAATAGAGGATAAGCCATCCTGAATGGTACGCAGCAGCGCCGACAGATCAAGCTCGCTGTCTGGGTCTTTGGTAAACAGCACCAAGGAATCCACTGCGCCCAGATAATCGTGCCATAGCGCGCTGTCTGGCCCATGGCGGATCCAGGTTAGCGACAACAGATCACGCCAACCGCCGGCCAGCAGGCTATTGAGCGCTGTTGGCACGGTTTTACCCGCCAGCCGGGCCTGCAGAGCGTTGTCTACCGCCTGCTTGGACTCGGCGACCTTTTGTGCACCTTCAGCCGCCGCCTTAACGCGCTCAACATTGCGCTGATACACTCTTTTCTGACACTCAATCAGCTCGTCCAGCTCGTTCGACGCGCGCTCAAATACACCCAAGTCGTGCTCGAAGCCGGTCACAATAGACTGAATTAACGCGTCAACCCGGTGTTGAATAACCGGATTGACTTTACTGCCACGGTTACCAAGCTGGGCCAAACGGTCAAGCACGCCGCGAACCGGACTTTGCTCGTCTTCAAAAAAGTCCGGGTCACGCATCACCACTTTCAGCACCGGAACTTCCAGTTGGCGCAGGTGACGACGAGTGGGTTCGTCCAGTTTTGAGCTCTCGCGCAGACTTTCAAAAAAGCGGTCAACCACGTTCACCGCGCCCTGCTGTTCGGTATCAAGTTTACCCTGACTGTCGGCGCGTACCTTACTGACGACGCGTTCGCGCAGGCTGGCGGCACTGTCGTCAGCAGGCACAGCCACAGTCTGCGGCTGATGCAACTGGGCATTGCTTAAAGGCAGCACATTCGCCGGGAACTCATCGCCGCACGCCCGGCTTTTCGCGGCGCGACTGCTCGCCAAAGCATCCAGTAGACTGCGCACCGTGCTGAACGCGTGGCGCGCAAGCCGGGCGTGCTTCTGCAATTGAACGGATTTTTCGCCAGAGCCGGGCTTTAGCGCCGGGCGGGATCGGGCCGCCGTTCGTGGCTTTGTCTGGGACTCTGTCACCGGCTTCGTGTTGGACCCTGTTCTGGGCGCAGCCTGCTGCGCGGGTCGCCCGGTGGGCTTGCTCGCTTCAGATGCTGATTCGCTACGCTGGGCATCGGCCAGGTATTTGGTCAAGTCCAGATCAGGCAAAACATATTGCCGAATGAACAGGTTATTCAGCTCGGCGTAAAGCGGCTCTAATTGTTGCAGGACGGTGTGTTCAAACACGCCGAAGGCAACCTTTTTAGCCTCGCGAGACATTCGCAGGGGCGCCAGCCCATCCCGAAACGATTCACACACCAATGACGGACCCAGCGGATTGGTATAGCCGGTTGCATTGGCAACGTTCAGACTGTCCAGGCCCAACTTCAACTGCAACAAAGAGCCTCGGTGCAGCGTGTCCGCTCTGGTTATCATCACCCGCAGGCTCAGCCAATCTTCAAATTCGCCCTTGTCGACCGCCGCCAGAGAGCCCGCTGGTTCCGCTTTGGATGCCGGCGTTAGCAAAGATTCCAGACTTTTCGCCATTTGCTGCCACACCGGGCGTTGACGGCTGTTCAACTGACCTGAGGCGTCCATCAGCTCACTCGCCAGCTGGTTGTTACCTGCCTCGCGGGCGTGGGCCTGAAGCGCGGCAGCGGTTTGATTCAGGCATTCCTGCATTAAAGGATCAATAAACTGCACCACGGCTGTGGCGCACTGGTGCAGCATGGAGCTGACGGCCACCGCGTTGGCCTGTACAGAACACACGCCCATAGCGTTTTCAACGCGACGACGCATCTGCACTTGCAACTGATGGCGCCGGCCAGGCACGGCAGAACTGTCCGAGCCACAAAAATGCACCAGCAGGCTCTGCCCGCCAGCGTCACCCAAAACCGCGTTGAGCTCGTGAGAAACCGCTTGGGAATAGCGGATAAACAAGCCCTCGGCGCAAAAGTCGGCGATTTGACACGGCCAGCTTTCACCGCGCCCCAAATCCAGCTGGGCCGCAAGTTTTATGGGTTTTCTGGGGCTACTGCGTCGTTCTGTAGATTCCATGAACTCATTACTCAAAGAGCTTTGCAAAAAACTTTGGAGTTGCGCTGGGTGTTGTAAACCGCCAGCTTCGAGCTCGGCAGCGACTGTACCGGCATCGCTTTAAAATCGCGTTCGCGAAACCAGTGTTCGGTTTGCGTGGTCAGCACAAACAGGCGCTGAAAACCCTGAGCACGAGCCTGCTGTTCAATCATCAACAGCAGTTCATCACCGCGTCCTGCGCGGCGGTAATTGGGGTCTACCGCAAAACAGGACAGCTCGCCAGCGTCATCCTGGCCGTAAGGGTATAGCGCAGCGCACCCCACAATAGTGCCGTCGCGTTCAGCCACCACAAAACGGCCAATCTCGGTTTCCAGCATTTCGGGCGAGCGCCGCACCAGAATGCCCTGCTCTTCCAGCGGATAAATCAAATTGGTGATGCCGCCCACGTCTTCTACTCTGGCGGCCCGGATCTGCTCGTAAGTATCGCCACTGACCAAAGTGCCGGAGCCGTCACGGGTAAACAGCTCCTTGAGCAGCGCACCGTCATCCAGATAGCTGATGATGTGAGCGCGGCGAACACCTTTGACACAGGCGTCGCACGCCGCCTTTAGCAACTCTGCGTCGTGGCCTGTCACCTGGCCGGCGCTCAAACGGTCGGCTGCCTGGGCTGCAGATAATTCACGCACCAGCGTGCCGCCCGCCGTCAACAGGCCAGGGTCGTCGATAAAAATCATCAGCTTTTCAGCGCGCAAAGCAGCCGCAACCTGACTGCCCACGTCTTCATAAGATAAATTGAAAACGTCACCGGTGGGGGAAAAACCCATAGGCGGTAACAACACGATCTGGCCCTGGTCGAGCAGCTTTTCGATACCGGAAACGTCCACACGTCGAACTTTACCGGTGTAACCAAAATCGACACCGTCTAATACGCCGACCGGTTTAGCGGTCACATAGTTGCCGCTGCACACCCGTATGCGCGCATTGTGCATAGGCGAACTGACCAGGCCCATCGACAACTGGCTCTCTATGTAAGCCCGCAATCCGCCTATGGCTTCCATCACCAACGGCAATTGCTGTTCGGTAGTTACCCGCAAGCCACGGGCAAAGGTGGACTCAAGGCCGGCGTCTTGCAGCCGTTGTTGTATCTGGGCGCGGGCACCGAACGCTACAACTAATCGCACGCCCAGGCTGCTCAGCAAGGCAATGTCGTGAACGATATTGATGAAATTTTCCTGGCTGATGGCATCGCCCGGCAGGGTCAGCACCACGGTACGACCGCGGTGTGCGTTAATGTAAGGCGACGAATGGCGAAAGCCGTGCAACCAGCCGTTGGTGTTCAATTCAGATCTCCGGGCAAAAGGAATATTACAAACAAAACTGCCTCACAAGCTGACGCAGAATATCAACGGTCGGTGCCACTTGTGATTGCGCCAGAAACTCGTCGGGCTGGTGCGCCTGGTCAATAGAGCCGGGGCCCATGACCAGAGTTTCCAGACCCAGGCGCTGCATCCACGGCGCCTCCGTGGCGAAGCCGACCGACCCTGCGGTGTGGCCAGTGAGTTTTTCGCAGGCCGCAACCAGAGCGGCACCGGCTGCTGTTTCAAACGGCGGCACGCCGTCAAATAATGGTTCGAACTGGAGTTTCAGGCCGCGCTCACTGGCCACCGGCGCTACTTTCTGCAGAATGGCATGGCGCAAAGCGTCCATGTCCATACCGGGCAGCGGGCGTAAGTCAAAATGCAACTCACATCGACCGCATATGCGATTGGGGTTATCGCCACCGTGTACACAGCCAAGGTTCAAGGTTGGCACCTGAACGTCAAAATTCGGATCGCGGTACTGCTGCTGCCACTGGGAACGCAGAGCTAGCAGCTCACTCATCGCCTGGTGCATGCCTTCCAGCGCGTTGCGGCCCAGCTCAGGATTAGAGGAGTGCCCTGCCTGCCCCTCGAACACCAGGCGTTCCATCATGATGCCTTTGTGCATACGAATCGGACGCAAGCTGGTGGGTTCTCCAATCACCGCATAGCGCGCCTTGGGCTTACCCGCCTCCGCCAGCGCACGCGCGCCGTTCATCGAGCTCTCCTCGTCGGCGGTAGCAACAATGATCAGCGGTTGCTGCAGTGGCTGACCTACAAACTCCCTGGCCGCATCGATGGCAAGGGCAAAAAACCCTTTCATATCGCAGGTGCCAAGACCGTACCAGCGGCCATCCCGCTCGGTCAGTGTGAACGGATCGCTGTGCCAACGTTTTTCGTCAAACGGGACTGTATCGGTGTGCCCTGCCAGCACCAGGCCGCCGAGACCGCTGCCCAGGGTGGCAATCAGATTGAACTTGCCGAGCGTGTTCGGCACCGGCAGAATTTCCACAGCAAAACCCATGGACCCCAGCCACTGCGCCAGCAAGTCAATCACACCACGATTACTGGAATCCCACTTCGCCGAGGAGCTGGAGATCGAGGGTGCTGCAATCAGCGCAGTCAACATCTCCAGAATAGATGGCGGCATAACTGCACCGCTCGCAGCATTGCCCGGGACTGCCGTTAACTGAGCCATTGCGGGTTCTCCGTCAATCATTACTGTTTGAATTCAACGCGCGGTTGCGCCGCCATACCTCGAACCCGGCAACCGCCACACGCTGCATGGGGTAAGCCACTTCGCCGCCGGCCACCAAGCGAGCTACCTCAATCGCATCGTCAGTTACTCGCACCAGTCGACCCGCTACACGCTTGTTGTTGCGCAGCGTAATCCTGACTTTTTGCCCAAGCCATTGTTCCGCTGCCGCAACAGGCTGTACCAACCAACCCTCGGCGGAGGCCGTTTGCGTCTGTTGCGCGGTAAACACCGGTTGTTGTGGCGCTGCCGAAGGGCTGCTGGCGCTCACCAGAAACACATCGGGTACGCTCGCATCGTTATAATACACAACCGCGCCAAAGCGACTGGGTACGTTGGTTTGTTCCGTGTAAATGGGCAGTCCCAGAGCGGGTTCGGCTAACCTCAGCGTGGCTTGCAATTCGCCGCCCTTGAGCAACCATTGACGGTACAGTGTCAGCAGCTGCGGACTGGCAAGCCAGCCCCGTGCCAGCAGCCCCAGACGCAGCTGGGCCACCGAACGACCCGCCCACTGTTCAGTTGAAAGACCAGCCTCGCGGGCGCACCAGGCCGCCACGCGTCGCATGGCACCGCCGTCGCGCAGGGTGATGTCCAGCGAACCACGAGCCAGCGCCTCTTGGGGCGCGCGCCAGTCTACCCAAGCGGTAGGCCAATTCAGTTCAACACCGCCGAGCTCATCGGTAACCAGCTCAGCGTAAAAGCCCTCTTCGTTTTGGCGCAACAGCGCCTCGCCGGTCAATTCGCCAATGCCCATGCGTATCAGGTCATCGCTACTCAGACGCTGGCGCGGGTCTGGCGCGCAAGACAGGGCGAAAAGCGCCGCGTTGCCTTCACTGTTCGCGCCTTGAGCCGTTACCCAATTGCGGAACATGGTCGCATCTAGCGCCAAGCCAAGGCCTTCCAGCTTCAGCGTGTACGCCGCCTCCGCCGCCGGGGCGTACAACAGATTGATTAACGATACCGGTGAACGAGCGGTTAACTCTGCAACGGAAACGGCAAGCGGCTGGGTCAGGCGGAAGTCTTGCCACTGGCTGCCTTCTAGCAACAGCCGGCCGCTCACGGCTGAATGAATGGCGCCACGTTCCAGCGCGCCATAGTGGTTCAAGGCCAGCCGCGCCTCATTCATACACTGATCCGCAAGCCACCAGACGCCGCCCTTGTAACCGGCCCAGGCTAAAGCGGTTACAACCAGCAGCCACAACAACAGGCGTTTCATGCCGTCACTCCTTACACATAGAATCCATTTTTAGAGATCAGTTCCGGGAAATCAGTTCCGGGAAATCAAAGTACCCACACCTTCGTCGGTGAAGATCTCCAGCAGGCAGGCATTGGCCACACGGCCGTCGATAATGTGCGATGTACGCACGCCGTTTTCGACCGCACTTAGAGCGCAACGTATCTTCGGCAACATGCCACCGTGGACGGTGCCATCTGCAATCAGGTCGTTGACCTGGCTGGCGGTCAGACCGGTCAGCACCTTGCCATCTTTGTTTTTCAAACCGGACACGTTGGTCAGAAGAATGAGTTTTTCGGCGTTCACGGCTTCAGCTACTTTGCCCGCCACCAAGTCGGCGTTGATGTTGTAAGATTTGCCATCCGGGCCAACGCCGATGGGGGCAATAACCGGAATCACGTTGCCGCGGGTGAGCATGTCAATAACGCTCACGTTGACACTGACCACCTCACCCACACGGCCAATATCGATAATTTCGGGACGCTCCAGTTCTGGGCTACGATCAACCACCTCCAGTTGGCGGGCGCGGATCAAATTGGCGTCTTTTCCGGTCAAGCCAATGGCCGTGCCGCCCTCGGCGTTGATCAGCGACACAATTTCCTTATTAACCTGGCCGCCAAGCACCATTTCAACCACGTCCATCGTCTGGGCGTCGGTCACCCGCATGCCGTTCACAAAGCGTGACTCGATATTTAATCGCGCCAGCAACTCACCAATCTGCGGCCCGCCGCCGTGCACCACGATGGGGTTGATGCCCACCAGTTTCATCAACACCACATCACGGGCGAAGCTGCTTTTAAGGTTCTCGTTTTCCATGGCGTTGCCGCCGTATTTAATGACCACGGTCTTACCGATAAAGCGCTGGATATAGGGCAGCCCCTTGCTGAGTACTGACGCTACCTGAACGGCTGTTTCACGATTCAACGACATGCTTTTGCCTTACTGTTGTAAAACTCGGATATCACCACGAGGGTTCAAAATGTAACATTCAGCTCTGGTGCCACGTGCCGAAGCTGCTCACGAAACACCGTTTTGATGCGCGCCAGCGCCTCTTCAGATTCTGCTTCAAAACGCAGCACCAACGCCGGTGTGGTGTTAGACGCCCGGCACAAGCCCCAGCCGTCGCCATACTCCACCCTCACCCCGTCGATGGTGCTGATACTGCCGTCGCCAAATTTACCCCGAGCGCTCAGACGCTCAACAATGCCGAACTTAGACGCTTCGGTGACCTCGACGTTCAGCTCCGGCGTGCTGATATCCTCGGGGAAATCCCCGAACACTTCGTCGCTGTAACGGTCTTCAATACCGAGAATCTCCAATAAGCGCGCAGCGGCGTAAAGACCATCATCAAACCCGTACCAGCGTTCGGCAAAAAATATATGACCGCTCATTTCCCCAGCCAGCAACGCGCCGGTTTCCCGCATTTTGGCTTTCATCAGCGAATGTCCGGTTTTCCACATAACAGGCCGACCGCCAGCCTGGGAGATCACCCCTGCGAGGCGACGGCTGCATTTCACGTCGTACAACACGTCGGCCCCGGGATTGCGTGACACCACATCACGGGCAAACAGCATCAACAGGCGATCGGGCCAGATAATGCGGCCGCAGTTGGTCACCACGCCAATACGGTCACCGTCGCCATCAAAGGCAATGCCCAAATCAGCGTTTTCCTGTTCAACCTTGGCGATCAAGTCGCGCAAATTCTCAGGTTTGCCCGGATCCGGGTGGTGGTTAGGGAAGTCACCATCCACATCGCAATACAGCGGAATAACGTCACAGCCCAGCTCGTCAATCAGCGTAGGACCCAGCTCGCCGGCGATGCCGTTACCAGCGTCTACCACCACTTTCAGCGGCGCGGCGACGGCAACGTCGCCAACAATAGCGTCCAGATAGGCACGCCTTACGTCCTCCGACGACTGGCTACCAACACCCTGAGCCAGGTTCCCGTGAAGAATGCGCCGATGCAGGGCTTTAATAGCATCGCCAGACAGGGTTTCGCCGCCGAGCATAATTTTGAGACCGTTGTAGTTGGACGGGTTGTGACTCCCGGTAACCATAACACCGGAGCCCGTATCAAGCTGGTGGGTGGCAAAATACAATACCGGAGTAGGCACTGCGCCAACGTGTATAACATCGCATCCACTGGCCATCAGCCCTCGGGCAACCGCGTCTACCAGCCCGGGGCTGGAATGACGACCGTCGCAACCCACGCACAGCGCGCTGACGCCCCGAGCCAAGGCTTCTGAACCAATCGCTTGGCCGATCAGTTCAACACCGGCTTCGGTCAGGGTTTCGTCAACGATGCCGCGGATGTCGTAAGCACGAAAAATGTCCGCTGACAGCATCGGTGCCTGTTCCCGCTCGTCTGCATCAAGTAGGGCGTTGGCACCAAACAACGGCTCGGCAGACACAGCACCAAAACCCAGAACATCTTCGTCGCCCTCAAGCATGTCGACATCGGGCAGGTCTTTGTCTTGGAACAGTGGTTCAGCTTCTGCCGTGGGGCGTTTTTTATCCGCAGCTGCCAGGCGAGAGCCTTCACCGGCCTTGCTGACACGCTTTTCCACGACCTGGGACAGGCGGTAAAGCACCTCGGCGAGCGACGCGACTGCGTCCCAGTGCAAAGCCGGTAACTTGCTGCGTTCACCGGAGTAAGCTTTGTGAGCCCATTCAATGACTGAGGTGGAGTCCCGGCGTAACGACCGCTTTGCGCGGTTGAGCAACGCCCAAACCGCGATGGCTGCAACCAGCAGAGGAAGCCCCAGCAGCAGCGCTGCCAACAAAATATTCACCGGCATTTGCGCTTGCCCTGCGGGCGTGTACGCAATGCTCCAATCCGGATTTTTCAGGGTCGCAACGCGAGGTTCTCCGCCGCCGCTGCCTTGACTTAACAAAGTGCTGATCGTTCCTGATACGGCCTGACGCAGCGCCAGGGCGCCATCATTCTGGCCATCTACCAACAGAGGCTGCAGGCTGGTGGCGTCAAAAATCATTAACAAGGTGCCGGCTACGGGATTGTCGCCCGACAGTTTTACCGGCGCGGCAAGATGGATCAACCAGCGGTCGTCGCGAGGAAACGCATCCGGAACAAGCGGGCTCCCGGTTTCCGCCTTGCGCGCCGACTCCAAACCGGCAAAACCCAGCATCGGGTCGTTGGCAGGCGAGCGCGGGATCGCACGACGTGGAAATAAATACACCGCGGCGACACCGGGCAAGCTGTTTTGTAGCTGCGTCGCAGCCTGCAACAGATCGCCGCCACTGCTAACGGTATCGACAAGGCTGGGCTGCGCTGCCAAGCCTTGCACGCTTTGCTGTAGCAGCGACAAGTAGCCGTCAACCCGGCTTGCGGCGTTGTTGGCCGCCGCCTGGGCCGTTGCCTCGAACTGTTGCTCACTGGCCGGCTGCACAATCAGGAAAAAAACCAGGGCCAAAGCCAAAGCAGTGGCAACAACAACAATCAATGCCTGGCTCAAAGCGACGCTGCCCAGTGTTCGCATGCGATTGGCCGAGCCTGTGTCCTGATCGGATTTAGCAGACGTTTTTTTTGCTCGCCTTGAGAGTTTGGCTTCCTCAGAATAATCCGAGGCCTGACCGTTCGAGGTCTTCTTTTTGCCCAGCTTCATGGACTGCTCCTGCGTTTGTCATTGTTCCGGCCCACACTCACTTGCGGGCCTGGTAATTGCGCCGGTCTCGTTGAGCTAATGCGCAAAGTATAGCTGCAACGCAGCTACTTTGAGGCGCCACAGCCAATCACCAACGCTAGTGACGGCCGGTTGATCCAAACCCACCCGTACCTCGTTGGCTGCTGTCGAACTCATCAACCACCTCAAACTCAGCTTGCACTACCGGTACCAGCACCAGCTGCGCCAGGCGTTCTCCGGGCTCAACAGTAAACCGGGCTTGGCCGCGATTCCAGCAAGACACCATCAGCTCGCCCTGGTAGTCAGAATCAATCAGGCCCACAAGGTTGCCGAGCACGATGCCGTGTTTGTGGCCCAGGCCGCTGCGCGGGAGTATCAGCGCAGCCAGATCTGGATCCGCAATGTAAATCGCCAAGCCAGTACCAATCAGCTGGGTATCGCCCGGTTCCAGCACCAAAGGCTGCGACAGACAGGCGCGTAGATCCAGGCCCGCAGAGCCATCGGTAGCGTAGGCGGGAAACGCGATGCTTTGGCCAATACGCGGATCCAGTACGCGAATCTGAAGTCTTTTGCGGGTCATGAAGGTTTCCGGTCGGAATTATTTTGGGGTTTCTGGTGAGGGCCATTTTGGTGTTGGCTATCGCCAACGCGTGCCTTCAGAAGCGGTGCAATCAGCGCCACCAGTTCGCGCGCAATCTGCTGCTTGGCACAGGGCCCAAGGTCCACCTGGTCGGTGGCGGTGAATACGCTGACGGCGTTGTTGTCACTGTTAAAGCCCAAGCCAGATACCGACACGTCATTGGCCACAACCATGTCCAATCCCTTCTTGCCCATCTTGCTGATGGCATGGCGGGCAACGTCATTGGTTTCCGCTGCAAACCCCACGGTAAAGGGCGCGTTTGCCCGCGCGGCTACAGTTGCCAGAGTGTCCGGATTACGCACCAGCGCCAGCGTCATCTTGGCGGCGGATTTCTTGAGTTTGTCGCTGGCATAATCCTGCGGGCGATAATCAGCCACCGCAGCGGTGGCGATAAAAAGATCACAACCCTCGTCAACCGCCGCCATAGTCGTTTCAAGCATTTGTTCCGCGGTCATCACCGAGCGCAGGCTTATACCCACGGGCGGAGGCAGGTTCACCGGTCCGCTAACCAGCACAACCTCAGCGCCGGCAGCGTGCGCGGCTATGGCCAGAGCGTAGCCCATTTTGCCCGAGCTGTGGTTGCTGATATAGCGTACTGGATCAATGGGTTCACGGGTTGGCCCAGCGGTGATCACCAGGCGCTTGCCAGCCAACACACCACCGGCGCTGTTTTCAATGTGCACGTGTTCCTGCGCCAGCGCCTGCATGACCTGCTCTGGTTCCAGCATCCGCCCTGGGCCATTATCACCGCAGGCCTGCTGTCCTTCCGCCGGTCCCCACAGGCGAATCTGTGGGTCCGCTTGCAACAGCTGCACCACCCGCTGGGTACGATGATTGCCCCACATGGCCTGATTCATCGCCGGCACCAGGGCAATGGGCACCTCGGCAGCACTGCACACCGTAGTCAACAGATCATCGGCCATGCCCGCCGCCAGACGCGCCATAAAGTCCGCTGACGCCGGAGCCACAATGATCCGTTGCGCCCATTTCGCCAGCTCAATGTGACCCATGCCAGCTTCGGCTTCCGAGTCTAGCAACGAGGTGCGCACCGGCTGCCCGCTCAGCGCCTGAAACGTCAGTGGCGTCATAAAAGCTTCTGCACCACGGGTCATCACCACCTGCACCGAATGGCCCGCTTTTTTTAACAGCCGCACCAGCTCCGCCGTTTTATAAGCCGCGATGCCGCCGGTAACGCCAACAAGAATTTGTGTACCCGCCATAGGGGCTGCGTCCTCATGCGTTGCAAAAGCAGTAACATATCACGCCACAGCGCTACAGACAGCCTGACCCCGCGTACACCGGCCTTAGTCGCGCACTTTTTTCCAGTAATCTAGAACCCGTTCCCTTGGGCGGCGGCTCACACCAGCCCTACTTTCCTTTGCAAAGATGCAATCGTGGGCAGCACAGTGGCAGCAGCCGGTTTCACGTCAGTCGGTCATCTTCGCGAGCGAACGCGGTGCCTGGCTCGGGAAACTTGTCCAGCCAGTTGGCCAAACTAGCAAGGACTCCGTCGGCGAAGATATCGCTGCCAAGAAACCAAATTTTGAGTAGCGTAAGCCAAGCGGCTGCGCCCTGATGCGCGGGTTTTATCTGATCTGTTTTCATCAAACCGTGGTCGGCATGGTTAAAAAGGCGAACCTCGAAGAACGGCGCTGCTGACAGACCAAGCAGCTGGCGATAGGCATCAGCGCTTGACTCAGGATCGACGTAAGCATCATGGGAACCAAAGAGTGCCAGCATGGGCACGTGAAGCGCTTGCAGGTCAGTGCGAACATCGGCGCTCCAGTTGCGCTTTACGAACCCCCAAAAAGCGTCACTCATTGGCTTAACGTCCACATCACCTGCGATATGGCCCAAATAAGCCGTGTAGGGTGCATCGCTCTGAATTAGGGCATTAACCGCGTCAGCGGCCTCTTCGGCCGCTTCGATTTCGTGCCCGCTCAAGCCTTCTGCCGTCATCCGCTGGCGGCCTGAATAGCGCGATTGCGCCATCCAGTTGACCGCGCCCGACACCGAAATCAAGAAAGCGACATCGTCGCGCTGGTTAGCGACTTTGGGCAATACCCAACCAGCCTGACTGAAGCCAATAAGGCCAATCTGGCCTTTTCCGTTGTCCATCTGTGTGCGTAAAAAATCGATAGCAGCAGCAACTTCGGAGGCACGATCCTCCATCGACTGCAGCCGCCAGTCGCCTTCGGAGTCGCCAACGCCGGGCTTATCCCATGACAGCGAGCACCAACCTTTTTCCGCAAACAGGTGCCACAGGGGCTCATAGTAGCCGTAAGCATCTCGCGGCATATCGCCAGAGCCGTGTACAAAAATGACGCATGAGTCAGGCGTGACCGCGGCGCTTGGCAGCACCAGCACGCCTTGCAGGATGTTGCCAGCGTGAACGAAGCTAACATCCTTGCGCACCAAGGGCACCTCATCGGCGGCGACGACAGTAACCATGCTTAAACCCAGGCAGAACAGCAACAGAGCAATACCGATGCGGCGAAAACCGACGAACCGTGTTTTTACCGAGACAGATGACATGGGGACTCCTTGGGTGGTTTGGTTGACACAGCCGTCAGGCGCAGCTGCTTGAGGTCTTGGGTGATGGCAATCAGTACCGGTACCAGCAACAGCATCAAGACTGTGGAGAAAAGCTCGCCGAAGGCCAGAGAGACGGCAGCAGGCTTCAGGTACTGAGCTTGTTCGGAGGTTTCCAGCAACAACGGCAGCAGACCGACCACGGTGGTGGTGGTGGTTAGAAAAATCGCTCGAAAGCGGCTGGTGGCTGCGGCCTGAATCGCTTCATAGGGGTTCATCCCTTCTGCAACAAGCTCGTTGTGGCGGCTCAGCATCACCAGACTGTCGTTCACCACGACTCCGGCCAGAGCCAACATGCCGAACATCGACAGCAACGACAGGGCCAGATCAAGATACCAGTGACCGAGAATGGCGCCAACGAAACCAAATGGGACAATGGCCAGGATAATAAAGGGCTGCCAATAAGACTTTAAAGGTACCGCCAACAGTACATAAATCAGCACCATGGCAATCAATAGCGCCTTCTTCAGACCGCCCTGCAGCTCACCCATCTCTTCTAATTCGCCGCCAAGTCTGATGTCCAGGCCCGGGTATTGCTGCTTGAGTTGGGGCGCCAGCTGACTTAACACAGCTTGTGCCACGTCTTCAGGGGCAACCGCATTACGATCGATGGTGGCCGAGACCACATTGACCCACTTGCTGTTTTCCCGTTGCAGCGTCTTTGGCGTGAGGACATGCTCAACATCGGCGATGGTCGAGAGCAAAAACCATTGGCCGTCATGGTTTCGGATATGAAATGACAACAGATCATCCATCGTGTTGCGCTGTTCAATACCCTGTTGTACCAGCACGGCCAGCTCGGTGTCAGCACGCTGGATTTTCTGCACCTCGGCAGCGCCGAAAGCGGAGCCTACCTGCGTCGCCAGGGTACGCCGATCAAACCCCAGGCTCTCGGCGGCGGGTTTAAGCGTGACTTTTAACTCGGCCTGTGTGCCCGCCATCGAATCGCGAGGACTGTGTACGCCATCAATCGTGCCCAGATACTCCTTGAGCGCGTTGCCGGCGGAGGTCAGCGTATCCTGGTCACGGCTGGCAAGCTTGATTTCAAAGCCTCCACCAATCTCCTCAGAGCCCGTAAAGCGTAATTCAATGACGCCTTCAAGCTGACCGACCTGTCGGCGCCAGCGCTGGATAACCTGTTGGATGCCGATGTCTGGCCGCGCTTTAACCGGCGTGAGCTCAGCGTAGATCTCGGCGGATTGGGCGCTGTTGATCGCTTCAAAAACACTTCGGACAGGCGCGCTGTCAAGGCCGTATTGCTGCTGCAGCGACTCACTGACGGCCTCCCCCACGTCGCGGATACGTTCAACGTTGGCGCGGGTCAGTTCAGCGGACGCGCTGCGATCCATCTCCAGGATGATGCTTATAATCTGTCCAGGTACTTCCGGGAAGAACACGCTTTTCACCTTGCCTTTCATCGTCAGTCCCAGTGCCAGTGTCGCTACGCTGACGAATAGAATCAACGCTGCATAACGGTAACGTACCGTGACCAGGAGCAGGGGCACGTAGCAGCGGTCGCGCAGAAAATACAGAGCCGCTTGGGCGGCCTGCTGCACCGTCTGCCAGAGCCGGGCCGCCAGCCACCGGGGCGGCGTGTCGATATCGATGGCAGCAAGATGGGCGGGTAAAATAAGTTTGCTTTCCAGCATTGAAAACAGCAGTGCGAAAATGACCACAGCGGAAAACTGCCCCAGCACCTTACCCAGTGGGTTGTCGAGAACCAGCAAAGGAAAGAAAGCGGCAATGGTCGTCAGAACGCCGAAAACAGTGGCAACGGAGACTCGCGCTACGCCCGCCTCGGTGGCGGTGATGGGATTTTTGTTAAAACTGCGCTGCTCGAACACACTTTCACCGACAACCACCGCATCATCGACCAGAATACCCAAGGCGATGATGAATCCGAATGTGGTGACATCATTGAGCGAGTAATCAACCCAAGCGGTGCCAGACACGGCGATAGCCCCCAACACCGACACCGGAATCCCCATAGCCACCCAGAAGGCGAGTTTCAAATTGAGAAACAGGGCCAGAATCAGCGCAACCAAAACCAAGGCCTGGAAGCCGTTTTTGGTCAGCAGGCTCAAGCGGTCAGCGATATAAACGGCGCTGTCGCCCCACACATCGGCTTTAACCCCTTGAGGGAATTGGGGGCGCAAGTCGTGCAACACGCGCTGGGTGATGTCTGAAATACGCAGCAAGTTTTCCCGCTGGCCCACCAGTATTTCAATGCCAGCCGTGGGCTGGCCGTTGAAGCGAAACCGATAGTCACCCTCAACATAGGTATCATGAATAGTGGCAATGTCGGCCAGTAATACCTGACCGCCACCGCGTTTCTTCAGGATGGGAATGACCCCGTAATCCGGCGCATACTGAGCTTTACCATCGGCTCTGATAAAGACACTACCGGCGCGGGTTGTCAGCGAACCTGCCTGAAACGCCAGTGAACTGGCGCGAATGCGCTCCGCAACATCTGGCACGGTCAGGTTCAATTGCCGCAGCTTGTGGCTGTCGACCTCAATACGCAGCTCCTGCTTCTGCAGCCCCCAGACGTTCAATCGCGATAGCTCGGGCTGGGCCAGCAGCGCCTGTCTCAGCCGCTTGGCAAGTTCATGCAAGGTGCCCTGGTCGACATCACCGTAAAGGTTGATATAGAGCGCCGGATAGTCAAAACCACTGGCGTCAATTTGTGGCCTTTCGGCCCTGGCGGGCAACTCGATTCCGCTGTCCATGCGCAGCCGAACCTGATCCAACAGCTTATCAAGATTGTAATCGCCAACACGCCGTATCGTAATAACAGAGAGACTCTCGGTGGAGACCGCCGAAAAACTGCGAACACCTTCCAGGCCTTCCAGTGCGGTTTCGATTTTCTGGCTGACCAGAGCGTCAACCTTGGCGGGCGGTGCGCCCGGGAACACCGTGGCAATGATGATGCGATCCGATTCGATGCGTGGAAAGCCCTCGACGCGCATGGTGATCAGAGTGATGACACCCATAAACAGGATAAAACCCATCAGCAGATTGGCAGCAACTGAATTGCGAATAAACCAGGCAGTCAACGCACGCATCACCAGGCCGCCTCTGTGGTTGTGCGGACATTCTGGCCCGGCAGGTAGAATGACTGGGGCATAGCAACGATCTGCCACTCAGTCTTGTTGTGCGGCGCCCTGATCAGCACACGGTCATCGCTGTGGGACAAAACGTCGACACTGCCGCGAGCCAGAGTGTTCTCACTTTCAATCCACCAGACCGAACCATCGTTGGTTAACGCCGTGGCAGGAATGCTCAGCGTATTGCGCTCTGCACGGCCCTGGAAGCGAACCCTGACAAGGTCTCCGGCGAGAGCATCAGTGTCAGCGCGCTGAGCGTGCAGGTGAACGATATGGTGGCGAGTGTCTTCGTCGCGGTAGCCTCCACTCTTCCGAACAACGGCCTTACCAACCGCATTACCCCGTTCGTTGTAGAGCGCCACTTTTTGGCCCTGAATCGGATGTTTGAGCCGTTGCCAGTCACTGTTGCTAACGCCGACGGCGATGTCGTAGTGACTGTCGTCGATCAGACGAGCCACTGGGTCACCGGCCATGTACATTTGACCCGGACTGACAAAGCGTTGGATGACGTAGCCGCTGTAAGGCGCTCTGACCACCGTGTGGCCAAGCTGCTGTTTTGCTACTTTGACCTGGGCTCTGGCCGCTTTGACGGTCGCATTGGCAATGTTCAATTGGGGCAGGTGCAGGGCCAGGTTATTAGGCGGTTGCGCTCCGGCGCTATCAAATTGCCGCTGCGCTACCCGGGTTGCGTATACCGCCCGCTGTTGGTCCAGTTCGGCCTCACGGCACGCGCGTTCGGCTTCTGCCAACTCGGCCTGGTAATGGATATCGTCAATCACAAAGAGTGGCTCATCCTTCCTGACGCGACTGCCAGCGAGGGCAAGGGGATGCATTCTGACGATGACACCGCTGACGTCCGACTTCAGGTCGATAACCCAGCGCGGCTTGATCTCGGCGTAGACTTCAACCACAAGGGACTGCTCACCAGCGCTGACATGTTCCACGGTAACCAAGGGAAATAGATCGGGCTTATCCTGTTTTTTAATGTCAGCGATATTGTCCATATCAGCAAGCAGCGCGGTAACGCCTGTCAACACACCGATGGCGACAAACACAGCGAGTGTCCGACGATTGCGCAAACGTTTAAAACGCATAAATGTACCCTGCGCTGACCGACCAGGTGTACCGCCGATCTACGATCAGGCTTTTGTAGAGCGCACTGGAAAGACGGCGATGATTGAGGCCAATGAAGACCCGATTCGATTCGCCAAAAAAACGGGACAGGCTGACGCCCGCCTGGTATTCAAAGGAGCGGCCCGGACGATATTCAGGGCGGCCTGCTTTCGCCTCGCCGGCATCAACTCCGACGTAATAGCGCGCGACCTGACTGCCCGCGTAGGTCAGTGAAACGTGGGGGTCAACACGCCATTCCCAGAGCTTTAGCGGATAGCCGTAACTGACCACGGCAGCGCCGCCGCCGTGGTTGTCCGAGATATCCTGCCGATAGCTCAATGCCAGATATCCCAGCGAGCCGAACCAGCCGCTGCTGACCTCTGCGGTGTAGATATCATCGAGCTTCTTCATGTCCTCCAACGCGGCACCGCCGCCCCTTTTCACATCGCCGAAAGCGTCGAAGCTAATGGCGGCGGACAGGTACCAGTTGTCACCGCCGGCGAGGTAGCTGCCCAGCGAGTAGTCACGGAAAAACCAGTTCTGCCACTCCCACTCGACATAGGTCAGCAGCGCCTCGTTCTGACTACCTCCCTGATAAATCGATGGTTCGGCGTAAGCGATGAGCCCTATCGCCAGTTCACTGTCGTTGTCTGAGGCTTGGCCCCAGCACCAGGACGAATGAGCGGCCAGGATGGCGGTGGTCAGGGTGATAAGCGGCATAACTTTCACTGTCTATACTCCGTTATGAATCGATGCCTCTAGGTGCAGCAAGAGGCCAATTTTTCTGGAGTCTATTTTCCAACAGCGGGTATTAAGAGGATCTTAAGAAGGTGGGAGAGGAACAGGCACTGAGGGTAGATTCCAGCGCAGAACCACCCGCGCCGAATGGCGGTCAAGACTGAAGTCAAACTGCCAATCCAGCTTGGCAGCAATGCGTTCGACAAGTTGCAAGCCCAGTCCAAAGCGGGCGGTTTCGGTCAAATCCTCCGTATCAACGGGGTTTGAAATGGCAAACGAATTGTCGGTGATTACGACGGCAATGGTGCCGCTGGCGGTGTTCTGGAAAGCGTTACGAATCAGGTTGGCCAGCACGATGCGAAACAGATCTTTTTCGATGCGGATACTGCCAGCCTGGTCGTCCATTGAAACCTGAATGCCTTTGTTCTCAATCAAGTACTGCATATCGGCAAACAGCTCACGACACAGCGCACCCGACCAGACGACGGATTGGCCGATGGGCCTGGGGTGTTGGCGTGCCAGCCACAACAGCGCCTCCGACAGCAGAATCATATTGGCGCTGGCCCGGCCGACTCGCAACAGTGAGCGGTAATTGGGGTCTTCGGGAGCGATTCTGACCATCAAGGTATCGAGAGAAGCTTGAATAATGGCCAGGGGAGTTCGGAACTCGTGGCTAGCGTGCCGGAGGAACTGCTGCTCACGCTTGTTGTATTCGCGGACCTGTTGCAGAGTCGACAGCAAGTGTTCGGCGATCTCATTCAGTTCGCTGATCGAGAACTGGGCATTGATTTTATCATCGGGATTTTGCTTGACCTGATTTGACCATTCAACGAGCAGCGCAAGAGGTTTCAAGGCCCTCTTGAAGAGCGAGGATATAACAAAGAACAGGACCAGTATAAACAGTCCAGTGATCAGGCTGGCGTCGATCAGTGTTCGCTTGAAAATAGCTTCAGTCAGGGCCTCAATCTTGTCAGCCTCTTCAAACTCTAACAGGTAGAGTCCGCCCGATTGATAACGATTGGAATACAGCAGGTAACCGTATTCGCGAACGCCCATTTCATTGATCCTTTCTATTTCCAGAGGGTCCGAGGGCTGGATTTTACCCGCGGAAAAAAGCTGGCGAACCCCTTGGGGAATGTCTTCCCATTTCCGATAGGCACTGAAGTCATCCTGTTGCGGCAGGATATAGTCGGGGTTGTTCGTTAACGCCTGTTCCAGCTTGATGGCGTCAAGGCGCATATAGTTCTTGCCGGCCTGGTCTATCTGGTAAACGCTGAAGCTGGACACCAAGGCAATCAGCCCGATAAACAAGGCCATTGCGAGATACAGCAGTTGCCGTCGGGATTGAGCCGCCAGGCTCCTGACCGGATTGACGGCGTGAACGGCTTTTGTCACGGTGCTTCTCCACAAAGCGACAAACCGATTCCAACATGGGTGTGAATAAGGGGACAGTTAAAAGGTTTGTCCACCACCTTGCGCAGCTGGTGCAAATGGACGTTAACAGTGCCCGCCTCCACATCGTCGTCCAGCCAAATATGCGCCTCGATCTCGTTTCTCGAAACCACGACCGGTGACCGGCGGGCAAGGAACAGCAGAATTTTCCAACTGGTCGGCGTAAGCTTCAGCGCCTGTTCGGAACGAATGGCTCGGTGCTCTTTCGGGTAGATCTTAAGGTCGGCAATCCGTATGCATTCGCGCTCCGGATTATCCCTTCGGTACAAAGAGTTCAGGCGAGCCAGAAGCAAAGGCATAGCACAGGGCTTGATAACGTAATCGTCAAGCCCTGCACTGAATGCATTCAGCTGGTCTGCTTCCATGTCACAAGCGGTCAGCATCAATATTGGCGTGTCGATCCCGTTCGCCCTAAGCTGCCGGCACACGTCGGTGCCCGATACTTTCGGCAGCATATTGTCCAGAATCAGACAGTCGTATCGATGCTGCAATGCCAAGGTGATACCGCTCGCCCCATTGTAGGCGAAGTCGCATTCAACGTTGTGCAGCTCGAGATACTCGGACATGGCCAACGCCAGATCCCGGTCATCTTCAATGATCAATGTTTTCATGGCCGCCAGCTACGTGAGAACGAGCCTTGAGCTTAAACGGGATTGCATTAATATTGCATTAAACCCGCCATTAATCTGGCTTGTTATTAAACTCTGAATCGCCACACGTTGCCGTCCATGGTCGCAACAACAGCCCTCGTCCAGTAATCTGGAATCTGTTTCCATAGGCGGCTCGAATCCGCCGCCTTTCATTTGCAAGGATGCAGTCATGAAAAACTCCCAGGCGCCACCCAGTTCCGTTAAACCCTCTGCCAAGACCACTCGGGTGCCACTTCCCAAGGCAACCTCAGCGGTAGCGGACAGCGCCGCTGCAGTACCGCTTGCCAGCGCTGCAACGGCACCGTTCGCGGCACTATGGCCGACCGATGAACGTCCCCGTGAGCGTTTGTTGGCACACGGCTCAGAGTGCTTGTCAGACGCCGAGCTGCTGGCCATATTCCTGCGCACCGGCACCCGCGGTATGCCGGTGATGGAAATGGCCAGGTATCTGTTAGAAACCTTTGGCGGATTGCGCAGCCTGATGACCGCTTCCAGTCGTCAGTTCTGCAGCGTTAAAGGCCTGGGTACGGCCAAGTACGCGCAGATGCAGGCGACCATGGAAATGGCACGGCGGGTAACGGACGAACCTCTGCGCCAGGGCAATCCTTTAAAGTCCCCGGAGGATACCCGGCGCTTCCTGGCCAGCCGCCTTGGCACTTACCCCCACGAAGTTTTCGCCGCCTTGTTTCTGGATAACCGGCACCGGGTCATTCACTATCGCGAGCTGTTCCGTGGCACCATTGACGGCGCCGCGGTGTACCCGCGGGAAGTGGTGCGCCAAGCGTTGGAAGACAACGCAGCCGCGGTTATATTTGCCCACAATCACCCCAGCGGCGCCGCCGAACCCAGTCAGGCCGACATCGCTCTGACCAAACGCCTTAAAGACGCTCTGGCGCTGGTGGATGTCAGGGTTCTTGACCATATGGTTGTGGGCCACGGTGAAGTAATATCACTGGCCGAACGGGGTTTGATGTAGACTGGGTCTAACCAAGGTCGGAAATTGAACAATTTTCCAACAATTTTTTGCGTTGGGCCGCCGGTTCTGGTATAAAAGTGCCCCTTTCTGGCGGCGTCTGGCGAGCCACGTTCGGTTTTTAGACGCGAACAGGGAGCTTTAATAGCCCCCTAGGCAACCAGAGACGCAATCAACGAATTCGATTATTAAGACCGTAGTTCAAGGTCGGAGGCAAGTATGTCCAGAGTTTGTCAAGTTACCGGTAAGCGTCCGGTTGCTGGTAACAACGTATCCCACGCGATGAATCACACTCGTCGTCGTTTTCTGCCGAATCTGCAGAGCCATCGCTTTTGGGTTGAAACCGAAAAGCGCTTCGTGAAGCTGCGCGTATCCACCAAGGGTATGCGCATCATCGACAAAAAAGGTATTGACATCGTACTGGCCGATCTTCGTGCCCGTGGCGAGAAATTTTAAGGAGCCATATCATGCGCGAAAAAATTAAGCTGGTTTCATCAGCAGGCACGGGTCACTTCTACACCACCATGAAGAACAAGCGCAACACGCCGGAGAAAATCCAGCTGAGCAAGTTTGACCCGGTTGTACGTAAGCACGTGACCTACAAGGAAGCCAAGATCAAGTAATTGATCCGGCAACCATAAAAAAACCCGGCTCAATGGCCGGGTTTTTTTATGGTTAAAAAGCATTTCACGACTATCTTGGCGACGTTACCTCTGTTTTTGACAACATTGCATCCGCTTTTGGCAGGGTAATGTCCAAGGCGATTGGCAGATGATCTGACACCGGGTAACTGACCACGCCAGAGCTGTGAACCTGCAGGCTCGGGCTTACCAGAATGTGGTCCAATGCTTTTTCAGGGCGCCAGCTGGGAAAACTGTGAGCGTTCGCCGGCAGCGGAATCAAATCAGTCTGCTTTAGCGGCGTATGGCTCAGCAGCTGTTCTGCGTGGGCGTTCATATCGCCCATCAGCACCACGTGACGATAGTCGCTGATCAGTTCACTAACAAAGCCTAGCTGGCGCTGCTGGGCCGACTTGCTCAGCGACAGGTGCATCATAACCAGCAACAGCGGGTCTTCCGGATTGCCGTACTTGGCGACTATCACACCACGGCCGGGAATCAGCCCCGGCAAACGGTGCTCTTTTACCCCGATCGGTCGAAACCGACTCAGCAAACCGTTGCTGTGCTGGGCAAACTGCCCAAGATTTCGGTTTAGCTGCTGATACCAATACGGTATACCAGCGGCCTCAGCCAGGTATTGAACCTGGTTGACATGTCGACTGCGCAAACTGCCACCGTCGCATTCCTGCAGCGCAATAACGTCATAATTGCTGAGCAGCGTGGCAATCCGGTCCAGATTTTCAAAACAGCGACGATGAGGCAATACGTGTTGCCAACTGCGGGTTAAATAGTGCCGGTATGACGACGTGCTGATGCCCACCTGAATATTGAACGTCAGCAGCCGGATGTGACTACCTTCCGCGAAATCCGGAACGTGGTCCATACCTGAAGAGCTGCCGCGAGCACCGCCCGCGGAACGCCGCATATCATTCCACTGATTGCGAAAACGCTTATACATAGCCACCTATATCTTAATAACTCACGCCTTGCCCACCCAACGGATGCTCACGCTTATTCGCCGTCGCCGTGCTCCTGCGCAACCAGGTATTCGACCACCTCAATCGCCGCTTGCGGGCTGCCGGCCGTAGAGGCGGTAACAATGTACTTGCCATTGACCAGCACAGTCGGTGTTCCGGTCACTCGCGCGCCGCGTATTTTGGCCTGCGCCTGCTGCATACGGGCATTCACGCCAAAGCTTTTGTAGTTCTTCAGAAACTCATCCGCATCCACACCGTGCTCGGCGACAAAGTCTGCCAGGGCTTCGGGCGTGTTCAGCTGTCGGCGCTCAACCACCAACGCCTCAAACAGGGCATTGTGAACCGTATCCAGTTCGCCCATGGCCTGCAACGCATAGAACGCGTAGGCGTGGGGCTCCCAAGACTGACCCAATGCGGCCGGCAAGCGGACATAATCAACGTAGTCTGGCGCGTTGTTTTCGTATTCTTCGGATAACGGCTTAAATGAATAACAATGAGGGCAGCCGTACCAAAACACCTCAGCGACTTCTATTTTATCGGCCTGATCGGTTCGCACCGGGTTATCCAGTACTTTGTAGTGGGTGCCTTGCTGCCAATCCGCCGCCATAGCAGGTAAGGCAACGGTCATAGCACCCGCCAGTATGGCGACTCTTATCATTGTCTTAATCATTCACTGTCTCCGACTTGTTGATTACGTAACGTGAGGTTATGACCATAGAGGACGCAAAAGTTCCATTGACACCGGCGCCCATCGGATTACCGTCCGGTTAATAACAAAAAACCCTGCTCAGCAGGGTTTTTTCGCTAAAACAATTGCTTGACTCAGTTAAGCCCAGAAACGTAATTAGCAACAGCTTCAATTTCAAAATCGGTCAACTTGGACGCTATGTCCATCATTATCGCTGCATTGCTGCCGTTGGCACGGGTACCGTCACGATAGGCGTGTAACTGCTTGGCTACGTATTCCGCATTCTGGCCACCCAACGCCGGGTAACCACCCGGCGCGTTGCCATGCCCTCGTGGGCTGTGACAGCCGGCACAGGATGGAACACCCGATGCCATATTACCGCCGCGATACAAGGCTTGACCCTGAGCGATCAAATCCGGATTGGCCTGATTGACACCCATGTCTTGGCTGGCAAAATAAGCTGCAAGATCCTGCAAATCCTGATCAGACTTACCCGTTAACTGGCCGGTCATTTCAACAATCAAACGCTCGTCTTTCTGGATGGCAACCAGCTGGTTGTGCAAATATTTCTCGCCCAAGCCCGAAATTTTCGGGTAAGCGCCCATTATGGGGTTGGCGCCGCCCTTGCCATGACAGGCTTGGCATACTGCTGCGCTCTGTTCACCTGCTTGAGGATCTCCTGCCCCGTGCGCCACTGCTGTGAGGCTGACACCGAGAACAATTCCTGCGATCAGTTTCTTCATGCTCGCTCCGCTTCTCTCATCTCAAAATATTCTTGGTTACGCAGCCGTAACGACTGAACCGTCCAGGCACAACACCGGAACTGAAACTGCGGACACGCTAAGCGCACCGCCCGGAATTGGTGTAGCATTATACATTAATTCCTGCTAACTGAAATCCAAAGGAAAGCCAACCGCTGTGGACTCTGACCTGACTCAAAAAAGCCCGTCGTTCAATAGTGCCCGATTCATGGTCAGCGCGTCGAAGCTGAACGAATGCCCGGCGGATATTGGCGCAGAGGTCGCTTTTGCCGGCCGCTCCAACGCCGGCAAATCCAGCGCACTGAACACCATCACCGTAAACGGCAAATTGGCACGAACCAGCAAAACCCCCGGACGCACCCGGCTCATCAACTTTTTTTCGTTAAATCGGGAAAATACCCGGCTAGTAGACTTGCCCGGTTACGGTTACGCCAGAGTGTCTCGTGACATGAAAGACGACTGGCAAACCCACTTAGGCCATTATTTAAACGATCGTTGCTGCTTGCGCGGTTTGGTGTTGGTTATGGATATTCGCCACCCACTGACCGAATTCGACCAAACAATGGTGCAATGGTGCCAGCACAACGACATGCCGCTAATGATTCTGGCGACAAAGTCTGACAAACTGAAATTTGGCCAAGCTAAAACGGCCATGCTGGGAATTCGCCAAAAGCTGGCCGAATTCAGCTGCGTGCAACGTCTGGTTATGTTTTCTTCTAGCAACAAAATCGGCCTGGATGAATGCCGCCAGGTGCTGACTCAGTGGCTGGAAGCAGCGCCGGAAGCCACCGTCGAAGAGCTATAAACCTACGTTGAATAGTAACCTGCGCATCCCACTCAAGCCAGAGATGAAAAAAGCCGGCCTAAAATAATTCAGGCCGGCCAACGTCAGGGTTTGCGACGTGCTAAAACCTGAAAGCACCTTCCTTGAGCTTCCAAAAAAACACGGAAAACGTCCGGATTTCCCATGTCAAATACTTTGATGCGCCGTCTGACAGAAAGTTCCCGGGCGATAAGTCTCCCGCAGTGCCAGTATCGGTTCGCGATATTCCGGAGTCACATGGGGCAACTCCAGCGTCAACACCTGATAAATACCCTGCTTCAACTCCGCCAGCGATAATACCGCTGGTTCCTCAGTGGCGTGGGCGGTTTTTAGATAAGCCATCCAGTTGGTAATCACCAGCCAGACATTCAGCGCCATGGCCGACCGCAGCGGCTCAGGGCGCGGGGTAATAATGCCACCGCTGGCGAGCTGGCAAAAGATACCGTTAATGGCGCTCAGACAGCGGCCGGTAAAATCGCCGTAGCCGGCGCGCAGTCGTGGGTCTGCGTCCAGCAGTGATTCCAGGTCACGATGGAAAAACCGATATTGCCACAAGCCGTCGAACACAGCCTCCAAGTACCAAGCCAGATCTGCCAACACCAAAGGCTGGTTGACGGGTGCGGCCAGGTAGTAATCAACCTGATGCTGATAGGCTAAAAACAGCTCATAAACAATGTCGGCTTTGTTGCGGAAATGGTAGTAAAGATTGCCGGGCGAAATCGCCAGTTCTGCCGCAATGTGGTTGGTGCTCATCGCGCGTTCACCACTTTGGTTAAACAACTGCAGACTGGTTTGTAAAATTCGGTCTCGGGTTTTCATAAAGTCGCCAAAAGTCGAAAAATCAACGCTCACGCAGGCGTCAGCGGATGCAGCAGGCGCCTCTTTTTACGCCGCTTGACTCACTAGAGTATATACTCTAATAATGAATTTTGACGCAACCAAAGTGCGTTTTGCACTGACACACAGGGAGTCTTTCCGATGGACGCAACCCTCAAAACCGCCGCTGAAAAGAACACCAACAGTGCGGGGACAGACACGGAACACGCGACAAAGACCAGCGCCGAGCAAATTGAGTACACTCACGCCGTTTTCCAAAAGCAGCGGCGGGCGTTTCGCGCCCAACCCACACCGACAGCCAGCGAGCGCCGCGACAGCCTGAATCGGTTGAAACAGGCGCTGCTGAGCTGGCAAGACTTACTCACAGCAGCCATTGACAAAGACTTTGGCTGTCGCTCAAAAGATGAAACCCTAATTGCCGAAATCATGCCGTCTGTACAGGGCATCAACTACACCCTGAAACATCTCGACAGCTGGATGAAACCGTCAAAACGGCACGTATCCATGCTGTTCCAGCCTGCCAGCAACCAGGTGCATTATCAGCCTAAAGGTGTGGTGGGGGTGATTGTGCCCTGGAACTACCCACTTTACTTGGCCGTCGGGCCTTTGGTTGCGTCGCTGGCCGCGGGCAACCGCACCATAGTGAAAATGTCGGAGTTTACCCCGCACACCTCCGCGCTAATGAAAGAGCTGGTGGAAGCCACCTTCGACGAAGATCAGGTCGCCGTCGTACTGGGCGACGCCAAGGTCGCCGCGAACTTTTCCGGGCAGCCGTTCAACCATTTGCTGTTCACCGGTTCAACCTCGGTCGGCAAGTTGGTGATGCAGGCCGCGGCCAAAAACCTAACGCCGGTCACCCTGGAGTTGGGCGGCAAATCACCAGCGATTATCGCAGCGGACGTACCACTGAAGGACGCAGCCCAGCGCATTGCCTTTGGCAAGGCCTTCAGCGCTGGCCAAACCTGCGTAGCACCAGACTACGTGCTTTGCCCGGCTGACCGGGTGGCCGCTTTTGTTGAGGAATACCGCAAACAGTTCAGCGCCATGTACCCGTCACTGCTGGACAACAACGACTACACGGCGATTATCAACCAGCCCCAGTATCAGCGCCTGCAGGGTTATCTGGACGACGCCCGCAGCAAAGGCGCGGAACTCGTTGAGATCAATCCTGCTAACGAAATTCTGGACGCCGCGAGCCACAAATTACCGCTGACGTTGCTGTTGAACACAACGGCGGATATGCGGGTGATGCAGGACGAAATATTCGGCCCCATTTTGCCTGTTGTAGCCTACGAAACGCTGGACGACGCCCTGCTCTTTATCAACGATCGCCCACGCCCTTTAGCCCTGTATTACTTCGGTTACAACCTGGCTGAGCAGCAGAAAGTCGTGGCCAACACCCACTCCGGCGGCATGTGTATAAACGACGTATTGATGCATGTCGCGCAAGACGACCTGCCGTTCGGTGGCATTGGTGACTCCGGAATGGGGCATTATCATGGCAAAGAAGGGTTTCTTACCTTCAGCCATCAGCGTGGAATTTTTGCCAAACAAAAGTTCAACAGCGGAAAAATGGTGTACCCGCCCCACGGCGGTGTTGCCCACAAGCTGATCTACAAACTGTTTATTCGCTGATTCAGTTGCGCCTGGCCCGTCGCGAAACGTCGCTGGCGCTGCTATTCTGGGCAAAATAAAGATAGAGCGACAGGAGCTGCAAATGCCAAAAGTTATTTATCCGGGTACGTTTGACCCCATCACCAACGGCCATACCGATCTGATTGAACGGGCCAGCCGGCTGTTCGACGAAGTGCTGGTGGCAGTGGCTTATAACTCCAGGAAAAAACCCCTGCTAGAGCTGGAGGAACGCTGTGATCTGGTGCGCCAGGCCACCGCCCATGTTCCCAACGTGACAGTCATGGGCTTCAGCAATTTGTTGGCGGAATTTGTGCGCTCGCAGAACGCCACGGTGATTTTACGCGGCCTGCGGGCAGTATCAGATTTTGAGTACGAATTTCAGCTGGCAGACATGAACCGCCGCTTGGCGCCGGAACTGGAGAGCGTGTTCCTCACGCCAACCAATCACCTGTCTTATATATCATCCACCCTAATCCGCGAGATTGCGTCCTTGGGCGGGGACATATCCGAATTTGTCGATCCGGCGGTGCAAGACGTCTTGAAAAACAAATTCAGCTAAAGCGGAACGCCCGAACCGAGTTACTCCCTGGGCCGGGCCAACACCGGCCAGCACGCCAAAACAGGCGGCTGGCCAGACCCATTGATCACAGCGGTCAGCTCGGCTACCGCCGAACCCCAAAGCCGGGTTTCTGCGATTGTCAGGATTTGACGGTCAGCCGCTCCAGCAACACCCACTGCGAGGCCAGCCTGGGTTCGCCCTCCGCCGGTTCGTTCTGCCGATAACTGCCATCGGTCTGCAACACCCAAGACTGACAGTTATCCGCAAGATAGGTGTTCAAATCGTCTTGCAAACGCGCTACCAGCGCCGGCTCTTCCACCGGGAAGGCGACTTCAACCCGCCTCAGCAGGTTACGTTCCATGCCGTCGGCGCTGGAGCAATACACCTGGGCTTGGCCGTCGTTACCAAAATAGTAAACCCGGGTATGCTCCAGAAAACGCCCGATGATAGAGCGCACGTGAATGGTGCTCGACAACCCGGGCACCTGGGGCCGAAGGCAGCAGATACCACGAATAATCAGGTCGATTTTCGCACCGGCCTGGGAAGCACGATACAGCGCTTTAATCAGCTGAGGCTCGGTCAGGCCGTTAAACTTAAAGATAATCCGGCCCTTTTCACCCAGGCGGGTTTCCCGCTCAATCAGTTGCAGTATTCGCGAATGCAAAGTGAACGGTGAGTGAAACAGTTTCTTGATTTTTAACGCCTTGCCCATACCGGTCAACTGCTGGAACAGTTTGTTCACGTCGTCGCCGATAGATTCGTCGCAGGTCATAAAGCTGTAATCAGTGTACAAGCGAGCGTTGGCGGCATGATAGTTACCCGTGCCCAAGTGCACATAGCGCCGCAAACGGCCTTCCTCACGGCGCACAATCAAAATCATTTTGGCGTGGGTTTTGTAGCCTACTACTCCGTACACCACAATGACCCCGGCTTCCTGCAAACGGCTGGCCAGCTCTAGGTTTTCCTCCTCACTGAAGCGCGCCGTCAGCTCGATAACAACGGTGACCTCCTTACCACGGCGAGCGGCATCGGCCAAGGCTTCGACCACTTCGGAGTTGGCACCGGAGCGGTACAAGGTCTGACGAATGGCCAGCACCTGCGGATCTTTGGCGGCCTGGCGCAGCAGATCCACCACCGGACTGAAGTTTTCATAGGGATGGAGCAACAGAATCGGACGCTTGCGGATACTGTCAAACATGGAGTCACGGCTGCGAATCTGACGTGGGATCACCGGTGAAAAACCGGAATAGCTCAGGTCAGGTCGGTTCACCAGACCCCCCACCGCCAGCAGCCGGGTCAGATTTACCGGGCCGCGCACCTCATAAAGGTCGCGCTCGGTCAAGCCAAACTCGGTCAACAGAAACTGAGCCAGCTCCTGCGGGCAATTGTCCGCCACTTCCAGGCGCACACCGTCACCAAAGCGGCGGCTGAGCAACTCACCGCGAAGGGCCGATGCCAAGTCTTCCAGATCGTCTTCCAGCTCCAGATCCGCATTACGGGTCAGGCGAAACTGGTAACAGCCTTTGATTTCCATACCGGGGAACAGCTCGTCGGTGTAGGCGTGAATTATCGACGACAAAAACACCAGATTATCGCCGCCGTCGCACACGTCGTCCGGCAGCCGCACCAGCCGTGGCAAAGACTTCGGCGCCGGCACAATGGCCATGCCGGTTTCGCGGCCAAAAGCGTCTTTGCCGTCCAGCTTCACAATAAAGTTGAGGCTTTTGTTCACCAGCCGCGGGAACGGGTGCGATGGGTCCAGGCCGATCGGACTGACCACCGGTAAAATCTCGTCGTTAAAATAGGTGCGCACCCATTGAGCCTGAGCCGGTGTCCATTCGTGCCGGCGCACAAAGCGAATTCTCTGCTTTTCCAATTCCGGAATCAGCACGTTGTTCAAGATATCGTACTGTTCGTCAATGTACTCGTGAGCCACGCGGCTGATTTCCGCCAGCAGATGTTCTGGCTGCAGCCCGTCGGCGTGGATTTGTTCCCGGCCGTACTTCAGCTGCTGGCGCATGCCGGCCACGCGAATTTCAAAGAATTCATCCATGTTGCTGCTGAATATGCAGCAGAAAGTGAGTCGGTTGATCAGCGGGTGAGTGTTGTCCAGGGCCTGCTTCAACACCCGATGATTGAACTGCAACTGACCCAGTTCACGGTTGAAAAAATTTTCACAGGCGTCCAGGCTCAGACTTTCCTCGGGCGAAGGCACAGTGTCTGCTGCGGGCAACGTGGGCTCAGTGTCGGCAATCTTCCGATCGCTCTTTTTACTGGTCATTGGCTTACTGTCCTTATTTTGTGACTGCGCTCTCAGGGCGAAGCCTGAGCGATCCCGCACTGCGGATCATTTCTGTTTCATCAGCCGCGCGGCGCGAATGGCAAAGTAGGTCAGAATGCCGTCGGCGCCGGCCCGGCGCATGGCCATCAAGCTTTCCATCATCACCGCGTCGCCGTCGAGCCAGCCGTTCTGCGCGGCCGCCATGTGCATGGCGTATTCCCCACTGACCTGATACGCAAACGTGGGCACCTGCAACTCGGTTTTCACCCGGCGCACGACGTCCAGGTACGGCATACCCGGTTTTACCATCACCATATCAGCGCCTTCGGCGATGTCCATGGCCACTTCGTGCAGGGCTTCGTCGCTGTTAGCCGGGTCCATTTGGTAAGCAGCCTTATTGCTTTTGCCAAGGTTACCGGCAGAGCCTACCGCGTCGCGAAATGGGCCGTAGTAAGCAGACGCGTACTTGGCCGAATAGGCCATGATGCGGGTATTCACGTGGCCCGCGTTTTCCAGGGCTTCGCGGATCGCAATAATGCGACCGTCCATCATGTCGGACGGTGCAATAACGTCGGCACCGGCTTCAGCCTGAGACAGCGCTTGCTTCACCAACGCCTCTACGGTGATGTCGTTCAACACATAACCTTTGTCGTCAATAATGCCGTCCTGGCCGTGTGTGGTAAACGGGTCCAGAGCGGCGTCGGTAATCACACCCAGTTCCGGATGAGCCTGCTTCAGCGCGCGCGCGGCCCGTTGCGCCAAACCCTGGGGGTTCCAGGCGCCAGAGCCCTGCAGATCTTTATGCTCGGCGGGCACCACCGGGAACAGAGCAATAGCCGGTATGCCCAACGCCACCACTTCGGCGGCTTGGGCGACCAGCAGGTCAATACTCAAACGCTCCACGCCGGGCATAGACGCCACGGCTTCGCGCTGGTTTTCGCCATCCAACACAAACACTGGAAAAATCAGATTGTCAGGCGACAGCTGGTTTTCACGCACCAAGCGGCGCGAAAAATCACTGGCGCGGTTGCGGCGTAAACGGGTGGCGGGAAACATGCGGGGAGTCAAATTCGACACGAAGCCTCCGGATTGGCTAAGAAAGTAGTGCAAAAATAAAAGCCGGCTGCGATCGTCGGCACAGGTTTTTATGATACACCTCGGCCGCCAAGCTTGCAGTCGCGGTGACCGTGTAGGCAGAAGGCCCGGGCAATCTCGCCCGGGCCTTCTGCCTCACTTTTAGACTGATTAAGGCCTAGAGTGCACGGCCGTTAAAGCCTGAGTCCACGTTGCTGCCGCCATCGCGACGAAATCCATTCGCCACTTCACGGATAATACCGCCCTGGCTCAGGAAAGCCTCAATGTCAGCCTGCAGCTGGGCACGAACGCGGGCGCGACCGGCAATGGAATGAGTATTGTCAACGTCGGCAGACCCACCGCCGGATGTTTCCAGAGTGCTTTCGTCGGAGTCACTCATGCTGTTCTCCACCAATGAAAACCAAAAATACGAACGCTGAAAGCCACGGGCGCGCAGCGTTTCATTTCGACAGAATTCCACATCGTGGGTTGTCTTAACGTCTTTATAATCCGTAAACCGTGACAAGGCTATTTATTGACAGACACTTTTTTGTAATTTTTTGTAATTAACTGCAACACTCTAATTTTATTAGTTATTAAATTTTACCCGCGGTTGAAGCGCTGGCACTGCGCCGGGCCTACCACCAGGACCTTCGCCGACTCTGCCGTCTGAATCATCGGGCGAGGGCTGTAGGACAAATGTTCAGCACACCGGGTGCACCCGCGGACGCGGGTCAACAACGGTTCGAACGGCACACTTGCAAGTGGATCTGTCATCGGCGTACCTTGGCGAATTGAGGACACATCTGGAGGAGTCGTGAATGTCTGACGCATTACGCAAACTGCTCAAGGAGTCGGCGCAGGCTCCGGCGATCACCCCACACATCGGCGTGCTCACCCTGCATTTTCAACTTTATGCCTGTGACAATTTGAAGGCCAAACGCAAAGTGTTTGCGCCATTAAAAGCGAGCTGGGGTAAAGAGCCTGACCTGGCGGTGGCCGAAACCGACCATCAGGACACCCTGGATTGCGCCACGTGGACTGTCGTGGCGCTGGGCTCGTCGTCACAGCAAATCAGCCAGCGCCTGGACCAGGTTGAAAAAGCCATCAGCGAACGCATTGATGCCGCCATTCTGAACGTCGATCGGCACCTGCTGTAAGACACACTTGATGAGGTGCCGCCGAATGTGGCGTAACCATTTTTCACGCCGTATACTACGGCTTCTCCAGACCGCACGTAGCGCCCTATGACCGGAATTAAAAAGTCCGCCCAGGCCTCTGTAGAGGCAATGTATCGTGTCTTCACGGTTCCCGAGGCACCCGATTCTACCCTGAGCCGGATTGACCAGGACATATCCCGCAATCTTGCCGGTTTTCTGCAGGATCACATTGTTGCGGTAGAGCGTGACCTGGCCGACGTTGAGAAAAATTTCTCCGAATACAGCGTGCCAGAAAAGCCCATATTTGTGTCTGAGCAAACCCAGTTTCTGCTCGACAAACTGGTGGCGAACTCGGTGCACACGGCGTCACCGGCTTTTATCGGCCACATGACGTCGGCGCTGCCTTATTTCATGCTGCCACTGTCGAAGATCATGATTGCCCTGAACCAGAATCTGGTGAAAACCGAAACCTCCAAGGCGTTTACCCCCTTGGAGCGTCAGGTGCTGGGCATGATTCATCGGCTGGTGTTCGAACAAGACGGTTCGTTCTACCGCAAATGGATGCACAACCCTCGCTACGCGTTGGGCGCCATGTGTTCCGGCGGCACCGTCGCCAACCTGACTGCGCTGTGGGTAGCCCGCAACCGCGCGTTTCCGGCGGAAGGTCACTTCCGCGGCTTGCAGCAGGAAGGCCTGTTCCGCGCTTTGAAATATTACGGTTACGAAGGCGCCGCTATTGTTGTGTCGCGTCGCGGCCACTACTCCCTGAATAAAGCCGCCGACGTACTGGGCTTGGGCCGCGATGCATTGGTGACTGTGGCAACCGACAGCAACAACCGTATTCAGATTGATGCGCTGCGGGAAAAATGCCTGCAGTTGCAGAAGCGGAAAATCAAGGTAATTGCCCTCTGTGGCGTTGCCGGCACAACCGAAACCGGCAACGTAGATCCGCTGGAAGCCATGGCCGATATCGCCCGCGAATTCGGTGCACACTTCCACGTAGATGCCGCTTGGGGTGGGCCAACCCTGTTTTCCCGACGTTATCGTTCGCTGCTAAAAGGCATTGAAAAAGCCGACTCGGTCACCTTTGACGCCCATAAACAGCTGTACGTACCCATGGGCGTGGGCTTGGTGGTGTTCCGCGACCCCAGTCTGGCCAGTGCGGTTGAACACCACGCCCAGTACGTTATCCGCAAAGGCTCGCGAGATTTGGGCAGCACCACGCTTGAGGGCTCGCGCCCGGGCATGGCGATGCTGATTCACTCAGGTCTGAAAATTCTGGCACGCGAAGGTTATGAACTGCTGATTGACTCAGGCATTGGCAAGGCCCGAACGTTCGCGGCGATGATTGATGAGGCTGAAGATTTTGAACTGATCACCCGGCCCGAACTGAACATTCTGACCTATCGCTACTGCCCAACGCAGGTCCGTCGGGCTCTGGAGAGCGCCGATGAAACGCTGGCGGAAAAGATCAACACCGGCCTGAACCGCGTCACCAAGTTTATCCAGAAAACCCAGCGTGAAAGGGGTAAGGCGTTTGTTTCCCGCACCCGTTTGGAGCCAGACAACTACTTCAACTTTCCCTGCATTGTGTTTCGCGTGGTACTGGCTAACCCGCTGACCACCGTCAGCATATTGTCGGACATTCTGGCAGAGCAACGGCTGCTGGCCGGCGAGGACGGTATTGCCGACGAAATGGCCATTCTGAACAACCTGGCCGCCGGCGCCAAGGCGCAAGCCTAAGCTCTTCTAATCGGCTCTAAACCGACAGAACACACAGTAACGGCGCCCTACGGCGCCGTTACTGTGTGTTCTGTACAAGCGCTTACGCCCGCTCTTAATAAAGCGCGTCTTCATCGTCCAGCACTTCGTGAACAATGTCCAAAAACATACGATCGGCATCGCTCCACTTTTCCGGAATACGAATACTGGTGCTAGAGCTGATTTCCCGCGCAACCGCTTCGTCAGAATTAGGCTCGCCTTTGTGCTTGCGCGCAATGTCCATCGATCTAACCGCAATGGTGGGTTCACTCATTACTTTCTTGATAAACACCCTCAGCTCGTTGATTATCCTTGCTTGGTTGATTTCAACGGATGTACTCATACAGTCACTCCCCAAAAAATAAGATGTCGAAAGCTGTCACTCCCACGTCGTATTGTTCAGTATGGGCAAACTCGCCTTGAACGACCAGTGTCCCGTTTCGCTGACTCGTTCGCCAGGCGAGGCACTAAATCATCAGCCCGCGCAGAGTGAAGAACAATACAGCAGCAATCGACGCCGACGCCGGCACGGTAACAATCCAGGCCGTGGCGATGCGGGTCAGGTGGGAGCGCTTGACCATCTCTTCCCGGTAGACTTTCTTCAACCGCTTGCGGTCGCTTTTCGTCAGTGGCACCTGTTTTTTATTGTTCTTCGCGCGCTTGAGCAAGTTTTCCATTTCCTCGACTGAGGCGTTGCGAAAGTCGTCTAAAAAGGGTTTCAAACGTTCGCGCTCTGCGGAGTCACGCTCTTCCATGATTTTGTGCAGTTGGGTGGCGTAATTCGACTTCAGATACTCACGCAGGAAGCCAACGCCAAACACGCCGCCAATGGCAATGTGGGTGGAACTCACCGGCAGTCCAAGTTGCGACGCCAAAATAACGGTTAAAGCGGCCGACAGCGCAATGCAAAAAGCGCGGGTTTTATCCAGCTCGGTGATTTCACTGCCCACGGTTTTGATCAGCCGCGGGCCAAACAGCATCAGGCCCAACGCAATACCCAAGGCGCCTACCGCCATCACCCATAAAGGAATACGGGAAGACGTCATCACCCCGCCGTTGGCCAGGGCGTCGTTTATAGCCGCCAGAGGCCCGATAGCATTGGCTACGTCGTTGGCACCGTGAGCAAAACTGAGCAGCGCCGCGGCAAAAATCAGTGGCCAGGTGAACAGCGTGTTTACGCCAGCGGCGTTGTTTTCCATGGTCGCGGCTTTGCGGTTAACCAGCGCGCGTATCGCGAAAAAAGCCACTGCGGCGACCACCAGACCCACCAAAGCAGAACTCGTAAAGTTCAGCGACACAATCTTTTTCAAGCCTTTGAGCATCAAATATGTGCCAAAAGCCCAGGCCATGCCGGCCACCAGCCAGGGCACAAAAATGCGCGCTGCTGCGATAACATTGCGCCGGTACAGCACGGTGCGATTTATCAGGTATAAAAATAGAGCGGCCAAAGCACCACCCAAAACCGGTGAAATTACCCAGCTGGCCGCAATCTTGCCCATCACCCCCCAATCCGCAATACCCCAGCCTCCGGCCGCAATACCCGCGCCCAGTACCCCGCCCACAATAGAATGGGTAGTAGACACCGGAGCACCCATCCAGGTCGCCAGGTTCAGCCACAACGCACCGGCCAGCAGGGCGGCCGTCATCAACCAGACAAAGGCGCGATCGTCATTCAGGTTAGACGGGTCGATAATCCCGCCCTTGATAGTAGACACCACGTCGCCACCGGCAATCAGCGCGCCCGCGGCTTCAAAAATAGCCGCCAGAGCAACCGCGGCGCCCAACGACAAGGCACCAGAGCCCACCGCCGGGCCGACGTTGTTGGCAACGTCGTTAGCGCCAATGTTGATGGCCATATAACCACCAATCACTGCGGCGGCCATCAGCAGCATGCCGTTTGGCAAGCCACTCGCAAACGAGCCTACCGACAACCAAACACCCAGTAAAAACAGCAGGCTGATGCCAACCCGAAAGCGTTCCGTGGAGGGACTGGTAAGAAGTGTGTCCAAAAATCCGCTTGAACGACTCATATCATGAAACATCTCATGTGGCGTGGCGTCATCTGACCGCAGCAAAATTGCAGGCGGCACTATAAAATTTTTGCAATGAAATTGAAATAAATCCGGCATGAATCACCGTATTGCAAAAAACGACCGATCAGGGCTATTATCTCAACCTGTACAGGGTTGCAGCTGATTCTCATTACCAGGCACCCAAACCTCACTCAATTGTTCGGAATTTATTTATGAAAGCCATCCGCATTCTTGTTGGTAGCGTTTACGGTGGCGCTCTGATGAGCGCCCGAGCCGTCGAAAAGGCACTGACGCCGCTCGGTTACCGTGTGACGGTTCTGGAAGAGCCACAGCTGTCCGACATTACCGATAACAACGACGCCCTGCTGGTGTGCACCTCGACCACTGGCCAAGGCGACCTGCCCTCAAACATCCTGCAGTTTTATGTGGACCTGCAAGACCAGCTGCCACAGCAGCCCGGCCGACCGTTTGGCAGCATCGCACTGGGTGACAGCGCTTATGGCGACACTTTTTGCGGCGCCGGCGAACTGCTCGAAGAAGCCCTCTACGACACCGCCGCACGCAAAGTGGGTGACACCCTGCGCATCGACGCCATGGAGACCATGGAGCCCGAGATCGAGGCCGCTGAGTGGGCCCAAGAATGGGTCAAACAACTAGAAACATCTGCCTGAGACACAAGCCACACGGCCCGTCGGGGCCGTTTGCCTCGGCTTTGACGAGCTCGCTTTGTACGGCTACTGGCCTTTTCGCAGGCGAATCAGGCACTCTTGTGTGCAAGAAGCAACTATGTCGCCGGAAGCATTGTAAAAACTGCCACGATTAAACCCCCGCCCTGCCGCCGCACTCGGGCTGTCTTTGTCGTACAGCAACCATTCATCCATGCGGAAATTACTGTGAAACCACATGGCGTGGTCCAGACTGGCTACCCGCAAGCCGGCGTCCCAAAACCTGATCCCATGGGGCACCAGCGACGTGCCCAGAAACGAAAAATCCGAGGCATAGGCCAGTAAGCAGCGGTGCAGCACCGGGTCGTCCGGTAAAGTACCTCTTACGCGCACCCAATCCTGTGCCCGGGGTGAGCCGGGTTTGGGGTGCAGCGGGTCACCCGGGGCGACCGGGCGGAATTCCACCGGTCGGTCGCGGGTCAGCAGAGGGCGCAGGGCTGCAGAAACGTGAGGCGCCAGTAGTCGGCCCAGCTCTTGCTCGGTTTTCAGGGTTTCCGGCGCCGGCACCTTTGGCATTTCAAACTGGTGTTCAAGACCCGCTTCGTCACTTTGAAAAGACGCATAACAGGTCAAAATTTCCTTGCCTTCCTGACCCGCGGTCACCCGCCGGACAGAAAAGCTGCCGCCGTCGCGCACCCGCTCCACTTCATAATCAATGGGCATCCGCTGGTTACCCGGGCGCAAAAAATAAGCGTGCAAAGAATGACACAGGCGGTCCTCCACGGTACGGCTGGCGGCCATTAGCGCCTGGCCCAGAACCTGACCGCCAAATACGTTGGGAAATCCCAGGTCTTCGCTGTCACCTTGAAAATGATCTACGCCGGTAGCGCTGACGTTCAGCAAATCCACCAGTTTTCGGGTTATATCCAGCATGCCGGCTCCTGTTGAGTGATAATAAGCAAACGACCTAAAGTCTCACCCAGAGCGCGTAGCTTGGCAATACAAACCGACCATTCGCGCTCAGGAAACCGCGTGATGCAACGCCGGCAACTGCCGCGACAACGCTTGTTTTTCCATGACAAAGCGACCGGTTAGCGCGAAGCCTAACAGCGCACCTTCTGGATTATTAAACAGCGCCTTCACGTGATTACCATCCTGCTCGACCTGCCACTGCCCTTCCACGCCCACCGGTGGTGGATTTACCGCCACCGGGCAGCAAGGTGTTTTGACCATCACCGGCATGGCCGGGTAGAGCACCTCGCTGCGCTCGCCGGCCAAGGTTTTTGCCAGCGCTCGGGCGCTGGCCATCAGCGGCATGACGTACAACAGCAACTGGCCATCCACCTCGGCACAATCGCCCAGGGCGTACACATCCGGCGCCGAGGTTTCCAGCGCCCGATTCACCACAATACCGCGGTTAACCGCCAGCCCGGCCTGTTGTGCCAGTTCGGTTCGTGGCCGCAGCCCCACCGCCGAAACCACCACGTTGGCCTGCAGCTGCTGGCCGCTGGCCAGCGCCAGGGTGACCCCGCCATCGGTTCCGGCCGGCATTTGCTCAATGCGATCAACCTGGGTACCTAGGTGAAAAATCACACCCAGCGCCTCCAGTTCATTTTGCACGGCGCGAGCAGCCGGTTCAGGCATCAACGCAGGCATCACCGTTGCCGAGGGTGCAATCACTTCTACCTGATAACCGCCCAGACGCAAATCGTTGGCAAATTCACAGCCAATCAGTCCGGCGCCCATAATGGCCACCCGTTCGGCGCCGGTCAGGGCGGCGCGGAAGGCGCGATAGTCCTCCAGATCATTAATGGAATACACCGCATCGCTGCCGCTACCGGCCAAGCGCAGTGGCACCACTTCCGCACCCCAAGCCAACACCAGTTTGCTGTAGCTTTGCCAGCGACTGTCTGAACAAGAACCCAGTTGAATCTGATGGGCCTGTGGGTTCACAGCGGTCACCCGGGTGTGGGGTAACAGCTGCAAATTAAACTGCTCAGTCATCGCCTGGTGATCGGCCTGGGCCAAACCGTTGGCGTCTTTGCCTTTGCCAAAGCCGTTAGACAGCATGGGCTTTGAGTAGCTGGTGCCGTCATCGGCGGTTACCAGCAGTATGGGTGCGTCCGCGTCGTGCTTGCGTAGCTCCCGCACCAACGAGTAACCGGCCAAGCCACTGCCAACAATGACAATGGGGTTGCACTCGGAAGCTGTTGTCATGCTGCATCTACCTCAGTCGATTTCGGTCATTTCAAAATCTTCCTTACCCACACCGCAGTCTGGGCACAACCAGTCTTCTGGCACATCACTCCACGCCGTTCCCGGCTTAATGCCGTCTTCCGGCCAGCCTTCGGCTTCGTCATAGATCAGCCCACACACCATACACTGCCACTTCTTCATTACCTGCTCCTGTTACTACTGTGGTTACTCTTACTGTTGATAGCAATCTTCGATCATCTACGCTTCAAATTGGCGCTCGGGCCAATCGTAGCGCGGAAAATACGCGGTAATTAACGCCTGCCGCAACCCTGCGGGGTAACCAGTATGCCTGTTTGGCACGTGTAGCCATAAATACAGACCCTTCCATACCCGGTTAGCTCTCCCTTCACACCCATTGCTCCGGTATACTCGCCCGATTTACGACAGGACCGCCCGTTATGATCGATACCGTCGCCGAAATGCAGCAGGTAATGGCCGAAGCCGATTGCCTGGTTCCAAATCAGCAGGTACAGGCCGCTATTACTGCTCTGGCCAGCGCTATTACCGAACGCCTTGAAGGCAGCAACCCGCTGGTTTTCTGCGTGATGAACGGGGGCCTGGTCACCACCGGCCAGCTGCTCACCCAGCTGAACTTTCCGGTTCAGGCCGAGTATCTGCATGCCACCCGTTACCATCAGGAAACCACCGGCGGCATTCTGGAGTGGAAGCTGCGGCCGGAAGCTGACATGAACAGCCGCACCGTTCTGATTGTTGACGACATTCTGGACGAAGGCACGACCCTGTGCGCCATCGCCGATTATTGCCGCGCACACGGCGCCGCTGAGGTGCTGACCGCCGTACTGGTAGACAAACAGCACAGTCGCAAATGTCGACCTGGCCTGAAAGCCGATTTCACCGGTATGGACGTCGAAGACCGCTTTCTGTTCGGCTATGGCATGGACTATAAAGGCTACTGGCGCAATGCGCCTGGTATCTATGCTGTCAAAGGTCTGTAAAAACAGCCCAGCGGCGGCCTGCGTTCTAACGATCCCGCCGGCCCGCTGGTACCGCCAGCCCGCGGCCGCGGGCTTGCGCGACCCTCAGGTTCATGGCCCGGCGCGTTACTGGTTGAACGTTCAAGGGTCGTTCACCCGAGCGTTGCAGCAACGCTGCCAGCGAGGCTTTCAGGTAGACGTCGCCAGCGAAGGTTTTGCTCTGCCCCGCGTCGAAGAAGCCCGCAAGCTGAGTATTCCCTGGCGCCAGCAAGCGTGGATTCGCGAAGTGCGCTTGTGCGGCGACGGTCAGCCCTGGGTGCTGGCTCGCACGGTTATCCCCCTGGCCTGTCTGCAGGGGCCAGGCCGCCAGCTGCGCAACCTGGGCAACCGGCCACTGGGCGCCTACCTGTTCAGCCACCGCCAATGGCGTAGAGGCCCACTCGAAACCGGATTATGCCAGGGCGCCCATGGCGGGCAACCGCAGCTGGCCCGGCGCTCGCTGTTTCACACGCGCAGACAGGGCCGCCAGCATTCGCTGATGGTGTGCGAATACCTGCTACCGCAGCTTTATAGCGGCGCAGAATGAACTTGATTCCGCCCGAGTTGGCAGCGGCTTTTGACCCGTGCCCGGCGCCGACTATAATCCCCTGCACACTCACCGTTACCACCAACCAGCGAACCCCGCCATGTTAGCCAACGCCTTGCCCGATCATGTTCGTTTACGCCTGCAAGATTACGCCTTACTGCTGCGCTTGAACCGCCCTGTGGGCACGTTATTGCTGCTATGGCCTACCTACTGGGCGCTGTGGTTGGCCGCCGACGGCATGCCCAGCCTGAGCAACCTGATTGTGTTCACGCTCGGCGTGTATCTTATGCGCGCTGCGGGCTGCGCCATTAATGATTTTGCTGATCGCAAGTGGGACAGGCACGTCGAGCGCACCAAAGACCGGCCGTTAACCACCGGCCGCATCCAGCCCTGGGAGGCCGTCGCGCTGTTTGCTGGGCTGGGCCTGGTGTCATTTTTAATGGTGCTGTTGTTTACCAACACGTTGACCGTCTATTTGGCTTTTGGTGGCGCTCTGTTGGCGTTCGTTTACCCCTTTATGAAGCGCTATACCCACCTGCCTCAAGTGTGTCTGGGGGCGGCTTTCGGCTGGAGCATTCCGATGGCCTGGGCGGCCCAAACCGGTGAGCTCAGCCAAGTCACCTGGCTATTGTTCATTGCCAATGTTATCTGGTCGGTGGTGTATGACACCTTTTACGCCATGGTAGACCGCGAAGACGACCTGAAAGTGGGCATAAAGTCCACCGCGGTGCTGTTCGGTGATGCCGATCGTCTGATCTTGGGTGTTCTGCAGACCACCATCATCGCCATACTGCTGCTGGTCGGCCAACAGGCCGAACTGGGCACTTTTTATTATATCGGTTTGCTGACCATGGCTTGCCTGTTCATTTACCACCAGTTTCTGGCCCGTGAGCGCGACCGGGCCGGATGCTTCAAAGCCTTTTTACACAATAACTGGGCAGGTTTTGCGCTGTTTGCCGGGCTGGCCCTCGATCGCATGCTCGCCTGAGCAACGCGCTCGACCCGCTGTCACACATCTGTAACAGTAAGTGGGTGTAATACGGCGAATTCAACGCAACGCTAAAACAGGTTACTGCCATGCCCGAAAAAACCGTTTTGATTGTAGACGACGAGTCTGCCATTCGCGAAATGGTCACCGTGGCCCTGGAAATGGCAGGGTATGATTGCCTGCAAGCCGCCGACGCAAAGGCTGCACACACCCTGATTGTTGATAAGCGTCCGGATTTGATTTTGCTGGACTGGATGCTACCGGACACCAGCGGTATCGAGCTGGCCCGGCGGCTGCAAAAAGACGAGACGACCGCGGCAATTCCCATTATCATGCTGACCGCAAAAGTCGAAGAAGATAACAAAATACTGGGTCTTGAATCCGGCGCCGACGACTATATCACCAAGCCATTCAGCCCCAGGGAGTTGCTGGCCCGGCTGAAGGCCGTGCTGCGACGCAGCACTCCCGCCGGCGTTGACAGTGCATTGGAGGTCGGCGGCCTGACTCTGGACCCGCTCAGCCACCGGGTAAGCAGTCAATTTGGACAGTTGGAACTGGGGCCAACAGAGTACCGCATGCTGCAGTTTTTCATGAGTCATCAGGACCGGGTATACAGCCGCAGCCAGCTGCTAGACCAGGTTTGGGGCGCCAACGTATATCTGGACGAACGCACCGTAGACGTCCACATTCGCCGGCTGCGCAAAGCGCTTGGCACCCATCACGACCATCTGATACAAACCGTTCGCGGTGCCGGCTACCGATTTTCCGCAAACTCCGGCTAAGCGCCGAACCCGTTACGGAACCATTGCCATGCAACAGAACTGGTCGCAATACCTGCGTTTGATGATTGCCCTGCTGGGATTGACCTTGTTGCTGGGCTGGCTGGCAGGCTTTCCACTTTACGGTTTGCTCGCTGGCCTGCTGCTTTACCTGGGCTGGACCCTGGCGCAAACAAAACGCCTGCTACGCTGGCTGGCGCAACCGGATACCGCCAGCGAAGCGCCAGACAGCGTAGGCTTGTGGGGTACTATTTTTGACGGCCTGAACAAGCTTCAGAAACAGCACATCAAACACCGCTCTGCGCTGCAAGAGCGCCTTCAAAGGGTGCAGCAATCCGCCAATGCCATGCGCGATGGCGTGGTAATGACCGATTCCCGCGGCGCTATCGACTGGTGGAACGGCAGCGCAGGTTATCTGCTCAACCTGCGCAGCACCACCGACCAGGGACAGCTTATTCAGAACCTGATCCGTCTACCCGCATTCATTCATTACTTTGAACACAAGCAGTACCAGCAGCCATTGGAGCTGGACGCTCCGGCTCGCGCCCACCTGCGCCTGCAAATCCAAATCAGCCTGTTTGGCGATAACGATCGCTTGCTGCTGATCAAAGACGTTACCCGCCTGCATCAGCTGGAACAGGTACGGCGGGATTTTGTTAGCAACTTATCCCATGAAATGCGCACACCGCTGACCGTTATCAGCGGTTATCTGGAAACCCTGGCGGACCATAGCGACGAAGTGCCGGCCCACTGGCAACGCGCCGTTTTTACCATGGCAGACCAATCAGCGCGCCTGGAAGCATTGGTCGCCGACTTGATTCTATTGTCGAAAATCGAAACCGGCGATCGCAATCTGCACGAAGGCACCGTCGATGCAGGCACTCTGCTGCGCCAGGCCTGCGATGACGCAAACACCCTCAGTGGCAGCAAGCAACACCGGATTGAGCTGACAATCGACGGCCCTACGCAGATACGCGGCGACTTGTCACAGTTGCGCAGCGGGGTCTCTAATCTGATTTTTAACGCGGTAAAGTATACCCCCGCACAAGGCCAGATTCGCGTTCGCTGGAGCGCTGGCGAACAGGGTCCACTGCTGACGGTGGAAGACAACGGCATTGGTATAGACCCGGCCCACATCCCACGACTGACAGAACGCTTTTATCGCGCCGACCCCAGCCGCCACAAAGACACCGGCGGCACAGGATTGGGTCTGGCTATTGTTAAACACGTGTTACTGAACCACGACGGACAACTGCTCATCAGCAGCAGCCCGGGAAAAGGCAGTACCTTTAGCTGCCAATTCCCCGCGCAGCGGATCGTTGCTGGCGAGGCGCTGCCGCTCGCAAGCGGGCGGTAAAGCGCGACAGGTCCCGTACAAAGCGGGCGTCATCCACTGTAAAACAAACCGTCACCCGAGAAAGCCGTTGCCTAAAAAGGGCCCCCTCTTGTGGGTGTGGGTTACTGATTTGTCACCCGCTAACAGTGGCATGTGTGTTTTTAGGGCCGCAAAAAACGCTACTATGAGCGTTCATAATGCGTCCCACGCTCATTTTTCGGAGGTTCTACGTGCCCGTCTCCATTTCCCGCCTTTTTCGCCTGACCGCCACGGCCCTGTGCGCCGGCATGCTGGCCACTCTGCCGCTGAGCGCTAGCGCCAGCGTTGCCGACAAGGCCACGGACCCACCTGCTGCGCTCAGCGGTTTTGAAACGTGCAAAGCAGATTTGCAACAGCAGGCCATAGCCGCCGGCGTCAGCGCTGAAACCGCGCGCAGCGTATTGGCGGGCGCGGAGTATCTGGAACGAGTGATTGAGCTGGACCGGCGCCAGCCGGAATTCACCACGCCCTTTGCTGATTACTTGAACCGCCGGGTAAGCGACGCTCGCATCGACAAGGGCCGTCAGCTATTGATAGAACACGCCGATCTACTGCAGCGAGTGACCAGTGAAACCGGCGTTCCCGCCGCCTATTTGCTGTCCTTCTGGGGCTTGGAGACCAACTACGGCGGCTATTTTGGCAAAATGTCGGTGCCCAGCTCGTTGGCAACGCTGGCCTGTGACGAGCGCCGCAAAACCTTTTTTACCCGCCAGCTGATTGCTGCTCTGCAGATTGTTGACGAAGGCGCCATCAGCCCTAAGCAAATGGAAGGTTCCTGGGCCGGCGCTATGGGCCACGTGCAGTTCATGCCCACGGTTTTTCTGAAGCACGCCGTTGACGCAGACGGCGATGGCCGCCGTGATTTGTGGAACAGCCTGCCAGACGCGCTGATGTCAGCCGGGCAATTCTTGCAGTCTATGGGCTGGGATGGCACCTACCGCTGGGGCCGTGAAGTACAGCTACCCGATAACTTTAATTTTGCCCTGGCCGATGGCCGTCGTAAATCTCTGGGGCAGTGGAGCCAGCTTGGCGTTACCAACGCGTCAGGCGAACCCCTGGCCGAGGAAGCGATTGATGCGGCATTGATCGTACCCGCCGGCCACCAAGGCCCGGCATTTTTGGCCTATCACAACTTCAAAGTGATTATGGGCTGGAATCGCTCGGAGTTTTACGCCATCGCCGTGGGCCACCTGGCCGACCGTATTGCCGGTGCAGGCGGGTTACAAAACCCTCCCCCGGTCGATGCGCCTGCGCTGTCCCGCGACAATATCATTCAATTACAGCAGCAGCTGGAACAGCGTGGATATTCCGCCGGCACGCCAGATGGCATTATGGGCCCGGCCACCCGCGCCGCTATCCGTCAGTACCAGATTGCCAACGGGCTGGTCGCCGACGGTTATCCAGGGCCTCAGGTTTTGCAGGTTCTGCAGGTAACACCGGCGCTTTGATGCGCCGGTAGATGACCTCACTCACCAAAATGATGCGATCTTTATGGACTCAATCACTCAGGCAGCTCTTGGCGCTTCCATCGCAGGCCTTGTAGCCGGTAAAACGCTCGGGCGATCGGTTCTGATTACCGGCGCGCTATTGGGCACGCTTCCCGATCTGGACGTGTTGATTGATTATGGCTCGGCCGTCGCCAATTTTACCCAGCACCGGGGTTTTAGCCACTCGTTGTTTGTGCTTGCACCTCTGTTGCTGCTGCTGGCAGCCCTGCTCTGGCGCTGGAAGCCACAACTTGGGTTTCCCCGCTGGCTGTTACTGACCGCGCTGGTGTTGCTGACACACCCTATGTTGGACACCTTCACCACCTACGGGACACAGCTGTTCTGGCCCCTTGGCCGGCCGCTGGCCATCAGCAGTATTTTCATTATCGACCCTCTGTATACGCTACCGCTGCTGGCCGGCTGCGCCGCTTTTTTGCTGCGGCCTGCGGCTGTGCGCGTCTTGGCGGCAGGCCTGCTGCTGTCCACCGGGTATCTCGGCTGGTCGTTAGCCGCTCAGCAGGCAATAACCGAGCGCGTGCAACCGGCTCTTGCCGGTGCAGGCTTTGCCGACGCCGAACTTCTGGTGCAGCCTATGCCCTTCAATACGGTGCTCTGGCGCGCCACCGCGATCACCGACCAGCAGCGTGTTGAAATCGTGACCGGTTTTCTGGATGGCGACAGCCCTTTAATGCTTGAATATTTCCCGCGCCAGCCGGCGCTGGCCAACTCTGTTGCGCAACTTCCCGAAACCCGTCGCCTGGAATGGTTTACCCGGGGTTTTCTTGATTATCAGACACGCAACGGTGAAATCACCGCCACCGATGTGCGCCTGGGCATTCCCGGGTCGCACCCTTTTACGTTTGTTCTCGCCAATAAGCGGGATGGCGCACTGACGGACGGCAATGGCGAACAAGCACCCAGGCCCGCCTTTAATCGCGCCGCACTGCCCTTGCTGTGGGGCCGCATAACCGGCGCTATCCCGATTCTGTGCCTCGCCAACCTTGCCACGCCCGCTCCCGGCCAAAAGTGTTGACGTCCATGCGCCTTGATCAATTTATTGCTACCAGCTCGGAGCTTTCACGTAAGGAAGCAAAACGCGCCATAGCCGCTGGTGACGTTCAGGTAAACGGCGACGTGTGGAAGCATTCGGCCACCGCCGTTCCCGCTAACGCTGACGTTATGCTGCAAGGAGAACCCATTGCCTTACCTGCTGAGCGCTACTTGATGCTCAACAAGCCCGCAGGGTTTGTCAGTGCAACCCGCGACAGCGACCAGCCCACAGCGCTGGATCTTCTGCCGGCAGAGCTGGCTCGCAACCTTCATATTGCCGGTCGGCTGGACGCCGACACCACCGGCTTGCTGTTGCTGACAAGCGATGGTCAGTGGTCACACCGGGTTACCTCGCCAAGAGTGAAATGCCCAAAAACCTACCAGGTGGCTCTGAGTGCGCCCCTGTCACAAGCGGCCATTGCCGCCCTGGAAGCCGGCGTAGTGCTTCGCAACGACACCAAACCGACAAAGCCTGCTCAAGTGACGGTGCTGCAGGTACAGCTCATAGAGCTGACGATTTCTGAGGGCCGCTATCACCAGGTTAAACGCATGTTGGCCGCCGTGGGTAATCACGTCACGGCTTTACACCGCAGCCGCGTTGGTGAAGTAACGCTGGATTCAGCGCTGGCAGCGGGTGAGTATCGCTATTTAACCGGCGCTGAGATCGCCGGCTTTGCCTCAAAACGTTAAACCCCACCCACAAAAAAGCAGCCTCAGCTGCTTTTTCTTATCGCGGGTTGCGTCTGCATCCAAGCGGGATTACATAGGTACAACGTTTTCCGCTTGAGGGCCTTTCTGGCCCTGGGTAACGGTGAACTCGACTTGCTGGCCTTCTGCCAGAGTCTTGAAACCGCCGCCCTGAATAGCGCTGTAATGGACGAATACGTCGGGGCCGCCTTCACGAGTGATGAAACCAAATCCTTTTGCTTCGTTGAAGAACTTAACAGTACCGGTAGTAGTAGACATGCTTGAATATCCTGCAATCAATCAATTATTCACCCCGCTCAACCAACGTAGCTTGAGCCGGTGTTTACGGAAAACCAGAATCTGCGGAATCAAAAAAGGACGGTAACTGCTCATCACTGGGTTTAATGCTAACCGCTGGAATACGTCTTATTAATGAAATGCTTCACTGAATATTTCCTTCAAGAATCACTCTACTCGGGAATTCAGGGCTTGCCAAGTGGATTTTGAAAATTTTGTGTCGGTAATGGTGCAGATCAACTTTTGATCAATACGACTGTGTAAAAGCCGACGGCTGTCATCAGCAAAGCACCGCAAACGTGGGCCAGAATACCCACCAGCGCCATGCCCCACTTTCCCTGTTGCAAGGCCGTGAGCATTTCCAGCGAGAAAGTAGAAAAAGTCGTCAGCGCGCCACACAGGCCGGTTATTGCAAACAGACGCCATTCCGGTGACAGGCTGGAGCTGTGGCTAAACCAGGCCAACAACACACCCGCCATCCAGCCACCGGCCATATTGGCTGCCAAAGTGCCCAGCGGCACATGGTGATGGCTGGCGTTCAGCCACAACGCCAGTGCCCAGCGCACATTCGCGCCGAGCACCGCACCACCGCTGATGGCCAGAACCGACAACCACATACTCAGTGCGCCATCAAGAAAGCTGCGACTGGGCTTGGGGCTGGGGCGGAGAGGGATTATGATCAATCACCGACTTTTTATTGCGTGCGAACTCGTCAAAGGCAAAGTCGTCCACCGTCAGCATTTCCAGTACTTTTGCTTCGTAATCGCGCATGAAGATTGCCTCGTCGTCACTGAACACGCCCACATCCAACGCCGCTTCAAAACGCTGTTCCGGGTGCAAAGCGGTCATCGGCAGTTCGCCCTTGCGGTAGGCCTTGCTAGCCTTGCGATAGAGTTTTTCAGCTTTGGCGTTGTCTTTTAGCAAGGTGTTGTAACTGGCCACGGGGTTAGCAACAACGGCGTCGACGTCGTTTTCACCTTCACCCACCCACAGGCTGGACAACAGCTTTTTCCGCAACGGCGAATCCGTTGAAATGGCCTTTGCCACGGTGTGGGTCAGAGCATCACCTGGGCCTGTCCAGCGCCGGCCAATGGGCAAGGTAATCACCCGCAGCGCACCGGCGACTAAACGATTGGGCAAGTTATCAAGGAATTCCACCAACGCCGTTTCCGTGCGCGCCAGCAGCATGTTCAGACTGTGGGCCATGAGTGCCTGCTCGCCGTCCACCGGCTGGGTTTCATGCCAATGCTTGAGCACCATAGAGGCCAAATACAGATTCGACAGCATGTCACCCAAACGCGCAGAGGTCAGTTCGCGCATTTTCAGCTCACTGCCCAGGGTGGTCATGGCCGCGTCGGAACACAGCCCGAAAGCGGCGCTGAAGCGGGCCACAGACTGGGCGTATTGACGCGCACCGTGATCAAACGGCACGTCTGCACGGCCAATGCCCAAGGCCTGGGTAAAGGCACGGGCAGCGTTGCCAAATACCAGCCCGGCGTGGCCGAAAAAAGCTTCGTCAAAGGCATCGATGTCGTCATTGTCTTTCGCCGCCAGCTCTTTTAACACGTACGGATGGCAGCGAATGGCGCCTTGGCCAAAGATCATCAGGCTGCGGGTCATTATATTGGCACCCTCAACGGTAATAGACACCGCCGAACCACTGAATGAAATACCCATGTAATTGCGTGGGCCGAGGGTGACTGTTTTGCCACCGTGCACGTCCATCGCATCGCTAAGGATGTCGCGCTGATACTCGGTCAAGTGGTACTTCAGAATCGCCGACGGCACCGCCGGTTTCTGGCCTTGGTCAATCATGTTGGCGGTGTGGTTAACCGCCGCTTGGGCAATGTACGTTTTGGCCGCAATCCGCGCCAGCGCCTGCTGAACGCCTTCCATTTCCGCCAAGGGCGTATTGAACTGGCGTCTTATCCGGGTAAAACCACCGGCCGTGGCCACCGCAAAAGCCGCCCCACCGGCAGCACCAGACGGCAACGTAATGCAGCGACCCACCGACAAACATTCCACCAGCATGCGCCATCCCTCGCCGGCCATTTTTTCACCACCGATCAGGTAGTCCAGCGGAATGAACATGTTTTTGCCAATAATCGGGCCGTTCAGAAACGGGCTTCCTATCGGGCAGTGGCGACGGCCGATTTCCATGCCGTCGGTATCACGGGGAATCAATGCGCAGGTAATGCCGCGGTCTTCAACGTCGCTTAACAAGCCATCGGGGTCGAACATGCGGAAGGCCAAGCCTACCACCGTGGCGATCGGCGCCAGGGTAATCCAGCGTTTCTCGAAATTCAGACGCAAACCAATCACTTCTTTGCCGTCAACGTCCTGCTTACACACAATACCGGTATCCGGTAAGGAGGTGGCGTCGGAACCCGCGCGCGGGCCGGTCAGGCCAAAACAGGGTATCTCGCGGCCGTCAGCCAGACGCGGCAAATAATAGTCTTTTTGTTCATCGGTGCCGTATTTTAAAAGCAGCTCCCCAGGCCCAAGGGAGTTGGGCACGCCAACGGTTACCATCAGCATTTCGTTAACGGCCAGGCGCTGCAGCACGGCAGACTGAGCTTTTGCAGAAAATCCCAGGCCACCGTATTGCTCAGGAATAATCATGCCGAAGAATTTTTCACGCTTGAGGAAATCCCACAGCTCTTGCGGCAGGTCGGCCCGCTCTACGGCTATGTCCCAGGCATTGCACATGGCCAGCGCCTGGTTGCACTGATTATCCAAAAACGCCTGTTCTTTATCCGTCAGGCCAGTATTACGGCCTATCAACAGGTTGTGCCAGTCGGGTTTGCCAGTAAACAATTCGCCGTCCCAACTTACCGTACCCGCTTCCAGCGCTACTTTTTCCGTTTCAGACACTTTCGGGGCGACTTTCTTGAACAGGACAAAGGCTTTGGGCGTTAACCACCTGCGACGAAGACCCGGTAAGCCGGCAGCGGCTGTAACGCCGGCGCCGATAAACAGCAACAGAGCCAGCCAGAACGATGCAAACAGCAGCGACACCAAGCCTACTCCAACCATAACACCCACCGCAGTCTTGGCTCCGGCTTCCTGACGCATCACCACCAGCAAGCCGGCTATCGCCACTACAAAGAGTACGAACGTCATCATTAATCCCCCTGTTATGCCTGGTTTGAACAGCTGGCCTTAATCACTTTACGTTACCTGATTGCTTAATATCTGGCCAGCTAAGCTCGGCGCGTCACAGCGTCAGGCGGTTACAATCACCCTAATGCCTTCCAGCGCCAAGGTGGCGTGCCCTATTGCGTCGCGGGCGGCGGCCAACTGGGTTCGGAAATACTCGATTTCCTCATCACGAATCGCCGGGTTCACCGCCTGCAGGGCTTCCAGGCGGCGTATTTCGGGGCCGAACATCGCGTCCACCTGCGCCCGTGCTTTTTGTTGCAGCGGTTGCAAGTGAGGCTCGGCCAGGCGCTGGGAGTGGTCCACCATGGCCTCAACCTGAGCGCGAATTTGCGGCACAATTGCCTGTGCCGTGCGCCGGCGAATGTTAGAACACATATCGTTCAACCGATTGTGGGGCAACGCTTTCGACAGGTCTTTGCCGGTGACGTCCACCAGAAAGCGCAGCGGCGACACGGGAAGATAACGGGTCAACTGAAGAGCGTCTGGCGCCGGGCAATGCACCGTGAACAGGGCTTCCATCAGCAGGGTGCCGGCCGGCAAGGCCTTCACCGACATGGTTGCCAACGCGGCTTTACCCAACCCGGAACTGGTCACCGACTCCATAATGCCGGTCACCATGGGGTGCTCCCAGCTCATAAACGCCAGATCTTCACGCTCCAGCGCGCGGCTCCGATCCCAGGTGACGGTTATGCCGTCTTCGGGCAAGCCTGCCACGTGCCCGGCCTGGTACTGTTCGCCCGGGCGCAGCACGTCCGAATGTTCGGAATGGCCTTCAACATCCACACCCAGAATGTCGAAAGCTTCCATCATATAGTCGCGCACGGCCACGGCTGACTCTTCAGCTTCAATAGCCTCAATCAAACGCTGCGCCGGCTCACGGCGGCAGGAGTTCAGTTCAATCAGCGCATCACGGCCATTCTGCAGCAGAGTTTTCAGGCGCGCCGTTTCCACCGCAGAAGCGTTCACTAAGGTTTCTACAGCGGCGGTGTCGCCCGCCAGCGATTGCTGCCAGACATCCGCCACCGATTCCTGCACCGCCACGCCCACACTGCAGCTTTCTGCAAAGGCGTTCAAGCCACGCTGGAACCATTGGTACTGAACTTCCTGACTGGTACCTTCCAGATACGGGATATGAATATCAATGGCGCTGGTTTGGCCAATACGGTCCAGGCGGCCGATGCGCTGTTCCAACAGATCCGGGTTGGCCGGCAGGTCAAACAGCACCAAATGATGAGCAAACTGGAAGTTACGGCCTTCACTGCCGATCTCGGAGCAAATCAGCGCCTGGGCGCCCTGCTCGGAGTCCGCAAAGTAAGCGGCGGCGCGGTCGCGCTCTATCAGGTTCAAACGTTCGTGGAACGCTGCGCTGCGAATACCGGCGCGCAGCTGAAGAAAGTGCTCCAAGGCCATGGCCGTGCTGGCATGGGCGCAAATCACCACCACTTTTTCCGGGCGCAAGCCCGCCAGTGTTGTTTGCAACCAGGCCACCCGCGGGTCCTGCGCCAACCACTGCTCTTCATCAGGCTCGCTACGCTCGGGGGTCAGGCCATCAATACCGCGGGTAAAGCCGCGGTAAAGTTCGGGGCACGGCAGTGGCACCGGGTGTGGAAGGCGCTCGGGAAAGCCCTGAATAGCGGCGCGGGTATTACGAAACAACACCCGGCCGGTGCCGTGGTGATCCAGCAGGGCGTCAATAATCGCCTGATGGGGGTCGCTCTCGGCCAACAGCTGGGGCAACTGTGAACCCAGCCACTGCTCTAGAATGTGCTGGTCGCCGCCTGCGATGGTGTGTTCAGACTGCAACCGGCGCACCACGGCGTTGACCGTTTCGTACTGGCTTTCCTGTTCGCGGAACGCCTGTAAATCGTGGAATCGCGCCGGATCCAACAGGCGCAAACGCGCAAAATGGCTGGCCAGCCCAACTTGTTCTGGCGTTGCTGTCAGCAGCAGCAGGCCCTGGCTTGCCGCCGCCAGGCTTTCAATGGTTTGATATTCCGCACTGACGTGGCTTTCACTCCAAGCCAGATGGTGAGCTTCGTCCACCACTAACAAGTCCCAGCCAGCCGCTATGGCGTCGTCACAGGCCTGGTCACTGGCGGTCAGAAAACTCTGGCTACACAACACCAGCTGTTCACTTTCAAATGGGTTTTCCCGACCTTCTTCGCCAAATATATGGCTCATCAGAGCATCCACGTCGCTCTGCTGTTCTTTGATGGCGTCATAACGGCCTTGATCAACAATGGAAAAACGCAGGTTGAAGCGCCGCAGCATTTCAACCAGCCATTGATGAATCAACGAATCTGGCACCACTATCAAGGCCCGCCGGGCGCGGCCCGTGTGCAGCTGATAGTGCAGAATCAAACCGGCCTCAATGGTTTTACCCAGGCCTACTTCGTCGGCCAACAGTACCCGCGGGGCAAAACGCCGGGCCACTTCGCCGGCAATATACAGCTGATGGGGCACGTGTTGGGTGCGGGCGCCAATCAGGCCCTCGGCCGGCGAGGCCCGCAGACGGTCAAGGTGCTTCAGCGTGGAAAAGCGAAGCCGGAAGGCGCCGTTGCGGTCAAACTGGCCGGCAAACAAACGCTGATGGGGGGCCAAGAAGTTCACCGTGCCGCTGAGCTTCACTTCGGAAACCGTCTGGACGTTTTCGCCATCGTCGGCGTGATACACCAGCAAACCGGCCATGTCTTCCACCGCGCGCACGATGTAGCTTCCGCCATCAAAGGTTTCGATGGTTTCACCCAGCTGATAAATAATGCGCGACAGAGGCGCGTTGTCGATGGCGTAAGTGCGCTCTTCGTCAGCCGCCGGAAAACCGAGGGTCACCCTGCGTCCGGAAATATTCGTAACTATGCCCAAGCCCAGGGCTGTATCACTGTGGCTAACCCAACGCTGACCAATGACAAAATCCGACGTTTCCAAGCAACCTCCAAGGTCTAATCCCAATCTCAATCAAAAACGTGCGGAACCTTGTTCACGCACCCATAACGCCGTAGCACCGCACACCGCTGCCGGCACCACAAACAAGTTCAATATTGGCACCATGGCCGCCAGCGCTATCGGCAGCCCGAAACCCAAGGCTGACAGCCGGCGCTCGGCCAGCATCTGTTTTAGCGCCGGAAAACGGATCTTGTGGTTGTCTGCCGGGTAATCCACATACTGCAGCGCCATCATCCAGCTGTTGAACACGAACCACAGCACCACCGCCACCAGATTCACCACCGGTATCAGTCCCAGAATAAGCAGGCCTAGTGCACGGGGCAGGTAATAACCGATTTTCTGCAACTCGCGCCACAGTGAGCGCGGAATGTCTTTAACAACGCCCGCCCAACCTTCGTCGTCACCAATTGCTTGGCCGGTCAGGTGCTGCTCACAGCGCTCCGCCAGGTAGCCGTAAAACGGTGCCCCAATCAGATTGGCCACCATCAAAAAACCGTATGCCAGCAGCAATACAATAATCGCGCCGTAAAGCAACCAGAACAACCAGTCCAGCGCTTGCAGCCAGGCCCAATCTGGCAACCAGCCCATGGCCGTCGCAATCAGACTGGAAAATAATTCGCCCAGATAAAAAAACAGCAGGCTGAACAGCAGAACGTTCATTAGCAGAGGAATAATCACAAAAAGGCGAAGACCAGGTTGCCAAATCAGGCCAAAACCCTCGCCCAGGTACCCCAATCCGCGAAAAAAATTACCCTTGAGCATGGCGCCAAACCTTGGTTGCAGTGACATTGACGGGCTGCGCAGCATATCATGATGCAGTCTTCGCCACAGCCGGAACAAACAATCGATATGCTTTTAGCCACCGTGAAACAACGGCTTGCACAATTACTTCGCTTACGCGCCCTGTGGCAGTTTGCGCTATTGGCGTCTATCGCCGCCATCTTGTTTCTGGCCACGACTGCAGGCCCGCTGCCCGTGCTCTCTGCGCCCAGCGACAAGGTCAACCATCTGCTTGCCTTTTTAGAGCTTACGCTGCTGGTACGGCTGGGCTGGCCACAGTTGAAGCCGCTCTATTTCGTCCCGCTGCTGCTGGGTTTTGGCATGCTGATAGAAATTGTGCAAGCTACCCTGCCCTACCGCGACTTTTCACTGGCTGACGTGGCCGCTGACGCCGCCGGCATCGCGGCCGGAATGCTGATTTGGCCTTGGCTACAAAAATTTAGCACAAAGGCGTGAGAGTGTGCGACCGGCGTGGGTCACAGACGGTGTATCCACCGCGGAGTGGGCCAAGAATCAGCCCCATGGCCGTTGCACATTGCGCAACGATGCGCCGACCCATTTTCAGACGCGGTTCTTTTTTGTGTTGGCCACGGCACAGCCGCGTTAACTGCTCTATACTGATTGGCCTATTTGGCCAATTTGTTCTCTTTTTATGACCCGTAGACAAGACACCGACGATTATCTTTCTCTATTTTTAAACAACACACCGCTGCTAGACGTACGTGCGCCCGCCGAATTCGACAAGGGCCACCTTCCCGGCGCTGTCAACGCACCGCTGATGAACGACGACGAGCGCCATCTTGTCGGTATTTGTTACAAAGAGCAGGGCCAGAGTAAGGCCATTGAACTGGGCCACCAGCTGGTGCAGGGCGACATCAAGGCTCAGCGCCTTGAAGCCTGGAAACGCTTTTGCACCCAGCATCCAGACGGCTACCTGTATTGTTTCCGCGGCGGACTGCGGTCCCACCTTTCACGCCAGTGGGTTGCGCAAGCGGGCGTTGATTATCCGCTGGTGGAAGGCGGCTACAAGGCCATGCGCCGGTTCCTGATTGATCGGCTGGAACAGCAGATTGCCAGCGAGACGTTTTACATCCTCAGCGGCCGCACCGGCACTGGTAAAACCCGCGTATTGAACACCCTCCCCAACCCGGTGGATCTCGAAGGCCTGGCCAATCACCGCGGTTCCAGCTTTGGCCGCCAAGTAACGCCACAACCCACACAAATCAACTTTGAAAACCAGCTTGCAGTCGCCATGCTGCTCGCCAGGCATCAACGCGGCGGCCCCATTTATCTGGAGGACGAAAGTCGTCTTGTGGGTCATTGTGCGCTGCCAGTAAGCCTGCGTGAACGCATGGCGGCGGCGCCTTTGGTCGTGCTGGACCGGCCGATGACCGAGCGCATTGATATTATTCGCCAAGACTATGTCGAAAATATGCTGACCGATTACATCAATCTGGATGGCGAAGATGCCGGTTGGCTAAATTTTAGCGACTACCTTCTAAGCGCGCTTGATCGAATTCGCAAACGCCTGGGCGGCGAACGCCATCAACAACTGCGCGGGGTGATGGAGTCTGCGCTGGCGCAACAGGCAGAGCACGGCACCAGTGACGGCCATAACGTCTGGATACAGGGCCTGTTAGAGCATTACTACGACCCAATGTACGATTATCAGCTGGCTCGCAAACTGGGCACAGTGATGATGCGCGGCGGTCCGGACGCCATCGCACAGTGGGCCCAGCACGCCCACCCGCGTGTTTCATAAAACGAAAACCTTATAAAGAGTTCACTATGGAAGATCTATTCGGCGCCAACGGCCGCGCCACAGAGCTGGTAGACCAGGCCATCACACTGGTCATGGCTTACGCCCCCAAAGTGGTGCTGGCCATTATCACCCTGATTGTGGGTATGTGGCTGATTAACCGGTTTGTTCGCTTACTGGACAGCAAACTGGGCAAAAAAGACCCGACGCTGAATACCTTCCTGTGCGGCCTGTTATCAGCAGTTTTGAAAATTCTGCTGCTGATTTCCGTTGCATCCATGGTGGGCATTGCCACTACTTCCTTCATTGCCATTATTGGTGCTGCTGGCCTGGCCGTTGGCCTGGCACTGCAAGGCAGCCTGGGCAATTTTGCCGGCGGCGTGCTGATTCTGATCTTCAAGCCGTTCAAAGTGGGCGATGTCATCGAAGCTCAGGGCTACCTGGGTTCGGTGATGGAAATCTCTATTTTGTACACCATCGTTAATACCTTTGATAACCGCCGCGTCATTATTCCCAACGGCGATCTGTCCAACTCCAGCCTGACCAACCTCAGCGCCTACCCTACCCGCCGCTGCGACATGAGCTTTGGTATTGGCTACGGTGACGACATCGACACAGCCAAAGCCACCATCAAACACCTGGTTGAAGATGACGAACGCGCTCTGAAAGACCCAGAGCCAATGATTGTGGTGGGCGGCCTGGGCGACAGCTCTGTTGATTTGACCGTACGCGTCTGGACCACATACGACGACCTGTGGCCGTTTTACTGGGACATGCAGGAACGCGTGAAAAAAGCGTTTGACGCCGAAGGCATCAGTATTCCCTTTCCCCGGCGCGATGTGCACGTGTACAAGACCGACTAAGTCTGCGCGTAAAAAATCAACGTCCACTCCGCGGCTTGCCTGTTTGTTGCCATCGCGTAAACTGATAACAACAAACAGGAATCTGATATGACTCAAGCATTTGATATTGTGGTTGTCGGCGCCGGCATGGTGGGTGCAGCCCTTGCGACGGGCCTGGGCCGCAACGGTTTTCGCGTGGCGCTGATTGACTTCGCTGACGCCCCCACATTTATGCCAGGCAGCGCGCCGGATATTCGTGTGTCGGCCCTCAGCGCCGGCAGTGAACGCTACCTGAAAAGCCTGCAGGCCTGGGACGCCGTTCTGGCCCTGCGCGCCACGCCCTATCGCCGCCTGGCGGTATGGGACCAATCCTCGCACCCGCTTACCCGGCTGTTGCCAAAGCCCCTGGCGCGGGTGGAATTCAACGCCAAAAAATCGGGCGCCAGCCACCTTGGCCACATCGTGGAAAACAGCGTTACCCAAGCGGCTCTTTGGCAGGCCGCAAGCACCCAGCCGAACATCACTTTAATGCCGGGCGTTGGGGTGACAAATCTCATCCAGAATCACGATCACGCTCAGTTGGACCTGAATAACGCCACTGCCATTACCGCAACCCTGGTGGTAGGCGCCGACGGTGCCCAATCCCGGATGCGCAATCTGGCCGGCATTGGCGTCGCCCGCAGCCAATACGACCAACAAGCGATGGTGGTGTCTGCGCGTTACCGCGGCGCGGTGGAAGACATCACCTGGCAGGGTTTTTTGCCCTCTGGCCCGCGGGCTTTCTTACCGTTGCACACAGCCGGCGAGGCGTGCCCCGGTGAAAGCTGGTGCTCGCTGGTGTGGTACGACGCCCCCGCCCGGCTGGCACAGCTTAACGCTATGCCCACCGAACAGTTAATGGCCAAAATTCAACGGGAGTTCCCCCAGCCGCTGCCAGAGCTGACGCATATAAACACCCGCGCCAGCTTCGCCATTGCCCGCCAACACGCCAAACATTATTATCAGGGCCGTGTGGTCTTGGCCGGCGACGCCGCCCACACCATCAATCCGTTGGCCGGCCAAGGCGTGAACCTGGGCTTCCAAGACGCCCAATGCCTGCAACAGCTATTGATTGTTGCCCGCGACAACGGCACCGACCTAGCCGATCCCACCTTACTGAGCCAATATGAACACCAGCGCCGACCGGCTAACCGCCGCATGATGCTGGCTATGGACGCCTTTTATCACCTGTTCAGCAACCGCGTTCCGCCCCTGCACCTGTTGCGTAATCTGGGCCTGGGCGCCGCACAGGCACTGCCCTTCGCCCGCAACCGCGTTGCCCGTTACGCCATGGGCCTGGATTGAGCATCGCTTTAAACAAGGAGCCTGTTATGTCAGAAACTATTTTTACCAAAATAATCAAGCGGGAAATTCCCGCCGACATCGTGTACGAAGACGACACCACTCTGGCGTTTCGCGACATTAATCCGCAAGCCCCCGTGCACCTGCTGATTATTCCGAAAAAGCACATCGCGACAATTAATGACATCACCGAAGACGACCGCGAGCTGGTGGGCAATCTGTATTACGTGGCCGCCAAACTGGCCAAAGAAATGGGCTTCGCCGAAGACGGCTACCGGGTTGTTATGAACTGTGGCGAAAGCGCCGGCCAAACCGTATTTCACATTCACCTGCACCTGCTGGCCGGTAAACCTATGGGATGGCCGCCTTATTCTGACAAAATGAAGCAGGCGTGACGCTCGCGCAGTCAGAGCGATTGACGAACAGAAAAGTAAAACGAGGTTGAATTCACCAACAGCTTACCGCCTTCCCATTGCGTAATATATTCTCGCTTTGCTAAAGGCTGTTGACAGTTCACATTGGTAGCCATAGAAACGCGTAAGCCAGTGACACGGTGCTCTCATAATGACGAGTCAGTTTGTCATATTGGATGGCGACGGCCCGATAATGCTTGAGTCTGGCAAACGCGTTCTCCACCAGATGTCTGAACTTGTACAACAGCCAGTCGAGTCCTTTGTTGCTCTTGATCGAATTTTTCTTTCTGGGAATAATAACGCTTATTCCGAAGACTTTTCCCTTGTCACGTATTATCTGGCTGTCGTAGCCACCAGCGGTTCCAGCACTGCTCTGGTGTGCTTTCACATGGCAGCCATCAATGAAGACCCTTTCCAGATCGGAGTCTGTTCTCAGCACGTTGAAGAGCTTTTTCCAGATGCTTTTTTTCGACCAGCAATTGAACACCTTGTAGATGGGATACCATTTGCCGAAATGCCCTGGCAGATCTCTCCAAGGTCAAGCGGTCCGCATTCTGAACAGAATACCTTCGATTGTTCTGCACAGACCTGCTTTGTTATACAGACTGAACTTAAGCAACATTTCTCTCAGCTTGGACCACAGCTTCTCTACAAGCATGTATCTGGGCATTGCGGGCTCGTATGATTGTTGTTTCGGAACTTCATTATACGAGATTTCTACTACTTTTCAGATATTTACTATAAATTTTCAACAGTTCTTAGAACAAACTCGAAATATTGTTTGAGACTAGTTGACGGCGAGAAAGCGTAAGACAAAAAAGCCCGGTCAGCGAATTTTAATCCACACGCCCGCAGGGGGCGCGACAGGCTTAGAAAATCCCTTTGCCGCCAGCTTGGCAGTTTCAATCCACACGCCCGCAGGGGGCGCGACGCCTCCCATGGCCGGACTATTACAGCAAGGCATGTTTCAATCCACGCGCCCGCAGGGGGCGCGACCGATACGCTGATGAAACACCTGGGCGGGTACGAGTTTCAATCCACGCGCCCGCAGGGGGCGCGACGATGATTACCGGCGACTTCGGTGGCGGCACGCTGTTTCAATCCACGCGCCCGCAGGGGGCGCGACAAAGTCAACGCACTAATCCGAGTGGTGTTAGCGGGTTTCAATCCACGCGCCCGCAGGGGGCGCGACTGCAGATTTTTTTTGCAAAGAGGGATATTGGTGGTTTCAATCCACGCGCCCGCAGGGGGCGCGACACGCCAGCGCGACACCTGTTGTTGTCGGCATTGTGTTTCAATCCACGCGCCCGCAGGGGGCGCGACGAGTTTCTTCGGCGTAGCGAGCTTGGATGTCATTGTTTCAATCCACGCGCCCGCAGGGGGCGCGACTTTTCCAGGAAACTAGCCATGAGCCTAATCGCAGTTTCAATCCACGCGCCCGCAGGGGGCGCGACCCGCCGCTGTTGCGCGATGTTAGCAGCAGGTAACGCGTTTCAATCCACGCGCCCGCAGGGGGCGCGACCCGCCCTCGTTGTTCAGGGTAATGCCTTGCTGTAGTTTCAATCCACGCGCCCGCAGGGGGCGCGACGCTACAACGAGCAGCTAATCCGCATCGGTCGGCAGTTTCAATCCACGCGCCCGCAGGGGGCGCGACGACGCAAGGCTCGGCTTCTGCAACGCTTGCTGTCGTTTCAATCCACGCGCCCGCAGGGGGCGCGACCGGGTTCAGCGGTTCAGCGAGTCTGACGTATTTATGTTTCAATCCACGCGCCCGCAGGGGGCGCGACGCACCTGGACAAGCCCAGACACGTTTGGCGACCTGGTTTCAATCCACGCGCCCGCAGGGGGCGCGACTCGATCAACTGGTTCACGCCGCGAGTGGTCTGAGGTTTCAATCCACGCGCCCGCAGGGGGCGCGACACATCCGGGCCTGCTATGCCGCCGTTAATCTGTAGTTTCAATCCACGCGCCCGCAGGGGGCGCGACGACCATGCTGGGGGTTTACTCATACCCTTTTTTGTTTCAATCCACGCGCCCGCAGGGGGCGCGACCTCTCGGCATAGACCCCAGCTTGTTGAGCATGATGTTTCAATCCACGCGCCCGCAGGGGGCGCGACGTCTTCGATAACGTCCAAGCCTGCAACGCCAAAGTTTCAATCCACGCGCCCGCAGGGGGCGCGACCGCCCGATCATATCTCATTGATATCGGGCGCTCTACAGCGCAAAAATCGCTAACGTATTTCATAACGATTATTTGCGCGCTACAACTTCGCGCTAAAAACGAGCAAAGCCAGTCCCATCGCCAGAGCTGGCTTTACGCTAACATCACAGGTTTTTAATGAGCACTTCCGGTTAGCGTTTACAAAATCATCGCGTCTCGAAAAATGTCTGGTGCAGGTTTGGCACCATGGTGTTCAATACGGTTCTTCCAATTTTTACCCAACTTATAAAATCGGAGACTGTCCTTTGCAGGATTATAAAGTCGGAGCAATTGATCTCTAAAGAAAGCCCACTGAGCTGGGTCAATCTCACATTCAAAAACAGAATATTGAACCCTCACGCCATAATCCAGACAGACTTTAGCGACGCGCCTCAAACGTGCCGCGCCACCAGAATCCTCCATCGAGATGTCATAGGTTATAAGTACCATCATTTCAAACTACTACCTGAGTACGCATGGCGGATATCGCTCCAGATCGCCTCTTAAATGTCGAGCAAGAAGCATGGCCTGAACGTGCGGAATAATACCGATTGGCACTTTTTCTTTAAGAAATGGATGCATCACTTCTTGCTGCTTTCTTTCTTGATAGGCAATCAGCAACTGTTTTCGCGCGTCGTCTTTTAATCTGACAGCACCCGAAGTCTCGGTTACAAAATCTGACCTTTTTAACTGCCGTCGATTGATCAAGCTCAACACCAATCTATCCGCTAGCCAAGGCCGGAATTCCTCTAACAAATCCTGCGCCAAACTATCTCGTCCTGGTCGGTCTGCGTGCAAAAAGCCGATCTGGGGGTCTAGGCCAACTCCGTTCAAGGCCGCGCTGATATCCTGGCCTAAAATAGAATAAACGAATGATAGGAGCGCATTAACCGGATCGCGGGGTGGCCGGCGATTACGCCCATTGAACGGAAAGTCGCCCCGTAGCTTTTCATTAATCAGCAGTTCAAAAACGGAAAAATAAGTAGCCGCCGCGTCGCCCTCAATTCCGCGCAATGAATCCAGGTTATTGATGTGCCGTGCTGTGCGGACAGATGCGGCCAAATGTTTCACCACATGCTCAATTAGAGCACTAGCACCGTTGTTACGTTTGTGGCGTAGAAGAATATTTCTTCCACCCACCAATTTTGCAACGATCAATGACCGGGCAATTTCCAGAGTTTTTTGCTCATCTGCATGATATTGCGCCCGGCGCAGCAAGACATTGCCGGTCGTTTTACCCTGTAGTCGACCAAAAAAACGGCCATATTCTGTGAAAAATGCAAGGTTGACGCCTTTTTCTCCACAAAAACCCATCAGCGCTGGTGATACCAAAACGCTACCAAAGCAGAAAACTCCAGAGATCGAGTGAATCGGAAGCTGCATCAGTTTTTTACGATCATGCTCGATGACGATGGTTTCCCGCTCTTTATGGACGTATGCGCCTTGCCGCGTAATGTAGAGGCTGTTTTGGAGTTTCTTCATTGGGCCTCTCCCTCGTCGAAAAGGTCTTCAACATAACGGGCGCTTTGGTCTCGACTCAGTAACTTGGGGTTGCACAAATCGTAGAGTGAACAGGCGTCGCACTTTTTTTCGTAAGCTGCCAGTGGGGTTTCGCCGCTGATCAGCAATTGGCGCACTTTCTGAATGACTTGGAGAGTCTCCTCACGCAGCTCGTAGGTGAATTCCACTTCATCACGTTGACGTGTCTGCCAATACCAAAGCGCGCCCGAGTAAACAGGTTGACCTCTCATTTCCTCAAGACACAATCCCTGTGCGCACAGCTGTACTCGGTCCGAATTGTCATTCTTCGGTTTTCCTCTTTTGTATTCAACCGGTTTCACTGCATTGGTCGATAGATCAACCTCAACCAAGTCCAGCTTACCCGTTATGCCGATTGTCTCTGCACTGACAAGCACACCTCGCTCATAACGCCTTCCCTTGCGAGTTTCGGGGGCGCCGTTATCAACACGTTTATGCAGCACTTGTCCCTGCGCCGTCAGCCAGTTCTCCGCCCACAATTGTTCGTTATGAATCAACGCACATTGTCTGGGACAGAAGGCATAATGCTGCAACGCAGAGAGCGGGATGAGCTTTTCGTCCTGCATGGGCACCGGGCCTCCTTCAAGCCGCGAACTGAATGACCTCAACCTCATTATTAAGTTTGATGGCTTCCTCTGCCATCGTGAGAATTTTCCCCGAGATTTTATCACTCAGGTAATATTCGCCACAGTTTTCGCAAATATCTGCCGGCACCTTCTTGATCACTATTGTTGCTTCTCCGCGGGCCAACATGACTGTAGTGACACCCGTATGGGTTTGACCCTGCTTGCAGATTACGCATTTCATTCAAGACCTCTTGGTTTTGAAATCATCAGCCCAAATGGCCCACGCTGGATAATATGCGATGATCACGTAGCCGGCATCGTTACCCGAGGATTGCGACACCACAACGTAAATCGCTTTTTCGCCCACCCAGCCGAGCCAAAGCTGGCTTGGATGCGGCCTGTCATCAGGTTTCTCTCGAACATTCTCTTAAGCGCATGGTTAGTGAACGATATCGATGAACAGTGTTTCATCCCTGATCAAACTCCCTATAAAACTCCATTGCAAGGTGTTGGCTCAGTCCAGAAACGCCGTCAATTCAATACCTTTCGGAAGCCTATCGCGATGAACAGCGACCTCATAATCTCTAAAATCCCGCGCTGGACCATCAGAAGCTTTGTGGATTTCTATCAGTTCAAACAGCTTTCGGGCGGGGGCATTACCAAGCGCGGATTCATGCTTGAACACGTAAAGGGCGCAGGGCGACATTTCACCACGGCTGGCTGAGCGGTCGTGGTCCAACATATTGATCAACGCATCCCAAAACAGCGTCAGGTCTTCTTCGCTAAAGCCTGTCTGTCCAGCCAAATTTGCAGAAACATAACCGTGGCACCGGTAAAGGCCATAGGGAATCGTAAATTTACGACCCATCGTGCGGTTATCACCGCCTTGTTGTTCCGCCTCTTTTTCAGTCGTGACAGCCATTCGGGTGATGCTGTGCTCCGCACTGACGACGGGGTCAATACTTCTGGCAAAATTCATTTGAATCGGGCCACGAACCTGACCAGTATTCACCTCAGTCGACATAACGGCGCCAAAGGTGCGAATGTCAAAAAAATTCTGGCACATCCAATCGGTTACCCGTTTTGCATCTTCTGTCTTCTTGGGTAACTTTTTTGATTCGGGCTTCAGCTCAAGCGCCTCGTAAGCACGCAAATTGCTACGATTTAAAACCGCTTTTTCTTTAATATAGATTTCAAACGGCGGCGTCTCTTTCTTCACCATGCCGACGTAATTTCGCACTTTACGCTTCAGGCACACGTCCGTGACCAACCCCTGACCTGTTTCCGCATCGATTCGCGGCAGGTTACCTGCATCGGGGTCACCGTTCGGGTTGCCGTCCTTAACATCAAACAGAAAAACAAATTCATAACGATTATTCAGACTCATACTTCGGCTCCTTCATTTTGTACCTTTCCGGTTTCCGACTCTTTTTTTGTAAACAGTTCCTGGCGCTGATGATAATAGCCGATGGCAAACAGACCTTGATCTTCAAGCGTCAGGTGAGCGGGAAACTCACTGATGTCGGCCATAACCGCAGCAATTCGTTTTTCCATATTCACCCGTTGTCCGTGGTAAGGTAATTTTTTCAGGTGGTGGGCGTGGAGCCGCATTAGCGTGCCAAACACTGCTCTTGGGGTGCAACTGGCACTGCTGTAAAAACGATCCCGAATGGTTGCGTTTAAACCGGGGTTAGCGTCGGTTTGCAGTTTTTCCAAAATCGCAAACAGGCAACCCAGCCGATAACCAATCCGTTTTTCCTCAGGGTTGTAAGCCATAGTAATTTCCTTGTTGCTGGACTGCCGATAACGGTACAAACGGTTGAGGTAGCCTTTGATAAGGCTCGCGCGATGAAAGGTTATGTGCCCCTGCTCTGCTTTGATGCGTTTTATGGCAGCCTGAAGTAGGCTTGCAGGCAAAGGCAGCCCCATTAAAATGCTGCGGACAGTCTCGCCGATTAGGTATGGAGGAAGATTTTCGTCTTTGCCCAACAGTGCAGTAGACTGTAGTGGTCAACTAATTCCGGACAGTATGTTAAGTTTTTCTTCAGCCATAACCGGCGATATCCCGCCATTGAACGTGTGAGGCCGCTGTCGGTTGTAGTAATCCATTAGATAAATACCAACATCTT
>Ga0307982_1000013_pt1 | contig 163849 bp, 143 predicted proteins | sample OrgLakmetagen989_FD_201847 | JGI IMG/M metagenome (GOLD analysis project Ga0307982, IMG submission 201847) | Saline water microbial communities from Organic Lake, Antarctica - #989 | ecosystem: Environmental > Aquatic > Non-marine Saline and Alkaline > Saline | place: Antarctica: Organic Lake... | reverse complement strand
ATGCCTACGCCCGGCGTGCGACCGGTGCTATGGACAACCCTCTGTGCCTGGTTTCCAGCAATGCCTGGGATGTGATCGGGGCCCGCTCTGCGGGGCTGATGGCGATCTGGGTAAAACGCGATGCCCATAAGGTATACGAGGATTGGGGCATCGAACCCTCGGCGGTCATCAACAGTCTTTCGGAATTGCCCGAGGTGCTCTCCAGCCTGTGACTTTGGTGCACGCGGCTGACGTTCCGGGGCCCGAATTTTTTTAGTCGGACCGCGCTGCCAACCACTCCGCTAATTCCAGCCAGCTTGCCTTCGGCGCCTTGCTGCCCGCCAGAATGCCCATGTGTCCCCCGGGCGTTACCCGGAAAGTCACATCCTTGGAGCTGACATGGTCCTGAATTTTGCCTACGGCATCCGGCATGGCCAGGGTGTCGGTTTCGCCGGCTATTGCGAACAGGTTGGCGTTGACGTTTTCCAGTCGGGCGACGTCATCTCCGATCTGGATTTTGCCTTTTGAAGGCTGGTTGGTGATCCACAGGCGAACCACCGCATCCTGCACAATCCCGCCGGGGTAGGCCACCATGCGGTCCAGAAACGCCGATGTGGTGGCGTGATCGGCGACGAAATCCCGGTCCCCCAGTTTTACCAGAAGCTCCCAGTATCCCTTGAAGCTGCCAATGGGATTGGTCAGCTTGAAGCCGATGGTGTTGGCCCACCCCGGGCTGTGGAACCAGACTGGTTGTAGGTCGTGTAGCTTGAATCCGGTGCGGCGCTGCACAAAATCGGCAGCGCCAGAAATACCCTGATACACCAGCCCCAGAATGCCCGATGCATGGCTGTCGATGGGCGAGCCCACCACAATGACATTGCGGATGTTCTGGTCCCGGCTAAGGGCAGCGTAAAACAGGGTAAACATACCCCCCAGGCTCCAGCCGTGCAGGGACAGTTCCTGCTGGCCACTGTGTCGCCGGACCCGGTTCAGAGCGGCGGGCAGCAGTTCGGCCACGTAGGTGTGCAGGTTGTAGTGGCTGTGCTTGCGGGTAGGAACGCCCCAGTCGATCAGATACACCTCGAAGCCTTTGGCCCGCAGAAAACGCACCAGGCTCCGCTGCGGGAACAGGTCGTAGATCAGCATGTTCACCGCCAGCGGCGGCACAATCACAATGGGCGTCTTGTGGCGGGTTTGCTCCACCGCAATGGTCATATCGTCCAGTTCAATAGTCGATTCACTGAGCGGCGGATAGTAGCGCAGGCTGACCAGGCCATCGGTGTGCAGGACTTCAAAGGGTGTTTTTCCGGCCTGCACCAGGCTGGAAGCGCGAAAGACCCGGTCGAAGGTGTTTTTTAAAAGGTTGGGCATAAGGCGTCAGTCAGTTTCGGGAGTGACAGGAAAATCAGACCGACGATAGTAGAGCAGCCTAACGGCTTTACCTATGGCACAATTGTCCAATGCCACTGGCAAACTGGTCACATTCGGCCAACGATACAACAACCAGAATAACAGGATGCCCATGCTCAGTTTTCTGCCCGCCACCGTTATTGGTGTCATCAATTCCATTCTGCTGGGACTGAATACCGTCTTCTGGTGCGTACTACTGTACATCCCGGCCGTCTTCAAGCTGATCATTCCGCACCAGGGTTTCCGGGTGTTTTGTACCCGCCTGATTATCTGGATTTCCGAATCCTGGGTGGCCTGCAACACCGGCTGGATGAAACTCACCCATGGAACCCAATGGACCGTGCATGGCGATGAGAAGCTCAAACGGGAAAGCTGGTACCTGGTGCTCAGCAACCACCAGAGCTGGGTAGACATCCTGGCCATGCAGCGGGTATTCAACCGCCGGGCGCCGTTTCTCAAATTTTTTCTGAAGCAGCAGCTGGTATGGGTGCCGGTCATTGGCCTGGCCTGGTGGGGGTTGGATTTCCCGTTCATGAAGCGCTACACCCGCGAATACCTGATCAAGCATCCGGAAAAGCGCGGTGAAGACCTCAAAGCCACCCGCAGAGCCTGCGAAAAGTTCCGCCACACCCCGGTGAGCGTGATGAACTTCGTGGAAGGCACCCGCTTTACCCAGGCCAAGCACGACAAAATCAAATCAAAATACACCCACCTGCTGACTCCCAAAGCCGGTGGCGTAGCCTTCGTGCTGGATGCCATGGGAGATTCCATCGAAACCCTGGTGGACGTAACCATCGCCTATCCCGGCGGTGCGCCAAGCTTCTGGGACTTCCTGTGCGGCCGAACCCGGGCAGTGAAGATGGAGGTCGACACCGTCACCATTCCCGAGCATCTCAAAGGCCGGGATTATGCGACCGATGCAGAGCATCGCAAGAACGTGAAGAACTGGCTGGCGGAGCAGTGGCAGGCAAAAGACGAACGCCTGTCGCGGATGCTTGAGCAGAGCTAGTTATTGTCGCTCTTATCGTCGTCCTCAACCTCATCGGGGTGCTCTTCCTTGTAACGCTCCCAGTCTTCCCAATCATGGGGTGTACCGGCATGGGGCCGCTTCAGGTGTTTGGCGTGCTCTATGGCGTTGTGACGCAGGCTGTGATCCTGCCCCTCGTCTTCCTCGTCGAAGCCGTACTTCTTCAGGAATTCAGTCGGGCTGATAGGCATCCGGATTCACCTCCGTAATGAGTTAGTGCCTCTCCTACTATTACGATGGTGTTCCGGAGCCGGACTTTCAAGCATCCCCGGTGTTATCGGTCTCGGTATCTGAAGTCGCGTCCGCAGCGGGTGCCGCCACCAAATTGAACAGGATCTGCTTACGCTCGTCATCCACGCCGGCGAAGGTGACGGTCACTGGCTGTTCGAGCTGGAAGATCCGCCCGTTCTTGGTGTGAACCAGCCGCAGGGTGACCGGGTCAAAGCTGAACCTTCCGTCCAGGGTTTTGCAGTTTACAAAACCTTCAAGGCCATTGCTGTCCAGGCGAACAAAGAAGCCGGCGGGTGTGGTGCGGCTGATAACGCCACTGAAGTGGCCATCGCCCAGGGTTCTGGCGAAATCGGATTTAAGCCAGGCTTCCAGACTGTTGGCCGCCTGGCGTGCCTGCAATTGCGCGCGCTGGAGCGCCTCGAGCTGAGCATCATCCAGAGTCGGAGCGGATGTACCCCACAGTGCCGATTTGATCAGCCGGTGGACGTGGAAATCGGTGTATTTTCGCAGCGGTGATGTAAACGTTGTATAGGCGTTCAGCCCCATTCCCTGATGGGGGGCAGGCGTCACCGACAGCTCTGCTCTGGCCAGTTGCCGGGAAATGATGGTTTTGACCGGCACATCGGCCTGAAGTCCTTCGGTCTGTTTCATCAGCGTCCGGAAACCGTCTGCCTGTGTGATATCCAGTTCACTGAGCTGCGGCGCAAAGCCTTCGAGCAGTGTGCGTATGTTGTCAACGCGATCGCTCCTCAGCCCCGGGTGCTGGATAAACAGGCCTTTGGATTGCTTACCGAGAAAATCCGCGGCGCAGCGGTTGGCCGCTACCATGCACTCTTCCACCAGGCGGTGCGCTTCATTCTGTACCGACGGTTCGATATGGCGAACCCGGCGGTTCTCGTCCAGCCGCAGCCGGAATTCGGCCCGGTCACCGCTCAGGAGCGCATGTTCACTGCGCCATTTACGCAGGGCCGTCGCAGCCTGATGGAGCTGGTCCAGGCTGTTAGTAATGGCGTCGGGCAAGGCCTTGATGTCGTCATCAATCCGGCCTTCGATCAGATTGGAGACCAGCTCGTAGCTGAGCTTGCCCTGGGATTTTATGACCGCCTGATGGAAGCTGTAATCACCCAGGCTGCCGTCGTTGTTCACCTGCAGGTCGCAAACCAGCGCCAACCGGTCAACCTGTGGCATCAGCGAACACAGCCGGGTGCTCAGGCTGTCTGGCAGCATGGGCAGGGGCTCACCCGGAAAATAAATAGAGGTAGCGCGGCGGAAGGCTTCCTGCTCTGTAGGCGAGTCCGAATCAATCAGCGCGGAAGGGTCGGCAATGGCAATGGACAGCTGCCAGCCAGTGGGGTTGGGTTCCGCCAGCAGGGCGTCGTCCATGTCCTGGGTGCCGGGGCTGTCGATGGTGACGTAAGGCTGATCGGTGCGATCCTCACGCTCCGCTTTCAGAGCGTCTATGGCGCTTTCGTTCAGTGCCGCTGACTGCGCCTGCACCGCCTCTGGCCAGGTATCCGGCAGGTCAAAGGTGGCCAGGGTCAGGGCCCGTTCGATTCCCGTGTCGCCGGTTTTGCCGATCACTTTCAGAATTTTGGCCTGGCCCTTGCCATCTTTTATGGGGTGGCGATGAATCTTGCAGTAGATGAAGTCATCGGGCTCGGCGTTCTGGCGCTCTTGCGGGGGAATGAAAATCCAGCGGTTGATGCCGGGAGTTTCCGGGACCACAAAATGGCCCTTGCCTTTGACCAGATAACGGCCAACAAAGGTATCGAGCGGGCTATTCAGTAGCTCATCCACAACGCCCTGAGTCTTGCCCTTGTCGCCTTCCTGCTCGGTGACGTTCACCCGGTCGCCGGGTAACACTTTCTGCATTTCCTCCGGCGGCAGAAAAACATCCCTGCCTTCGTCCAGCGCCACGAAACCGAAACGCCCGTTGGTGGCTTTTACGGTTCCTGGAAAGACCAATTTGTTGTCTTCGATATCAGTTTTCAGCTGGCGCAACTGGCTGAGGGCGTCGGCGTTGAACATGGACAGAACCTGACTGGAGAAAAATTGAGTGTTGCGCCGGAGTATACCGGTTATGAAGGTATGAGTCAGACCCGTTGCGCGGGGTTAATGTCTTGGCCGGAGCCATCGGCCGGGACGATCAACAGAGCGAGAGCTCGTTTATTCAGCTAGTTGTGCTCCGAGAAGACTCTGGTCTGGCCGCTTTCGTTAAACATCAGCACCTGATAGTGATCCTTGCGGTCACCCATTTCCATTCCCGGTGAGCCAACCGGCATGCCCGGCACGGCCAGGCCTTTTGCTTCGGGAGACTCGGCAATCAGCCGGCGAATGTCGTTGGCGGGCACGTGGCCTTCGATCACGTAGTCGCCAATGAAAGCGGTGTGACAGCTGGCCAGTGATGGCGTCAGGCCGGCATCGACCTTGATGGGATTGAGGTTGTTGGTTTCGGTCACTTCAACCTGGAATCCGTTTTCCTTGAGGTGATCCACCCAGCCAGCGCAGCAGCCGCAGGTCGGGGACTTGTAGACATGGATGTTTTCCTGCCCCTCACCGGCCTGCAACGGGCCATTCAGGCTAAAGGTGGCAGCGAGGCCCAGGGCCAGCATATGGTTTTTCATGATGTTACCTCAGTGATGATGGCTATGATCGTTGTTTGATCCGCTGGCTTCGGAGGGCGACAGCCAGAACCACCAGACGATGGCGGCCATCAGGATCAGTCCTCCGGAATTGACCAGAAGTGTGCTCATTTGTTCCCCTCCTTGCCGACGTTATTGCTGGGCTTGAACAACCGCAGCCGGTTGGCGTTGGTGACCACCGTAACCGAGGACAGCGACATGGCAGCGCCGGCCAGTATTGGGCTCATTAATATTCCCCACAAAGGATATAACAGCCCGGCTGCCACCGGTATACCCATGGAGTTGTAGATAAAAGCACCAAACAGGTTCTGGTGGATATTACGAACCGTGGCTCGGGATATCTCAATGGCATCGGCTACACCGTGAAGTGAGCCGCGCATCAGCGTAATACCCGCGCTCTCGATCGCCACGTCGGTTCCGGTGCCGATAGCAAAGCCGACGTCTGCTGCCGCCAGGGCTGGCGCGTCGTTAATGCCGTCGCCGACCATCGCCACGGTGTAGCCCTTACTGCGCATTTCACTGACGATGGTGGCCTTGTCTTCCGGCAATACCTCGGCACGGTAATCGTCAATTCCGGTTTTCTGGCCGATGGCCCTGGCGGTGGCGTCCACGTCGCCGGTGACCATCATGACCCGTATGCCGGCATCGTGCAGGCGGCGGATGGCGGCCTGTGAGTCGTGTTTGACCGCATCGGCAACGCCTATCACACCCACAGGCTTGTCACCGAGCGCCAGGAACAGCGGAGTTCCGGCTTCGGAGGTAATGGCATCGGCTTCCTTTTGTAGCCCGGTCAGATCCACGCCCTCGCTTTCCAGCCAGCGGCGATTGCCCAGGCGCAACGGTTGACCATTCAACTCGCCCTTTACGCCTTTGCCGTTAAGGGCCTCGAAGCCGGTGACGTTTTCCGGGCTGGCGTCTTGCTCTTTGGCTTTCGCCATAATGGCTTCGGCCAAGGGGTGTTCCGAGTGCTGTTCCAGGCCAGCGGCCAGGGCCAGCAATCTGCCGGTGTTGTCGTCAGTGGCATGGAAGCGGGTGACAGCCGGGTGGCCCTCGGTAATGGTGCCGGTTTTGTCCAGTATCACCAGGTCCAGCTTACCGGCGGTTTGCAGGGCGTCGCCCTGGCGGATCAAGGCGCCATATTCCGCCGCCTTGCCGACACCGACCATCACCGACATGGGGGTAGCCAGGCCCAGGGCGCAGGGGCAGGCGATGATCAATACAGTGGTAGCCGCCACCATCATGTGAACTACGGCGGGCTCTGGCCCGACGTTGTACCAGACCAGGGCAGACACCACGGCAATCAGCATCACGCTGGGCACGAACACCGAGGAAATCTTGTCCGCCAGTCGCCCGATAGCGGGCTTGGAGCCCTGAGCTTTCTTGACCAGGCGGATGATTTGAGCAAGGGCGGTTTCACTGCCCACGCGGGTAGCCTTGTAGATAATCGAGCCATGGGTGTTCAGGGTACCCGCAGACACCTCGTCGCCTTCGCTCTTGCTGACGGGCATGGGTTCACCGGTGAGCATGCTCTCATCAATACGGGTCTTGCCCTCTGTGATTTCCCCGTCCACCGGCAGGCTCTCACCAGGGCGCACACGGATATGATCGCCGGCCCTGACCTGTTCCACCGGCAGGTCCTGTTCTTCGCCGTCTCGGATAACCCGGGCGGTTTTTGCCCGCAGATCGAGCAGCCGCCGCACGGCTTCCGAGGTTTTGCCCTTGGCGCGAAGTTCCAGTGCCTGGCCCAGATTGATCAGGCCGATAATCATCGCCGAGGCTTCAAAATACACATGCCGCGCCATTTCCGGCAGCGCATAAGGAATACTGGTCACCACAATAGAATAGACCCAGGCGGTGCCGGTGCCGAGAGCAATCAGGGTGTCCATGTTGGCATTGTGATGGCGGAACGCCTTCCAGGCGCCGGCATAAAAATGACCGCCGGTGGCAACCATGACGCCCAGAGTAAGAATGCCCAGAGTCATCCAGGTCATCTGGTTGGCTTCGGTCACCATCATGGTGCCAAAGCCCATGCCCCAGATCATCAGGCCCAGCCCCAGGCTCAGACTGATGGCCATCTTCACCAGCAGGGTCTTGTACTGTTTGCGATCCTCCTCCTGCTTGAGGTCATCCGCCGCATCCAGGTCCTCGATCACACTGGCACCATAGCCAGCGCTTTCCACTGCGCTGATCAGCACTTGTGGGTCCGCATACCCGGTGGCCGTGGCGGTATTGTCTGCCAGGTTCATATGGGCATCGGTAATGCCATCCACCGACTTCAACGCCTTTTCAATGGTGTTCACACAAGAGGCACAGGTGGCGCCGGTCACCGCCAGATGGATCTGGTCGTTATCCCCGGTGCCCTGGCCTTTACCCTTTTTCTGTTCAGGCTTGTGACCGGCTTCAGCGTCGGGCTGGCTCTTGTCGGATCGGCAATGGTCGCCCTCTGAGGCCGGGCCAGAAGTGGGCGATGCCTCCAGAGGTGAGGCGGGGTAACCAGCCTCCGTCACAATGCGAGCCGCCTTACCGGCATCAATGCCATCGGGCAGGGCGACCGTTTGCTCATCCAGATTCACCTCAACCCGGTCGGCACTGCCGGTCAAAGGCTCCAGAGCGCCACGAATCTTGCTAACGCAGCCCTGGCAGGATGCGCCGGATATCGACAGTGCCGGGTGTAATGCGGTGTTCTCACTCATGGAGCATTACTCCTTTTCAGTGTTTTCGGGGACCGATTCATCCCAATGTTCAATCAATCTGCAAATTGTGTGGCCATCCGGCGTCCCGTCTGGCATATCTTGCCAGGCCGACAGGGCTGCGGTCATGCGGCTGCGCAGTTGCTGCAACTCAGCAATCTCACGCTCCACCTCCGCCAGCCGCTGCTGGAACACGTCCCGAACCATGGGGCAGGGAGAATGATGATCGTCCGCCTGCTCCAGAATCTGTCGGATTTCCGGCAGTGAAAAACCCAGTTGCCGGGCCTTACGGGCAAATCGAAGCCGCCGTAAATCTTCAACATCGTACTGCTGATAATTGTTGTCCGTATTCCGAGTCGGTTTCAGCAGCCCTTCGCGGGTGTAAAACCGGACGGTATTCGGGTTAACGCCAGCTCCAACAGCAATCTCTTTGACTTTCATAATTCAGACGACCGCCTCGAATGTTAACCAAGTGAGGGGAAGGCATCCGTTTCCGAAACTGTGCGGAGCCATGGATGGCGGAGCCCAAGCGTCACATGGATGTGCCGCAAGGAGCGTGTTTCGGAAACGGATGCCTTCCCCTCACGAATGGCACGCAACCACGGATGCCCCAGAGTATCAGGATAAGAGTAGCCTAAAACCTGTGAGCTACTCACAGGTCAAAGCTTTTTTCAGGAAGAGGAGTCTTTGGAGCGGAGGAAGGTGCCGCAGGCCTTGCATTGGTTCGGGGCCATCAGCTTGGCTTGCCAGCCGATTTTTTGTTTGCAGGCAGGGCACGCAAGACGCATTTGCAGGATAATAATGGGAGTCATCAACGCGGCAATCAGAATTCCCAGCGGCCCCCAGCTGTCGTCACTGGAAAGCCCAAGCTGGCTGCTGAAAACCAGAATCACGATTAGCGAAAAGAACGCAAAAATAAAATAACGCTTGTTCCAGGCTTCCCACCGCCGCACGCGGTCGTTCTGTTCCCTGGTCAGATAGTTTGAACTCATGAATCGATACCTTAAAAACGGATACCGGAATCATGGTGATTCGGACCGCTTATTTCAATCAACTGGCAACCGGAACCTCGTATTCGAGCTTTCCGCTACTAAGGGCTTTTTCAAGGTCTTCCGCCGGTACCGGCCGGCTGATGAAGTAGCCCTGGATCAGATCACAACGGTGAATCTTCAGGAAACGCAGCTGTTCGGCGGTCTCAACGCCTTCGGCTACCACCTCAATCCCCAGATTGTGGGCCAGATTGATCACCGCGCGGGTGATCACAGCGTCGTCGTGCCGCTCAACCACATCCGTGATAAAGGAACGGTCGATTTTCAGCAGATCAACCGGGAAATCCCTCAGATAACCCAGGGAAGAATAGCCCACGCCGAAATCATCAATGGCCAGATGCACACCCAGATGATGCAGGCGGGTCAGCTGGTTCATATTGTGCTCGATATTCTGGATAAAAATTTCTTCCGTCAGCTCCACTTCCAACTGATCGGGCGGCACGCCATTGGCCTCCAGCGAGGACTGGATATGATCCACAATGTGTTCGTCATCCAGCTCGCGGCCCGAGAGATTGACTGCAATGCGCAGGTGTGAAAACGGCGTGTTGCGCCATTGTGCCAACTGCTTGCATGCCGCCATAACCACCCAGCGCCCGATGTCGTTGATGCGCCCGCTCTCTTCGGCCAGGGGGATGAAATCCACCGGCGGCACCAGCCCCCTCCGGGGATGCTGCCAGCGAATCAGCGCCTCGACACTCTTGATGGACGAGTCTCGCAGATCGAGCTGAGGCTGGTAATACAGTACGAATTCATCATTGGCCAACGCATGGCTGATGTCCTTGTCCAGCTCCAGACGGATGACCTCCCGGTTCTGCATGCCTTCGGTGTAAAACTGGTAGGTGTTGCGGCCCTGGTCCTTGGCCCTGTAAAGGGCGATATCGGCGTTGCGCAACAGTATGTCTGCATCCAGACCGCTCTGGGGATAAACCGCCACGCCCATAGTGGCGGTCATGCTGTGGTGCTCACCCTGTACTTCAAATTCATCAGCAAAGCACTGTTTGATCTGGCCCAGCAGATAAATGACATCGTCTACACTCTCGACATGCTGCTGGCAGATCATAAATTCGTCGCCGCCGGAATAGCCGATGGTCACCAGTTCATCACTCAGGTCGTTGAGACGCTCTGAAACTTTGATCAGCAGTTCGTCGCCAAACTGGTGGCCCAGGGAATCGTTCAGCATCTGAAACCGGTCCAGGTCGATCATTATCAGGGCAACCTGGCGCATCTGGCGATCAGCGATGCTCAGCGTGTAGGCAAGGTCTTCCATGAAGAAGCGGCGATTGGCCAGTCCGGTCAGGGTATCGGTGGTTTCCAGGTGAGCCAGATCCTGCTGCACAGACTGACGCTGGCTGATTTCCTCATCCAGTTCCTTGCGGGTTTTCAGCAGCGCCTGGTTACGTTTGAGAATAAGCTGAACCAGCACTGTGGTCAGGCTGGTGAGTATGCCCAGGCAGAGCATGACCAGAAAGGTGACCCGCGGCCAGTGGCTAAGCTGGTCTTTGGCCCAGCTGGTCGACGGCGTGATCAGAAGGGACCAGTCCAGAGCGGGAAGGGTTACGCTGGCTTCGCTGGAGAATGTCTCATCCGCGTCGATGTCAGGGTTGAGTTGATAAACCAGATTGCCATCGTTCAGAATATTGATTCGCAAAGGATCAGAGGAATCGAATGCCAGCAGGTCACCTGCCAGCACGTTCATCCGGAACACGCCGGCGATAAACCCATTGTTGGATGGACCCTTGCCCACCGGAGCATAAATCACCAGTCCTTTGCCGCCCTGTTTCAGGTCAGTGACCCCGGATATATCGAGGCTGCCGGTTTCTTTCGCCTCCTGAAGGGCCGCCAGCCGTTCGGGTGAGGAAGCGACGTTGTAACCAATGACGGCTTCGTTGCTCTCAAGAGGTTCGAGCCAGCGCACCCGGTAACTGGAATCGATCCACTCGATCGCCTGGTAAACGCCAAAGTCTTCAAGATGATTGCGTGCATCCTCTGACCAGAGATCACGACTGAGCGAAGGATTAGTTTCCAGCCGCCCTGCCATTCGCTGGATCGCTTGGACATGGATCAAAAAATCCCGCTCAAGCCGCTGAGCCATAAGCTGGGCCTGGTTCTCCAGGCTGTTCTGAAGGTTTTCGTGATCCTGCTTTTTAATGCCGTACTGCAAACCGAGCGCCATACCCAGGAACACCAGGAAAATCACCACAGGGAAGGCTGGATGCAACAGTCCCCGGGCTATCAGGGTGAGCGTTGACACAAGTTTCGGCACAGATTGCTCCGGTTTGTTCAGTAAACAATTGGTTTAACGGCCATGCTAACCGGAAGTTGAGTTTAAAGGTTGGTCTTGACTCACCATTTGCTGATTCTGCTTCTGAACCCCATGGCTCCGCCAGTCCTGCTATTAATTCGGACAAGTATGCCAGAAGAATCCGGGACGAGACTGTTGGCGAAGTGTTACCGGCGGGCTTGAAGGCTAATGGAAACGGAATCCGAATAACGCAGCGCGCGGGGCTTGTCGATTTCAACCCGGGCCCAGGTGACCGCCTGATGGTCCATGACAATATTGAGGACTTCGTGGGTCAGCCGCTCCAGAAGGGCAAAGCGGTTGGCGTCCACATGGGCGATGATCTGTTTGGTAATGGTACGGTAGTTCAGGGCCGCGCTGATTTCGTTGCGGTTGATCGCTTCAGCGGCGTCGTAGGTCAGGCGCACATTGATCAGCACGTCCTGCTGGTTGTTGATCTCTTCGTCTTTGATGCCGATGTAGGCACGAAGCAGCAGATCCTTGATCCGTACAGTGGCTTCATGGGTTTCCTGAGGGTCGGTCATTGACGTGGCTCCTGGGCGGTTCAGTGATCACGGATCAGTGTCAGGAATTCAGTGCGCGTTGCGTGGGACTTGCGGAACTGTCCCAGCATCATGGAGGTCGTCATGCTGGAATTCTGCTTCTCGACCCCGCGCATCATCATGCACATATGCTTTGCTTCAATCACCACGGCCACGCCTTTGGCACCGGTGACGGACTCAACGGCTTCGGCAATCTGGCGGGTCAGATTTTCCTGAATCTGGAAGCGTCTGGCGTACATGTCCACGATCCGGGCAAATTTGGAGAGCCCCAGAACCTTGCCCTGGGGCATATAGGCGATATGGCATGTGCCGATAAACGGCAGCAGGTGATGCTCACACATGCTGTACAGTTCGATATCTTTTATCACCACCATTTCGTCCATGGTGGTCTCAAACACTGCGTTGTTGACCAGCGTTGCCAGGCTTTGTTGATACCCATGGGTGAGAAACTGCATGGCCTTGGCGGCCCTGAGGGGAGTGTCCTGCAGTCCTTCCCTCTGGGGGTCTTCACCAACGCCCGCAATGATCTGCTGGTAGTGGCTGGCAAGGTCGTCAAGCTTGTTGGTCATAAAGGTACCTGGTGTCGTTGCATCATTCACAGACGAGAGCTTAAGGGAATTCGTGTTGTCGCTCCAGTGTCAGCGAAATACGAACGCTCAATCGAAAAAGACCACAGGCTTTCATTAAGATGAACGCTGGCAAGATGACTGCTGAAGTGTGTTCGCAATTTAACGCCTACTTTCTGGTAGCCAGTGCCGCTTTCCTTTAGAGTTCTGGTACAAGGTTGGTCTCGGGAATTCCAAATGGAACAGGTCATGTCGGAGGCATTGGGCGGTATCGTGCAGGGATCGCGAAACGGAAATCTGGAACAGTGGCAGCAGGGTGGAAAATGGTTTTCGTACGGCGGCCACGCCATATTCAGTCGCATGGCGGGGCAGGGTGACCCCCTGGTTCTGCTTCACGGTTTTCCCACCGCAAGCTGGGACTGGAACCGCCTCTGGCCCATGCTTGCTCAGCATCACCAGGTCCTTACCCTGGATATGCTGGGCTTCGGATTTTCCGATAAGCCGACGCTCTACGATTACAGCATCGAAGATCAGGCGGATCTGTTTGAAGGTTGGATTGCGGGTCTTGGCCTGAAGTCCGTCAGCCTGTTTGCCCACGATTACGGCAGCAGCGTTGCTCAGGAGTTGCTGGCCAGGGAGCAGGAAGGGGTGCTGCCTTTTCGTATTCAGCAGGTTTGCTTTCTCAACGGCGCTCTGTTTCCGGAAGTTCATAGCCCGCTGCTGATTCAGAAGTTACTGCACAGCCCACTGGGCGGACTGATCAGTCTCGGGCTGACCCGGCGCATATTCGAGCGGAATTTCACACGGTTGTTTGCACCGGGTCAGCCACCTTCGGCGGCAGACCTGGACGATTTCTGGTACCTGCTTACCTATAACAATGGCCGTGGCATCCTGCACCGGCTCATTCACTTTATGGAAGAGCGTCGCTGCCATCGCAATCGATGGGTGGGCGCTCTGCAGAATGCGACCCAGCCTTTGCGGCTGATTTCCGGTATGGCCGACCCGGTATCCGGAGCGGCCATGGCGCGTCGTTTTCGGGAACTGATTCCGGAACCCGATGTGGTCAGCCTGAGAAATGTCGGGCACTACCCGCATTTTGAAAGTGCAAGAGAAGTTTACAGAGCCTGGCGTGATTTCTGGAAGCAGAATCACTGAAGGCGAGTCATTGAATGAGAGTCACTGAATGAGGGTCACTGAACAAGAGTCACTGAGGCAGGGGCGAGCCTTCTGTCGCTGTGCTGGCGTCCATGTCATCCTGCGGTCTGGCGGCGCTGACCACTCGATTCCGGCCCCGGTCCTTTGCCTGATAAAGTGCCCGGTCTGCGCGGTTGAGCCAGACCGACCAGGTCTCGCCTTTTTCTACTTCTGCAACACTGGCGCTGGCCGTCACTTTTATATCTTCGCAAAACGGCGTTGCGCTGATGCTCGTCAGTAGTTCGCGGGCAAGTTGATCAGCGTCTTTTTGCCGGGTCTCGGGCAGCACCAGCATGAACTCTTCCCCGCCAAGACGGAATAACTGGTCACTTTCCCTGAGCCGCCGGAGAATTCGTTTGGGCAGTTCCTGCAGAACCCGGTCGCCGGCCAAATGGCCCCAGCGGTCATTGATCAGCTTGAAGTAATCAAGATCCATCAGGACGATGCTGCATACTCTTTCGTAACGCTCCCGCATCTGAATCTGGACATTCAGCAGGTCTGCCAGCTGTGAGCGGTTGAGGCATCCGGTCAGCGGGTCAGTGGTTGCCAGGCGGGTCAGCTCGGCCTGCAGGCGGCCAACCAGCCAGGCGAATATCATCACAAAAAGGCAGGTCAGGCCCAACGAGAAGGTGATCCGCCAAAAATCGGCTTCCGGAAACGTTACGAACGACACCCCCGACATCCCGATCAGAAAAACGATATTGAAGGCTATGGCTTCCCGCAGAGGAAGCAGGAAAAACAATGCAGCCGCCGCAGGGTAGGCCCAGTAAAGGCCGGCATGACCATTGATGGCCGTGGAGTATATGGCACTGACTACCGCCAGGATCGGGAACAGCCGCCCCTTCAGAAAATAGTGGCCTTTGATTTTCAGAAAGGCGATCACGGCCACTGCATTGAGACAGAAAAGGATCAGCAGAGAAGCAAGCAGAAGGTGGTTCTGGCGCCACTGCACCATTACCAGAGGAGCAACGGCCACAAACGACCAGAAATGGAGATGGTAAACAATCTGATGTTTGAAGCCGAGCACCGTTAGGGTCGGGTTCGTATCCGGTTTGTCAGCAAGAGGATTCAAAGCGTACTCCCGCTCTCCAAGTATCGTCGCCCGCGTCCCTGATAGGGCTCTCTCCGAGTCTAGCACGGTCTCCGGAAGATGATAGATCTGCTTTGGGCGTTTGAGTGAGGTTTTGCGGCCCCTGTAACCGGGGCTCCATCACTGCAAGCCGGGCTCTATCACAGCAGATGAGATCTGGGCTGCATGCTCAGACGAAATCCGCTGAAACCATGCAATGTGTCGTGGAGTGGCAGAACCCGGAGGGTGACGGGTACCGGCTGCCGGTCAACGTCTGCCAGATTCAGGTCAATGCATTGCAGTTGTCTGTCCTGGCGGGCCGTTTTCAGAGTTTGGTCGAAAGCATCCCGGTCGTTTTCTGAAATCAGCAAAATAACGTCGGTACCCGCAAAATCTTCCGGGGCAAAGCCCAGCACGTCAGCTACCCCGGCAGAGACATAACCCGTCTTTCTCTGCTCATCAAGCTCGCACACGATTGCTCCGGAAAGAGACACCAGGTCCCGGCTGCGCTGTTCACTGTCGTTCAGTGCTTTTCTGAGAATTCTCTTTTCGGTCTGCATGTTGTTCAGCTGCCGGCTCAGATTCTTAAGTTCCTTGCGGATGGCGGCGGATACCTTCGTCTGGCTGTGCCATCTGACGGTTAACAGGGTGCAGACAAATGCCGAAAAGCCACTGATCAGTGCGCCGTAAGCCCAGGCAATAGTTGCCGAATTATGCTCGGCAATGGCCGTTATAATCAGACCTGTGACCAGAACGCAGAGTGGCGGACCAAACAGGTTCAGAAAAGGCCGCGACGACGCGTCGGGCAACGCAGGCGCATCCATGTGGTCGTCCATTACCGCCTCCAGTGTGGTTAGACTTGCTGACTCAACTGTAAACCAGAGCCAGTGGTGGAAGAACTGTCGGTTTACCCGTCAGGTTTCAGGCTGGCGCCCGCCTTGCGCTGCTATACACCAGAAGGAACACGCAGAAGGCCGTCACGACTACAGAGGGGCCGGCCGGCGTGTCCAGAAACCAGGACATAGAAAGCCCGCCCATGACCGCAAGACATCCAAACCCGATGGCCAGTCCTACCATGTGTTCCGGGTTACCTGCGAGCCTGCGTGCTGTGGCGGCGGGGATGATCAGCAGGGCGGTAATCAGCAGTACGCCGACAATTTTCATGGCGACGGCAATCACGATGGAAAGCATCAGCATCAGTATCAGGCGCAGCCGTTCCACCGGCACCCCTTCCACCCTGGCGAGCTCTTCATGGATAGTACTCATCAGCAGACCGCGCCAGAACACCGTAAGCAGGGTCAGAATGACACCGGCACCGCCAAAAATCCAGAGCAGGTCGGCCCGGCTCATGGCCAGCAGGTCGCCAAACAGCAGGCCGGTCAGGTCAAAACGGATATCCGGCATAAAGCTCAGGGCCACCAGGCCAATGGCCAGAGCGCTGTGGGCCAGAATGCCCAGCAGCGTATCGGTTGCCAGGGCGCGACTGCGCTGGAACAGCACGAGCACAACGGAAAGAACAACACAGGTGGCAATGACGCCAACATTCATCGGTACGCTGATCAGAAAGCTCAGGGCAATGCCCAGCAGCGCAGAGTGGGCGAGAGTGTCGCCAAAATAGGCCATGCGCCGCCAGACTACAAAACAGCCAAGAGGCCCAGCCACCAGGGCAACCCCGAGACCGCCGATCAATGCTCGCCAGAAAAAATCGTTCAACACGGCATCAATGATGGGCATGGTCGCAGTCCCCGTGAGCAGAATGATCCTGGCCTCTGGTGACCACATCGCCGTGCAGGTCGTGGCTGTGATTGTGATTGTGATGGTAGACCGCCAGGCTCTCGGCCACCGGTCGGCCAAAGGTTTCAATAAACGCCGGATCGTGGGAGATGTCGGCCGGGTAGCCGCTGCAACAGATGTGCTGGTTCAGACAGATCACTTTGTCGGTGGCGGCCATGACCAGGTGCAGATCGTGGGACACCATCAGCACACCGCAGTTCAGCTCGTCCCTGAGATTTCGAATCAGACCATACAATGCCGCCTGTCCATTGATATCCACACCCTGAGCAGGCTCGTCAAGCACTAAAAGGTCAGGCTTTATGGCCAGCGCTCGGGCCAGCAGCAGCCTCTGCTTTTCACCACCAGAAAGATGATGCACCGACGCATCCATCAGGTGATCGACGCCGGTTTTTGTCAGCGCCCCACGGCAGGCCTCCAGTGATTGCCCACTGAGCAGCATGAACCGGCGCACGCTCAATGGCAGCGTCGACTCAAGGGTCAGGTGCTGGGGCACATAGCCGATAGTTAGCCCCGGTTTCAGCACCATGGACCCCCGGCTGGCCTTCTGGATACCGAGAATGGCTTTGATCAGCGTGGTTTTACCGGCCCCGTTGGGCCCAATCACGGTGATGATATCGCCCCGGTGAATGGTCAGATCCACCCGGTCAACCACCACGCGTTCATCAAACGCGACGGTCACTTGCTGGAGGGTAGCGAGTGCATTATTCATCGGTACTTTATTCATCGGTACCTTATTCATCGGTACCTTATTCATCGGTACTTTCCAGATCTTTCACACTCTCCGCACAGTCGGGGCAGCAGCCGGATACTTCAACGGTGACACTGTCGGGCTGGAAATGAACCTCGGATGCCGCATTCGCGATGGCTTCAGAGACCAGCGGGGCCGAGAGTTCTAGGACATTGCTGCAGCGGTAGCAGATCAGAAATATGCCCTGGTGACGGGTGCCTGCGTGGGCGCAGCCGATAAAGGCATTCAGTGAGGCGATGCGATGGACCAGGCCATACTGTTGCAGGAAGTCCAGGGCCCGGTAAACCGTCGGAGGTGCGGCGTTATGCCCGTCCTGAGTCAGCATGGCCAGTACGTCATAGGCGCCGAGCGGGCGATGTGATTGCCAGACCAGTTCCAGAACCCGCTCACGAGTGGCCGTTAGTCGGGCACTCTGGCGATGGCAGATCGCTCTTGCGTCCGCCAGTGCATCAGCAATGCAGGCATCATGATTGTGCTGGCGATAAGGAAGGGCGCTGGCAGACATTAGAGCGATCCTGACGAATTTGAAACATTATAACATTCACGTTCGCCAGTGCCCATCGAGGTAACAGCCAAAGGTCAGTTTTGCGAGGCCTGAAGTGCTAGAGATTCCAGAAATCCCAAATCAGGGATGAAGGCAGTTTCGCCGTCCACGTCTACTTGCATCAGATCTGCCGAGCCGGTGTCCCCATCGAGGCGCTTGAGCTGATCTTCGGTCAGACGGGTCTGGCTGGGAATGCCCTGAGTGACCAGCGCCATAAATGGAACCGTATCGTGATGATCGCCAATGGTGTTGAGCACAACAATCCGTCCCCGATTTCCGCCGGGCGCGGTAATTTCGCCGCCGTTGGCTGCATCGTAAGAAATGATGGGCAGATTAAGGCCTCGCCACTCCAGTTCTCCCGCCACCCACTCGGGTGCGCCGGCCGGTGCGTCTGTGCTGGCAAAATCCACCACCTCGGCGATAGAAACGTTCGGCAATAGCAGCTGTCTTCCGTTCATCGGAATCATGACGCAGGATAGGGTATCGGTATTGTCGTTCATTGCATTGTTCCTCAGGCGGAATCCCGTTTCTGCCGGCCTTTCAGCAGGCAGGATTCTTCAATCGTTTTGACCAGTTCCCGGGCCAGTTGCTCTGGCGTACCACAGAATCCGGCACACCCTGTGGCGGTGATGGCGTCAGGCATGGAGCTGTTACCGCAGCTTGTGCTTTCCTGTACCCAGATCCGGCTACCATAGGCCTTCAGCAAGGGTGCGGCAATGGCACCATCGTTGCCCATTCCTGAAAAGAAAATGGTATTGCACCGGCCGCCGTAGTGATCCCCCAGGTTCAACAGGACCTGGTCAATGGAGGGCCCGTAGGGGCCAGGCCAGGGCGTGTCTCGCTCATTAAGCGCGCCCTCGTCGTCCAGTGTCCATTCATGTTCCACCGGCATCAACACCACGTCGCCGTTGCGAATCCGGTAGCCGGACTCGGGATTTCTCAGCTGGTAGTGGGCGTGGCGGCCCAGCACCCGGGTCAGTACCTCGGTGAAATTGTTATCAATGTGCTGGGCATAAACAAACCCGATCGGCAGACCCGCCGGCAGTTGATCCAGAAAGGTTTTGACTGCAGCGGGGCCACCAAGAGAAGCCCCGAGAATCCACACCTCTTCGGCTATGGAGCCGGGTGCTGCAGCCGTTATCCATCGGGATAGTGCCGGTGCCCCGGTTGGTTTGGGTGGCTCCTGAGCCAGTTCTTCGATGGCATCAGCGGAATCCAGCTTTTCAAGGTGGCCCAGCGACTGTTCAAGCTTGTCCAGCAGTCGCCTTTCCCAGCGGAAATACTCGGTAAAGCCGGGCTTGGGCGCAGGATCAACTCCGAACAGGACCGGCGCCTCGGTATTGTCCAGCAGGTGGTCGAACAGCGCAGGGTGATCTGCTTCGTCTTCAAGCGTTATCAGCCAGAGGCTGGCGTCTGGAAAATTCGGGTAAGCCAGCAGTCTGGCCGGATCGCCAGAAAAGCAAACGTCCAGGCAAAACCTGGACGCTGCGGCCTGCAATCGGTGTCTTTGCAGAACAATGTCAGAAACAATGCCGACTCGCGGTCGTTCTGACACGCTGGACATCACTTATTACCGGTCAGCCGCAGAATAGTTTCGAGCAGCTCGCTTTCCTGGAATGGCTTGCCGAGGTACTCATTGACACCGATGGCCAGCGCCCGTTCCCGGTGCTTCTCCCCGGTACGGGAGGTGATCATGCAAATAGGCGTATGTTTCAGGTTCTCGTCGTGCCTGACGAAGCTCGCCACCTCAAAGCCGTCCATCCGGGGCATTTCGATATCCAGCAAAATGATGTCCGGCCGGTGGTCCTGAAGCTGTGCAACCGCGTCCAGTCCGTCTTTGGCGGTGACTACTTCCATACCGTTACGCTCAAGCAGGCGCGAGGTGACCTTTCTTACCGTCACCGAGTCGTCCACCACCATGACAGTGGTGGCCTGTTCTGCCCGGCGGTTTGCTTCTTTGGCGTTTTCCAGGCCGGCCAGACGCTGGCGCTCCGACAGGATATCGGAGCGGATCATGGCTGGCAGATCAAGGATCACCACCACGTTACCGTCACCCAGAATGGTTGCCCCGGACACACCCCGCACGGTGCCGAACTGCGGCCCGAGGGATTTAACCACGATTTCACGGCTGCCCATCAGGCTGTCCACCTGAAGCGCAATGGGTTGTTCGGCACCGCGAACCAGAATAACTGGCAACGGCAATGCCTGACCCTGAAGTTTCGGATGATGATCGCTGTTCAGCAGGCTGCCCAGATACTGCAACCGGTATTCCTGGCCGGCGTATTCGTAGAGCGGGGCTTCCGGCTTGTAATACTCTTCCAGTTCGTAGGTGCTGACCCGCACGATGCCCTCGATGGTGTTCAGCGGGATGGCGTAGAAGTCTTCGCCGGTGGAGACCATCAATGCCCGGTTGACCGATACGGTAAACGGCAGCCGTACGGTAAAGACGGAGCCTTTGCCAACGGTGGAATCGATGTCCAGGCTGCCACCAAGCTGCTTGATCTCGCTGGCCACCACATCCATCCCCACACCGCGGCCGGAAATCTGCGTGACCTGCTGGGCAGTAGAAAAGCCGGGCTGCAGAATAAACTGCAGGATTTCCCGTTGGCTCAGGTCTTCGTTCTTGTCCAGCAGGCCCTGACGGATTGCCTTGTCACGGATCACGTCGGCGGGAATGCCGGCACCGTCATCAATCATCCGTAGCACAACATCACCGCCTTCACGGGTTAGTGACAGAGTCACTTCGCCGGTTTCGGGTTTGCCGGCTTTCTTACGGTCGCCGGGCGTTTCAATGCCGTGGTCGAGGGCGTTACGCAGCATGTGTTCCAGAGGTGCAATCATGCGCTCCAGAATGTTGCGGTCCATTTCGCCCTCGGCGTTGCGAACGTCGAACTCCACCTTTTTGTTCAGCTCGCCACTGATCTGCCGCACGATCCGGCGCAATCTTGGCACCATGGACGAAAACGGAATCATTCGGGTCTTCATCAGACCTTCCTGCAGTTCCGTGTTGATCCGCGACTGCTGAACCAGCAGGGTTTCCGTGTCCCGGACGCGGTCAGACAAGGTTTCCCGCAGGTCTGTCAGGTCAGACGATGACTCGGTCAAGGCCCGGGAGAGCTGCTGGATGGCGGAATAGCGGTCCATTTCCAGCGGGTCGAAGTCATCGCCGTAGTCCGGGCCGTGCTCTTTCTCGGCACGGAACAGAATCTGGGTTTCGGTCTCGATTTCCATGCGGCGAAGCTGCTCGCGCAGACGTTCGATGGTGACGGCCATTTCAACCAGGTTATGGCTGAAATCACTGGTTTGCTGCTCAAGGCGCCCACGGGTAATACTGGTCTCACCGGCAAGGTTGACCAGCTCATCCAATAGCGGTGCGGATACCCGGATAGTCTCCTGGGGAGCGCGTTGGGCTGTTGCCTGGCCACCCGGCCCTTTGGCCGGCGCTTTCTTCTGCGGTGCAGGTTTGGGCTGTGGTTCAGGAGTCGGAGCTTCGGCCTTTTTGGTGACGCCCCTACCGGTCGGTTTCTTCGCCTCTGGCTCAGGCGTCGGTGTTTCGGGAGCGGGAGTCGACTTTGCCTCGGGCGGGAGGGTGCCGGTATTCTCGAAGCGCTGACGAATGTCGTTGACCAGTGCAATGATGCCATCCTGGTCGTCGGCGATGGATTTCCAGTCTCCTTCCTTCGGCTTATTGCCGCCAAGATCGATCAGGCGGGTTTCCATTTGGTGAGCTTTGTCGCCAAGGACGGAAAGTTGAGACAGGCGAGCACCACCTTTCAAAGTGTGCAGGGCGCGCTGGGCTTCCTGATTGAAATGGTGGTTCGCAGGCTCTTTGTGCCAGTCGCTCAGTAACTGTTCCAGCTGGTCCAGAATCTCGCCGGCTTCCTCCAGGAAGATTTCCAGTACTTCTGCATCAATAGAGTCATCTTCGTTAGACTCTTCGGAAGCAGGTCCGGTTGAATCTTCCGGCTCGATCAACTTGTGGGCTTTCTTGAAGGCGCCGATCAGGTCGCCGTCGCCCTGTGGCTTATTGCCTTCTTCAATGCTGGTCAGCATCGCGCGCAGGGACATTTGAGCCTTTTCACTCAGTTCCAGCAGATCTGACTGGTTACTGGCACCGGCAATCAGCGGGTCAAGCGCGTCAGACCAGGCTTCAGCCAGTTCCGCGATCGGATCCACGTCAGACAGTCGGGCGCCGCCCTTCAGCGTATGAAGCTCCTGCTGGAGCTGGGTAACGCCCTGCATTTCATCGGGTTCATCGCGCCACTCGGCAATGCATTCACCAATGGCCTCGTGAATCTCCAGGCCTTCGTCGAGGAAAATCCCGACCAGGTCATCTTCGGACGCTTCTGGCAGGGCGTCCTCCAGAGAGGGCTCCCTTTCCTGGGGCTCATGTTCTGGCTCGGGGTCGTGGCTTTCGGCAGGGGCGTCGTCTTCCGGACCGGCCGCCTCTGTGACTTCCGGCAGATCAGGTTCTTCCACGGCATCGAGAGGTTCGGAATCCAGCGGCTCACCCGCAAGAATTGCCTTCACCTTACGCTCAAGTTCTTTGGCTGGCGGACAGGGCTTTTCGGTGGCAACTTCCTCTACCATTTGCGCAAGCCGGTCGTGGCAAGCAAACAGCAGGTCGTTCATCTCATCGGTGGCGTCGAGTTGGCCTTCGGCGACTTTTTCAAACAGGTCTTCCAGTACATGGGTCAGATCGCCAATGGCGTCAACGCCAGCCATCCCCGCACCGCCCTTGAGGGTATGAACGTCACGCTGAAGCTCGGCTGCGACACCACGGTTCGTGGGGTCTTCTGTCCAGGTATGAAGCGCACTGCCGGTTGAGTTGATCAGTTCGTAGGCTTCTTCCAGGAAAATGCCCAGCAGCTCCGGATCCAGGTGAGACAGGTCCGTGGGTGCCAGTGCTTCAATGTCTGATGCCGGTTCGGACTCTTCCAGATCCGGGATTGGCAGCGGCTCGTCACCGATGTCATCCGATTGGTCGCTAACATCCGTGACGGGCCGTGATCCGGTCGCACTGTCCATGTAGGCGTGAATTTCGCTGATCAGATCCGGTGCCGGCCGGAGCGTTTCCTGCTGTTCCAGCGCATCCACCATACCGGCGAGCCGGTCGTGGCAGCGGAATAGCAGTTCTGACAGGGCTTCGGTGACTGACAGACGGTTTTCGGTCAGGCCCTCAAACAGGGTTTCCAACTCATGGGACAGGTCGCCGATGGAGGCAATGTCGGCCAATCGTGCGCCACCCTTCAACGTGTGCAGGTCGCGTTGCAGCAGGCGAAGAAGATCGGTGTTGCCGGTATTTTCGCTCCAGCTCTGCAGGGAGTCTGCCGTGCTGTCGATCAGGTCGCGGGCTTCCTCCAGGAAGATGGCTGCCAGCTCCTCGTCCATTTCTTCATCGGTTTGGGCCAGAGGCAGAGTCTCGTCTTCCGCCTTGGTGCTGGCACTGTCGCCAGCCTCACCGGCTTCGTCATCAAGGCTACGGTCAATCTCTTCGAGATCGTCTGTGAATTCCTCATCAAAGGCATTGGGAACGTCGGGCTCTGTCTGCTCTGGCTCTTCGGTGGCCAGGGCTTCAAGGTCTTCAATCAGCGGCTCACTGGCTACAGTTGTCAGCCCGGCCGCAACCTGATCCATCATGTTGATCAGGTGTTCGTGGGCCGCCCGGACAATAACGAAGTAGTCTTCATCCGGTTTGATTGCGTTTGATGCCGTGCGTTCGTAGGCTTGCCGGATAGCTTCCGACAATTCCGCAACATCCAGAAGCTGGGCTTCATTGGCACCATCTGTGAGCCTGGTCAGTTCTTCCCTGAGAATATCGCGAGGCTGGGATTTGTCCGGGTCGGTAGCCCATTCATCCAGAATCCGGTCAGCATCCAGCAGGATGTCGAGACCTTCATTCAGGAACAGCTGCACCAGTTGCGGGCTGGTGCGAGCAGCGGTTTCGTCGGTTTCCGCTTCGCGGCTTTGTAAGGTAGCGGTGGACACTTCCTCCAGTTTTTTAAGGAACGCGTCTGTGCCGGGAAGCTCTGCTTGCGGATTGTCTGCGATCTGTCCAAGGCCCTGGGTCAGGAAGCCGCAAACTTCCTCAATGAGTTCCATGGCGTCCCGGTCGGCTCGCTTGTTCTGCGCCCGGGCTTCTTTAATGAACCGCTCGAGCGGCGTGATGACGGCAGCAATCGGAGCAATACCGGCGGTGTGGGCACTGCCCTTAAGGGTGTGCAAGGCACGTGAGAGGTCATCGGAATAACCAACACTGGATTTGTCACCCGCTGAGTCGAGGTAGTCCTTCAGAGTTTGAAGATGGGTCTCGGTTTCACTCTCAAAAATCTCAAGAAGCACCGGATCGACCGGGTCGTCAGTTTCGGCATCTGGCATCGCGCTGGTATCGGGAATTTCCCCGTTTGCCAGGGCAATGGCGCGAGCTTCAAGGGGCGAAGTGTCTTTGGTAGGTGGCCGTTGTTTCTCAAAATCTTCCACCAGAACGGGCAGGCTGCCCGTTACATCGTCCAGCAGGCTGGCGATGTCGTCGTTCATGAAAATACTGCCGTCGATCACGCGGTTGAGCATATTTTCAACGGACCAGGACAGCTCACCAACAACCAGAGCGCCAACCATGCGCCCGCTACCTTTGAGCGTATGGAACGCGCGGCGCAATTCTGATAGCGCGGTGCGGTCCTCATGGTGGCGCAAGAGTGAAGGCAGATATTCTCGGATGGTGTCGAGTACTTCGCCCGCTTCCTCGATGAAAATCTCAAGGATTTCATCATCGATCAGGTCGTCGTCCGAGTTATTTTCAGAGCTATTTTCAGGTTCTTCTGCCTCTGATCGGGCGTCAGAGGTGTCTTCGGTCTTAGCTTGCACTTCTTCACCGTCGGTTTTACGGGTGGTGGAAAGTGCCTCGGCCTGCTCAATCAATGCCTGTACATCACCGGCGAATTCGCCGTCGCGGAATTCCCGGATCAAGGATGGAATGCGGGCGTTCGCCTGGTCGACCACGTTGAACATCTCATCAGTGGGCTTGAGAGTCTTTTCGATCAACCGGTTGAACAGGTTTTCGACCGACCAGGCCAACTCTGCAAGGCTGGTTGCGCCAACCAGTCTGCCACTGCCTTTTAAGGTATGAAATGCCCGCCGCACTTCTGTCAGCGCTACGCGGTCATCTGCGCTCTGACGCAGACGCGGATAGAATTCGTTAATGGTCTCAAGTACTTCTTCAGCTTCTTCTACAAAGATGCCGAGAATTTCATCGTCCAGCAGTTCATGGTCCGATGCTTTGGCCGGTGTGTTTCCGGATTCGACAGGTGCCTCGGGGCCGATGGTCGGCAGGTCTTCAATCTCTGAGGGGTGCTCCCAGGTGGGCTCCTCACCAACCGGGAAACCCAATTCCCGGAAGCTGGATTCGGCCAGGCTGAGCACACTGTCGTTTTCGCCAATACCATCAGCCAGACGCTCCAGATAATACTCGATGCTGGTAACGGCGTCGGCCAGGGTGTCCAATTGTTTCCAGTCAGGAATCTGTTTACCGCCAAGCAGCACATCTGTCACGTAGCGCTCCGCTGAAGCCAGCATGTCGCAAACACGCTCCAGGGGAATCAGTGCCAGGCCGCCGCGGATGCTGTGCAGCAAACCCGGAACATGCTCGATTTCACCGGTTTCCCACTGGGACGCGATGAAATTGACGATGGCGGACTTCACCTGCTCCAGGGTGTTACGGGATTCGCGTAGCAGGGCATTGCTGGCTTCGCCCAGTTCGCGGGAGCCTGGGTTAACAGGGTCTGATTCGTCGCCACTTTCGCCACTTTCGCCACTCCCGCCACGGCTGCGTTGGCGTTCGTCATCAAGACCGGCCAGACTGGCTTCGACGTAAAGAAGGGCACCGGCAATGTCCATTAACGTGCCGTCGTCCACTGTATCTGACTGGCCGGAAAGCTTTTCGACCAGTTCAATCTGTTCGGTGACTACTTTGCGTGGTATTCCCAGCCCGAGCACAGCCAGGGTGTTTGCAACCTGGCTAAGGCCAGGCAACAGATCATCCAGTTCGTCGTTTTGGCGCATATCCGAACGGACAAACAGATCTAGCTGGTCTTTCAGCTTGGCGAGTTCTTCATTTAATGCGTTGACAACGGAATGAATGGCATCGCGACCGGGACCGGATACGCGGTTTTTGGCTGCGTCCACGTCATCATCCGACGGCAGGGCCTGAGACAGCTGATAGTCCTCGCGCAATTCTTTTACCCGGTCGGTATCCAGATCCCGGGCGCGGGCAACATAGTAGAGCAAGTGCTTCAGCAGGGCTTCAGGTGCCGCCTGCTGGAGGATATCCACGTGCTCGTCGGTCAGCCTGCGGATTTCGGCGTCAAGCTCGCGCAGAAGCGATTTGACCGCGGTGTTGACCGGATTAACGTGGCCCTGAAGGGTTTCCACAAAAGCACCTGCGGCTTTCCAGAGCTCGCCGCGCGGTGTGTTTTTACAAAGCCGGACAAGCCTTTCGATGACCTTCTGCATGTACTCAAAATGCGCATCCAGATCGGCTTCGCGGATAACACCGGCGAGGGCAAACTGGAACATTTGCCGCAGCTTGCGAATATGTCCCAGAACCTTTGGGTCCTGCAGGCGCTGGGAAACGTTGGCCGGAGCAGATTTCTGGGCCAGGGAAAGGTCTGGTTTGAACAGCGAGGTATCAGACAGCAGCGCTTCGCCACGGGCGGCCCTGAGGTCATTCAGCAGCGGTAACAGTACCAGCGGGAAATCGTCGTTGCTGCTTGCCAAGTGTTCAAGATATTGCGGCAGCTGCAGGATAGCCTGCATCAGCACTTCCACCGCATCATCAATATTGGTGACGGTTTCGTTGAGGATGGCCTGGGTCAGCTTTTCCATTTCCTCAGTCAGCAGGGCTGCGCCGTAAAGCTCAACCATCTGCAGGGTTCCGTGAACCTGATGGAGATAGTTAAGGCAAAAGCGCAGCCGCGCTGTATCGTCCCGATTATCGACGAACGCTTCCAAGGCCTGCTGACCCTGGGTCAACGTGTCCTGTATTTCGCCACGGACCCAGTCCAGGGCGATGCTGTCATGGTGATTGCCCATAACCACTCCGGTTATTCTTCGTCAGGCTGGCGTTTGATCCACGCCAGCACATGTTCCGAGGGTACCCTCTGTAAGCCAGGGGGCCGCCAGTCGGTCAGTTCTCCCTGGCCCAGGACCAGCAACCCCCCGGGCGCCAGTCTTTCTGCAAGTCGTTTTACGATTTCTCTTCGGCGCCAGCGCCGGAAATAAATCAGCAGATTCTGGCAGAAGATAATGTTCATTCCGTGCATAGGAGCGTGCTTTAGATCCAGCACGTTCAGACGCGTAAAACACACGCGCTCCCGGATATTCTCAATAATCTCGACGGTATTCCGTTGTGCCGGATGGAAGTACCGGTTTTTCATCGCTTCATCCATGCCCATCAGCTTTCTGGCACTGAAAAGCCCTGACCGGGCCTTATCGATGGCCGGTTTGCTGATGTCGGAGCCGGTGACGCCAAACAAGGGTCGCAGCGCCAGAGTTTCCATGCATTCGTTCAGGACCATGGCCAGGGTGTAGGGTTCTTCACCAGTCGAGGAACCTACACTCCAGGCTTCCAGGGGCCGTTTTTTCAGAGCCTCCCGTGGCCGGGTCAGCACATAGTCCGAGACCAGCCTGAACGCATCCGGATCCCGGAAAAAACGCGTTTCCTGGACCGTCAGCCTGTCAACGAGCGTGGCCCACTCAACGATTGCGTGCGGCCCGGATACGATCTTCTCGTAATAGGCCTGGTAACTGCTGCAACCGATTTCGCGCATGCGAATCCCGAGATTGGTTTCGAGAAACGACTTGCGGCTCTCAGGCAGGGTCATTCCAGTTCTGTGTTCCAGTAATGTCTGCCACTGGCTGAACTGCGCCTCGTCCATGTCCGGGAGTCGGCGCAATGACCAAATACCATCAGCTGTTGACAGGTCGTTGCGAGTTTCAGCCATAAACTGTCAGCAGCCTCAGCGCGAACGTCAGCTAACCACCGGAACGTCGTCGTCTTCCGCTTCTTCCTGATCCGCTGAATCCTCTTCTTCCGGCAGCGTGAAGCCGGCAACCGACGACCGCAGTTCAGACGCCATTTCTGCGAGATTACCGATAGACTTCGCCGTTGCGTTGGTACCGGAGGACGTCTGCGAGGTGATTTCCTGGATGACGTTCATAGTGTTGGAAATGTGTGCTGCCGACGACGACTGCTGACGCGCGGCGTTGGAGATGTTCTGGATCAGTTCCGCCAGACTCATGGATACGTTCTCGATTTCTTCGAGGGCGATACCTGCATCCTGGGCCAAACGGGCACCACGGACCACCTCAGCGGTGGTGTGCTCCATGGAGATAACCGCTTCGTTAGTGTCAGACTGGATCGTCTTGACCAGCGCTTCAATCTGCTTGGTTGCCGCAGAGGAACGTTCCGCCAGGCGCTGAACTTCGTCCGCAACAACCGCGAAGCCCCGGCCCGCGTCACCGGCCATGGAGGCCTGGATAGCTGCGTTCAGTGACAGGATGTTGGTTTGGTCGGCGATGTCGTTGATCAGGGATACGATGTCACCGATTTCCTGGGAAGATTCGCCCAGACGTTTGATCCGTTTGGAGGTTTCCTGGATCTGTTCACGGATGTTATCCATGCCGCGGATGGTGTTCTGTACCACTTCCGCGCCTTTCTTCGCGATCGCAACCGACCGCTCCGCAACCGCAGAGGATTCAGCAGCGTTCGAGGATACCTGGTCAATGGATACCGCCATCTCGTTTACCGCCGCAGAGGCGCCGGCAATTTCCTGGGCCTGGTGTTCGGAAGCATCCGCCAGATGCATCGCTGTGGCCTGAGTTTCCTGGGCGGCTGACGCTACCCGTACCGCCGTACCACGAATCGCCTGTACCAGCCCGCGCATCTGGTCGATCGCGTAGTTGATGGAGTCGGCAATGGCACCAGTAAAGTCCTCGGTGACCGTGGCCTCTGTGGTCAAGTCACCATCGGCCAGGTCCGCCAGTTCGTCCAGCAGACGCAGGATCGCGTTCTGGTTCTGTTCGTTCTGCTCCTGGGTCGTCGACAGACGCTCCTGGGCTTCGCGATAGAGCACCACACCGATCATTACAACAATGCCGACCATCGCGGCCAGGATGATGAATGCCAGAGTGGGACTGAAGAAACGTGATCCTGCCTGACCGGTGAATTTCTCGGCCAGTACGGAAAGTTCATCAAGCAGAACCTGTGAATTCTGGAAAATCGCGCTGGCCGCAGTACGCACCTTGAAGAGGTCGGGAGAGGCTTCAAGGATGGCGTCTACGTTCTGGGACACGAATTCGAAAAGTTCGCCGACGGCCTCAAGGCCATAAACGGCATCTACGTCAGTCACCATGGTGGTACCCATGGCAGAGTTGCCGTTGACCTGGCCGTCCAGAACACGGCCGAACAGGCTGGCGTCCCGGCCAAACCGGTCGGCAGCGATAACGGCGTCTTCATCACCGGATAGTACGTTGTTTACCGAGCGCACAATCCGCTCTGCCAGCAGCGACTGGCGCTGTGCCAGTGCGACCTGTTCCGCGGGTGCGTCGTTTTCCAGGAGGATCTGAACGATGTCGTCGTATTCCACCTGAAGCTGGGGAATGGTTTCGTTCAGCGTGCGCGCCACTTCGTGAAGACCGAGTACGGCGTCGCGAGTCGACAGAATGCTGTCGGCATTATCGCGAACTGTCTGCCAGGTCTGCTGCACGCCGCTGCCTTGAGCAAGGTCGCTGGGTGGCAGGCCGGTAGCCGGGTTGCCGTCAACCACGTAGCCCCAGAGACGATCAAACTCGTCGCGGGAGCGCCTCAGCGCATCAAAGGCAGAGTCGGTACCACCGGCAGCCTCGGTTGCGTTCTTCGCAATCTCCTGCGACAGCACCCGCAATTCTGCAGCGTGGGCGATGTATTGCTGATCGTGCTGACTGTCACGGTTGAGGATGAACAGTACTGCGACGAGCAGGACGGTCAATGCAATCAGTGCGGCGATCAGGCCGGCAACAAGCTTGTTGCCTCCCTGCCCCATACTGAGTTTTCCGGCTCTATTTTTCATTGTCTGGCTCCCGGCCTCTTCTTAATAGTGGTAAGTCTGCTGTCTCTGTGGGCGCTCGGCAGGCGGGAATGGATACCTGCCGCTGAGACCACCCTTACCATTGCGCTACATCCAGAAAGCGATCATCACCGAGCAGGTCGGCAGCGGAAAACACTTTCCAGACTTCTTCGTTACGTTCATACCCGCCATTTACGAACGGCTGAACGCTTTCCGGTACACCCTGTGGCGATGCCACATGACTGTCGACGGCAAAATACTGCATCCCGGATACGCTATCGACTACCAGTCCACTGAAGACATCCCCCTGTTCCACAACCAATACCCGGCGCTCACGATGACTGCGTGATGATCGGGGCACATCAAAAAAGCCAGCAAGGTCAATCAGCGGCAGGAGGCGTCCGCGAACGTTGGCGGCCCCCAGCATAAAAGAACGAACCCCCGGTATGTGGGTATATCGGGGGACGTGGAGAATTTCGATGACTTCGCCCATGGGCGCAACATAATGCTCACCGGCCAGAGCGAAACCGATTCCGTTCCAGAGTTCGACGGCTTGCTGCTGCTCCGGCAGACCGGTCGCCAGGGCACGGCTGCGCCGGGCGATATCCGTCAGAACGGCAAAGGGGGCGGCCTGGGCGGACATGCTCACTCCACGATTAGGGATCAGCCGATCAGGCTGTTAATGGTTTTGATCAGGTCGTCTTCTTTGACAGGCTTCACAAGGTAGCCCTTGGCGCCCTGACGAGTACCCCAGACACGATCCGTTTCCTGATCTTTGGTGGTAACGATCACAACCGGAATGGACGCGGTTTCTGGAGCGCGGGTCAGTTGGCGGGTTGCCTGAAAGCCGTTAAGGCCAGGCATTACAACGTCCATCAGAACCAGGTCCGGGGTTTCTGCGCGGGCCTTCGCGACGCCGTCGGCACCATTGTCCGCGGTCAGTACCTCATGCTTGTGTTTTTCCAGAATGGTCGAGATTTTCTTAACCTCGGTCGGCGAATCATCAACAATCAGAATGCGGGCCATGGTGTCCTCAATAGTTCAATGCTTGAGCTGGGTTACTGTTCCGCGGTGGGAACGTACTGGCGAATCGTATTCAGGAGCTCGTCCTTACTGAACGGCTTGGTCAGGTATTGGTCAGACCCGACAATACGTCCTTTTGCCTTGTCAAAAAGACCGTCTTTGCTGGATAGCATGATGACCGGTGTCTTTTTGAAGGTAGAGTTGTTCTTGATCAGCGCACAGGTCTGATAGCCGTCCAGCCGGGGCATCATGATATCGACAAATATGATGTTGGGCTGGGAGTCTGCAATCTTCGCCAGAGCGTCAAAGCCATCGGTTGCGGTAATGACTTCGCAACCCACTTTTTTCAACAGGGTTTCCGCGGTGCGACGAATGGTTTTGCTGTCGTCGATCACCATGATCTTCAGATTTTCGAAGTTGTCATCCATTGTCCAACAGCCTTGCGCTCTGCGAATCGTTATTTTTAGAGCCGGCGTTTTAACACAATCGTGAACGTTGTTCTATAAGCCACGCATATTTATAGAGTATTGGCGCTCGGATAAAAAGCATAACTTTGTGACCAAATGTACTTGCACAGGAAACCGGCACGATCGCGACTGGATTTTATCCGGGTGCATTCGTCGCGCGGGTACAATACCATCTGTGATCACAGCATAGCACTTATTCCAGCGGTCGCTTTGTATAGTGGCCCCGGTTTTTCACCTTTAATCAGATGAGGCAATATGACAATCCGGCTTGGTATCGTGATGGACCCCATCGAGAAGATTCATTTTAAGAAAGATAGCTCTCTGGCCATGCTGGTTGCGGCCCAGAAACGAGGCTGGTCCATCGAATATATGGAGCTTCCTGACCTTTACCTTAAAGGCGCCCAGGCCAGAGCGCGAACCCGGGAGCTGAACGTCAGAATGAACCCGGATGACTGGTTCGACTTCGGTGAATCCCGGGACCGGGCGCTTGGCGATCTGGACGTTATTCTGATGCGTCAGGACCCCCCAGTGGATCGGGAATTTCTGATGGCTACTTACATACTCGAAGCCGCGGAGCAGCAGGGTGCCCTGGTTGTGAATCCGGCGTCGACTCTCAGGGATTGCAACGAAAAGTTGTTTGCCACCCAGTTTGATGACCTGACGCCACCGTTAATTGTCACGCGCTCCGGCGAGCGTCTGCGCGAGTTCTATGCCGAGCATAAAGACGTCATCATGAAACCGGTTGACGGCATGGGTGGCAGCTCCATATTCCGGGTTAAAGAAAATGACGCCAACCTGGGCGTCATTATTGAGACGCTGACCAACAATGGCGCCCACCAGGCCATGGCCCAGAAATACGTGCCGGAAATCAGGCAGGGCGACAAGCGCATCCTGTTGATTGACGGTGAGCCTGTGCCTTATACCCTTGCAAGGATTCCTTCAGACGGCGAGAATCGCGGTAATCTGGCCGCCGGCGGACGGGGCGAAGGGCGAGAGCTGACCGCCCGGGACCGCGCGATCTGTGACCGGGTTGCTCCTGTATTAAAAGAAAAGGGACTGATTTTTGTGGGGATCGATGTGATCGGCGATTTCCTGACTGAAATCAACGTTACCAGCCCGACCTGCATTCGCGAACTGGATGCGGCTTTCGGGATTGATATCTCAAGCCTGCTGATGGATGCCATCGAAAGGCGTCTTCTGAAACGAGGGTAACAGGCAAGAATGGCAGTTCAGGTCAGTGACTTCGATCGGTTTTCATTCACGCTTTTTATAGCGTTGGCGCTTCATGCCATTATTGTGTTGGGCATTACCTTTGCCCCTGAGTCGCCCCGCTCATCTGCGCAGACCATGGAAATCACTCTGTCCCAGTTTGACGATGAGACAGACCCGGAGAAGGCCGATTTCCTGGCAAAAACCAGTCAGCAAGGCAGCGGCACAGAAGAAGCGCCGGTAGAAATGACCTCGCCTCAGTCTTCAGACGTCAGCCAGAACGACATTCAGCCCGTTCAGCCGGAACCGCCTTCTCAGGCAGAACCCGTTCCCCGGCAGGAGCAGTCGGTGGTCAGGACCGAATCCAGCGCCCAGCGCAGCGCGCCGGAGCCTGTAACGGCAGAGCCGGAAGTTGAAGAGCCCTTGCCGGTTCGTAAAAAGAAGAGTCTGATGGAGCGCAGTCTGGAAATTGCCAGTTTGGAGGCCCGGTTCGATCAGCAGCGCCAGGCCTATGCCAGAAAGCCCCGGATAATGCGGGTAACGGCAGCGTCCACGCTGAAATCCACAAACGCAGCTTACGTGCGTAACTGGATTGATAAAGTGGTGCGGGTGGGCAACATCAATTACCCATCTGAGGCACGGCGGGCCAATATTTATGGTAATGCCAGGATTCTGGTATCGCTGCGGAAAGACGGCACGGTCAAAGAATTGGCGATTCTTGAGTCCTCCGGCAGCACTGTGCTGGACGACGCGGCGATACGGATTGTCAGAATGGCCGCGCCCTTTGCGCCTTTCCCCGATTCCCTCAAGGAGGATATCGATGAACTTGAAATTATCCGTACCTGGGTATTCGGCCAACAGGGGCTGAGTTCAGGATGACAACCTCGAAAGAATCTCTCAATAGTCTTTGCAACCATTTTCTGGTGGCGTCGCCCTATCTCCAGGACCCCCGGTTTCACGGCGCGGTGATCTACCTCTGTGAACATTCCGATGAGGGCGCCCTGGGCCTGATGGTCAATCAGCCTCTGGATATCCATCTGGGCGAAATTCTGGAGCAGCTCGATATGGAGGGCGGCGAACTGGATGTTCCGGTGTTCAGCGGCGGCCCGGTTGAGCAGGAGCGTGGCTTTGTGCTGCACACGCCCGGCCGGAGCTGGCAAAACACTGCAGAGGTTACTCAGGATATCTGGATGACCACCTCCCGGGATGTACTTTCGGACATTGGAGACGGTAAAGGCCCGGCTCAGTACCTGGTCTGTCTGGGTTATTCCGGCTGGAGCGAAGGGCAGCTGGAAGAGGAGCTGGCCAGTAACGCCTGGCTGAACTGTCCGGCCTCGCCGGATCTACTGTTCAGTACACCTGCAGAAGAACGGTATCAGGCGGTGCTAAAGGCCATCGGTGTCGATATCAATCAGCTCAGCGAGTCTATCGGTCATGCCTGAGGCCGGGCGCAGGCGGGTAATGGCGTTTGACTTCGGAACCCGAAGAATCGGCGTGGCCAGTGGTCAGGAAATGCTGGGTACCGGTCAGGCTGTCGCCATGTTGCGCGCCAAAGACGGAGTGCCAGAATGGGTCAAGATTGAGGCATTGCTGAAAGAGTGGCAGCCGGACCTGGTACTAGTGGGGTTGCCGCTCAATATGGATGACACGGAAAACGACATGTGTGCCAGGGCGCGCAAGTTTGGCAAGCGCCTTCATGGCCGCCTTCATGTGGCCGTGGAAATGGTGGACGAACGCTTGACCAGCTTTGAGGCCAAGGGCGAAGTTATGGCGGAAGGCGGCCGTCGGGACTATGGTCAACACGGGATAGACGACCGGGCAGCCGTGCTGATTCTTGAAACCTGGTTCAACCAGCAGCCTGGAGAGAGCCAATGACACAATTGCCTGATGTAGAGGAACTTCTGGAGCAGATGGAAGCCGACCTTCGCAAAACGCTTGAGCGCCGGGGTGTAACTGAGCCCGTTATCATCGGAATACGGACGGGCGGCGTCTGGCTGGCAGAGCGGCTGAACCAACGCCTGGGCCTGCCGGGTCCCCTCGGTGAGCTGGATATCTCTTTTTATCGTGATGATTTCAGCCGCATCGGCCTCAACCCCAGTGTGAAACCGTCAAGCCTGCCGTTCGACACTGAGGGCCGCGACATCGTGCTGATCGACGATGTGTTGATGAGTGGGCGAACGATCAGGGCCGCAATGAACGAGATTTTTGACTATGGGCGTCCCGCCAGTATCATTCTTGCCACCCTGGTGGATCTGGGCGCGCGGGAACTGCCGGTTCAGCCGGATGTTACCGGGCAGGCGCTCTCACTGGCGCCGAATCAGCGGGTAAAGCTGAGGGGGCCGGACCCGTTGTACATCGAGCTCAGGGAAACCGGCGAGTAAGTGAGCGACAGAGAGTTTCAACAACGCAGAGCACCAGCAGGCGACCAATGACAGCACAGGATTCTTCCAGGACATCATTGCAACTGACCGAGGAAGGCCAGTTGCGCCATTTCCTGACGCTGGATGGTCTGGACCGCGCGCTGCTGACCGACATTCTGGACACCGCAGATTCCTTTATCGAAGTTGGCGAGCGCAGCATCAAGAAGGTGCCCTTGTTGCGCGGGCGCACGGTGGTCAATCTGTTTTTTGAATCCAGTACCCGAACCCGCAGTACCTTTGAGCTGGCCGCGAAAAGGCTGTCTGCGGACGTTCTCAATCTCGACATCAATACCTCTGCAACGTCCAAAGGCGAGTCCCTGTCAGACACCCTGCTGAATCTCGAGGCCATGGCCAGTGACATGTTTGTGGTTCGCCATTCCCAGAGTGGCGCGCCACACTTCATTGCCGAAAGCGTGACGCCCGGCGTGGCGATCATCAACGCCGGGGACGGCCGGCATGCCCATCCGACACAGGCGATGCTGGACATGCTGACCATCCGCCAGCACAAGGGCGGCTTTGAAGGACTGAAAGTGGCTATCGTCGGAGACGTCCTGCATTCCCGGGTAGCAAGGTCCCAGATCCGGGCTCTGCAGGAATTGGGCGCGGCCGAGGTTCGGGTGATTGCCCCGGCAACTCTGCTGCCAAGGGATGTAGAAGCCCTCGGTTGCACGGTTCAATACGATATGGCCAGAGGGATGCAGGATCTTGACGTCGTGATCATGCTGCGATTACAAAAAGAGCGCATGGAAGGCGCGTTGTTGCCCAGCGAGCGCGAGTTTTACCGTCTTTACGGCTTGAGCCAGGAGAAGCTGGCGCTGGCCCACCCGGAGTGCATTGTAATGCATCCCGGACCGATCAATCGGGGCGTGGAAATTGAGTCAGCCGTGGCCGATGGCCCACAATCCGTCATCCTTGACCAGGTCACCAACGGCATTGCCATTCGTATGGCGGTGATGTCCATGGCCATGGGCGGGCAGATGGCCGAGCGAAACCGACAGTCAGCAGCAAGGAAGGCCCCGTGAGCGTTACCACCAAGCACTCATCACCCGATCTGATCCTGGTTGGCGGTCGGCTTGCGACCAACGGTGAAGTAACCACGGTGGTTATCCGGGACGGTAAAATTGCAGCCCTTGCGGGGCCGGAATCCAGGCAAACGGCTGAGCGGACAATTGATGTCAGCGGTTGCCTGATCAGTGCCGGTTTTGTGGACCTGTGCTGTAATTTGAGGGAGCCGGGCAATGGCCAGAAGGGCAACATCGCTTCCGAAAGCCGGGCGGCGGCGCACGGTGGATTCACTACGCTCTGCGCATCACCGGAGACGTCACCCGTAAACGATTCCGGAGCCGTCACCAACCTGATTCTCGACGTCGCGGCAAAACGTTCATCGGTCAGAATTCTGCCTGTCGGCGCCATCACTCGGGGACTGGAAGGCGAGCTTCTCAGTGATATGGCGGGGCTGTCAGGGGCGGGCTGCATCGCGCTGGGCAACGGCAGCCGCCCGGTCAGCAATGCGCGGGTGCTGCGCCGCTGTATGGCCTATGCGCAGACATTCGGGCTGACGGTGATGTTCAGCCCCGAAAACCAGGCACTGGCCGCAGACGGCTATGCCCATGACGGACTGGTCGCGTCGCGGCTCGGGCTTGTGGGTATACCCGAGGTCGCCGAAACCGCTGCGGTGATGGAAATGCTGTTGCTGGCAGAGGAAACTGGCGTGCGCCTGCATCTGAGCCAGTTATCCTGTGCCCGCAGTGTCGAAATGCTGATGGAAGGCCGGCGTCGCGGCATCGCTGTGACCGCCGACGTAGCCATGCATCAGCTTCTGTTCACTGGAAATGCGCTATCGGGTTTTGATAGCCGCTTTCATGTGCGGCCGCCTCTTCGAAGTGAGAGTGATCGTCAGGCCCTGCTTGCCGGTGTGCGTGAAGGCGTGATTGACGCCATCACCAGCCAGCACCAGCCCCACGATTCCGCCGCGAAACAGGCGCCTCTGGCTGCCACGGAACCGGGCCTGTCTACCATCGAAACAACCCTGTCCATGGGGCTGGTGCTGGTGGAGCGTGGCGAACTGTCGCAGCAGCAGTTGCTGAAAGCGCTGACAGAAGGCCCGGCATCGGTGATCGGCCGCCGTGCGGTTATTGAGCCCGGGGCCCCGGCGGATCTTTGTGTATTTGACCCCGCTGCGGTCTGGACCCCTGCGGCCAGCAACCTTTGCTCCGCCGGACTCCACCATCCTTTCCCTTCAAAGTCGCTGCCGGGTGTGGTTCGCCTGACTCTTTGCGACGGGGTGTCTGCCTGGTCGTCTGAGTCAGTCTAGAGCTCTGCACACTGCCAGAAGTGTGGTAGAGGTTGCCAAATCTCTGTCGAGCCCGTCACATTTCGTTACTTTATGTTACTTTTTGCCGCTAATCCCTTGAATAGAGGCACCTGGGTCAACGTATTCTTGCATCATTCAGCCTAGTGTAGGCTGCGAAATTGCTGGGTAATCGACGCCCACACGGATGTGTCGATGCCACAATAATAATGCAGGAGTCGTCCCTTGAAATCATTCGATCTATCGCGAAAAGCCGCCGCAGCCGCGGCGCTTTGCGCCAGCCTGACGCTTTCCCCGTTTGCTCATGCCCAACAGGAAATTCTGGAGCGCAGCTTCTGCGTTTTTGATCCGGTTGGAGCCAATGGCCCGCTGTTTGCAATCGCCAAAACCTTCAAGCCTGTTGCGCTGAAACAGGGTATCAATTTCGATCTTCGCGCCTACACCGACGAAAAGATCGCCGCCGAAGACTTTAAAGCTGGCCAGTGTGACGGGGTTCTGCTCACCGGCACCCGCGCCCGGGAATTCAACAAGTTCACCGGCAGCCTGGAGGCTATCGGTGCTGTACCCGGCGAAGAAGAAATGCGGTTGCTCTACAACACGCTCAGCCAGCCCAAGGCGCGTAGCTTCATGATCGATGGCTCCTACGAAGTGGCGGGCGTATTGCCGGCCGGTGCCATCTATTTGCACACGCGCGACCGGAACATCGATTCGGTTGAGAAGTTGCAGGGCAAGCGTATTGCGACCCTGGATTATGATGCCGCTTCTGTGCGGATGGTCCGCCACGTGGGCGCATCCGTGGTGGGTGCAAACTCCGCCAACTTTGCCGGCAAGTTCAATAATGGCAGTGTTGATCTGGCCTACGCACCAGCCGTTGCTTATCAGCCTCTTGAACTTTACAAAGGCGTGAACCCGAACGGCGCTGTGGTCAAATATGCCCTGGGCTACATGAATTTTCAGATCATAATCCACCGGGATCGCTTTCCGGATGACACCAGCCGATTCATTCGTGAGCAGGCGACGAGCAAGCTGGACGAGGCCTACGAGATTATCGCTACGGCCGAGTCCGAGATTCCTGCAGACGTTTGGCTGAATCTGCCCCAGGAAAGGCTGGCGGAATACGACAAGATGCTCCAGCAGGTGCGCCTGTCACTGACGGAAGACGGGATTTTTGACGAACGGGCGATTCAGCTGATGAAAGCCATTCGCTGCCGAGTGGATGGTGCCCGCTCTGAGTGTGCGTCCTGATACTGGCGTGATTCCTACGGTGGGGGCCTCATGGCCCCCGCACTCCCTCAACGAATAGAGTCTTTCAGCGCCTTACCTGCCTTGAATCCAACGGTTTTGCTCGCGGGAATGCGAATGCTTGCGCCTGTTTGGGGGTTGCGGCCTTCTCTTGCCTCCCGGTGGCGGACATTGAACGTACCAAAACCAATCAGCGTGATGTCTTCGCCGCGGGCCGCGGCGGCCGAGATCTGGTCTGTAAATACGGTTATGACCTCGCTGGCCTTATCCCGGGTGAGCCCTGTCTGATCAGCGACAGCGGCGGCAAGTTCAGGTTTGCGCATAGGTTTCTCCTTGAGATGGTCGGCGGTACTAACGCGGGACGCGCGTCAGCCGTCCAAAGCTATAGCGGTTCGCAGCAGATTGCGCAAATGTGGACCTTAACGGAATTTAATTGGTTGCCCGTGTTTGCGGCGCGAGTCTCATAAATACAGACACTTGTCGGCGATAATGCCCGCGTCAGTTACAAACAGTAACAGGGCAGCCCTGCAGCAGCACGCGTGCACAAATATGAGTAAAAGGTACGAGATTATGACGTTTGATCAGCAACCTCAAAGTCAGTCACGGATCGCCTTTGGTGGCATTCGAAAGTTGTTGACCCTGGCCATGGTCGGCACTCTGTTATCCGGCTGTAGTGCGATCGACAACATGATGTATAAAACCACCGGCGACGTCATGCAGGGGTTCTCCCGCGATCATACCGTCCCTTACCTGCTTGAAAGTAACGATCTGGCCATGGGCTGTGCCATGAGTGAAGCGACGGCACCGCTGCTGATGTCCTTCGGGCGGGTGACGGCCGAGCCTGATCAGTTGGCGGTAATGCTTTACCTGTCAGCTGGTGGATGCGCGGAAGAGCGTGCCCTCGAACATGAGCTGGCCAGCCTGGGGGCGATGAAAAATCTGGAGGCCGATCGGGCCCAGGATGCGATCATTCAGCAAAAGCGCGCACTTGCCCTGGCAGCCACACGGTATTTTCAGGCCTGGAAGCGCCACAATACGTTCTATGGCGAGCCTGTTGCCGGCGAGTGCCCGAGCTTTGACGACGATTTGGGTGAGTTCATCTACCTGGCGGGCCTGTTGTCCGGCCTGCAGGCGCTGAACGCGGAAATCCAGTCCACATCGGCAATTGGTGTTCCCAAAAATATCGGGTCAACCGTGGCTCGTGCGACCCAGTGTCTGGATAACGAGAAATGGTGGGGCGCCCCCATGGCGCTCCGGGCCACCATCTGGTCAATGATTCCGGGTGCATTGCCTGCTGGCGAAGACCCTTTCGTTCGCCTGGATATTGCCGATGAGCAGGGCGAAAAGGCGGGTGTTCGTATCAGCCATGCTTTCCATGCAATTGCTGCCCAGAACAAGAGCGACGATAAGCGCCTGCGTTCAGTCATCCGTAGCCACGCCGAGTCCCTTGAAGAGACGCCATCAAGCGAGAAGTGGGGCCTTGTCGATGCCATGGCAACTCAGACGATTGTCGCCATCTCTGACCGCCTGTGGATGGAGAACACGGGGCATCGCACGCCCATGGGCCGGCTTGGAACCTTCTGGGATGACGAGAAGAAAGCGGTTGAAACCATGGACCTGGATGGTCTGCTTTAAATCAAACATTTCTGAGTGAGTTGTTATGTCCCAGGGTGGTTTTCGCCGTAGTCGGCTGGAATGGTTATCATCTTTACCGGTCTGTCTGTTGCTGTTGTTTGTGGTGCTGTTTTCTACCAGCAGTGATATTCACAACCAGATGCTTCGTGGCGGCGAGCAATTATGGAGTGGTTATTACAAGCTGCGGATGGATCCGGTACAGCCGACCTGCGACCCCAATCAGGATATAGATGCAGCAGTTGCGAAAAAGCTCGCCGAAGATTCCTCTTCCCAGGACCCTATGGCTGCCTTACTTGGCGAGGCAGACGTTAATCCGGCCGACGTGCGCCTATCGGTCGAGCGCTCGGTAGAAAACTGCCGCCAGAGTCATCAATCTTATGACGGCCTGCAGGGTAAAATGACCGCTGGCGTGAAGGTTTACCGCGCGGTGGAGCTTTTCATTGCCGACCTGATTGCTTTTGGTCTTGAATCGCAACGTTTCATACTGGTGATGTTGGTGATGTTTTGCGCTGTGACGGCTACGTTGACACGCCACCACATTGCCATGCGCGCGATGGAAACCCGGCTTGATTACAAGGTGTCTTACACCCTTCAAACCGTTGCCAATGCCATGCTGCTGGGCTCAAGCCTGATGTTCCGGCAACTGAGTTTTGGCTCCGACGCAGCGCTGTCATCCAATGAACTGTTGCTTCATAACTTCTGGATCGTCGGTTTCGGGGTGCTTACTCTGGCCAGCCTCTATCGCCTGATCCGGGTACCGGACGACCTTCAGGAAGGCGGCGATTTGAACAAAGCCTTTCTTGCGGTTCCGCTTTACACCGGTATGTGCCTGATTTCCGGAACCTATTTCGCACTGATTGGCCATGCCTCGGGCATTGGCATTTACCTTGGCAAGATGATGGAGCTGTCCGACATGTTCCTGAATGTCGGTCTGTACGTCTGGGTCGGCATGATGCTGAAACAGACCCGGCTGGCTACGTTGGTGTTCGACGTGTTCCGGCCCTGGCGAATGCCGCCGGAACTGCTGGCCGTCGTTGCGGTATTGGTTGCTGCGGTTCCCACGGCCTACACCGGTGCGTCCGGTATCTTCGTTATTGCCGCTGGTGCCGTAATCTACGGTGAACTGCGCGCCGCCGGTGCCCGTCGGCACCTGGCACTGGCCGCTACGGCCATGTCCGGTTCCCTGGGCGTTGTACTTCGTCCCTGTCTGCTCGTTGTGGTGATTGCCTACCTGAACCGGGAAGTCACTACCGACGAGTTGTTTGGCTGGGGTATCTGGGTGTTTGTGCTGACTGCCGTCATGTTCGCGGCAGTTGCCCTGATGGTAAACCGGCAGAACAATTTTAATCTGGCGCCCGCGTCGGAGGCGTTTGCGCCTATGCTGTCGGCGCTGAAGCAGCTGATTCCCTACACACTGGTAATTGTGGCCGTGGTTCTGCTCTATCGCCTGGCGCTGGATGTGTCCATGGATGAGTTTTCTGCGCCCCGCCTGCTACCGGTGATTATGCTGTCGATTCTGGTGTACGAGCACTTCAGTCTGCGCAAGCGAAAGCCTAATGGCGATAGCAAACCCAACGCCGGGGCCAGCCATCAGGGGCTGGAATACAGCCTGAGATCGGCCACTAACGACACCACCGCGGAAATCGGTGCCCTGCTGCTGTTGCTCGGCCTGTCAGTGAGCATTGGCGGGGTGATCGAGCGGTCCGAAATCATGGCGGCTTTCCCGCAATCCTTCGACAGCATATGGGCTGCGATGGCGTTGATGGTGGTGGTTCTGATCATTTTCGGCATGATCATGGACGCCTTTGGCGCGGTTATTCTGGTGTCGGCGACCATGGCCAGTATTGCCTATGCGAGCGGTATTCATCCAGTTCACTTCTGGATGGTGACTCTGGTCGCCTTCGAGCTGGGCTATCTGAGCCCACCGGTAGCCCTCAACCATCTGTTGACCCGTCAGGTTGTGGGAGAAGGCGAGTTGCTGGCCGCGCAGAACGAGGAAGGTACTTTCTATCAGCGCCATGAGCGCATCATATTGCCTTTGATTGCCATGGGCATATCACTGATACTGGTTGCATTCGTACCGTTGATTTTCTATGGCTGAGGTTGCTTATGCCGCTAATCGGTTGGGTTTTTATACTGCTTGCTGCAGCCCTGGTGGTGGGCAGTCTGCTAATGCTGAGGGATTCGGCGAACATGCCTCTCAGCGACGAAAAGCGCGAGAAAATCCGCAAGCGCCAAGCCGAACTGGAAGCCGAGGAAGAAAAAGAACGGCGTGACGACTGATTATTCGTTCTCCACCAAAAAGGCCTGCACGTAGCAGGCCTTTTTGGTATTCGTTTACGTAGTTGATGCGGGTTGTTACTTCCGCGTTCGATCAGGATGACCCATGTTCCGGTACATCCAGGCCAGCCCAAGCAGTGCCAGACCCAGGCCCATAAAGGCTGCCACCCGCCAAAGCCCATGCAATCCGGCCATGTCGATCAGGAATATTTTGGCAATATTCAGCCCCAGAAGAACCATGCCCGCCATGGCGAAATTGCAGGCCTTTATGGGCCAGGTTTATGCTCAAAACCGTCCATCGAAAGCGTCGTAATTGCGCTCATCTTAAGGAGAATCAGAATGGCTGAATTTCAGGTACTCAAAAACCGGTTTTCAGAGAGCCGGTTGATCCATGCGCCGGAAACCGAACAGGTGCCGCCAGCGGGTGAGGGTGACATCGTCGTCAAGATCGAGAGTTTCTCGTTCACCGCGAATAACATCACCTATGCGGCGGCTGGTGATCAGCTCGGTTACTGGCAGTTCTTTCCACCGTCAGGAGACGACACCGAAGGATGGGGTATCATCCCGGTCTGGGGGTTTGCTGAGGTGATAGCATCGAAGGCTGACGGCGTGCCTGTCGGTGAGCGGTTGTTTGGTTACTTCCCGCCCGCGCCTTACCTGACCATGACCCCAGCGAACGTGTCCCGGCAGCGCCTGATGGACGGCGCGGCGCATCGGGCTAAGCTGCCAGCGGGTTACAACAGCTACAGCCGGATCAGTGGTGAGCCGGGTTACGACCGGTCCATGGATAATGAGCGAATGCTGTTGTGGCCCCTGCACATCACCTCGTTCTGTCTTTGGGATCAGCTTCAGGACCAGGGCTGGTACGGCGCCCAGCAAGTGATCATTCTGAGCGCGTCCAGCAAGACCAGTATCGGCCTTGCCTATGCGCTGAACGATGATGAATCCGCACCGCCCTCAGTCGCCCTGACGTCCTCACGCAATCTGGATTTGGTTGAACGACTGGGGCTCTACGATCAGAGCTTGTCCTACGACGCGCTGTCGGAAATTGATCCGTCGATACCCACGGTTATCGTTGATATGTCTGGCAGTGGCGAGTTGCTTGGCCAGTTACATGCGCATCTGGGTGACAATATGAAGCACTGCATCAATGTCGGCCTGACCCACTGGGACGAGCTGACCCCCGGCAAAGGGGTCAATACCCAGCGCAGTGAGTTCTTCTTTGCGCCCAGTCATATCCAGAAGCGAATGAAAGACTGGGGCCCGGACGGGTTTGCCGACAGGACATCGGCTTTTCTTCAGAGTACGGCCATGAGAAGCCGGCAGTGGCTCAAGCTCCGCGAAGTGCACGGCCTCAAGGGCCTGGCCGCAGTATATCCCGATGTATGTGAGGGAAGGATTCCAGCCGATGAAGGGCTGATCGTAAGGCTCTGACATTGACGCATAAGTCCGTGGCCTCCTTATCAAACCGTAACGACATATCACAGTGTCGCCTGCTATTCTCTGTAGACAAGAAGTCCAAATAACTGATCAGGGAGAGAATTGCGTATGCAGTCCATAAGAGGGTATTTGCGTCAGATTTCTTTTTTGATGGTGCTGGCGGTCGGGTTTGCAACAACCCTGTCCACCACCGCTGCGGCTGGCGTGGTCGGCACGGGCGATGTGTTAACCGAGCAGCGGGCTGACGTTGATCGTCAATCACTGCAAGCAATGCTGGAGCGGCAGGACGTAAAAGAAGCACTCAGTTCCATGGGCGTGGATGAAGCGGAAGTAGAGGCCCGCATTCAGAGCCTGACGCCCTCAGAGCTGGCGGATTTTAACGATCAGTTAGCGGCAGCACCGGTGGGTGAGGGTGTGGTTGGTATTATTGTACTGTTCCTGCTGGTGTTTATCGTGACGGATCTGCTCTGCGCCACGAATATCTTCAGCTTTATCAACTGTATTCGCTAGACCAGCGGTGACGGTGTTCATCAGGGTGCTGACTGGCACCCTCGTTTTGTTTATGGTTGGCTGCGCCAGCGCTCCGCCCTGGCCAGAAACGGCGGGTGGCGGCGCCAGCCAACCTCCGATTCAGCTGGATGTGCCTTTCTTCCCGCAAGAGCGGTATCAGTGCGGCCCCGCCGCCCTTGCCTCAATGCTCGCCAGCCAGGCCGTTTCGGTAACACCAGACGAACTGGTGCCCCAGGTGTATTTGCCGAAGCGTGAGGGCAGTCTCAAGGTGGAATTGGTTGCCGCTGCCCGCCAATACGGCCTGCTGGTGTATCCGCTGGAGTCTGATTTGGCGGATATACTGACTGAGATCGACGCCGGTCACCCGGTTCTGGTGATGCAGAATCTGGGTTTTGACTGGTTTCCGCAGTGGCATTTTGCCGTGGTGATCGGTTACGACCCGGCTTCAGAAGAACTGATACTGCATACCGACACCCGTCGCGGCAACCGGCAGCCGGTGAGCGTTTTTTATCGCACCTGGCATCGCGCGGGACAATGGGCCGCCGTCATTCTGCCACCCGGGGATTTTCCCGCTACCGCGCAGCCTTTGCCCTATCTGGAAGCCGCTCAGGATCTTGAAGTGACTGGTCAAAGGGCGGCGGCATTCGCGTCCTACGAGGCAGCCGCCGAGCGCTGGCCGGATCAACCTGCCGCGCGCCTTGGCATGGGCAACATTGCGTTTGCACAGCAGGAGTGGGTGCAGGCTGTCCGGTATTACGCAGCCACCGTGGAAAATTTCCCCGGGCTGGCGCCTGGATGGAACAACCTGGCCCATGCGCTGGCCCGGGCCGGGTGCGCGCCGCAGTCGGTTGACTCACTTGCCTGTGCCAATCAACTGGGTCCAAAAAGCTACCCGTCTGATCTGCCGATTTTCGAAAAGTCTTCGGAGCCACCATCAACGGGATTTGCTTGTCCCGTTATCCAGTGCCCCGTCGCAGACTGAGATTGCTGGCGTAAAAAAAGCGCCGTGCCGAAGTAGGCAGGGCGCTTTTCTGGACCACTGCAGGTCAGGCCTTCGGGCCCGCCGCCACAATGGCATCGGACACGTCGAACTTCTTGAAGTTTTCCACGAACTGACCGATCAACTCGGCAGCTTTGGCGTCGTAGTCTGTCTCACTCGCCCAGGTGTTGCGCGGGTTCAGCAGGTTGCTGTCGACGCCAGGCACTGATCTGGGAACATCCAGATTGAGAGCAGGCAAGTGCTCGGTGTCAGCGTCGTCCAGGTCGCCGTTCTGGATGGCCGCAATCACCCCGCGGGTGGTGGGGATGCTGAATCGCTCGCCGGTGCCGTAAGGGCCTCCGGTCCAGCCGGTATTGACCAGGAATACCTTGCTGCCAAACTCGTCCATACGTTTCATCAGAAGCTCGGCATAGACACCGGCAGGACGCGGGAAGAAAGGCGCTCCGAAGCAGGTAGAGAAGGTAGCTTTCAGTTTTGAAGACGACCCCATCTCGGTTGACCCCACCAGTGCGGTATAGCCACTCAGGAAGTGGTAGGCCGCGGCCTCCTTGCTGAGGACGGATACCGGAGGCAATACGCCTGTCATGTCACAGGTCAGGAAGACAATGTGTGATGGCTCACCGGCGCGGTTTTCCAGAACCCGTTTCTCGATGTGTTCCAGGGGATAGGCGCAGCGGGAGTTTTCGGTCAGTGATACGTCGGTGTAATCCGGAACGCGAGTTTCAGGATCAACGGTGACGTTTTCGACGATGGCTCCGAAGCGGATCGCATCCCAGATAATGGGCTCGTTTTTCCGGCTCAGATCGATGCACTTGGCGTAGCAGCCGCCTTCGATATTGAAGACCGTGCCAGGGCCCCAACCGTGCTCGTCATCACCGATCAGAAAACGGTCCGGGTCGGCTGACAGAGTGGTCTTGCCGGTGCCGGACAGACCGAAAAACAGACAGGTCTCGCCGTCTTCGCCCACGTTGGCGGAACAGTGCATGGGCAGCACGTCTTTTTCTGGCAGCAGGAAGTTCTGCACTGAGAACATGGCTTTTTTCATCTCGCCGGCGTAGTGCATGCCCGCCAGCAGCACTTTGCGCTTGGCAAAGTTGATGATGACGCAGCCGTCGCTGTTGGTGCCGTCACGCTTAGGCTCGCATTCGAAGTTGGCGGCGTTGAGAATCTGCCATTCCTGCTTGTCTGTGGGGTTGTAGCTGTCAGGAGCGATAAAGAGATTGCGACCAAAAAGGTTCTGCCACGCAGTTTCAGTGGTCATTTTGACCGGCAGAAAGTGCTCGGGATCAGAGCCCACGTGCACGTGAGAGACAAAGCTTTCTTTCTCGGCGATGTAGGCCTCGACACGGTCCCACAGGGCATCGAAATTGTCGGCATCGAATGGGCGGTTAATCGGCCCCCAATGGATGTCGTCAGAAGTACTGGGCTCTTTGACAATGAAGCGGTCCATTGGAGAGCGCCCGGTACGTTCGCCGGTTTCAACAACCAGTGAGCCGTTTGCCGCAAGCTTTCCTTCGCCTCTTTCAAGTGCCAGCTCAACCAATGGTGCTGCACTCAGATCATGATAGCTATTACTCACTTCAACCTCGCCCTCGGGATGTGCTCGTGATCAGTCAGGCGCGCTATTATGCCAGAGGCACCCGTAAAAAACGACTGCGCTGAAGCTGCTCTATGACTGGGTTTCATGCTTTTTTGGAATGCTAGTGTAACGTATGTCCGGCGAAAAGGTGATCAATGTCGTTCCTATCGAAGCGATAGTGAGCGTGACAGAACTGACAATCCATCTCGATAGAGCCCTGTTCGTCCAGAATGCCATAGCATTCTTCTCTGCCAACGCCTTCAAGAGCTCCAAGTGTTCTTTCCCGGGAACAGCTGCAGCGAAAGGCGACGGGCTCGGCATCGAACAGCCGCAAGGTTTCCTCGTGAAACAGCCGGTGAAGCAGAGTCTCGCTATCGAGGGTAAGCAATTCCTCGGCTTCAACGGTACTCGCCAAGTGATTGAGCCGGTCCCAAAGGTCTTCATCCTGCTCGGTATTGCCCGGCAGTTTCTGCAGCATCAGCCCCGCACTGCCGTGTTCATCGGCGAATAGAAAGAAACTGGTCGGAATCTGCTCCGAGCGTTCGAAATAATCTTTCAGGCAGCCGGCCAGATCGGGCTCTTCTCTTGGTACCACCCCTTGATAGCGCTGGCCCTGATCCGGCGCGATGGTGATGGCCATGCGCCCTTCGCCAAGCAGTGACTGAAGGCTGTCCTTAGTGACCGCGTGCTCGTCGTAGCGAGCGATGCCACGGATGAAACGGTCATTGCTGCATTCCGCCATCAGGGTGCTGACCGGGCCATCGCCCTGGGCCTGCAGTGACAGTGTGCCCTGGAATTTCAACGTGCTGCTCATCAGTACGCTGGCTACCAGAGATTCCCCCAGAGCGCGGCGCACGGAATCCGGGTAGGGAGCCTGGCTGCCTATTTCGGCGTAGCTTTCATCCAATCTGACCCAGGCGCCACGTACCTGGCTGTTTTCAAAAAGAAATCGTTGAAACTGGTCCCCGGATGCCATGGTTGTGTCTCCTGAGCTTGGGAATCCTGATTAGGTGGTGATGGAACGGAACGGCAGGTCAGAGCCCGTTCTGTTCACGGAAACGCTGAATGTCCCGGCGGTCCTTCTTGGAGGGTCGCCGGGCCGGTGGTAATTGGGCAGCCTGCATCGTCTTGCGCTGCCAGGCCAGATCTTCCCCGCGTTTCACGCTGTCTTCGGTCTCGTGATAGAGCGCCTGTGCTTCCGAGGCGCTCCGCCTGCGGTCGCTGATGTCGTCGATAATCACGATGCGTTCCTGCCAACCGAGCCTCAGCGTCACTTCGGCGCCCGTCTCCACAAGCTTGTGCGACTTGGTACGCTGGCTGTTGTAGTGGACCTTGCCACCCTCAATCGCCTGCTTGGCCAGATTGCGGGTTTTGTAAAACCTGGCAGCCCAGAGCCATTTGTCCAGTCGTACGCGGTCTTCTTGATCAGAGGTGGTTGCCGTCATGTCTCCTCGCCTGATTGACGTCTGCTCACAGTATAACGGCCTCACGCTCTCGATGGCAGGGGTTCACGCCTCAGCAGCGCGGGGGTGACTTCATCGAAGTGATGAATGGACGGAATATCCGGGTGCCGTTCGCTCGGCGATTGCTGGCTGTCTGGCGCCAGTATTGCGAGGCACTGGCCAATGCCCGCCTGACGGGCGCTTTCCAGAACCGGGAAGCTGTCGTCCACCATCAGGGTCGCGCCGGGTCGATAGGGTTCACGTTTCGCCAGGTCCAGCCAGAAAGTCGGGTCTTCCTTGGGTTTGCCCAGTTCATGGCTGGAAATTATGCCGTCGACGTGTTGTGCAAGTCCGGTGCGTTCCAGTTTCAGGTTCAGTGGGTCAGGGTGGCAGTTGGTGACGATCACCGCGCGCAGGCCTCTGCTACGCAGCGCGTCCAGGAATCCGACGACATGTGGGCGGTAGCCAATCCGATCGCCCACTTCCGCTTTCAGGAAGGTGACGTCCAGTGACAGCTTTTCACTCCAGTAATCGGTGCAGTACCAGTTGAGGGATCCGCGTTCCGACATGATCATCGGAACAATCAGGTCGTGGGCTTGCTGAGGGCTCAGATTATTGAGCTCGGCGTATCGCCGGGGCAGGTGTTCCAGCCAGAAGTGGTTGTCGAAATGCAGGTCAAGCAGTGTTCCATCCATATCCAGGAACACCGTTTCGAGAGAGTGCCAGTCCACCATAAACACAAACAGCCAGAAGTTAATGAAACTTCAGGCTGCCGAATAATGAACCGGATGGCAACCGGGGAATTTACGAATCAGTTGCCGGCGGTTTGCTCAACGGTCTCTGGTTTGCGACCGACGCGGGTGCAACCAAGACAGCGAACAAATGTGGCTTTCGCCGGGCCCATAACCAGAGTTTCGCCTGCTTCCGCAGCGTTGCCGCCCAGTAGTGAGAAGGGCAGTGACACCACATAAACAACGCTACCAACCACGGTGATTGCGAACAGGGCGGGGCGGGCAAACAGCGCGTCTCCGGTCATGGCCAGAGCGGTGGGCTCCTCTTCGATAGTCTGGGCATGCCCGACCGAAGAGAAAGCCAGCATGCAAACCGCCAGTGCTGTAATCACGATGTGGGAAATTTTACCGCTCATTTCTTTTTTCTCCTAAACATGTCAGCCCGATTGAAAACGGCCGTTCGTCGCCACGTTATGATTGGTGAGCAACGCTTTTTTTTGAGAGCTGCCCGGATTTAATCAGTCTAGCTCAGGACGATAAATATTTTGTTAACTATGGATCATATTTGTGTATTTTCAAACGATTTTTCTGTTGCGTTATTTGTCCGACAGTCTGCTAACGCTGACACTGCCCACAGTAAACCGTGGCTCTTTGATTCATGCGAATCGCTTTTAGCGGCAGACGGCATTCCCGACAGGCTTCTCCGCCGCGCCCGTAGACCTGCAGCGACTGGGCAAAATAACCGGGCTTGCCGTCACTGTTTACGAAATCCCTGAGTGTGGTGCCGCCCATCAGAATGGCGGCAGAAAGTGTTTCCTGAATAGCGTTTGCCAGCCGGTGGTAGCGGCTCAGGCTGATGCGCCCGGCCGCCCGCCTGGGGTGAATGCCCGCTTTGAAAAGCGCTTCATTGGCATAAATATTACCCACACCAACCACAATGTGACTGTCCATGATGAAAGACTTGACCGGAGTCTGTTTGCCACGGGACGCCCGGTAAAGCATCGGGCCGTTGAATTCCGGCGCCAGTGGTTCCGGGCCCAGGCTGGCCAGCAGTCGGTGCGACTCCGGGGTGTCAGACCACAACCAGCAGCCAAACCGTCTCGGGTCGTTAAAACGCAGCCTGACGCCGCTTTGTAATAGGAGCTCTATATGGTCATGCCGAAGAGGTTCACTGGTGTCGGTGATTACCCGCAGGCTGCCGGACATGCCGAGGTGAACGATCATTGTGCCGGTTTTATCGGCCGCCCGGACCCGGATCAGCAGATATTTCGCCCGCCGGTCCACTGCGGTGATGGTTGCGCCTTCGATCAGATCGGCAAGGTTGTCGGGCACTGGCCAGCGCAGCCGACTGTCGCGGACAATAACGTTTGCGATGATCTGGTTTTCACAGTAGCGAGCTATGCCGCGGCGGGTGGTCTCAACTTCGGGTAACTCAGGCAATGGCGTGGCTCCTGGACTGCAAACGGACGTGGGTAAGTGTAATCAGCAACAAAACCGACGCAAATGCAGTTGTTTTAGTGAACAAGTGTACGCTAAAGTGCTCAGGGAAGGTTGTTTCTACCCCTTACACTCGGGGATGCGGTGCAACCCGATGATTTAGAAAGAGGAAATGTCCATGTGGTACAACGGTCTTCTGGACCTGTCGGTAATGCAGCTCATTCTGATTGCGCTGGGAATGACACACGTCACCATCATCAGCGTGACGCTCTACCTGCATCGTCACTCAGCTCATAACTCACTGGATCTGCATCCGGTACTGGCTCACTTTTTCCGGTTCTGGATTTGGCTGACAACGGCAACCAATACCAAGCAGTGGACCGCGATCCATCGCAAGCACCACGCCAAGTGCGAAACCGAGGACGACCCCCACAGCCCGGTGGTTCTGGGTATTCGCAAGGTGCTGTTTCAGGGCGCCGAGCTTTATGAGGATGCCGGCACGGAAGAAACCCTGCAGCGTTATGGCCAGCGCACGCCCGAGGACTGGGTTGAGCGCAATGTTTATAGCCGGTACAAGATTCTGGGCATCCAGCTGATGGCGGTGATAGATGTGATGCTGTTTGGCGTCAACGGTATCTGGATCTGGGCCTTGCAGATGATGTGGATCCCGGTGTGGGCCGCCGGCGTGGTCAATGGCATTGGCCACTTTATGGGCTACCGCAATTTCGAGTGTGCCGACAATGCGCGAAATATTTCGCCGTTGGGCATCCTGATTGGTGGCGAAGAGCTGCACAACAACCACCACACCTATCCAAATTCGTCCAAGCTGTCCCGTCGCTGGTACGAAGTGGATATCGGCTGGGGCTATATCCGCCTGTTTCAGCTGCTCCGTCTGGCCACGCCTAAAGGGTTCCGCCCGATTGCCCATCATGTACCAGGCAAACAGGAGGTGGATGTTGACACGGTCCAGGCCATTGCCAATAACCGTTTTGATATTATGCGCCAGTACCGCAAGCGAGTGATGGAGCCGGTACTTCGCCAGCAGAAATCACTAATGGACGATGAGATCCTCCCCCGCTATAGCAAGATTAAGGCTCTGTTGTCTCGCGAGATCACGCTGATCAAGCCTGCTGATAAAGCGCATCTTGAAACGGCGCTGGACAGCAACCAGGCGTTGCGCCAGATCTATCAGATGAGTCAGGAGCTGCAGGCGCTCTGGCGTCGTCGCGGTTTAAAGCCACAGGAAAAGCTCCAGGCGCTGATGCAGTGGTGCCGTGATGCCGAGACCAGTGGTATCCGTTATCTCGAGGAATTTGCCGCGCACCTGCGGGCCTATTCCCTGCGCCCCGCAGCCTGACTGCAGCAGTGACCGATCAGCCCCGCCCTCAGGCGGGGTTTTTTGTGCCGGCCCGAAACAGGCAGTAAGCGACCTGGCCAGCCATTTTTTCGCGATGCAGTTGCCAACCGTGTGGAGCCACCGGGCTGGCCCTTTCGCTCTCATACTCGGCGTAGACGCAGCCACCCGTAGCCACCCATCCGTTCTTCACAAGAAGCGGAAGCAAGCGTTCCAGCCAGCCCTGCCGGAAAGGGGGGTCGATGAATACAAGGTCGAAGGCTCGGGGCGCGGGTCGGGCCAGAAACTGGTCAACGGATTGGCAGATTACATGGCCGTCCGGCGATTTCAGCAGGGCCAAGTTATTGCGCAAGGCATCGGCAAGCGCCCGGTTCTGTTCCACCAGCGTTGCCGATGCCGCGCCCCGGGACAGGGCTTCGAGGCCCAGTGCTCCGGAGCCGCTGAACAGATCGAGGCAGTGGCTGCCCGGAACTTCATTGGCCAGCCAGTTGAAGAGTGTTTCGCGGGTGCGTGCGGGGGTCGGGCGAACGCCGCCTGCGTCAGGAAACCGGAGTTTCCGGCTGCGCCAGTCGCCGCCGATAATGTTCAGTTCGCCGCCCGTGGACGGCAGGTTTGAGCGTTTTCGGGCCATGCTCTTGAGTGTCTGTTCCAGAGAAATGCGGTGTGAAAGGTCGGTATCTGACCAGCATGTTACGAGGGTTCCGATGATCAGTCACTTCCACCGGTCATTCTGCTAGAATATCGGCTTGCTTTTATCCTGCGAATTCTAAGATCAATGGTATGACTATGACGGCAGAATGGATTTCCATCGGGCTACTGGCCCTTCTTGTGCTCGTATTTGTGGTGGACCTGGTTGGCAACCGGCCCCCGACGCCCCGCCCGAAAGCCGTGCCCCAGAAAAAATCGGAGCCACAGCCGGGAGCAACGCCGAAAACCGGACCGCCTCCGGAATCCACAGCCCCGGTTGATGAAGCTAAGCCTGAGGTCCGGGCGCCGGAGCCAGAGCAGGCGCCAGCGCCAGAGCCGCCGCAGGTCAGCGTATTCGAGCGGATTCGCAGTGGGCTTGGCAAAACCCGGGAAAATCTGACCGGTGGTTTTTCTGACCTCTTTTCCATGGGCAAGACAATTGATGCCGATCTGCTGGAAGAGATTGAAACCACTCTGTTAATGGCCGATGTGGGCGTTACCGCCACCACCGAAATTATTGAATCCCTCACTGACAAAATGGAGCGCAACCAGCTTAAAGATGGCGCCGCACTGCGCAAAGCGCTGCGGGATCACCTGCACGACCTGCTGGCGGATGTGGCTCATCCGTTGGACATCAATATCGGCAAGAAACCCTACGTGATTCTGATGGTCGGCGTGAACGGCGTTGGCAAAACCACGACTATTGGCAAGCTCACCAAGCTGTTTCAGGGTGATGGCAAGTCGGTCATGCTGGCAGCGGGGGATACTTTCCGGGCCGCGGCAGTCGAGCAGCTTCAGGTCTGGGGTGAGCGCAATAACGTTCCGGTTGTGGCCCAGCACACGGGCTCAGACAGCGCCTCGGTGATCTACGACGCGGTCCAGTCGGCTCAGTCCCGTGGTATCGATGTCGTCATGGCCGATACCGCAGGGCGGCTGCAGAATAAAGACAACCTGATGAGCGAGCTGGAAAAAGTTGTGCGGGTTATAAAGAAGCTCGATGATACCGCGCCTCATGAAGTCATGCTGGTACTGGATGCGGGCACTGGCCAGAACGCCCTTAGCCAGGCCCGGGTGTTTCAGCAGGCGGTCGGCGTCAGCGGCATTACGCTGACAAAGCTGGATGGCACTGCCAAGGGGGGTATCGTATTCGCCATTGCCCGGCAGCTGCAGTTGCCCATCCGCTATATTGGTGTGGGTGAACAAGTGGATGACCTGCGCAGTTTTGACGCGCGGACCTTTGTTGACGCACTGTTCGATGACACCCCCGAGACGTAAGCCTTAATGATCGAATTCCGGCAGGTCACCAAGCGCTATGACAGCGACCACACCGCATTGCGACAGGTCAACTTTAGCCTGGAGCGGGGTGAGCTTGCCTTCCTGACCGGTCACTCCGGTGCCGGCAAGAGTACCCTGCTCAAGCTGATCATGTTGATGGAGCGGCCCAGTGCCGGCGAGGTGGTCGTTGGCGGGCAGGTGCTCAACAGCCTGCCGCGGCGTCAGGTGCCCTATATCCGACGTCACATCGGCGTGGTATTCCAGAACCACCATCTACTGTTTGACCGCACTGTTTTCGATAACGTGGCCATGCCGCTCGAAGTCATGGGCGCCCCTGCCCGGGATACCGGCCGCCGGGTGCGGGCCGCGCTGGACAAGGTGGGCCTGCTGAGCAAAGAGAAGATGAACCCGCTGCAGTTATCGGGGGGCGAGCAACAGCGGGTGGGTATCGCCCGTGCCGTGGTGAACAAACCGCCGGTTCTGCTGGCGGACGAGCCCACCGGTAATCTGGACCCGCAACTGTCCGCCGACATCATGAGGCTGTTCGCGGAATTCAGTCAGGTGGGCGTGACGGTTCTGATCGCCACCCACGATATCGCCCTGATTACCGAACTTGGCCGCCGAACGCTTACTCTCGACCAGGGTCGCCTGGTTTCCGGTGCGGAGGCCTGGCATGGCTGAGTCCCCGAATCGCCGGAAAGCTCCGTTCCGGGGCGCCAAAGCCGCACGGTCACCTTTAGGGCAGCAAGCCAGCAGCTACTTTAGCCATCATCGCAAGGTAGCGCGGGACAGCGCCCGCAGACTCAGGCAGGCCCCCGTGGCCAGCCTGATGACATGGACGGTGATGGGTGTGGCGCTTGCACTGCCGGTGGCGCTGATGCTTCTGCTGGCCAGCCTTCAAGGGGTCAGTACCGGATGGGAAAGCTCTGCAAGGGTAACCGCTTATCTGGCACAAGACGTCACGCTGGATCAGGCGGAGTTGCTCAAGCAGACTCTGGGAAACGACAGTCGGGTGGCCGACGTTGAACTGATTGACCGCGATACTGCGCTGGATGAATTCCGGGCATCGTCCGGCCTTGAGGATGCGCTTGATTATCTGAACGACAACCCGCTTCCCCATACGCTTCTGGTTACCCCCAGCGATGGGTCGCGCACTGCCGATGGTGTTCAAACGCTGTTTGCGGTTGTGGAGGGTATGGATGGCGTTGAGCAGGTTCAGGTTGATCTGGGCTGGTTGCAACGGCTGAATGCCATGACCGAACTGCTGGGCCGCGCCGCCTGGGCGCTGGCCATTCTTCTGTCGGCAGCGGTTGTTCTGGTGATTGGCAACACCGTGCGGCTGTCGATCGAAAACCGGCGAGACGAGATCCTGGTGGCAAAACTGGTGGGCGGCACCGATGCCTTTGTTCGTCGGCCTTTTCTTTACACCGGCGCGTGGTTTGGCCTCGGCGGTGGCGTGGTTGCCTGGCTGCTTCTGCAACTGTCGCTGTGGTGGCTCAGTGGGCCGGTGGAACGTCTTTCAGGGCTCTACCACAGTGATTTTTCACTCAACAGCCTGACCTTTGACGGAATTCTGGCGTTGATAATCGCGGCGATGCTGTTAGGCTGGTTGGGCGCCTGGATTGCGGTAAAGCGCCACCTTGACGATATCGAGCCCGGTGAGATTGCGGGCGGGTGATCGTGTGTTTCGGCAATACCGTATTGAAAGACTGAGAAGAAGAGGCGTAGCTTATTACCATGAGGTCACGACACGAAAAGCTCCAGAAAGTTGATTTTTAACAGTTTGTTCGGAGCCAGAGGAACTACAATGCATCTTGGCGGTCAGATTTTCTAATGGTATATTTACCGATCGTCATGTCCGGAGGGAAAGCATGAGCACGAACTTACAGGTTCTCGACAAACTGGTCCCAGGCGCTAACCTTGAATCTTATATTCAGGCAGCGGCCAAGATTCCGGTTCTTTCTGTCGAGGAAGAGCGCAAGCTTTCAGGGCGGCTGTATTACGAGGGTGATGTAGACGCAGCGAGGGAGTTGGTGCTTTCACACCTCCGGTTTGTGATTCACATCGCCCGCAGCTACGCCGGTTACGGTCTGAACCAGGCTGACCTGATTCAGGAAGGCAACGTTGGCCTGATGAAGGCCGTTAAGCGTTTTAACCCGGAATACGGCGTTCGTCTCGTGTCTTTTGCGGTGCACTGGATCAAGGCAGAAATTCACGAGTTTATTCTGCGCAACTGGCGCATTGTGAAAGTGGCCACCACCAAGGCCCAGCGCAAGTTGTTCTTCAACCTGCGTAGCCAGAAGAAGCGCCTCGCATGGCTCAGCCACGATGAAGTCAATGCGGTGGCCGCAGATCTGGGCGTAGAACCGCGGGTTGTCCGCGAAATGGAAGGCCGCCTGTCCTCTCACGACACCGCGTTCGATGGTCCGCAGGACGATGATGATGATAATGCCTATCAGGCACCGGCCTATTTCCTGGAAGATCATCGCAGCAACCCCGCCACCCAGCTTGAGCAGGCGGACTGGACGGATGATTCCAACGGTCGCCTGATGACAGCTCTGGCCCAGCTGGATGAACGCAGCCAGGATATTCTTCGCGAACGCTGGTTGTCCGACGGTAAGTCGACGCTTCATCAATTAGCCGATCGTTATGGTATTTCTGCTGAGAGGATTCGTCAGCTAGAGAAGAACGCTATGAAGAAGATTCGGACCCAGATGATGACAGAGGGCGAAGCGGCCTAATCTCAGTTCAATGCCGCGATAGCTGGGAAGCCACTAGCCCCGATAGGGGTGGTGGTTTTTTTTTAGTATAATCTGCCAGTGCGCCCCCTGAGCGCTTGGGCTCCGTCCTCCATGGCCTGACCGTCGTCGATAGCGACACCCTCTTACAAGATCGTAACTGGCTGCAGTGCAGGCATACTCGTACCCTAGCGGTTAATGAATTCCGCTATCAGGAGGTCTACCGGTGAAAGCGCTGGTCATTGAAGACGATCAAGATGTGGCAGCCTACCTTGTTAAAGGTCTGAAAGAGTCCGACTTTGTTGTGGATCACGCTGCCGATGGCAAAGACGGCATGGTGATGGCCGCCAGCGAAGAGTACGACATCATGATTGTTGACCGTATGCTGCCGGGGATGGACGGCCTGACAATCATCAAAACCGTGCGGGCTGCCGGCAACCAGGTGCCTGTGTTGATCCTCAGCGCCTTGGGCGATGTGGATGACCGGGTAGAAGGGCTGCGTGGCGGCGGCGATGATTACCTGACCAAGCCGTTCTCGTTTACCGAATTGCTTGCCCGTATCGAGTCTCTGGTTCGTCGCCACCGCCAGTCCGCGGAAACCGAAACGGTTCTGCACGTGGCCGACCTTGAGATGGATCTGCTGGCTCGCACCGTCAAGCGTGCCGGGCACAATATCGATGTCCAGCCCCGGGAATTCCGTCTGCTGGAATATCTGATGCGCAACGCAGGGCAGGTGGTCACCCGCACCATGCTGCTGGAAAAAGTCTGGGACTACCATTTTGATCCGCAAACCAACGTGATTGACGTTCACATCAGTCGGTTGCGGGCAAAAATTGATAAGGAATTCGATACGCCTCTGCTGCAGACCGTCCGGGGTGCCGGGTATATGCTTCGTGAAACTGCTTAGCCAGCTCCGGACTTCCTCGTTTCAGCTTGCACTGCTTTATATGGTGGTGTTTGCCACCTCGGTATTTTTGTTGCTGGCGTTTATCTACTGGCGCACCGCAGGGTTCATGACGGCCCAGACCGATGAAACCATCGAGGCCGAAATTGCAGGGCTTGCCGAGCAATACCGTGGTAGTGGTATTAACGGGCTGATTTCCATTATTCGCGAACGTGTAGCCCGCGACCCGAACGCCAAGTCCATCTACCTGCTCACCACCGATGATTTTCTCAAGCTGGCCGGCAATATCGAAACCTGGCCCAAAGGCTCCCGGTCGGAAAGCGGATGGATCAACTTTACGCTGAATGAATCGGTTGGCTGGACCGGCCCCGAGCGGCTGGCCCGTGCCCGCATCTTTGAAGTTCAGGGAGGTCTGCGCCTGTTGGTAGGGCGGGACGTGGACGAGCTCACCAATCTCAAGCGGTTAATCGAGGGTGCCATCAACTGGGGGATGGGAATCACTCTGGCCCTCGCCTTACTTGGCGGTTTTCTGATGAGCCGCAGCACCACACGCCGTATTGAGGTGATCAATAATACGTCCCGACGCATTATGAACGGTCACCTGTCGCTGCGGATTCCCAACCGCGGTACCGATGATGATTTTGACCAGCTAGCGGAAAACCTGAACCAGATGCTGGACCGGATTGTGTATCTGATGGAAGGTATCCGGCATGTGTCCGACAGCATTGCCCATGACCTGAGAACCCCTCTCACGCGGCTGCGGAATCAGCTTGAAAATACGCTGATGTCCGTGGATAACGACGAAGCCCGGGATCAGGCCGCCAGAGCCGTCGCAGAGGCAGATCAGTTGCTGGCTACCTTCAACGCCCTGCTGCGCATCGCCCGGTTGGAAACCCGGGGCAATACTGCCGACATGAAACCCGTCTCGCTGGGCGAACTGGTGACTGATGCCTGTGAACTCTACGAAGCTGTTGCCGAAGACAAGGATCAGCAGTTTGAACACTCGGTGGACGGCAGTGTCTCTATTGAGGGTGACCGTGACCTGCTGTTTCAGATGGTCAGCAACCTGATTGATAACGCCATCAAATACACGCCCGAGCATGGCCGCATACGGGTAGAAGTGCGCAAAGAGGGTGATGATGCCGTGTTCGAGGTAGGAGACAGCGGCATCGGAGTGCCTGACGGCGAGAAAGACCAGGTGTTTCAGCGCTTTTACCGGGTTGGCAAAAGTCGCTCGCTGCCGGGTAACGGTCTCGGTTTAAGCCTGGTGAGTGCCGTGGCAGAAATTCATCAGGGAACCATTCGGTTGAGCGATCATTTCGATGATCCCGAATTTCCTGGCCTGAAAGTGACTATCAGTATGCCTGCCTACTCTCCCGGCCGGAAACGTCTTAAAGATACCCAGACACCTCCGGCGGGAGAGCCCGGAGATTCAACGTCTGCGGGCGAGCTTAAAAGTCTCTGATCGATCGGGTCAGTTGCCGGACACGCCGCGGAACTGATTGATACGATTAACGAGGGGCTTGACCAGCGGATCGGTACGGGTCTCGATGGCGGTCAGCACGCCCTCAACCTGTGAGCGACGGCGGTCAAACTTCGCCTGAAGGCTGTCCCATTCACCTTCCAGATGCTTCTGTTCCAGCATGATAAAGGCCGCCAGGTTATGACGGTTGAGCTTGCCGGTGATGCCGTACTGGTCGAGCTGGAAACCGATCCGGTCAAGGCCGTTAAGCGCTGTATCAAGCAGTTGTTGTGTGTTCATCGTTATCCCCATCCCCATCAATAAAAAGTGTCTGGTTAGTCTCGCGTTATTGGATCGGAATTTACTGCGCAACTCTAGAGTGCGCAACCTAATCCCGGCTCTGTCCCAAACGTAACGCCAGGTCCATCCGGAGGTAAGGTGGGTTGTGCATAATGGAACACATAGACCGCAGGGGCGATTTTTCCCTTGCGTCTTCCTCCAGCACAGAGCTAGCTTTACCCCGTATTTACGGGGTTTTTTTGTCCGATTTTTTTATGTCTTCACCCGGAGCAGATTATGGCCAGAACACGCTATATCACGGCGGAGGGAGAACAGGCGCTTCGGGAAGAGCTTCGTTTCCTTTGGAAAGAGAAACGCCCCGAGGTGACTCAGTCGGTGCGGGAAGCGGCGGCCCAGGGGGACCGCTCGGAAAATGCCGAGTACATCTACGGCAAGAAACAACTGCGGGAAATAGACCGGCGGGTGCGATTCCTCAGCAAGCGTCTGGAGGAGCTGACGGTAGTGAGTCGCTTGCCGGATGACCGGGACCGGGTGTTTTTCGGGGCCTGGGTAACCATTGAAAACGACGACGGTTCGGTTCATACCTATCGGCTGGTAGGGTCGGACGAGTTTGATTTGTCTCGTGGCTATCTGAGCATCGACGCGCCCATGGCTACGGCGTTGCTGGGCAAGCGGGTAGACGATGAGGTCAGTGTGCGCACTCCCGAGGGCTTTACTCAAACAGTCATTACTGACATCCGCTATGAGCCTTTGCCCCTTGCTGACAAGTGAGGGGTGTCACAAATCTGACGGTCAAACAGGTTTTCAGTAGTCTTTGACGCTAGACTGATTAAAAATTGGCAACCTGACGCGACACCGACCACAGGTAAGTCGTGGATGTTCAGGCAGGACAGGGAATAATAAGGCAAGCGTCATGGGCGGAATCGAAACAGTCAGACTATCAATTGGTGTCGCAGCCGTGGCGATGGCTTTATCGCCATTAGTGGTTGCGCAGACCAGAGAAAACAAAGTCGAGGGGGGCGCGTTCAGTTATGAGGAACGCTCGACCATCCACACCATCCCCTTCCGGTTGCTGGAAGAAGACTCTCTCTCCAATACGGTGATTGAGGGTGGCCTGGAGGCCCCGGCTGCGGGTGTTCCGCTGCGGCCGAGAACGGACGAAGACTTTTATCTTGATCCGCTGGCACTTCAGCCGCGGGACAGGCGTATAGACCTGGGCCGAAGTGAAATTCCGGTGGAGTTCAACTTCAGCAATCCGAAGGTGATTCCGGGGCAGACCCGAAGTAACCAGTATCAGATTGTGCCTCAACCCCAGGCCAACCGAACCTACGAATCCTTCAGTTCGACCACCACGCCGCGCTAGCGTTGTATCAGGCGGCAGCAATGCCTTTGGGTGCCTGGGCTTCCAGTACGTTGGAGTAAAGGAACGCCAAAGCCTGTGTGGCCTGGTTCAGTCGTGCTCTGGAAACCTGGACCTGAGCAGTCAGATACTCGAGGTAAATTCGGCGATCATCCGCTTCCAGCAGGACCGGGTCTTTCAGATCGTGAAACAGCACGAAGCGTGAAATCCAGTGCAGGTAGGTCTGTTCGGAGCGGTAATTGAGCTCGTGCTGGCGAATCGCTGCTGTTACACGTGCTACAAGGCCGGGCTGAGAATGCTCGAGTGCCTGGGAAATCTCCATCAGAAAAACCGTCCATGTCGTTTGTTGGAGTTATGATGCGCGCATTTTATGACAAACGTTTTACGGCCGTAAAGCTTCTTCGATGGAAAGGGTAAAGCCCGGATAGCCGGGCTTTTGCACAGAGTCTTGCCGACGGGTTACTTCAGCGCCTCGAGTTTGTCGATGTATTGCTGCATCGCCTCTTCCGAGGAAGTGCCCTTCACCTTTTCCCATGCGTCGTATTTGGCGCGATTCACAAAATCCATCATACCGGGGCGCTTGCCACTGACATCGCCAGCGGCTGCCTGCTTGTAAAGGGCGTAGAATTCCAGCTTCATTTCATTGGACGGCTGAAAGTCGCCTTCGGCGTTCTGGATGTAGTTGACGGCTTCGTCAAACCGGGTTTTCAGGTCGCTCATGTCATGTTCCTTGTTGAGGCAGTGAATCCGTGTAACACGGTGGCTATGGAGTATAGCCAGACTCGTCGCTCACGCCAAAATGTCGATAGGTTGGCAATTTCTTGCCTTAGGTCTTTTTTTGCCCAAGGCTGGCCATTCCTTGCTTGAGTGCCAACAGATTCCTGTGTAAAGTTCTCGCCGTCACGTACCAGGAGGGTGCGTACAAAGGAATGTATCACCGCAAGCCGTAAAACAGCTTGCATATGGAGCACAACAGGGAGCAAGCGCATGTCTTCAAAAGACGGTTCCGTCGCGCCTAAAGAGCGCATCAATATCAAGTACGTCCCCGCCACCGGTGATCAGCAGGCAGAAACTGAACTGCCGCTGAAGATGTTTGTCGTCGGCGACTTCAAAGGACAACCCGAAGAAACCCCCATCGAAGAACGTAAGGCCATTTCTGTCGACAAGAACAACTTCCGTTCTGTCATGTCAGAAGCCGGCCTGACTCTCTCCACGACTGTCACCAACAAACTGGAAGACGAAGCCGACGAACTGCCGGTCAATCTTGAATTCCAGACGCTGGATGATTTTTCTCCGGACAGTATTTCCCGCCAGGTACCAGAGCTGAAGAAGCTGATTGAGCTTCGTGAAGCATTGGTGGCTCTGAAAGGACCGCTGGGCAACGTACCGTCGTTCCGGTCCAAGCTGCAAGAACTGCTGGACAACGACCAGGCCCGCGGCAAACTCCTTCAGGAGCTTGAGCTGGCCACGGACGAACGCGGCGAATAATCCGGGCTCTTGATTCGAGCTCTGCCACTGCTGGCAGGTCTCACTTTTCTATTAAAACGTACTGAAGGGATGTGGTATGTCTGATACTGCTGAGCAACAATCTGCTGCCTCCGAAGCTGTTGCGGAAGACCGTCAATCTGGAGCTGAAGGCTCTCTGCTGGACCAGGTAATGGCCAACAGTCGCATGGCTCCGGCCGATGAAGGATACGATGTGGCACGCCGTGGCGTCGCGACGTTTATCTCCAACCTGCTGAAAAGCGAAGAGAAAGGCCAGCCAGTCAACAAGGCGCTGGTGGACCAGATGGTGGTCGAGCTGGACCGCAAGATCAGCGCCCAGATGGATGAGGTTCTGCACTCACCCAAGTTGCAGGAACTCGAATCGTCCTGGCGCGGCCTCAAGCTGATGGTCGATCGCACGGATTTTCGCGAGAACATCAAAGTGGATATTCTCCACGCCACCAAGACCGAGTTGCTGGAAGACTTCGAGTTTGCGCCCGACGTTACCCAGACCGGTTTCTACAAGCACATTTACTCCACCGAATACGGCCAGTTTGGCGGTGAGCCTGTGGGTGCCGTAGTGGGCAACTACGCCTTCACACCGTCCACCCCGGACATGAAACTGCTGCAGTACGTGTCGTCTGTCGGTGCCATGGCCCACGCGCCTTTCCTGTCGTCTGTTGCGCCCTCTTTCTTTGGCGTCGACAGCTACCAGGAACTGCCGGCCATCAAGGAATTGAAAGCCGTCTTCGAAGGCCCGAAATACGCCAGGTGGCGCTCCCTGCGTGAGTCGGAAGACGCCCGCTATCTGGGCCTGACATCACCGCGTTTCCTGCTGAGGGTGCCTTACGACCCCACGGAAAACCCGGTGCGCAGCTTCAACTACAAGGAAGAAGTGTCCGGCGACCACGAGCATTACCTGTGGGGCAACACCGCCTATCTGCTGGCCACGCGCCTGACCGAAAGTTTCGCCAAGTACCGCTGGTGCCCGAACATCATCGGCCCGCAAAGCGGTGGCTCGGTGGAAGATCTGCCGGTTCACACCTTTGAATCCTTCGGCCAGCTTGAAGCCAAGATCCCGACCGAGGTGCTGATCACCGATCGCCGCGAGTACGAAATGGCCGATGAAGGCTTCATCGCCCTGACCATGCGTAAGGGCAGTGATAACGCAGCGTTCTTCTCCGCCAACTCGGTGCAGAAGCCCAAGCAGTTCCCGAACACCAAGGAAGGCAAAGAAGCGGAAACCAACTATAAGCTGGCTACGCAACTGCCTTACATGATGATCGTGAACCGTCTGGCGCACTACATCAAAGTGCTGCAGCGGGAGCAGATCGGCTCCTGGAAAGAGCGTCAGGATCTTGAGCGGGAGCTGAACACCTGGATTCGCCAATACGTCGCCGATCAGGAAAATCCCCCGGCCGATGTCCGCAGCCGTCGTCCGCTTCGGGCCGCAAAGATTACGGTCTCTGACGTTGAGGGTGATCCGGGTTGGTATCAGGTGTCGCTGGCGGTTCGTCCGCACTTCAAGTACATGGGTGCGAACTTTGAGCTGTCACTGGTCGGTCGTCTGGACAAGGATTAATCCATGTCCGGGAACACCAGCGCAGACGGTGTTCAGACATCGGGCGGCAGCCTGTTCGAACGACTCGAACAGGCTGCCGAACCGGCGGGGCAGAGCATGGGGGAAGTCACCCATGTAGTGGATTCCATCAAGCGCCATTTGGTGCGCCTGCTGAACGCCCACCCGGGCAACAGCCAGAGCGTACCGGACCTTGGCCTGGTGGATTTCAACGACGCCACCCTCGGTACCCACGACCTGAGCATCCGTATTCGCAGCGCCATTCGGCAATGTATTGAAAAATTCGAACCGAGAGTGAGCCGGGTTGATGTGATGGCAATGCCCCAGGGGCCGGACCCATTGCAGCTTCGGTTCCAGGTGACGGTCTACCTGAAAGTGGGTTCGGAAGACGATAAAACGACCATCGATTTGTTATTGGATGACAAGCGCTACTACCGGGTAATGTGAAATTTCTGTTCACCGGCAGTAGCAAGCAGACACGGATGAGAACAGGCGGTGTACAGGGCTTCCCAAAAGTGTGCGGAGCCATGGATGGCGGAGCCCAAGCGCCCATGGATGGGCTTGCAGCGTCTTTTGGGAAGCCCTACGCACCGCCTGTTCGGAGTCAGAAGGGGTGGCGATACCCCCTCAGTTGAACTTTGGTGTAGTAGTTCTATGAAGTTGAATCGGTTTTACAGGGACGAATTAAGCTTTCTCAGATTGCAGGGACGTGAGTTTGCGGATGCACATCCGCAGCTTACCCGCTTCCTGTCAGAGCAGAGCACGGACCCGGACGTTGAGCGATTGCTGGAAGGCTTTGCCTTCCTGACCGGCAAACTCCGGGAAAAGGTCGAGGACGAATTCCCCGAGCTGACGCATTCGCTACTGAACATGTTGTGGCCGAATTATCTGCGACCGGTGCCCAGCTGCACGATTATGCGGTTTGATCCGCAGTTGCATGCCATTAGTGAACGCCAGCGGGTAGAGCGCCATACCGAAATCAAAAGTCGCCCCCTTGGCGATGCCGGCCGCCAGACCCAGTGCCGATTCCGCACCTGCCGGGCGGTGGATGTATTACCACTGACCGTGGCCGGGGCACACGCCGAGCATTCCCGTGAAGTGTCTTCCGTCACTGTGGACCTGGCGCTGCATACGGATCAGCCCCTGTCCTCTATTGGCCTGGAAACCCTGCGCTTTTATCTTGGCGGTGAAAACCACATCGGCGAAACCCTGTATCTCTGGCTGAACCACTACCTCCAGAAAGTAGAGCTGACTGTGGGCGACGCCACCTATTCGATTCCGCCAAGCCTGCTTCAGCCCGTCGGATTCGCCAGCGATGAAGCGCTGCTGCCGTACCCGAAAAATGCCTACCCGGGCTATCGGATTCTGCAGGAATACCTGAGCTTCCCGGAAGCCTTCCGTTTTGTTGACCTTCAAGGGCTGGCACCAAGACTGCCTGCCGTTCAGGCCGACGAAATCAGCCTGCGATTTCATTTCAGCCGGATTCTGCCGCCGGATGTGAAAATCCGCGCTGAAAATTTTCAGCTTTACTGCACGCCGGCGATCAACCTGTTTACCCACGAAGCCGACCCAGTGGACCTGAACGGCCGCCAGACCGAGTACCGGATAGCGCCCTCAAGCCGTTCGCCGGAGCACTACGAAGTCTTCAACATTGAGCAGGTGGAAGGCTGGCTGGAAGGCCGCTCCGGCCTGGGCGAGCCGCGTATATACACCGCTTTCGAGAGCTTCCAGCACGAAGTGGAGCGGGATCGGGGCCGCAAGGCCCTGTATTACCGGGTGAAAGCCCGTGACAGCGTGCGTGGTGACGGCTTTGATCACTATATGTCGTTCGTACGGGGCGATGAGTCCCAATGCATGAGCCGGCAGGAAGCCGTCTCGCTGACACTGACCTGCACCAATCGCCAGTTGCCGCACCAGCTGGCGGTGGGAGAAGTCTCCATGGCCACGGAAAGCACGCCAGCGTTTGCGTCTTTCAGCAACATCACACGGCCGACGCAAACGTTGCGCCCGACGCTGGACGGCAGCCTGCTGTGGACGCTGATTTCCAATCTCTCACTGAACTACCTGTCGCTGCTGGATGTGGACGCGCTCAGAACGGTACTGCGGGTCTATGACTTCCGGGCACTGGTCGACCGGCAGGCTGAGCGCATCTCTCAGAAACGACTGGCGGGCATTCTGGGTATCGAAACCAACCCGGTTGACCGGATGATACGCGGCTTGCCGGTGCGGGGAATTCGTTCGGTGATGAAGCTGGACCAGCAGTCGTTCGCCTCGGAAGGCGATCTTTATATGTTCGGCACCGTGCTCAGCCAGTTCTTTGCACTTTATGCCAGTATCAACGCATTTCACCACCTGGAAGTGGTGAACGAAGACAATCAGGAACGGTATACATGGACGTTACAGCAAGGGCAGCAGCCTCTGATGTAGCCGAACTGCAACCCGTTCTGGGCAATGCACGGCGCTACAATTTTTTCCAGCTGGTCGACCTGATTCACCGGCACCACGGCGATGATCTGGAGCGGGCTCAGGACGAGCAGCCGCAGCAGGAACGCATCCGGTTTTCGTCCTCTGCGGGGCTTGGTTTCCCCCGTAGCGATGTGGTGTCAGCGACGTCCCCGGAGCACGAGCATGCGCCTTACGAGCTCGAAGTGAGTTTTCTGGGATTGCACGGTGCCCAGTCACCACTGCCGGGTTATTACCTGGAGGATATGGCCTGGGAAGCCGGGCAGAATCTTGGAGTTCGTCGGCATTTTCTGGACTTTTTCAATCACCGGCTGGTAACCCTTTTTCACCGGGCGTGGCGGAAATACCGCTATTACGTGCGGTTCCGGCCGGAAGCGTCCGACGGATTTTCCAATCATATTTTCGCCCTGGTAGGTCTTAGTGATCCGAAGCTGAGGCAGGCAACACCGGTCAACTGGTCAAAGATGCTGGCCTACGCAGGACTGATGGCCGGGCGTAGTCGGTCACCGGAAGTGGTCAGCGGGATCATCGGCCATTGCTTTGATCTGGACAGCGTAGAAATCGAACAGTGGGTGCTGCGGCAGGTGGAGATTCCCCGGGACCAGCAGACTCAGCTGGGTCGCGCCAATGGTTGTCTGGGCAACGATACCCTTATAGGGGCGGCCATTCGCGATCGCAGTGGCAAATTTGTTCTGCGGATTCGCAATCTCGACCGCAAGCGGTTTGCCGAGTTTCTGCCGGATGGCGAGGAACATGATCGGCTGGTGAAGCTGGTGGAATTTGTCACCCGGGAACAACTGGCTTATGACCTGGAACTGCAGATGCGGGAAAAAGACATCAGGCCCATGGCACTGGGAAAGGACGTCCGGCTGGGCTGGAACTCTTTTGTGACGCCCGAAAAAGCCAGTGAGCTGCCGGCTGTGCGCCTGCAGATTCGCCGCTAGGACGCTAACGAGGATTAAAGGATATGGAACATCAACACAATCGCAACCTGAAGCTGGTGGTCAGCAACCCCACCCAGGTTGCCAGTGGCTCTGCCCGCGAGCACGTATTCGGTGTGTCCGGTGGCTCCATTGGCAGCGCTGAGAGCGACACCTGGCGTCTGTCATCTCACCGCACCGGTGCCGCCCATGGCCACGCCGAAGTAAGATTTTTAGACGGTGTCTTCTGCCTGATTGACCGCAGTGGCCGCACTTACATAAACAGCGGAACCCAGCCTGTCGGGCGCGGCCGCAGGGCGCGGCTGAAAAGCGGCGACGTGATCACCATCGGGCGCTATCAACTCAAGGCAGAGGTGCTTGATCAGCGGCAAGCCGTTACCGCATTCGCGGAAGAAACAGAAGATTCCTCGCTGGTCGATGTGGAAGAAGGCGATCTGGTCCGGGCTGAAAGCAGAAAGGCGCGGATCATTGGTGACGAGCCAATGCACGAACTGAAAGCTGCGCCGGGTGAAACAGTCAGCGAGGACCCGATGCAGGTCTGGGAACGATCCGGTGCTGCAGCGAACTCCGATAACACGATAAACACTAACAAAACGGCTGTGGTTACCGACGAATATCGCGAAAACCGGGATGTGGCCATCGGACTGCCCATCCGGCAGGGAGGCAAAGACAGGATGTCTGACAACAGAAGCAAAAAGGCCGCTCAGGACACCCCTGATCAGAGCCGGAACCACATCAGCAGCGCGCCATTGATGCGCGGCATGGACAGCCATCTGTCGTTTGAAAACAGCGATGACCTGCGACTGTTCCTGGAAGAGGCCGGGCAAACTCTCAAGGCAACCGTGGACGGATTGCTGGCGCTGCACCAGGGTGAAGACAGCCGCCATCAAGCTCTGCGAACCCGCCTTCAGCCAATCGAAGACAACCCGCTTCGCTTAGGCGGCGATTACAGCGACACGGTTCAGACTCTGTTCGCCAGCCAGCGCAGCCCGGTACATCTGTCTGCGCCTGCCGCCGTAAGCGAGAGCCTGCAGAGCCTGCACCATCACCAGATGGCCACGCAGGCCGCGATCCGCGAGGGGCTTGATGCCATTCTTCACGCCTTCTCACCCCGGGCCTTGCTGCGTCGTTTCCACGGTTACCGCCGTGGACTGAAAACCGACGAGCCGGAAGAAAACTGGGCCTGGGAGATGTATCAGCACTATTACGAGGAGTTGAGTTCCAGCCGTCAGCAGGGATTTGAACGCCTTTTTCAGGAGGTCTTTGAGCAGGCCTACGACCATCAACTGCGCCAATTACAGAGGGAAGATCTGTTATGAAGTACTGCAAATGGAATTTGCTGGCTGCCACTTTCTTTCTGGTGGGCTGTGGCACCTTTTTGGTGGGCTGCAGCACGCCTTACAAGGCGGTGACAAAAACGGCGAAGGTCATGTGGAACCCGGACATTCCCGTCGGGTACGCAGAAGACCTGCCCAGCCGGGTGGACCTCACCATGGTGGCCGAGCCAGATGTGAACCCCAACGAGTCGCTGGCGCCAACGCCCATCGCGTTTCAGATTATCGAGATGCGGGATAGCTCGCGCCTGATGGCCGCGGATTTTGATCAACTGCTGGGGGAACTTGAGCCGTCTCTTGGGCGCAATTACATCGATCACAGCGATTACACCCTGGTGCCCGGTCAGTTCAAGTTCATCGAGTCCTTTGATATCGAAGAGGAAACCCGTTTCATCGGGGTGATTGCGTTTTATGCCTATCCCAACCTGTCCCAATGGAAAAAGGTGGTGAAGGTCGACCCGATTGGCGGGCGGTATCACCTGCTGGTCAACCTGCGCGCCCGTGAAGTTCAACTCAGAAGGTCGGATGAATCCTGATGCCTGCAACAAATCGAGTAGTCTGGAGTGACGGCCTGTTTATCAAGCCTCAGCACTTCCAACAGCAACAGCGTTACCTTGAACACCAGATCAACGAGCGCGCCCTGGCGGTGTCTGATTACCTCTATGGTTTCAGTGATCTGCAACTGAACGCCGAGTACCTGAGCTTCGGGCGGGTGGGGCTGGTCAGAGCCAGCGGCCTGTTTCCGGACGGCACCCGCTTCTGCCTGCCGGAAGACGATGTGATGCCGGAGCCGCTGGAAATCGCCGATGCCTCCGTTGCCAACCAGGTGGTCTACCTGGCACTGCCTCTGGGCAGCGAGAGTCTGGCCGAGGTGGAATGGCCGGAAGCAGCGATTGCCGGTCGTTTTCGTGCCCAGAGCGCTGAAGTGCGTGACCTGCACTCCATCGACGGCGATTCCCACGCCATTGACGTGGCCCGCGTAGCCCCGCGTCTTATGCTGGAGCGGGACGACCGCAGCGCCTATGCCGCTTTGGCCATCGGCCGGATTCTGGAAAAGCGGCCTGACGGCAGCCTGGTGATGGACCCGAACTTCCTTCCCACCATGCTTAGCGTCCGGGCAGCGTCGCGCCTGCAGCGTTTCGTTGGCGAAATGGCGGGCCTGATGCGTGAGCGCGCCAAAAACATTGCCGAGCGTGTGGGCGCTCCCGGTCAGGGTGGTGTGGCAGACGTTGCCGATTTCATGCTGCTGCAGATGCTGAACCGGGCGCACCCGAAGTTCATGCATTTGGCACGGCTGCGTCAACTGCACCCGGAGCGTCTTTACGAGGCATTGCTGGAACTCTGTGGCGAGCTGGTGACGTTCACCGATGAAAGCCGCCTGCCTCAGGAGTTCACGGCTTACGATCACGACTTGCCGGAAGACAGTTTCACGCCGCTGATGCAGGTGTTGCGCCAGTCGCTGAGCACGGTTCTGGAACCGCGCGCGCTGGCGATCCAGTTGCAGCAGCGCCAGTACGGCCTGACGGTCGCACCGCTTCAGGACGCCCAGCTGATCGGCCAGGCTGAATTCATTCTGGCGGTGAAAGCCGATATGCCGCTGGACGATCTGCGCAAGCAGTTTACCCAGCAATGCAAGGTGGCCTCTGTGGAGAAGATCCGGGATCTCATCAGCCTGCAACTGCCGGGTGTTCCACTGACGCCTTTGCCAGTAGCGCCCCGCCAGCTGCCCTATCACGCCGGATTCGTGTATTTCCGGCTGGACGATCAGAGCCAGGCCTGGCAGATGCTGGACAACGCCAGCGGCTTCGCCTTCCACGTGGCGGGCAGCTTCCCGGGAATGGAAATGCAGTTCTGGGCAATCAGGAGTTAAAACATGGCCGACAGTGCGTTTCATGAGCTGTTATTCGCCGGCCCCGAGAATCCGGACGGCGGAGACGATTCCGGGTTGGGCGACGACCAGTTCCAGCTTCGCGGACTAGAAGACAACCGGTTGATTGATGCCGCTACACCGCTGCTTGGCCTGGTTATCCGGGTGCGTCGACTGGCGGATTTTCAGGGGGTTGAACGGCTGTACCAACAGGTGGTGGACGACGTGGCCGCCATTGACCGGGAACTGGTCGAGCAAGGCTATGAGCGTCCCACCGTGGTGGCCTATCGCTACGTGCTTTGTGCGTTTATCGATGAGGCCGTGCTGGGCACCGACTGGGGCTCGCACAGTGTCTGGTCACAGCACTCCCTGCTGTCACGGTTTCACAATGAAACCTGGGGCGGCGAGAAAGTCTTCGCGATTACCTCCCGGATGGAGCAGGAGCCGGAGCGTTACCGCGACATGCTGGAATTCATTCACCTGTGTCTGTGCCTGGGTTTTGAAGGCCGCTACAAGGTGATGACCAACGGCCGGGACGAATACGAGCAGATTATTCGCGGCCTTAACGAACAGATCCGTACTCTGCGGTCTGATCAGGAGCCGCAACCTCTGGCCAGTGCCCTGGACAATGTCGCCCCGGCGCGCAACCGGCTGCGAACCGGCCTTCCGTTATGGAGCATCGGAGGGCTGTTTCTGGCCGCCATGGCCGGTGTGTATTCGCTCTACAACATGGCGCTGAACGAACGCATCAGGGATGTGCTCAGCGTACTGGAACAACTCCCGAAATAAGGAAATCACTGTGATACGGGTAGAACTACCGGCGCTTATCGGGCGCCTCAACGAGATTTGCCGTCAGGGCCTGGAAAGCTCAGCGGCGCTGTGCATCAGCCGACAGGGCGCAGAAATTACGCCCGCGCACCTGCTGTTTAAATTACTGGACACGCCTTTTTCCGATGTTCGTCAGATTCTGGAAAGTACCGGTGTGGACCACTTCACGCTGCAGCCGGTTATCGGTGACAGCCTGAACGGTGAGCGCCAGACAGCGGAGCCCTATCCATCCTTCTCGCCGCTTTTGATCGACGTGCTGCAGGATGCGTGGTTGGTTGCTTCCACCGAACTTGGCCACAGCAACCTGCGTTCCGGCGCCATCATGCTGGCACTGCTGCTGAATGCGGACCGCTACCTGACGCCGGAAGTCAGCCAGCGCCTGAAAGACATCAACCGGGAGCAGCTTCGCCGCCAGTTTGATGCCATGACCCGAGGGTCGGTCGAGCAGCCCAAGCGTGAAGACGGCCCGGCTGAAGGCGCGCAAGCCCATGTGGATATGGACCCGCTGAAACGCTACGCCACAGATTTCACCGAGCGGGCCCGGGCTAAAAAACTGGACCCGGTGGTGTGCCGGGATGCAGAAATTGACCAGATGATCGATATCCTCTGCCGCCGCCGCAAGAACAACCCCATTGTGGTGGGCGATGCCGGCGTCGGCAAAAGCGCCGTCGTTGAGGGTCTGGCCCTGCGCATCGTCAGTGGTGATGTGCCGGAGCGTCTGGCTAGTGTTGAACTCTGGTCCCTGGATATGGGTGCCCTGCAGGCCGGGGCATCGGTAAAAGGCGAGTTTGAAAAGCGTCTCAAAGGCGTGATCGAAGCGGTTAAAAGTTCACCCACACCGATCATTCTATTCATCGACGAAGCCCACACCCTGATCGGTGCCGGTAACAGCGAAGGCGGCTCGGATGCCGCCAACCTGCTCAAGCCCGCACTGGCCCGGGGCGAGTTGCGAACCATTGCGGCTACTACCTGGCGTGAATACAAAAAGTATTTCGAGAAAGACCCGGCCCTGAGCCGCCGGTTCCAGCCGATCGCGCTGGATGAACCCAGCCCGCAGCAGGCCGTTCACATCCTGCGGGGCCTGCGAACCGTTTACGAACAGGCGCATCAGGTACTGATTGCCGATAGCGCCCTGAAAGCCGCCGCCGAAATGTCCGCCCGCTACCTGGCAGGCCGCCAGCTTCCGGACAAGGCTATCGATGTTCTGGACACTGCCTGCGCGAGAGTCAGCCTGAACCTCAGCACGGCGCCCCGCCAGCTGAGCCACGTTCGCAGCGAACTGCACCAACTGGCGATGGAACAGGAACTGATGACCCGGGAGCAGACCCTGGGCCAGCCGGTTGACCTGACCCGCGAAGCCGAACTGGTCGAGCGCCTGGCAATCCTGGGAGCCGAGGCCACCAGTCTTGAAAAGCGCTGGGAAGACCAGCGTCAGTTAGTGGCCCGGTTAGTAGAAGTTCGCCAGCAGCTGCTGGCTGGCGATGCTGCAGCCACCGGACAAACCGAAACCGGGGAAGAAATACCTGACCTCAAGAGCGAAGCCGGAGCTATCGAACAGGAACTGGCCACATTGCAAGCCGATGAACCATTGGTCCATGCCCGCGTTGACGACCGCCAGATAGCCGAAGTCATCGCCGACTGGACCGGTATCCCGGTCAATCGCATGACAGCCGATGAACTGGAAAAAGTCACCCATCTGCCGATTTACCTCCAGTCTCACATCAAAGGGCAGGACACGGCCATCAAGGCACTGCACCGGCACCTGCTAACCGCACGGGCCGACCTGCGTCGCCCGGGCCGCCCCATGGGCGCCTTCCTGCTGGCAGGCCCCAGCGGTGTGGGTAAAACCGAAACCGTAGTGCAACTGGCTGAACTGCTGTACGGCGGACGCCAGTTCCTCACCACCATCAACATGTCCGAGTACCAGGAAAAACACACCGTCTCCCGGCTGATCGGCTCACCGCCGGGCTACGTGGGCTTCGGCGAAGGCGGCATCCTCACCGAAGCCATCCGCCAGAAACCCTATTCCGTGGTACTGCTCGACGAAGTCGAAAAAGCCCACCCGGAAGTCCTCAACCTGTTCTACCAGGCCTTCGACAAAGGCGAACTGGCCGACGGCGAAGGCCGCATGATCGACTGCAAGAACGTGGTGTTTTTCCTCACCTCAAACCTGGGCTACCAGACCATCGTGAAACACGCGGACGAGCCCGAGAAAATCGAGGAAGCGCTTTACCCGGAACTGGCCGACTTCTTCAAGCCGGCCCTGCTGGCACGAATGGAAGTCGTGCCCTACCTGCCGTTGGGCGAAGACACCCTTAATCGCATCGTTGCCGACAAACTCGACCGCCTGGCGACCCAGATCGGCGATCGCTACCACACCAAAGTGGAACTGGAAGACGGCCTGGTAGAAGCCATCCGCAGCCGCGCCACCCGCAGTGAAAACGGCGCACGGATGCTGGAATCGATTATCGAGGGTGAACTGTTGCCACCGGTATCGCTTGCACTGCTGGAGAAGCTGGCAGCGCGGGAGCCGGTTACGAAAGTAACCCTGGGCGTTAAGGACAATAAATTTACGGGGATCGTTGCGTAGGACACCTGGAAAGTAGCGGGCCCTGGGGTTCGGCTTTCCAGATACCCTGCGGAGCCATGGATGGCGGAGCGGAGCGTACAGGGATGTATTCACAGCGTGTTCTGGAAAGCCGAACCTCAGGGACCGCGGTCGGCGAACAACCACTACAGGAAATAAAAAGAATGGGACGGATGCAAATGGAGTTGCACACCGGCATTGACCTGGCGGTTGAACTACTCCGGCAGGACAACCTGCCAACCCTGCTAAAAGTCGCCTCACGGCAACTGGCAAACACCTTCGGCCTCACCCGCTGCTGGTCACTGGAACTCGACCTCAGCGGTCGCACACTCCACTGTGCCGCACTGGGCGAACAGGGCGAATTCGACTGTGGCGACTTCAGTCATCCCTTCGCCCACCTGCTGCAACAGGGCAAACCCCGGGAATTGTCGCGAGCCGCCAGCTACCGCCTCGACCACGAAGGCTTCCAGGCCATGGTCGACGCCAGCAACCGGCCCCGCTCCTTCTGGCTGGAACCCATCAAAGGCGAAGACGGCCGCACCCTCGGCATCCTCGTGCTGTGCAACGAAGAACCCGAGTGGGACGGCATCACCGCCCAGCCCCTATACCAGGGCCTGCTGACCCTGATTGCCCATCAATGGGTCAGCCAGCTAAGAAGCAGCGATCAGGTCTGGCAGCGCCGTTTGCTGAAACGCTCCCTGGACCACCTCCACGATACCGAATCCGTGCGCCAGCGCTGCGCACAGTTATCCACCACTCTTGTGGGCAATTCCATGGCAATGACCGACCTGCGGTTCCAGATTGTCCGGGCGGCAGGCAGCCAGCTTTCCGTGCTGGTGCAGGGCGAAACCGGATGCGGCAAAGACCTGGTAGCCCAGGGCATCCACCAGTTCTCGGATCGCAAAGAAGGGCCGATGGTGATCGTCAACTGCGCCGCCATTCCGGATTCCCTGCTGGAGAGTGAGTTGTTCGGACACACCAAAGGCGCGTTTTCCGGAGCCGACCGCGCGAAAGAGGGCCTGCTGGCCCAGGCTAATGGCGGCACCCTGTTTCTGGACGAAATCGGCGACATGCCCATGGCGCTGCAGTCCAAACTGCTCAGAGTGCTCGAAAGCCGCCGGTTCCGGCCCCTGGGAGCCCAGCAGGAGCAGCATTCCGATTTCCGTCTGGTGGCTGCAACCCATCAGCCTCTGAATGAGTGCATCGAAAACGGCCGGTTCCGCCGTGACCTGTTTTTCCGCCTGAGCCAGTTCCCGCTTCGGGTTCTGCCGTTGCGGGAACGCCCGGACGATCTGGAACTCCTGTGCCGTCATTTCATCCGCGAATATACCGCTCGCGAGGGCGCAGGCCCCATGGGCATCAGCAGCCATTCGCTGAAACTGCTGGCCGGCTACAGCTTCCCCGGCAACGCCCGTGAGCTCAGAAATATCATTGAGTTTGCCTGCCTGCAAACACCGGTCGGGGACGATATTCAGCCAGAAGTACTGCGGCTGGATGAACTGTTCCCGACACAGGAAAGCGGCTTTGGTGAGCAGCTGTCGGCTAATGGCCTGGTGGGCCTTCCCCAGGCTGAAGAAGTGTTTGATCTGCGGGCTGCCGCTCAGGCCTACGAAGCAGCCATCATCCGGGATCGATTGCGCCAGTACGGCGGCAACCGTGCTCAGGCGGCGGACAGCCTTGGCCTGCCCAAGCGCACCCTGGCCCATAAATGTCTGAAGTATCAGGTAACAGAAGTATGAGTCCGATTATTCGAAATGGTCATTTCGGGTTGGTTGCAGGCGCTGCCTTGCTGGCCACCACTGTCTCCGCGCCGATCCACGCAGATATCAGCCAACAGCTTGCCTATGCTCGGGAATGCACCAGCAAACCGCAGCGGCTGGAGCGGCTGGCGTGTTTTGATGAAGTGTTCGGTACGCCCATCTCCCTCACGCTGACCCAGGAAATGAGCGGCCGGCAGCCCGAGCGCTGGCGTCAGGCCTTCGCACAGGAGCAACGTCGTCGCCCCGGTGACGGCCCGATTTACCGCAACACCGGCCATATTTCCGGGCACCTGATGACACTCAGCGCGTTAGGTTCAGCGCCGCCTCGCCCCTTGATGGCCATCCAGTGCCACAACAACATCACCGAACTGTCGCTGATGTTGCCCGAGGTGGTCGAGGATGAGCGGCTGAGGCTGGATTTCGGGCAGGGCGAGCAGATGTGGCGGGTGCGGGATGATGGCTACGTGGTCAGTGGCGGGCGTGGTCTGCCTGCCATCCGCACCATTCTGGATATGTCAGGCTCCAGCGATGTCGCGGTGACATCATCCAACAGCCGCATTGACGGGCTGATGTTTGACCTGACGGATTTCGGCAATACACTTCGGCCGCTGCGCGAAGCCTGCGGCTGGTAAGGGAAAGATCATGCAAGCAGTAGAACAGCATCCCTACGTTGAACCGGTACTGGCGGTCCTTTCTGGCGAGCATCCGGCAGGCGAGCGCCTGTCAGAAGACGCCACCATGGAATACCTGGAAAACGAGATCATGAAGGTGGGGTCGCTGGCCCACACCGGTGTTGAATGGTCGAAAGTGGAAGGCGAGTCCCTGAGACTGCTGGCGGACACCAGCAAGGATCTGAAAGTGCTCGGCTTTTTGCTGGTCTGCTTGCAAAGAGGCGGGGATGGCGAGCGGTTTGCGCTATCCCTGTTGTTGCTCCATCGGGTACTCGATAGCTGGTGGGGAGACGCCTGGCCTTACCCCGGTGCCAAAGGTAAACGTGCCCGCAAGATGCTGTTCACCCAGATGCTTCAGCGGGCCCTGAAGGAAGTAGGCACGGTGTCGTTCGACCCGGGCGTGGGCGACGGGCGGTCGTATTGCCTGACGTTGCTGTCGAAACTGGATGAACAGGCCAAAGATCGCGAACTGCCGGATGACGACCTGTTCAGTCTTCGCCGTGCCGTGGAAAAGCTGCCATCGCACGCCGAGGTTACAGAGCCCGCTAAGGCGCCTGCACAGGATCCGGCGTCGGTAGCGACCGGCCAGAATCAGGAAAGCCAGTCTCAGGCCACCACAGCCGGAGCGGTGTCGCTGGGTAGCCTGACGCTGGATTCGTCCAATGAACGGGCGATGCGCCAGAGCCTGCTGAAAGTGGCGGACCTTTTGACCGAACTGACACCTTCGGAACCATTGGGTTATCAGCTAAGACGTTACGCGCTCTGGCAAAGCATTACCTCGGTGCCGCCGACCCGCGACGGTGCTAAAACCGACCTCGCGGCGGTCAGCGCCGACCGGGTAGCGGACTATCGCGAAGCTCTGGACAAATCACCGGATCAGGCGCTATGGCAGCGAATTGAACAGAGCCTGTCGGTGAGCCCGTTCTGGCTGGAAGGGCACTGGCTCAGTGCTCAGGTAGCAGGCGCCCTCGGCCATCACAATTGTGCGGAAAGCATTCGCCAGGCAGTAAAAGCGTTTGTAGACCGGCTGCCGGAACTGGCGGATACCACCTTCAACGATGGTGCGCCCTTCCTCCCGAAAGCGGCGGCCGACTGGCTATTTAGCGGACCGGCGAAAGGCGGCGCCGGAGTGGGTGCAAGCGCCTGGGAAAGCGCCTACGAAGACGCTAAAGGCACGCTGGAGCAGAAGGGCCTGGCACCGGCCATGCAGATTCTGGAAGAAGGGCTTGAGGGTGCCCGGGAACCGCGAGATCGGTTCTACTGGCGCCTGATGAGCAGTCAGCTGATGAAAGACAGCGGCATGAAAGGCCTCGCCAAACAACAGATCCAGAATTTACGGGAACAGACCCGCGATACGACCCTGACTGACTGGGAACCCGGGTTGATGGCCCGCCTGGATCGGCTCGCTTAACAGACACGAATTAACACAGGAATGGACACCATGTGGAGATACTCCCTACTTATCGGACGCCGGATCTTGCCTTATATGCGCAGTGCCGCGCCGATCACCCTTGCGCTGGCGGTGGTGGCCCTGCTGGTTGCCACCTGGTGGCTGGGCCCGCGCCTCGAAATCGGCGGACAATACCCGTTGGCGGCCTGGCAGATGCGTACTTTGGTAACGCTGGGCGTGGTGCTTCTGGTCGCGATGATCTGGGGCATGGTTCTGACTCGCAGGCTCGGTAAAGTCCATGCCGACAAGGCTGAGGAAAAGCAGGAAGAAGAAGATCCCATACTGCCGCTGGAGCGTCGACAGCAGCGACTGCTGGACAAGAGGCTGGTGGAGCTCAAACGCAATCTGCCAGGGCGGAAAGGTGTCTATAAGCTGCCCTGGTATCTGGTGATGGGGCTGGAGGATGCCGGTAAAAGCAGCCTGATTCAGCGATCAGGCCAGACCTACACGCTTACCAACGTCACCCGCAATGCCCGTACGGAGAGAAATCCCTACGGCTTTGAATGGTGGGTTGGGGACAACGGTGTGCTGATTGACCCGGACGGCGAACTGCTGAGCCAGGACGCCGGGCAGGGAAGTGCGGGTAGCGAAATACAGCAGCGCCTGTGGAACCATTTTCTTTCCTGGCTGGAGCAGAACCGGCCGCAGAGACCGTTGAATGGCGTGGTGCTGACGGTCGACCTGGCCCGGTTCTGCAAGTCCACTGCATCCCAGCGACAGGCCCAGGCGATTGTTCTGCGCACCCGTTTGCGGGAACTGATGGAGCAGCTGGGGTCCCGGCTGCCGGTTTACATCACCTTCACCAAACTGGATCTGTTGTACGGTTTCACGCCCTTTGCAAAAACCCTGAGCAAAGCGGAAAAAGCAGAGCCTTTCGGCTGCACCTTCGAAATGGAAAACCAGCGTGACCCTGACGACTGGTTAGTGGAGTTCGAGCAGAGCTTCACCACGATGGTGGAAAGCCTGAACAACCGCCTTCCGGATGTGCTTGCCGCTACCCGCGACGCCGAGGAGCGTGCCGCTGCCTATTCCTTTACCCGCCAGCTGGCGGGCCTGAAACCGGCGCTGGAAGGGTTCCTGGCAGATCTGTTGTCCGCGGATGCGTTCTCCACCCCGGCGCTGGTGCGCGGTACCTATTTCACCTCCGTGGTGCAGGAAGGTGTTCCGGAAGATGCGTTTGTTTCCGCCGCCGCCAACAATTACGGACTGGCCGAGCCGATTCAGCCTGCCCAACGCAGCGGGCAGTCGTCCAGCCTGTTTACGGAGGCACTGTTTCCGAAGGTCATCTACCGTGAGGCCGGGCTGGCCGGGGATAACCGCAAAGTCACCGCCCGTCGCCGCCGTGGGCTTGCGGTCGCCGCCGTGGTGGCGATTGCCTCCGGCGTGGGGATGACGGCCGGTTGGCAACACTATTTCATCAAGAACGCGAATGCCGCCCTGGCAGTGGAAAGCGGGGTTGAAAGCTTTATCAACAACTGGCGCCCAACCGGTTACGAACCCGACACCACCGGCCGCAATCTGCTGGAGCCGCTGGATCAGCTTCGGGAAGCAACCCTGGCGTTCGGCGACTACCGCAATGAGCCAGCTGTGATCGCGGATATGGGGCTCTATCAGGGCCATAAAGTGGGCCCGGAAGTCGAAGAATCCTACCTCGACATCCTGGCCTATCAGTTCATGCCTGCGCTGATGCTGGGCGTGATGCAAGAGATGGGCGAGGCACCGGATCTCAGCTCAGAGCGTCTGGACCACCTGCGGGTGCTGCGCATGCTTTACGACGCCAGTGGCCGCCGGTCGGATATCGTTCGCCGCTACATGCGCGATTACTGGCAAGAGGCGTTTCCGGCCCAGCGGGATCTGCAGCAGCGGCTGGTCAGCCATCTGGATTACGCCCTTTCCCATACCGATCTGAATGGCCGGGTGAAGAATGGCGATACCACGGCAGATATGGCGCTTGCGCCCTTCAGAAGCAGCGTTCAGTGGGCCCAGCATGAGCTCGGCAGTATTGCGACACCGGAACGGGTTTACCGGGATCTGGAAATCGAGGCAGCGCAGAACTTCCGCTCGCCCCTGGACCTTGCCCGGGAGTCGGGACCCGCATTTAGCAGCGTGTTTGTTCGGCTTGATGAGTATGGCGACCCCCTGGGCGAAGAGGTGCCGCAGGAGCAGGACCCGGCCCGGATCCCATCGTTGCTGACCCGCGAAGGCATGGACTCCTGGTTCCTCCGCAAATCGGATTCAGTCACCGAACTGGCGTTGATCGACGCCTGGGTGCTTGGTCGTCGTTCGAATGTGGATTTCAGTGAAGTGGACGAAGCCCGCCTGCGAAACGAGCTGCAGCTGATCTACGCAGAACAGTACGCGACCCGCTGGCGCGAAGCGCTCAGTCGACTGGATATACAGAGTTTCAGTGATCTCAACCATGGTGTGCGAGTACTGGAAAATCTGACCAGCGGCCATGAGCCCCTGAACCAGTTGCTGGCCAATGTCACCGCCAATACCCGACTGATTCCGGGCGGGTCGGAAGCGTCTGAAGCCGCCAGACAAGTGCTGGAGCAGACTGCGCATTTTCAGATGGTTCAGAATATCGAGCGGCAGTTTACCGATCTCAATGAACTGCTGGAACATGAGGACGACGAGCCCAGCGGTCTCGATCAGGTGATGGACGTTATTGATAGCCTGCACATCTATATGCGCAACATCCAGGAATCGCCCGATCGGGGCAAGGCCGCATTGTCGGCGGCCAGAGCCCGGATGGGCCTGCAGGGAGCCGACCCCATTTTCACGCTTCAGCGGGTAGCGACGAATCAGCCTGCGCCGCTTGATCGCATGCTGGAAAAACTGGCCTCAGAAAGCTGGCGGGTCGTTCTGGATCAGGCCGTCGCACAACTGGAACGGCAGTGGTACCAGGAAGTCTATCAGCCGTTTCAGCAGAGCCTGGCGCGGCACTATCCATTCAATCAGGGCGCAGGCCGGGATGCTGCCTTGCAGGATTTCGAACGGTTCTTCGCGCCGGATGGCGTTCTGGACCGTTTCTACGCCGACAACCTCAAACTGTTTCTTGAGGACCACCCGGAGCACATTGCCGGAACCCAGCGCGCAAGCCTGGTCCGCAAAGACGTGGTCCGGTCCCTGGAAAAGGCGGAAGAAATCCGGCGGGCGTTCTTCACTCGCAGCGGGTCGCTGGATGTGGAGTTTTCACTCGAGCCCCTGCACCTGTCGTCCAACAAGCGTCGCAGCGTCATGAATGTCGACGGCCAGTTGGTAGAGTTCAGCCACGGCCCGCGACAGAGCATTCCGCTGGTCTGGCCGAATACCCTCCGGGATTCCGTGGAAAGCCGGATCACCCTGGTGCCGATAGAAGTGAATCGCTCGCCCAGAAGTATGTCGGAAAACGGACCATGGGCGCTGTTCCGCCTGCTGGATGACGCCGATATTACCGGGGTGAGCAGCAGTTCCGTCGATGTTCGGTTTGCGGTGGATGACGGCGAAATGCGGTATCGCCTGCATGCTGGCAGTAATACCAACCCGTTCACACAAGCGTTGCTGGCGGGGTACCAGATACCACGCAGTCTGTATTAGACTAGCGCGGCGCCGGCGTAGAACAGGAAGTTGCTCCGCCGGCGAATCAGCCAGATAAACGCTTCAAGGATCGAAGATATGCCCCAGGCAAACGGACTGCAGTTCACGGCCACCCTTGGCCAACTCCCCAGCGACCTGTTTGCGGTCGTCCGCTTTGAGCTGACGGAACGCCTTTCAGGCCTTTGCTATTGCAAGCTGGAACTGGCCAGTAACGTCCCGGATATCGGCGCGGCGGAAGTACTGGAACAACCCGTCGATCTTGTTATGTGGCAAAACGGCCAACCCCTGCGCCGTTTCACCGGCGTGGTCAACGAATTTGCCCGGGGCGACAGCGGCCACCGCCGCACTCGCTACGAAGTCATCATCCAGCCCCCGCTCTGGCGCCTGAGTCTGATGCACAACAGCCGCATCTTTCAGACCCAGAGCACCGACGCCATTGTGCGCACCCTGCTGGAAGAGCGGGGCATCATCGACACCGCTTTCGATCTGAAACGCACCCCCGAAGAACGGGAATACTGCGTCCAGCATCGGGAAACCGATCTGGCCTTTATCGAGCGCCTTGCGGGCGAAGAAGGCTGGCATTACCGTTATCAACACGGATCTGTTGATGGCGAAGAACAACCCGTCCTGACGATCGCGGACCACCACGGCGACGCCCCGAAACTCGTCCCTATGGAATACAACGTCAAAGCGGGGGGAAGTACAAAGCAACCGGCTGTCTTCCGGTTTAAATACCAGGAACGGGTCCGCGCCGCTTCCGTGGCCATGAAGGACTACACCTTCAAAAACCCCGCCTACGCCCTGATGCACGAACATCAGGCGGATAAGCTCGACGCCCAGCGGCAAGACTACCAGCACTACGACTATCCCGGCCGATTCAAAGCCGACGCCAGCGGCCAGCCCTTTACCGAATCCCGACTGGAAGCACTGAGAAACGACGCCACCACCGCCAGTGGCCAGAGCAACCGCGCCGACTTTACCGTGGGCGCCAAAGCCGAACTCACCGAACACGATAACCAGACCCTGAACCGGGAATGGCTGTTCACCAGCATTACCCATAAGGGCGAACAGCCCCAGGCACTGGAAGAAGAGGGCGGCAGCGGCCCCACGACCTACCACAACGACTTTCAGGCCATTCCCGCTGACCGTACCTGGCGACCAAACCTGAACACCCTGAACCGCCCCCTCATGGACGGCCCGCAGATCGCCATTGTCACCGGCCCGGCAGGGGAAGAGATCCACTGCGACGAACATGGCCGAGTAAAAGTAAGATTCCCCTGGGATCGCTACTCAAAAAATGATGAGCACTCAAGCGCCTGGCTACGAGTCAGTCAGGGGTGGGCAGGCGGCCAATACGGATTCATGGCGTTACCGAGAATCGGCCACGAAGTGATCGTGTCCTTTCTGGACGGCGATCCGGATCAGCCGATCATCACCGGCCGAACCTATCACGCGACCAACACGCCGCCTTATGCGCTGCCGGAGCACAAGACTAGAACCACCCTGAAAACCCAGACCCACAAGGGTGAAGGCAGTAACGAGCTCAGGTTTGAAGACGAAGCTGACAAACAACAGATCTACCTCCACGCCCAGAAAGACCTGGACCTGCTGAGCGAAAACAACCGCACCGAAGTCATCAAAAACGACAGCCACCGGACGGTGGAGAACAACGATTTCAGCCACATCAAAGGCAACGAACACGCCACAGTCGATGGTGAGAAACGTCAGTCGGTCGGCGGTGATTGCAGCCAGTCTATCGGCGGCACTTTCCACCAGAAATCCGGCAGTGGCACCTTGAGCGAAGCGGGCACTGAAGTGCATCACAAGGCCGGTACCAAAGTCGTATTAGACGCTGGCGCAGAACTTACCATATCCGCCGGCGGTAGCCTGCTGAAGCTGGACCCGAGTGGTGTGACGCTGTCGGGGCCGGGGATCAAGATCAATTCTGGTGGTGCGCCGGGGAGTGGGAGCGGCGCTTCTGCGCAGATGCCAGAACCACCCTTGATTCTCGGCGGATCACAATCACCGGAACCTGCATCAATCGAATTCCAGGGATCAGCAACCCGTAAGAATGGCGCGGCTGAGGTAATCAGTGCGTCTGCCTTGCCGACCCTTGGCGCAGCAGCTGCCCGCGCGGCGAAGAGCGGCCAAACATTCGTTTCCGGGTGTGAGTTTGATAACAGCGGCAGGTGCGTCATCCATGACCATGGTTGAATATGATACCCGGAAGATTGTCAGCGAACCCCCAGGCGATTTTGCGTTACTGGACCTGGCGCAGCGTGACGAAAATCACTTGCTTCGCTGGTTTTACGATCACTTTGGCGATGGATCGATCCCATGGCAGTCGCTCTACCAGGGTTCAGAGTTGGCGGATATCTGGAAAACAGGGCCGATCCTGATTGCACTGGAACATCAGGATGAATTCCGGGATGCATTCATCCAGCAATGCGCAAAGGAACCTCTGGGGATTCTCATCAGCGCCCCAGGAGTTTCACTGAACACCCTGGCAAACCATCTGACACGTCATAAAACTGCAGAACTTGATGGAAAATCGTCGCTCTTCCGGTTTTATGATCCTCGCTCTCTGGGTCCGTTGCTCACCGTTTTGCAGCCGAATCAGCGTTATCAACTGATAGGTGCTTCCCAGTGGTGCTGGTACCACGACGACCAATGGCAGGTGACTACCGAAACACGGCCTGACGATTGGCCAGAATCGGGGAATACACTTGTGATCAGCAATGAACAACTGAAGGCGCTGGATGAAGCCCGCGTTGCACAGTTTGCCGCCTCACTGACGAATTACTACCGGCCGCATATTTCTGCGCCAGACCCGGAACAGTTTGTACTGCAGGACATTAAATCAGCGAAAACAGCCGGGATAACTTTGCTTGCAGACCAGGAACGATGGGTAAGGCTGGCGATAGCGGCCGGCGGGCCCCTGACAGAATCCGCGAACTGGCGAAAACTGGCGAGTGATCAGGGATTATCACCCGGTCAGATCCTGACTCATCTTGAAAGCCAACAAAGGACTGTATCTTATGTTGACTGATGCCCCGGCACAATTGCCTCCTTCCAGGGTCTCCGAAACGGACCAGACTTCAAGCCAATCCGAGGCTGAAGACTGTCAGCGCTGCAAGAACGCGTCCGTAATCTATATCACCGGGCACCGGAGTTTCTGGGTAGTCCCGCAGAACGTTCTCGACAAAGTGGAAACCAGTGCGGCCCGCCTCAAGGCTGCTGCCTCACGGGAAACCCTCGAGCAACGGATGTCCGAACTTGAGAAAGCGGGGCTGACCGATCTGTTTCTGCCCGCCACCCCCAGGAGCTTTCTGCCACCCGCTCAACAGTCTGAGTGGGACGACCTGGTCCGTCAGAATCAGGATATGGATCCGCAGTTAAAGAAGCTGGACGAAGAACTTGTCAAGGAAGAAGATGCCTACGATAAACGGTTGCAGGCCATCGCCAGTAACCAGGCGTACTACGCCAATCGCCAACAAGCGAAGGCAGAATGGGCTCAGGCGCGGCAAGGGCTGGAAAACCAGAAGCGGGATATTCGGGCGGAGAAGGAAAAGCGGGCAGACAGGTTGGCCGAGCTTCAGGACTGGGGATTTGATGCGGCCCGGGATGCGGGTTTCCATGTCGTGAATGGCGAATTGTTTTCCCCGCAACAGAAAGGAATCAGCGAGCTGCTATCCGCCTACCTGGATGCGCGTACGTCCTTTGAAGAAGATGAAATGCCGAACGAGGCAGAAACCACGCTTTTTATCAATATCTGCCGGCAAAACCGGGAATTGATGGAGCATGAATGGCGCAGTAAAACGCCAGACAATGGGAAAATAAAACACTATGTGGCGGAAATCAGCAAGCTTGAGGGAAAAATGCGTCACTACACGGATGCCGTTCTGGATCTGGCAAACATTGGTATCGCTAGCCCGGAATATTCCCTTGCCACTGGGGTAAATGATATCAACGACGGCATTCTCGAGCTCTCGGAAATCAGGAAGCTTGAGTGGGAGATTGAGCGGCTAACTAAAGATATGAAAGAGCACGGGGGTATCTGGCAGACCATGATCGGTAATAATGGCCCTGCGCCCGCGCCTGCATTGCTGAAGTTTCAGCACAAAATCCAGACCCGCCAGAAAGATCAGAAAGCCCTGCGCTGCCGGGCCAAAGATCGTGCCGAGGAAATGACGCCACCGAAACTGTTTGTGTGGCACCCGGACGAATATCAAGCGCGCCCCTACAAGGCTCTGGTGCGCCCCGGTGTTCCCCTGCGGGAGTTCTCAAGGCCGGGTGGTGGGTCGGACCTGCAACACTTTTCCCTGCTAGATGTGCCCGGGGGGCAAGGCTATCTGGACAGCGCGGATCAGCCCGATTCAGGTTTCGACATTGCCGTGTCGCTGAAAACAGCCCAGAAACCGGATGAAGACCAGGCCCTTGAAAAGCTGCTGAAGGATCAGGGCGCCACGAAGTACCCGCTGGAACCAGACTGGTTTGGCGATGAGGGACTGTTCCAGCCGGAAAAGTTCTTTGACACCATCAAAAGTGAGGGTGTGCTGGAGCAATATAGCCCGGAAGAGCTTGGCGCCTGGGGTGCCCATCTGGAAACCTTCCTGTTTGAATCCGAGGCAAAGCGCCACCTCATGCACTTTGATGACAGCTACACCGCGCAGTTTGCCCGTCTGGTGACCAGCGGCATACCCGGCGACCTGGGCCGCGAATTGCAGAACCAGATGCAAGTGGAAGTGTTGACCGGTGTCAGCGGCCCGTCCAGCGAGCCTGACCTGACCATGAAGAACGGTAAGGCCAAAGCGGAATATTCCCTGGGTGAAGCCAGAATTGGCGCCAACCTGACTTACCGACAGGGGCAGTTGGACGTCCTCTCCCTGAACCTGCCCAAGCCAGAGGACGCCGAGGTAATCTCAATACCCTACAACACCGAAGCGGGAAGCGGAGTGCTGGAGTTGGGCCGATTCCATTGTGCCATCGATGCCAAATGCTGGGGGTTTGTGGGTGCGCGCTTCCTGATGAGCCGGAATCTGGGCATTGAGGCTGTTCCCGGGGAAGGTATACAGCTTACCGGCGTCGACAAGGAAAAACGCGAAGTCACCGGCGCTGAGCTCGAGGCCTTTGGCGGAGCTCAGGCTGGCCTGATGGTAAAGGCAGAAATGAAGTGGTCGCCACCAAAAAGGCTGAGACAGACCGAAAAATGGCGCCTACTGGGAGAAGAGGTTCCCGAATGGATCAGCCTGGGATTGGTCCGCGGCGAGCTGGTTGGCTCTGCAGGCCTGGGAGGTAGCGGCGAAGTCACGCTCGGAATGAACAAGGGCCGCTTGATTGTCTACGTCAAAGGCCGCTTAGTGGCAGGCCTAGGCGGAGGCGGGGCCATTGGCATCGAACTGGCGTTCGATACCCTGCCGATGTGGATGCGCCTCTTGCAGCAGGAACTGCACGACAACGGTTACCGCCGGGTGGACTGGATCGACGACGAGGCGTTCGGGTTCATGAGTATGTTGATGACCCTGCATCTGTCAGCGGCGCTGAGCATGTCATTCCTGGCGGCGCAGAGTTATGAGTTTGTGAAAACGGTCTACGACGATTTCTACGAAAGTGAGAATGCTGGGGTTGTGGCAGTTAGCATCAGTGAAGCTATTCAAATTGCGAATGGAGAGCTTGAGGTTTCTGATGATCGGCTAAGGGTATCGTTGGAAGAATATAGATCTTGGTTCCTTGGGCTACAGCCGGAAGCAATTGGGCCTATGCTGCACCACCTTGTGTCGGAGCCTATTGAATTTGTAGATCAGGAAGGAGAGCGGAAATCGCCAGAGCAAATGCTGAAACGTCAACAGATCTCGATTCTGCAATGCTTCGAGTGGCTAGGCGAGTCGGAATTGGTTCAACCGGAGTCCTATCGCGGCGTGAGGCCCAATCGTATCCAAAGACAGTTTGAAGAATCGGTTACTCGTATGAATTCCAGGGGTACTAAGCCCGTAGAGGGTTCTTTGCAGTTTGCGAAAAATAATGTGGCCAGGTTGGATGAGTTTATGGGTCGGGGCTTGATTCGACGAATTGATAGCGCGCGCTTTCAAGACTACAAAAAGCTCCGAAAAAAATTCAGCTTGCATCTGCTGGAGCAGGTCTAAATCATGTCGAAACTTTCTTTGACTCATATTTGTGGGCTTCTGTTATTGCTCGTGTTCGTATTATCGGCTTCAGCTGAAACCGAGATAGAGCGGGCAGAGGCCTTGTTTCAAGAAGGCTATACGCTATACCAACAGCAGTATGGCGCGGTTGCCATTACACCTTTAGAAAAAGCCGCGAAGCTTGGGCATGCCGAGGCTGCTTACTGGGTCGGTGAAATTCTTCGCAAACGCTATTCCTATATGACTGAAGAAGCTGAGCAGTTCTATCGCCAGGCCGCAGAGGGCGGTGAAGTCTATGCCAAGCTGCGATTCGCCCAGAAAGGCAATATGTGCGGGACTCTCAGGGACTGTGATTATGACCGGGACGAATGGCTGGAACGGGCGATGGAAATTGCACTTCCGAACGCAGAAGCTGGCGACACAGAAGCAATGATGGCTTTGTCCTCGGCTTACGCCATGGATGGCGATTCAGATAAGGATTTCGACTGGGTTGAGCGTGCCGCGGAAAACGGTCATGCCTTTGCTCAATATTGGATGGCCGTCATGCTTGACGAACAAGGTAGGGGCTTCTACTGGACCGACGAAGGCCGCCGTGAAGACATTTTGAGGTGGCTCAAAGCTTCGGCGGAGCAGGGTTTCCCCAAGGCGATCCTGAAATTGGCAGTGGAATACAAGGAAGATGGCCGGTTCAAGGAGTCCCATAAGTGGATCGACCGTCTGGCACAGACAGATTATTTCGATGCTTTGTTTGAGTATGGGCTAATCATGCTGGATGGCCCTGAGGGGATGTATCGCTACCCTGAGGCCAAGCCGGTCGAAGGATTGGCTGTGCTGTTGGCGATCTTTAGAGAGCGCGGTAGTTCGGCGGTAAAACGAAGCATTGATAGGGTGGTGCCGGACTTGTCTCCTGAAATTATTACAGAAGCGGAGAAGCGATCGGAAGCGCTTTTGGTCGATACGCCGATTATTTACTACCTGCCGAAATTTGGGATGTGAGGATGGTTTTGAAACGTTCTCTGGTTCAGGTTTTCTGGGCCCAGAGCCACCGACACCGACATATATCGCCACAAACCTCCAACGCAAGATGATGCACCGCTGGAATACATAATTGGATATGGGCTATGGTTCCATGGCGTGGTCCATCAGTGACTGTATAACCCAACAGGAGTAGCGAGATGCAGTATCTTCATACCATGATCCGGGTCAGTAACCTGAATGAGACCCTGCACTTTTTCTGCGATTTGCTTGGCATGGCTGAAATCAGCCGTAAGAGCAGTGAGAAAGGCCGTTTTACCCTGGTGTTCCTCGCTGCGCCGGAAGATGAGACCCGGGCGAAGGAAGACAGGGCCCCGATGATCGAGCTTACCTACAACTGGGATCCGGAAGAATATGCCGGTGGCCGGAATTTCGGGCACCTGGCGTATCGAGTGGAGGATATCTACGGGTTGTGCAGTCATCTGCAGGCCAATGGCGTTACCATTAACCGCCCACCACGGGATGGCCACATGGCGTTTATCCGATCGCCGGATGGCATTTCCATTGAGTTGCTCCAGAAGGGTGATGCTCTGCCGCCCAGGGAACCTTGGGCGAGTATGGAGAACACCGGTACCTGGTAGCCAAAATTTCGGAGAACCCCATGGGTCTGATGTTCGAACAAATTGACAGCCAGCCGTCGGCTTTGGGTGAAATCACCTTGCGGCGGCGCCGCATTCCGGCTCTGGGCGACCGGGATATTTTTGAGGTGAAGTTGGGTGACGAGTTTCTGATGTCCAGCATGTTTGTGGACGCGGAAGTGGCGCTGGCAGACCTGGGCCTTGAGATGACCGACGGCGATTCACTGGACGTGGTGGTTGGCGGGCTGGGCCTTGGTTATACCGCCGAAGCGGCGCTGAATCATGAACGGGTAAACGAGTTGCTGGTGGTGGACGCCCTCGACACGGTCATCCACTGGCATCAGCAGGAAAAGGTGCCATTAGGCAAGGTGCTGAACGCCGACCCCCGCTGCCGTTATGTGTTGGGCAGTTTTTTTGATTTTGCTGTGTCGGATACCGGATTTGACCCGGATTCGCCGGGCCGCCTGTTCGATGCGATTCTGCTGGATATTGACCATTCCCCCCGTGCCTTGCTGAACGAATCCAACGCCAGTTTCTATACCACTGACAGCCTCGGCAAAATGGCCCGGTTTCTGCGCAGCGATGGTGTGTTTGCCATGTGGTCCAACGATCCGCCGGACGAGCCTTTTATGGATACGCTTCGGGAATTGTTCACGGATGTGGACGCCCGGGTTGTGTCTTTCTTCAACCCGTTCCAGAACCGTGAATCCACTAATACTGTGTATCTGGCCCGAAAGTCAGGGAGTTGAAGTCATGACCGGAATCGAAACCATCGACTGGGCATCGACGCCTGCCGCCGTATGGCGTCGGCATCGCTCCGGTTTGCGGGGTATCCGCCGGCTGGACCCGGTGCAGTGGGACAGCCTGAAAGGCATTGATCGCCAGCGTGATGCCCTGGCACGCAACACCGAGCGGTTTCTGGCGGGCGAGCCGTCCAATAACGTCTTGCTGTGGGGTTCCCGGGGCACCGGCAAGTCGTCGCTGATCAAGGCGCTGCTGAATCGATACAAAGATCAGAGCCTGCGGATGATCGAGGTGGACAAGGACGACCTGGTCAACTTGCCGGATATTGTTGATGACCTGTGTGAGCTGCCGTTCCGGTTTGTGATCTTCTGCGACGACCTGTCATTCGATGCGGGCGAGTCCGGATACAAGGCGTTGAAGAGTGTGCTGGAAGGCTCGCTGGAATTGCCGCCGGAGAATGTGCGGGTGTACGCCACGTCCAACCGCCGCCATCTGATGCCGGAATTCATGTCGGATAACGTAAAAAGCGAGATCCGTGATGGCGAACTGCACCCGGCAGAGGCCATTGAGGAGCAGGTGTCACTGGCGGACCGGTTCGGGCTGCAGTTGTCGTTCTATCCTTTTCCTCAGAACACCTATTTGCAAACGGTGGATTCGCTGTTTCCGGATATCCGGGATCGTGCGGCGTTGCATCAGGAAGCGATCCGGTTCGCAACCGCCAAGGGTGTTCGTAATGGCCGCACAGCTCAGCAGTTCTTCCGGCAGTTTGCGGGCATCCTCCATTAGCTTTCGATTAGCCTTTATTTCTGCTCGGCGAGCTTCAGGAACCGGCGCCTGATGGATCGCACGGTGAAATAGACCAGCGTAATGGTGGTGGGAATGGCCAGTCCCAGCAGCAGAGGTTTGTTGAAGTCGAACCCGGCTTCCTGGGCAACGTCCATTGCCATCCGCATCAGGGCGATCAGATAGAAGGAAATGACCACCACCGAAAAGCTCTCAACGGTGTGCTGCATCATAAGTTGGACTTTTGAGCGCTGGTTCATGGATGAAAGCAGTTGCTGATTCTGGTTCTGGATGGCCAGCTCTACCCGCGTGCGCATCATGTCCGATGCCCGCCCCACCCGGCGGGACAGATCGTCCAGACGGTCGCTTACGGATTCGCAGGTTTCCACCGCCGGGGTCAGGCGGCGGTTCATGAACTCCCGGATGGTCAGATGGCCGGACAGCTCGTCTTCACGAAGCACCGCCAGCCGCGCCAGCACTAACTGGTGATAGGCCCGGGTGGCGGCAAAGCGGAAGGTGGAGTGGGCGCGGAAGGCTTCAATCCGGGCGGCCATATCGGTCAGCCGCGCCAGCACCCGGGGCTCGTCCACTCTGGTGTCATCCGTCAGTGAATCGGTGATCGTAGCCAGGGTCTGATCCATCCGGTTCAGGTCCGGCGTCATGTTCCGCGCTTCGGGCAACGCCAGTAATGCCATTAGCCGATAGGTTTCCAGTTCCATCAGCCGCTGGGTCAGTCGCCCGAGCTGGCTGTCAGACAGGCCACCGTTGACGATCATGAATCGCCCGAACCCGTCCTCGTGCAGCTTGAACGAACTCCATATCTGGGCTTTGCCTTCTGCCGGCCGGCTACCCACCAACCGCTCGTCGTCGAAGTAATCGCGAATGGCGGCAGGATCAGGCTGCTGGTTTTCCACCGCCGACTGCAGGTCAAGGTGAAAGGCCGCCACCACCGTGCCGGTCAGTTGCTCCAGCCATCCGGCTGGCAGTCCCGTCAGGCCGGTCTCCCGGAAGGGCTGATGGTCTTCTCTGACGCCAAGATGAATAAAAGTGTAGGCCGTAAATTCCATGTGCAGTTCGCGGCGGATTCTCAGATCGCCAATGGTGGCCTCAAAACAGCTTTCGTCGTCGTGGGGAATGGATTGGCCCAGCTGCGCATGCAGGTTCTGCCAGTGATGGAACTGCGCGGTGCGCTGCTCTGGCGTGGTTATCAGCGCAAGATGCGACACCTGAGACGGGCAGGGCAGAACCTGAAACGGCCGGGCATGGAGTTCGTTATAAAGGGATTCCCTGAGCGGGTGGAAATCGAGCTTGTGCAGTGGCGGATTCACAATTCTATTTATCCTGGCCTCGGTGGGCGGCATTGCTGGGCGACTTGTGGAGTGTGCCTGTAACACTAGTCGCTTCCGGCACCGGTGCAAACACGACCTGTGGCTTAAGACTCCGGTAGGGCAACCGTGAACCGCACGCCCCCGTTTTCATTGCCGGCCTGAATTCGGCCGCCGTGGTGCTCTGTAATCAGGCGGGCAATAAGAAGCCCCTGGCCAAGGTGGCCTTCTTGCCCGGAAGATCGAACAGACACGAAGGGGCTGAAAATATCATTGGCCAGCTCTTCCGGCAGCACGGAGCCCTGATTGAACACACTCAGCAGAAAGGGTTTTGATTCTGCGCGCAGGCTGATCTCGATCAGGCCGTTTGGTGGCGTGAAGTCCCGGGCGTTGTCTACCAGCTTGTCCAGCAACTGCACCAGCAGCTCCGGTGAGCCGTGGTAGCGAATCCCGTGTTGCGGGCCCTGATAACGAATCTGGAAATCCGGTGCCAGGGACTGGTAAGCCAGGGTGGCCTGGGCGCAGACATCCGCCAGGTCAAAGCTTTCTTTTTCGGCGTGGTCCAGGCTCTGTTCCAGTCGTGCCGCTTCGCTCATGCCATGAAGAATCTGGCTCAGGCGATCCGTCGCGGTTCTTGCCCGGGCCAGGTAGTTTTCCCGATCTTCCTCACAGGTGCTCTGGCTCAGGTTCTCCAGCGAGGAACGCACCACGGCGATGGGGGTTTTCAACTCGTGGGAAAGCCTTCGGGAGAAGCTTTCCAGGTAATGGGTATAGCCATAGAGCCGCTCAGTAAGGTGGGTGAACTGGCGGGAGAGGTCGCCAAGTTCGTCCCGGGCTTTCACGGTTGGAAGGGTTCGGAGCAGGCGGCCATCCTCATCAATGCTGGCGCTTACAGCACGTTGCAGCCGGGTAATCCGCCAGGACAGCCAGCTGGCGTAGCCCAGCAGCACCAGCGTTAGCCCTATTAATAGAATCGCACTGCGAGCAATCACCGAACCTAGTGTGTTGCCGGAAAGCGTCAGCATCTGATCCAACGACTCTTCAAGCACCAGTTTGCGATCATTCGCCAGGGTTTCCGTTGCCAACAGGTAGAGGTCGCCATCGGCGTGCCGCACCAGGCCCTGGCCTGGCAGTTCACCGGGCCGGAACTGAAGGGCCTGGTCTTGGATCAGGAACGGGTCAGGCTGATAGGCCCGCACCAGTGCCCGCAGGCCATTGAGGCTGATGCGTTCGACGATCTGCAACGGTGTCAGGCTATCGAAGTCCGGTGTCTGCCGGGTCGATGGCTGGGTCTGCCGCGCGATGACCCAGCCGCCCGGTTCCAGAATCCAGGCGTTCTGCCCCGGCGCGATTAACTGATCCAGCTGCTTTTCCAGTGGCTTCTCGCGGCTAATGAGTCGGGTGTCGGTATGTTCGAACAGCACTTGTTGCTGGCTGCTCTGGCCAGTCGTAGCGTTTACCGGACCAATCAGTCGAAAGCCGAACGCTGCACCCTGTTCCGGCCGGGGCAGGCGCACTTCCAGTTGGTGTCCGTTGTCGTTGGTGGAGCCCCAGGCCCCGTAAATCTCGTAATCCGGCGTGCTATCCATACCCGGGATCAGCCCGTTGACGTTGTCCCGGGCAACACTGGGCAAGCGTCGTTCGATCACACCTTGCGGCTGTTCCAGAAAAATCCGCAGTTCATCAAACGGGCGGTCGGGCTGTGAGGGGTCGAACAAGCCGTGCCCGCGGTTACTGATTCGGATCAGCAGGTAGAGGTTGCTCTCCTGAACGGCTACTCGCCAGTTCAGAGTGGCGTTACCTGCAAGCGTGCCACCGCCCTGCCAGGGCTGACGCCCGTATTCCTCGTCGTAGTCGGGCCAGTCCGAGCCGAAGCCGTCCAGAGTCAGGGGCCGGTTCAGAGTCGGGGCGTAGGTCACCGGGCCAGAAGTCATTGTGTGTGCTGATCCGGTCGTCTGGTTGTTAATCAGGTTAGCCAGCTTGCCTGCCTGTTGCTCAAGCTGGGTGCTGGCCTGTTGCCGCAGGGCGGTGTCCAGCTCCAGAACAAACTGCAGTCCTGCCCAGGGGATGATCAGCATCAGCAAGCTGGCAATAAAAAGCTGGCGTTTAAGGGTCACAAATCAGGCCTCATGGGCGTTCCAGCGGTAGCCCATGCCGTAGGCGGTGTGGATGCCGTCGAAGCTGCTGTCCAGGCCCTGGAATTTCCGGCGGATGCGTTTGATGTGGGAGGTAACCGTATTGTCGTCCAGCACCGTGCTGGCGGCGTCCATCAACTGGTCGCGGCTGCGCACATGGCCGGGGTGCTGAACCAGTGAATGCAGCATCCAGAATTCGGTGACCGTCAGTTCGATAGCCTGGTTGTCCCAGTGCGCGGTCATGCGATCGACGTTCAGCGACAGGCGCCCGCGGTTAAGAACCTCGTCGGGCTGTTTCAGGGCTTCTGACCAGGCGTCGGCCCGCCGGAGCAGGGCGGTTACCCGCGCCAGCAGGTGATCCATGCTCATGTCCTTTGTGACATAGTCGTCGGCGCCGAGGCGAAGCCCGTGAACCGAGTCGATGTCGCTGTCCCTGGCGGTCAGAAAGATAATCGGCAGGGTGGGTGATAGCACGCGCAAATCCTGGCACAGGGTAAACCCGCCCTCCGGCTCGTCGCCCAGGCCAACATCGATGATCGCCAGGTCCGGCAGCCCTGTGCGCAATGCCTGAAACGCGCTGCTTCGGTCGCCGTAGGCGGATACCCGATAGCCACGGCGTTCAAAGGCATCGCGGTAGTTCTCGCGAATGGCAGGTTCATCTTCGATAAGCACGATGTGACGCTTCATAACCGTTGGTCAGCCTGTTGTGGTAACAGGCTCCATTTAAACACGGTGCCGTTGCAGAACAAGGGCGCGGCGCCCCTTCGCCACAATTCATCATTTTTCATCGGGTGATTTGCCCGTTTCTGGCACCGGATCGTCCTTTCAAGACGCTGAAATAGCGAACAGTCGCTCTTGCATCTGAGCATTCGTTTTTGGCTTAAAAGGAAATGGAACCATGCTGCCTACCTACTCTGCGTCTTCGCGCGCTCCACGACCTGCGTCCCTCCGTGTCCGCCGGGTAGTGGAGGGAATCTCGCTCTGGCTGGCGGTGCTGCTGTTGCTGTTTGTTCAGCCGATCTTTGCAGAAGCATCCGAGGGCGCTGGTGAGTTGCGGTTTGTGGACCCTCAGGGGCGCCACCTGGAATCGGCGACGCTGGTGAATACCGATTATCAAGTGGAGGTGACCGGGCTGGTTGCGGATGTGCGCCTGAAGCAGACATTTCACAACCCCAGCCAGGAATGGCGTGAAGCGGTTTTCGTCTTTCCCCTGCCGGAGCAGGCCAGCGTTTACGGCCTGACCATGATGGCCGGTGAGCGTCGGATTGTCGGAGAAATCCGCGAAAAAGCCGTGGCCCGCAAAGCGTACGCCAAGGCCAAAAGCGAGGGCCGGAAGGTGGCCCGGGTGGATCAGCAGCGGCCCAACCTGTTCACCACCCACCTGGCTAATATTCCGCCCGGGGAGGCGATTGCCATTGAGCTCAGCTACCAGCAACCTGTGCGCTACCAGTCCGGTGAATTCGAGCTGCGCATCCCCACAACGCTGACCCCCAGATACATGCCGGGCGACGTCATTGGTGATGGCGCAAACGCCTGGCAGGGCGGATGGGCAAGGCCCACCACCGACGTGCCGGATGCGGATCGCATCAGCCCGCACACGGTATTGCCGGACGATGTCGGGCCCGGCAGCCATCAGGCCACGGTTACCATGAGCATCCGAGCTGGCTTGCCGGTCAGTCGGGTCAGCAGCCCCAGCCATCCGGTTACCCCTACCTGGAACGGCAATACGGTAGAGGTGACCGCCGGTGACGGCTCGTTCGCCATGGACCGGGATCTGGTGATTCGCTGGGCTCCGACAATAGGCATGGCGCCTTCGGCCGCAGTTTTTCAGCAGCAGTGGCAGGGGGAGGATTACCTGCTTGCGATGATGATTCCGGGGCTTGAGTCGGACCAGCAGGTGGCCAGGGAGTTGGTGTTCGTGATCGATACGTCCGGCTCCATGGCGGGGGAATCGATCCGTCAGGCAAGGCAGTCGTTGCTTAGGGGGCTGGATACCCTGGGCCAGGAGGACACTTTCAACGTGATCCAGTTCAACAGCCAGACCGCGTCGCTGTTTATTGATCCGGCGCCTGCCACCGGCAATCATCTGGCACGTGCCCGTCGCTATGTCCGGAATCTCGAAGCCAATGGCGGCACTGAAATGGCGCCGGCGCTGGATGCGGCGTTGCATCGGCGCGGCTCTGAGGCGGTGTCTGAAACGGCGGATGGCGTTCAGCGCCTGCGGCAGGTGGTGTTCATCACTGACGGCTCTGTTGGCAACGAATCGGCACTGTTTCAGCGCATCGAGCAGCAATTGGGCGACACCCGCCTGTTTACCGTCGGTATTGGCTCGGCCCCGAATATGCACTTCATGCGCGAGGCCGCCCGCTTTGGCCGTGGCACCTTCACGGCGATCAACAGTGCCTCGGATGTGGAGCGGCCGCTTGATGCACTGTTCGGCAAGATGCAGTCGGCCGTGTTAACCGATATTCAGGTGCAGTGGCCAGATGCCATGGCCAGCCAGAGCGCCCAGCCCCAGCGGATCGGGGATCTGTTTCGTGGCGAGCCGCTGATTCAGGTGGTTCGCGGCCACGCGCCTCAGGGAAGCCTGCGCGTGTCGGGACGGTTGCCGGATGGCAGCGCCTGGCAGCAGTCGCTTAATCTGGAGCAGGCGGCCAGCGGCATAGGTCTTCACCGGGTATGGGCGAGACAGAAGATTGATGGCCTGCTGGATGCCCGCACGCTCGGCCGATTTCCTGATGCTGAAACGCGGGGCGAGATTCCCGGGCGCGTTACCGCGCTTGGCATAGAGCATCAGTTAATCACGCCCTACACCAGCTTTCTGGCGGTGGACAAAACGCCAGTCAGACAGGTCCATGCGCCTTTGACCTCTGGCAGCGTTCCTACGCTCCTTCCGGCCGGTTCCAGCACAGGCATGCTGCGCTACCCCCAGACCGCCACCATGGCGCCTCTGTTACAGGCGCTGGGCCTGCTTGGGCTGATGTTCAGTGCGGCGATTGGTTTGTTGAAAAGGAGGGCATTCGCATGAAACATCTGTGCTTACTTGTGACGGTTTCTTCTTTTATGATCCTGGCGCTTGGCCTCTGGATTCCATTCAAGGCGCTGGTTGCTCAGGAATTGCTGGAGTTGGCCTGGGCCGAAAGCCAGGCCCGGCAGCAGCAGGTTCGCCCCTGGCCCTGGGCGGACACCTGGCCGGTGGCGCGCCTTACCTTTCAATACGGGGGCTCTGGTCAATACGGGGGCTCTGGTCAACATGACGATGCGGCGGATGAAAACGGACTGTCGCTTATTGTTCTGGACGGCGCCCATGGTGAAAGCCTGGCATTCGGACCCGGTCAGGTTTTCGGGGACGGCGGGAACGCTGGCCCAACGGTGATTGCCGGTCACCGGGATACCCATTTCAAAAGCCTGAAGCATCTTCAATCAGGCAGCGAATTGCGGCTTCAGAGCCGCGACGGCCAGTGGCGAACCTATCGCGTTAGCGACACCCGGGTGGTGGACAGCCGCTACCAGCAGATCAACACCGCCATGCTGCCCCGGGACGCCCTGCTCCTGGTGACCTGTTATCCGTTTGATGGCCTGGAAAGCCGTGGTCCATTACGCTATGTAGTAGAAGCGAAGGCAGCGCGCAGCGACCTGCCTGCGACGGTTGTCGAAAGCTGAAAATTGGGTACACTTGTGCGCCCGAAACTGCATCAGGGTTGTGTTTGATGGGATTGCTGAGAAAATGTCTGGCTTGGCTGAGCGTTTTGATCATCTGCCTGTTTGCCTTGTTTTTTTATCTGGCGCGGCCTTTTAACCCGGATAACAACCGTTATCTGGCATGGACCATTTCGAAAGTCGGTCGGGCACTGCTCGGGATGAAATGTACGGTCGCCGGAGCGGAGAACATGCCAGTGGACCGGCCCACGGTTGTTATTGCCAACCATCAGCACAACGACGATCTTTTCATGCTGGGGATGCTTTTGCCCCCGCGTACAGTGACTGTTGGCAAGTCGGCGCTGGTGTGGGTGCCTTTCTTCGGTCAGGTGTTCTGGCTCGGCGGCAATGTGATCCTGGATCGTGGCCGCTCTCATCGACTCACTCTCCCCCGGTTCGTAAACAAGTGACTTGCCGCACTGGAAGTGCTTGAAGCCGGTCATGAAAACGGGCAGTCTTTGCGGATAACTCAATGGAGTAAGTTATGAATATCATTCTGTTTCTGATTATTGGTGGTGTCGCGGGCTGGCTTGCGGGACTGATCATGAAAGGTCGCGGTTTTGGCGTAATGGCCAATATCGGTATCGGAATTGTTGGCTCTGTTCTGGGTGGTTTCGTGTTTCGCCTGCTGGGGCTGGCCGCCCAGGGCGCGATAGGTGAGTTGGTGACCGCTACCGCGGGCGCGGTGCTGTTACTTGCCGTGGTCAGCGCCATTAAGAAGGCTTGATGATGATTGTTCCTGTTACGGCAGTTTTTGCGGCGGCTCTGGGTCTGCTGCTGGTTGTTCTTTCGCTTCTTGTTTCCCGCCACCGGCTCCGGCTTAAACAGAACCTGGGGGTCAGTGAAGACATAGACTTTCAGGCTACCGTTCGTGCCCAGGCCAACCTGGTTGAGTATGCCCCCATCGGGCTCATCATGCTGGCCATTGCCGAGCTCAATGGTGTGTCCGGTACGCTGATTTACTGGACCGGACTGGGTTTTGTGGTCGGGCGTCTGTTGCATGCGTTCGGCATGATCAATGGCGGCGGCGGCCCGCACATGGCGCGCATGGCGGGTATTCTGCTGACCTGGCTGGCCATTGTGGTGTTGGCACTGCTACTGATCTGGAACGTGTACCAGGTCTACGGCTAATACAGGCCCGGATTACAGGGCCTGTGCCACATCCATATTCATATATTCCAGTTCCAGGCGCCGGTTGGCGGCGTGGTCTTCGGGCCTTGCCAGCGGCCGGTCGCTACCCCACCCGCTGGTGACAATCTGATTATCCCTGGCACCCTCGCTGAGCATTAACTTGGCGGCGCTACTGGCCCTGAGCCGCGACAGAAACTGATTGTACTCGCCGACACCAAAGGCATCGGAATGGCCGTGGATATGAAGGCAGGCCCCCGGGTTGTATTTCAGCCAGAGCGCGTGCTGGCGCAGCAGTGCCTGGTCTTCTTCGTTCAGACGATGCTGGTTGAAGCCGAAATGAAATCGCAGGCGGTGCGGACGTTTAGGGGTCATGTCCGCTGCAAAAGCGGTTCGGGCCAGAAGCTCCGGGTGATCGAGTACAAGTACAGTCATGGTGAATTCCTCAAATACGCAGGCTGTTTTTTTATTGTCCCGGGCACTGTTAGCGTTAGTCTAGCGCTGACCGGGACAACCGCAATAAGCGATTGGTAGAAAGATTGCGGGGCGAGAATGTTCAAAGCCTCGGAACCCCAATGGTCTTACCCTTTCGCTTCAGATTTATTACACCGCGAAAAACAGGCCATGCTGTGGTAAAAAGCAGTTCTCTCGAGGCAAATAATGATGAATTGTGACAACCCATGCTGATTATCCCCGCTGAAAGCGCCGTTAACTGGAAACGTCCCCCCTGGATGACGCTGGGCCTGATGCTGGCCTGCTTCCTGGTATTCGTGTTTTACCAGAGCGATGACGACCGGCTGTATGGCGAAGCTATTGACGCCTACTCTGAGACGAACCTTCAAACTCTGGAAGCGCCGGCCTATAAGGATTACCTACAACGAAAAATCCGCCTGGATGGCCAGGAAAGCCTCATTTCACAATTGCAATACTTCAACACCCTGCAAGAGCAGAACGAGCAGAGATGGATTGCGGTCACCCTTCTGTTCAATAACGAGTTTTATCAGTATCTGCTCGACAACAGGGAGGTAATCTGGGCGCCGGAGCAGCGCCGGGCCTGGATGGCGCAGCGCACCGAGATTCAGCAGCAATATGTGAACCAGTTGAGTGCGAATCAGTTGGGCCTGGTACCGGCCGAGCTTTCACTTTACACACTGGTCACTTACCAGTTTCTTCACGGCGGCTGGGCCCACATCATCGGTAATCTGGTGTTCCTGTTTCTGCTGGGCTTCACGGTAGAAAAAGCATTGGGTGCCGCCCGCTTTTTGCTGGCTTACCTGTTTTGTGGGGCGATATCCGGGCTGGTGTTCACGGCCTTTTCCCTTGGCAGCCCCGTGCCGCTGGTGGGCGCTTCCGGGTCCATCTCCGGGCTGATGGGCATGTATGTCGCCATCTACGGTTTGCAGAAAATCCGCTTTTTCTACTTTGTCGGGGTGTATTTCAATTATTTACGCGCCCCGGCTCTGGCTATGTTGCCGGTGTGGCTGGGCAAAGAAGTTTATGATTACTGGTTTGCCGGTGCCACGGGCATTGCTTACATGGCCCACGCCGGTGGATTGGTAGCCGGTGCCGGACTGGTCTGGCTGCTGGGCAAAAGCTGGCTTCAGGTCAAAGAGGAATTTTATGAGCCTGAGGAGGAAGAGCAGGACGAGCGCTTTACCACCGGCTACGGGCAGGCCATGGCAAGCCTGGGAAGAATGGAGTTTGACCTTGCCCAACGGCAGTTCGAGGCGCTTCGGGGGCACTACCCGGACCGCATGGTGCTGTTGGAACATCTGTATCGGCTTGCCAAGCTCCGGCCGGATCTATTGGCCTACAGGGAGTCTGCCAAGGAGCTGATGAACGAGTCGCTGACCCGGCGCCAGCCCGAACGCACCATCGAGATCTGGGCTGAGTACATGAAGTTAGGTGAAAGCCACGCACCGCTGGGCCCGGAAGACCACAACCGAGTGCTGTTTACCTGCCTGCGCAATGACGACCTGAAATCCGCCGAGCGGGCTTTCGAACGCCTTCGCGGTGCCGGGGACAAAAGCCTAGCGGATGAGGCTTGTCGACTTCTGGCAGAGGAATTCGACAAGCGCCAGGTGGCTCCGAAAGCGCGCCACTATCGCCAGTTGCTGGCGAACGGGGTTTGAGAAAGTTTGAGAAAGCTTGAAAAAGGTTTGAAAAAGGTCTGATTCCAGTTATTCGGCGCTGAACGATGCTCTGGGGCCTTTTAAAGGCTCCCGGTTCTGTGCCTGCAGCAAGTAGACATCAATCTGCTCGTGCAGCGGGTGGTTTGCACAGCGCTTTTTGATAAAGGTCAGAAACGCCGTCGCTTTTTCCCATTGCCCGAGGCCGTTTGCCAGAGCCTGCGCTACCGTCAGGTAAGCATGGGGAAGGCATTCGCTGTCGGGAAAACGCTTGTGAAAATCCTGCAGCAGTTTGAGGGCAGGCTTGAATTGGCTGCGGTGATACAGAGTTTTGGCGCAATGCAGCGCCAGCTCCGGATCGTTCAGCCGAAAGCTCGGCTCTATGGTCTCGATGGTCGCCAGCAGGCTGGCCATCCTGTCGCCGTCATTTTTATCAGCCAGCATGGTGAGAAGGCGTGGATGATAGCGATACAGTTCCTGGCGATCATCCCTGGCCGTCAGCAGGGCATGAAACTGCTCCAGCCGGTGGGCGTTGGACGGCTCGCGCTTCAGGCTTTCCTTCAGCATGGACTGCACCCGGTCGTAGTTGCCATCCTTCAGGTTCATGTCGATGTCGGCGTCAAACCGGTGGGTGCGATCCCGCCCCTGCATTTCTGCCAGGCTCTCTTCGTCCTGATGGTCGCTGGCAAAGCCGAGTTCTTCCTGATACTGAAATAACAGATAGCCCAGCATGTGAAACAGCATCAGCGTAAAGGTGCTGTTCAGGAAACCCGCCAGAATGTTGGCCATCTGGGGCGCGAAGTGGTTAAACGCGAATTCCTGGGCCGCGCCCGAGGCGATGGACAGCAGAATCAGATAACCGTAAAGCAGGAAATAGGGGCTGCCGATGCGGGAGATCAGCACCGCCAGGTTCATCGGGTTTACCGCAGCGGCAACGGAGTGCTCCATAGCCAGCACCATCACACTCGCAGGCAAGGCAAGAGCCACCAGAGCCAGAGCCACCAGCATCAGTATTGGCCCGCCTACCATCATGGCGGCGCTGACCAGAGCGCCCATCAGGATAAACACCAGTAGCTGCAGGATGACGATGTTAAACCCGCTGCCGGTAAAGGCCACAGCAAGGGGCGGGGGCTTCATGTGGCCCTCTGCGGTATGGTTGATGACCGCATAGGTATACTTCAGCAACGCCAGAATCAGCACCAGCGAGACAATCAATCCCACGATATTGCCACTGATCAGCAGCGGCACCAGGGTGCAGATGGCAATGACCAGCAGCGGATCGGTGTGAAACGGGTAGCGGAAAAACGCCCCGATCCGGTTCCAGAAGGGCACCACTTCCGTCGCTGCGCCAAGGTAACGCATGGCACGGTTGCATTGCGGGCACAGGGCATGCTGTTTTCGGTGATCTGCATCCGGCATGCAGCGGGAACAGAAGTGAATCTGGCACTCACCGCAGTGCCATTTTGCGGGATCGCCCGGGTGGTAATGACAGTCGTGTTTCACAATGGGTCCGGCTTGAATAGGTCCTGGAACAGTAAGCTGCAATGATGGCAGATGGCAGGCCGGGTCACCAGCGATCAGGCGGCAAGGTAAAAGGAAACTTCAGGATATTGAGCCGCTGCGGCCAGTGCGTCGTATTCTTCCCGCTTAACCGGATTTACAGGAGGCTGTTTGGAACAGGCAACAGAACAGGGCGACTATCAGGGCGAGGCTGCCAACGCACCGGACCATCCCTATACCTGGCGAGGCATTCTGTCGCTGGCGCTGAATCACAAGCCGCGCCTGACCAGAGCCAACCTGCTGGCCATTTTGGCGACTTTGGTGAGCGTGCCGATTCCATTGTTGCTTCCGGTGCTGGTGGATGAGGTACTGCTGGATGAGCCGGGTCCGGTGTTGCCGTTCATGCAGGGTGTTCTGCCGGAGGCCTGGCACCTGCCGTTTGTTTACATTGGCGTCATGGTGCTGGCGGCGTTCATGCTGAGGCTGCTGGCGCTCGGGTTTAACGTGTTGCAGTCCCGTGAATTCTCCAAGATCTCTAAAGATGTGGTGTTTCGCATCCGTTCGAGGCTGCTGGGCCGCTTGGGCCGGGTGGCGATATCGGAATACGAGACCCGGGGTTCCGGTGGTATTACCAGCCATTTCATCACCGATCTGGATACCATCGACCAGTTTCTGGGTACCACCATCAGTCGTTTTATCGTGGCCAGCCTGACGGTCATCGGCACTGCCTGTGTGCTGGTCTGGGTTCACTGGCAGTTGGGGCTGCTGATCCTTTTGTTCAATCCGCTGGTTATCTTCTCAACCATGCTGATCAGCACGCGGGTGAAGGAGCTCAAGCGGCAGGAGAACAGCGCCTACGAGGATTTTCAGGGGGATCTGACGGAAACCCTGGACGCCATTCACCAGCTTCGCGCGGCCAACCGGGAGGGTCATTACCTTCAGCATCTGGTGTCCCGCGCCAGGGTTGTGCGGGATCACGCCATTCAGTTCGAGTGGCGCAGCGATGCCGCCAGTCGCGCCAGCTTTGCCCTGTTCCAGTTTGGTGTGGATACGTTTCGCGCCGCTGCCATGGCGACCGTGCTGCTCAGTGACCTGAGCATTGGCATGATGTTCGCCATCTTCGGCTACCTCTGGTTCATGCTGACGCCGGTACAGGAAATGCTGAACATGCAGTACGCCTGGTTTGCCGCCAACGCCGCATTGGGCCGGATCAACCGCCTGCTGGCATTGAAGGAAGAGCCGCGTTACCCCGCCCTGGAGAACCCGTTCCGTGACCGGCACACCGTGGACCTGGAGCTCCGGAATATTCATTTCAGTTACGGCGACGAGCCAGTGCTCCGGGGCATCGACCTGCACATCAAGGCCGGAGAAAAGGTAGCTGTGGTGGGTGCCAGTGGTGGCGGTAAATCCACACTGGTTCAGGTGATTCTGGGGCTGTACACGCCCCAGCAGGGCGACATTCTGCTGGGCGGAGTGCCGGTTCAGCGCATTGGCCTGCCGTGCCTGCGGGAGAATGTGGCGACGGTGTTGCAGCATCCCGCCCTGTTCAACGATACCGTTCGCCAGAACCTGACGCTGGGACGCCTGAAGGAGGATGAGGCTTTGTGGCATGCCCTCAGCGTTGCCCAGCTGGATCAGACAGTGGCGGATATGCCCGATGGACTGAACACCATGATCGGCCGCCAGGGCGTGCGGCTATCCGGCGGTCAGCGCCAGCGCCTGGCTATAGCCCGAATGGTGCTGTCGGATCCGTCTGTGGTGATTCTGGACGAAGCGACGTCGGCACTGGATGCGGAAACGGAATATCAGCTGCATAAAGATCTGGAAGGCTTCCTTCGCCAACGAACTACACTCATTATTGCTCATCGTTTAAGCGCAGTTAAACAGGCGGACAGGGTGTACGTATTCGAAGATGGGTATGTCGCCGAAGAGGGCCATCACAATGAATTGATCGCTCGCCAGGGTCTTTATGCCCAGCTTTACGGTGACCGTCAGGCCTGAATACCGTCACTTCGCATCAGAAATTATGAGTATTCCGGTTAAGGGTTTGTTTGCCCGGCCGTTAACCAGTTATAAAACAAGAGCCCGCGGATATTGCGCGGCTGCTGGCCGTACTGTGAGGACAAGAATGACCGATACCGAGAACTTGCGCCGCGATGAATTGGCACGAAAGCAGGTGCTTGTCACCGATCGGCAAATGCTGATTATTCTTATGGCCCACGTCCCTGTTGTTGGTTTGCTAGTGCCCTGGGGATATGGCACCCACGCGTTTGCAATCGTCGCTTCCCTGCTGGTCGGCGCTCTGGCTCTGGCTGGGTACTCGGCCCTGCGGGGCACCCGCGGTTGCTCGATGGTATTCGCCGCCTGCCTGATGCTTTTCTCTGCCATTATGATCCAGGCCCAGATGGGGCGCATCGAGATGCACTTCCACATTTTTTTGGCTCTGGCGCTCACTATAATTTACCGTGACTGGCTGCCAGTTGTTGTCGCTGCTGCCGTTATAGCGGTGCATCATTTGGCCCTGACGGGCCTTCAACTGGCAGAATCGCAGATCGGTGGTATGCCTGTCATGATCTTTAACTACGGTTGCAGCTGGGGGATTGCGTTTCTGCATGCGGCTTTTGTGGTGTTTGAAGCGGGTATTCTGGTGTTTTTCGCTCATCAGATGGGGGCCGAGCGACAACAGACACTGCAGATGGTTGCGATTGTGCGTGCTTTCGATCAAGAGAAGGACCTGAGTGGGCGCCTGCCAGCTCAGGATCGGAGTGTAAGCGCGCTGTCTTTCAACCAGATGATGGAGCAGTCTGTCGCGCTGATCAGAAAACTTCGCGAGTTTTCCGGGGTACTGCGCCGGAATTCAGAGCAGCTTGCGACCGCCAGTAATAAAACTCGGGGTTATCTGGAAGAGCAACAACAACAGGCTGATCAGGTGGCCACTGCTACCAATCAGATGGCAGCCAGCGTTCAGGAAGTAGCGCAAAACGCTCAGCTGGCATCCGAGGCCTCGGCGGATGCTTCCAAGGCGTCGGCCGCAGGAAGCAAGGCTATGGCCAGCGCCCGAACCATGACTGAAGCCACTAACCAGGCCCTGGGTGACAGTAGCAGCATGGTGAGCCAGCTCGCTGAAAAAGTAGAATCAATTGCCCGCGTGACAAGTTCTATCAATGACATCTCGGATCAGACCAACCTGCTGGCGCTCAATGCGGCTATAGAGGCCGCCAGGGCCGGAGAGCATGGACGCGGCTTTTCGGTCGTCGCGGATGAAGTACGTTCGTTGTCCCGGCGCACCCAGGAACTCACCGATGAAATCCGCGTGACTGTGGACGAACTGAAGAATATCTCCGAGGCAACTCGGGCGGCGATGGAAATGGGCCAGAGCCGCTCCAGCGAATCAAATCGCGCGATCGGCGACGCAGCGGAGGCGATCAACCGGATTGAAGAGGCTATAGACTCCGTCAGTAATATGAACGAACAGATTGCGTCTGCCTGCGAGGAACAGTCGGCAACATCGTTCCAGATCAATGAAAGCATTCATTCCGTTGCCACCCGCAATGCCCAGGTAGCAGAAGAGGCGGGCAGCGTTCAGTCAATGTCGGCGGAGCTTGAGCGTGTGGTGGGCGATGTTGACGAACTGATTAAAGAATACCGGACTGATCAGAGCTGATCCGGTTTGTCCCCATTCACAGCAGTGATTTCGACTATTCACAGCTCTTCAGTTGAACTCTGGCGAATTGGTGCAATAGTTAAGAGAGACTTCAAAATCCGGAACCAAACCTTCATTCTTGTATATGTTTGCGGGCGGCTTACCGACCCGGGAGACGCATTTTCTCCTCCCGGCCTCCCGGATTATGCGAATAATGACGAAAAGGAGGCATTACCATGGCCAGCGAAAATCTCAGCCGAGACAGCCTGAATACCCTTTCCAGCCTGACTGCAGGCGGCAAGACTTTTCATTATTACAGCTTGCCTAAAGCAGCGGAAACCCTGGGTGACCTGGACAAGCTCCCGTTCTCGCTCAAAGTCCTGATGGAAAACCTCCTGCGTAATGAGGACGACACCACCGTTGAGCGTAAGCACATTGACGCGATGGTGCAGTGGATGAAAGACCGGCATTCGGAGACGGAAATCCAGTTCCGCCCGGCCCGGGTGCTGATGCAGGACTTCACGGGTGTACCGGGCGTGGTAGACCTCGCGGCGATGCGCGCAGCGGTCGAGGCCGCCGGTAAAGATCCGGCGATGATCAACCCCCTCTCGCCCGTAGATCTGGTGATTGACCATTCGGTCATGGTCGACAACTTCGGCGACGCCTCTGCATTCAAGGACAACGTTGCCATCGAAATGGAGCGCAACGAGGAACGTTACGAGTTCCTGCGCTGGGGCCAGCAAGCATTTGATAATTTCCGGGTGGTGCCGCCGGGTACCGGCATCTGTCACCAGGTGAACCTGGAGTATCTGGGCAAGACCGTCTGGCAGAAAGACATTGACGGCAAAACTATCGCCTACCCGGACACCCTGGTGGGTACCGATTCCCACACCACCATGATCAATGGCCTGGGTATTCTGGGCTGGGGCGTTGGTGGCATCGAAGCGGAAGCCGCCATGCTGGGTCAGCCAGTGTCCATGCTGATTCCGGAAGTGGTTGGCTTTAAGGTCAGCGGCAAGCTGCGCGAAGGCATTACCGCCACCGACCTGGTGCTGACGGTCACTGAAATGCTGCGCAAGAAAGGCGTGGTCGGCAAGTTCGTGGAATTCTACGGCGATGGCCTGAAAGACATGCCAGTGGCGGACCGGGCCACCATTGCCAATATGGCGCCTGAGTATGGTGCGACCTGCGGCTTCTTCCCGGTGGACGACCAAACCATCAAGTACATGCGCCTGACTGGCCGGGAAGAGGATCAGTTGGAGCTCGTTGAAGCCTATGCCAAGGCTCAGGGCCTATGGCGAGAGCCTGGCCATGAACCGGTGTATACCGACAGGCTTGAACTGGATATGGACGAAGTGGAAGCCAGTCTGGCGGGCCCGAAGCGTCCCCAGGACCGGGTGGCACTGAAGAACATGAAGGCGTCGTTTGAGCTGTTTATGGAAACCGCCGAAGGCCCGGCGGAATCTCGCGAGAGCAATATGGATTCGGAGGGTGGCCAGACTGCGGTTGGCATTCACGACAGCTACGACCATAAGGCCAGCCAGCCACTGGAAATGAACGGTGAAAAATCCCGGCTTGATCCCGGCGCGGTGGTTATTGCTGCCATCACTTCTTGTACCAATACCTCCAACCCGAGTGTGATGATGGCCGCAGGCCTGATCGCCCAGAAGGCCGTGGCCAAAGGCCTGAAAACCCAGCCCTGGGTCAAGACGTCGCTGGCGCCCGGTTCCAAGGTGGTTACCGACTATCTCAGGGTCGCCGGACTGAATCACGACCTCGACAAGCTTGGCTTCAACCTGGTGGGTTATGGCTGCACCACCTGTATTGGTAACTCCGGTCCCCTGCCGGATGCGGTGGAGAAGGCCATTGCCGATGGCGATCTGACCGTTGCGTCCGTGCTGTCTGGCAACCGCAATTTCGAGGGCCGGGTGCATCCGCTGGTGAAGACCAACTGGCTGGCGTCACCGCCCCTGGTTGTCGCTTACGCACTGGCGGGTAACGTGCGCCTCGATCTGTCCAAAGAACCACTGGGCGTCGGTTCGGATGGCGAACCGGTGTACCTGAAGGACCTCTGGCCCAGCCAGCAGGAAATTGCCGAAGCGGTCGAAAAAGTCAAAACCGACATGTTCCGCAAGGAATACGGCGAAGTGTTTGACGGCGATGCCACCTGGCAGGCCATCGAGTTCCCGAAAAGCAAGGTGTACCAATGGTCAGACAAGTCCACCTACATCCAGCACCCGCCTTTCTTTGAAGGGCTGCAGGAAGAGCCTGATGCCATTGAGGACATCAAGGACGCCAACATTCTTGCCATGCTGGGCGATTCGGTGACCACGGATCACATTTCTCCGGCTGGTTCTTTCAAGCCAGATACCCCTGCCGGTAAATACCTGCAGGAGCATGGCGTTGACCCCAAAGACTTCAATTCCTACGGCTCCCGCCGGGGCAACCATCAAGTCATGATGCGGGGCACTTTCGCCAATGTGCGGATCAGGAACGAAATGCTGGACGGTGTGGAAGGTGGTTACACCAAATTCGTACCCACTGGCGATCAGATGGCCATCTACGACGCCGCCATGAAGTATCAGGAAAGCAACACGCCGCTGGTAGTGATTGCCGGCAAGGAATACGGCACCGGTTCCAGCCGTGACTGGGCGGCGAAAGGCACCCGGCTGCTGGGTGTAAGAGCGGTCGTGGCGGAATCCTATGAGCGGATTCACCGGTCCAACCTGATCGGCATGGGCGTGATGCCCCTGCAGTTCCCGGAAGGAACGGATCGCAAGAGCCTGAAGCTGACCGGTGAAGAAACCATCAGCATCGATGGGTTATCGGGCGACATCAAGCCCGGCCAGACCCTGACGATGACGGTCACCTACAAGGACGGCTCAACCGACACCTGCGATCTCAAATCCAGAATCGATACTGCCAATGAGGCGGTGTATTTCGAGCACGGCGGCATCCTGCACTACGTTGTGCGGGAAATGCTGAAGTCTGCCTGAGTCAGGCTTTGGCTGTGAAGAAGCCCGGCGGGTTTTTGCTCGCCGGTTTTTTTAGTGGGTCAGCGGTAATTCAAGCCAGAAAGTTGCGCCCTTTCCCGGCTCTGACTCGTAATCCACCTAGCCTCCCATCTGCGTCATCAGTTCCCGGGTAATCGTCAGCCCCAGCCCAGTGCCTCCTTTGGTTCGGGTAGAAGAGCTGTCGGCCTGGGCAAACTTCTGGAAGAGGCGGGGCCGGCACAGCGCCCAATGAGCCCCCGGCAATCAGACCGAGCGATCCTGAAATAGACGTGAGAGGCGTGCGGAGTTCATGGCTGACAGTGGAAATGAACTCGGTTTTCATTCGATCCACTTCTTTGCGCTCTGAAATGTCCTCAACAAGGGTCCACAGCGGGGGCGTTCGGCTGCCTCGTTGATACGCATCCCTCGAATGATTGCCGGATAGGCGGAATTTCCCGCGCGTTGAATGGCTACTTCGTGGGGACCGAATCGACCGCTTCTGGTCAGCTCGGTAGTGATTTGCTGGCGCAGTGTTCCCATGTCATCTGTAACCGGTAGGTTCCAGAAGGGCTTCGTTCAAATCCACGGGAAGCTGGCCCTGAAAGTGTCCATTCAGAAATCGCTCGGACTCTTTCAGATCATCTGGGTGTGCCAGGTCGAGCCACGTCTGAATGCTTATCGGTGCCAGTTCTTCCAGCTGATAGCCGCAGATTTCCGCCCAGCGCTCGTTGTACACAGTTTTACCCGTCTGCACATTCCATTCCCAGGTACCGATGCGGGTACCTTCAATGATTGCACGTGTTCTTCGCTCTTTTCGTCTGAGCTCATCGTAGAAATCTGATGGTGCTTCCCGCTCTATTTCCTGCTCCACACAATCGGCCAGTTCTCGCAATAACTTTTGGTCACTGCCACTGAGAGTGCTGGGTTTTTGATCAATTTCAAACGCGAGGCAGGCCATTCGCGTAAAGCGGTCAAAGCGTTCCTCGGTAACTGTGTCGAGTTAGAGTGACTGGCCGAGTGCTGCCTGGTGTGCGATCTCGTTATAAGGAATGTCAGGCGCTTTCATGACCCGTCCGGATTGCTGATTGATTGGCAGGGACTTCAACCCAGAAGTGAGCCCCCTGATCATTGTAGGCACCGATTCGACCGCCCAGCAGTGACGTCAGTTCCCTTGAAATGGCGAGACCCAGTCCTGTGCCCTTTGACGCTCGCGTGGTTCCCACCTCGGCTTGCGCGAAGCGTTCGAACAGGCGGTCCTGAAAATCTTCCGGAAAGCCGTTGCCTTGATCGCTGACGGTAAGCCTGACAAAACCCTCGTCTGCTGGAGTGACGCCCAGAGAGACCTGTCCGCCTTTGGGTGAAAATTTGATGGCGTTGCTGATGAAATTATCGAGAATCTGTCGCAAACGGTGTGCGTCGGTGTGAACGGCCAGGCCGCGGGAGCAGTGACTGGCCAGTTTTACATTGTGATCTCTGGCCATACTCTGGTTACCCTGGATGGCCGCGGAGACAAAAGGCTCCAGCGGCTGGGTCTCAGGCGTGAGCTGCAGTGCACCGGTTTTGAGCTTGTTGAAATCCAGAAGATCCGAGATCAGCAGCTGCAGTCGTTCACCATTCCTCAGGGCGAGCGCACTCATCGTGGCAGCCTTTTCCGGTAATTCACCGGTGGTGCCGCTGGTGATAAGGCGCAGTGCGCCGTTGAGCGATGTGAGGGGCGTTCGTAGCTCGTGGCTGACATTGGAAACAAAGTCGTCTTTCATCTGGCTGATGGCATCCCGCTCGTCCAACAGTTTGTTAAAGGCACTGGCCAGATTCTGAACTTCCGGGGGGCCGCTCTCTTCCAGCCGGCTGGTGCTGCCGCTGGCAGCCGACATGCTCAGGATGCGGCGGGTCATCCGGTTCAATGGCTCCATGGCTGAACGTGTGACTATGTAGCCCAGAGGCACAACGACCACGATGATGATCAGACTGAACAGGAAAAATTGATAAAATGACTCGGTGGCGGGAGCCCTTGCCAGGCTCTTGGGCACGGCACGGATAAAAAGCCAGCCCAGCCGCTGAAGATGGCTAGTGGCATAGATCATTTGCTCGCCATCTGCTCCCTTGACTTCCCCGAGACTAATACCGGAAAGCGCCGCGTCGACAAGCGCGTTTTCTCCGGGATTCGGCAGAGGGCGGATTCCCGCGTCGAGTTCGGGTGCTTCGACATACAGAAAGTTGTCGGTATCGATGACCAGAAACTCCGCCTGCTGCCGCCGGCTGAGCTGTGTCGCTTCGCTGGGGATCAGGCTGGTCTCATCGAGATTGATGCTGCCTGACAAGAAGCCCAAAAGGTCGCCTTCATCGCTCTCAATGGGTGCTACAAACGACAGCAGTGGGTGGCCAGTTCTCCGACCGATGATGGGCCTGCTAATGGTTGACGTGCGGGTCTGTAGCGCTTCTGAAAAATGTGCCCGGTCAGCGTAGTTGGTACCTATACGGTTGGCGACATAAATGTCTTCCGAAATCGCCGCCACGTTCTCATCGAGTACCAGCAGACCGTTGGAGAAAAGATCTCTCAGCATGTTCTGTCGCGCGAGTAATTCATTGATTTTTGATGTCGGTAGAAGATTGTTGCCATCGGTCAGGGCCGTACTGAAGGCCTCCAGTAAGGCCAGCCGCATCTGCAGGCTTTGACTGACTTTGTCGGAGATGCGGCGGGTTTCATAGACCTGCTGTCCGGTCAATATGGCCTGGAAGTCGTCATTCAGCGCCCGGTAGGCGGTGGACATCACAGCAACAACAGCCGTCAGGCTGCAGCAGACAATAATAATGGCAAGGCGACTACCAAGAGAGACGCGTGACAAGCGAGGAATTCCTTCTAGCACTTCGGTTGAAAACTTGCTTTCATGGGAGAATAGTTGAAAGTAGTTCCATTGTTTGTAAATTTAGGTATATAGATGCTGCTATGGCTAATGATGTCAGTGCGAAACTGGAAGTCCTGAGGCAGAGATTCCGCGATAAGGCAGTTGATGAAATTGACGTTCTGACCGGAATGATCCGTGCGATTCGATCGGGACACTCTGGTTCAGATGATATCGCCTCCGCCTATCGCCTTCTTCACCGGCTCGCCGGCTCAGCCGGAACTTTTGGCCTTTCCAGGCTGGGCGAAGAGGCCCGGAGTCTGGAATTGCGCCTCAAGCCCCTGGCTGAATCTGACCAGGACTTACCGCCTGCCCCAAGCATTGTTGACGATGAATTCTGCCAGCGGTTGGAAACCCTGCGCCCGCTTCTCGACGCTCGGGATTCAGCCGAGACAGGGGCTCACCCGTTGAGGTCCGACATGGCTGGCGACGACCAGGTCGCGTTGATTGTTGAACCTGATCAGGGCCGCGCCCAGCAGATGATGAACGGCCTGGCATTGTATGGCTATGCGGCGCAGTGGTTGGCCAGCGTAGAGGGTTGGCAGGACAAGATCACCCAGGCGCCATCAGTTGTTGTTATCCGGGATGAGTTGTTCCTGGCCAATAGCGGGCATTTCGCTCAATCATTCGCGGCTTTGCCGATCATCTGTGTGGGTGCGAACGACTCCTTTGCCAGGCGCTACGCTCTGGCCCGCGAGGGCGCCGAGGCATTCTTCAGTGAACCGCTGAACGTGCCGGTGCTTGCTGACCATCTGGAGCGCCTGCTGTCAGATCACGCAGATGCGGCCAGCGGGCGAGTGCTGATTGTCGATGACGATCCCGAATTACTTGAGCACTATCGCTTAGTGCTTACCAGCGGCGGCATGGAAGCCCGCACGGTAGGTGACCCTTCGACGCTGCCTTCCATGCTTTCGGAGTTTTGCCCTGACATTTTGCTGACGGATGTTCAGATGGGAGAGTTCGCTGGGCCAGCGTTAGCGAGAATGCTTCGGTTTGAGCAGGAGTGGTTAAGCCTGCCCATCATCTACCTATCTTCCGAAAGTGATCCGGAGCTTCAGCTTGAGGCGCTTGCCAAAGGTGGTGATGACTTTCTCACCAAGCCAGTGTCGGATTTATTTTTGCTGCGCACTGTTCGCGTTCGGTGTTACCGGGCGAAGCAACTCGACAAACTGGTGTCGCGAGATAGCCTCACAGGCTTGCTGAAGCATTCGGTGGTGAAGTCAGAAGTGGTGAAAGTGCATGCACGCTGCCAGCGGATGAAACATGTTTCCGTGGTTGCGATGCTCGATCTCGATCACTTTAAGCAGGTCAACGACAATCAAGGCCACCGGGCAGGTGATCTGGTGATCAAGGGGCTGGCAAACCTGTTGCGTCACCGTCTTCGGAAAACCGACATCATCGGCCGCTATGGGGGCGAAGAATTCATTGCTGCACTGCCAGAGTGCGATATGGACAAGGCTATCGAGGTGTTTACGTCGGTCTGTGATGATTTCTCCAAAATTGTGTTTCGGGGCAATTCCGGAAAATTCTCCGTGACGCTCAGTGTTGGCGTTTCAGCGCTGTCGGATTATGACCATTCTGAAGATGCGATTGAGGCTGCCGATCAGGCGCTTTATGAACGCAAACGGATGGGCAGAAACGGCGTTACTGGTGTCTCTTCAGTATGAAGGTTTTGATTCTCGAAGATGACGAATTAATGGCTGACCTTCTGGAAACGGTTGTGTTCGGCTTGTATCCCGATGCTCATGTTGAAAGGGCTGAGCGAGTGTCGGTCGCTGTCGCATCCTGGCACGAGAAGCCTGCAGATCTGGTGATTGCCGATTGGAACCTACCGGACGGCTCGGGTTTGAGTCTGGTCAGGACGGTCCGTCAATCCAGCCTGGAAACCCCCGTGGTTATCATATCGGGACGGTCTGATCGGGAGTCGATTCTGGCGGCTGCGAATCTTGGTATCAATGGTTACATCAGCAAACCCTTCAGCGTGGAACTGGTTCATGATCGGCTAACGAAATTGATTGATCCGGCGCTCCTGGAGGATGGGGCGCCGCAGTCGCTTGCTGATCGCCTGAGGCTTGCGGCAGAAACGAACATACAGCTACCCGGTACCATCGATGCTGCGTCGGTTCTGGCGTTGTCCGAGCGACAGGATGACCTGACTCCTGGCCAGTTGGCGGAGCGCTGGAAACGGGAACCGGGATTGAGCGCAAGGCTATTAGAACTGGCCAATCGCTCGTCTTTTCGGCGGTCAGGGAATCCTGTGCAGAGTGTGAAAGACGCGATTACCGCCATCGGTGTTCCCATGGCGATCAATCAGGCGCTGGCACTGGCGCTCGATATTGCCGGCAAACTGCCGGACCCGCGTTTGAAAGAGCTCGCTCAGTTCCATCAGGGTGAGGCCGCCAAAGTTAGCATTGAGGCCGAAAGGCTGGCGCTTTTGCTGGGTGACAGGGGCGAGGTACACCAAACCGCCGGGTTGTTGAGCCGGGTAGGCGAGCTGGTTGCTCTCAAGGTGATTCAGCAACACCTGGATGCCGGAAACGCGCTGAGTGACGGGGATATTAACAAGGCCATGGTTGACTGGGCTCAGGCACTGGGCAATCGCGTGAAAATCCAATGGCGGCTGTCCCTGGAAATCCGGGAACTGGTCGGTGCCGTTTACATGCTGCGGAAGGATACGGTCGCCAAAGACCGCTTAGTGATGAGAGCGGCCGCATTAGTGGCGGAAGGTGCCGGTGATGCTGAGAACTGTCAGCGCCTGCTACGCCAGCTTGGGCTGAGCAACGAGGAAAGGGGCAAGGATGACACAGACTGAATCGTTAAACAGAATACTGTTGGTTGAAGATGAAGAGGACATTCGAGCTGTTGCCGAAGTGGCGCTGGAAACGTTGGGGGGGTTCGATTTGAAGCTCTGTGGCAGCGGTGAGGAAGCGCTTGAATCCATTGAGGGTTTCTCGCCCCAGATGATCATTCTGGATGTGATGATGCCGGGAATGGACGGCCCCGAAACGCTGCGAGCCATCCGCAAACTGAGTGGCTATGCTGAAACACCTGCGGTTTTCATGACCGCTAAAGTGCAGTCGGAAGAAATCGAAAGTTACCTCGCCGAAGGGGCGGTGGGCGTGATTCCGAAACCTTTCGATCCGATGGCTCTGTCGGATCGGTTGCTGGAGATCTGGCGGATCTGTCGACGCATCGGTTAGACTGTTTGCCGGTTTTCATTTTGTTCGCAAGGTTTTGCTAATGCCCACCGACTCCCCACGGGACGAGCTGCTCGCCAAGCTCAATCTCGAAACCTCACAGATCAATTGGCGTGATCTTCAAACCTACTTTGCCCGTGGGCACGTGGTTCGCGTGTCGCCGCAGCTGGACCTTCTGGACGTGGCTTCCGAGCTGACGGCGGATAACAAGGCTCAGTTCGAGCACTGGATGTCCGCTGATCAGGTGGGCGAAGTCACCCCCGATCAGGCTCGCCGGTGGTACGAACAGGATGCCCAGCTCTGGGCCGTGGTGGTTGCACCCTGGGTAATGGTTCAGGATCGCAATGATCACATTCTGCATTGATTCCGGGCTGATGCATCCATGCTGACCGGGGCGCTGCTGATTCTGGCACCGCTCTTCTTCGGATTTGCCCTGCGACTGGAAAATCGCCGGGCCATGACCGTGATTCACTATCTGGTCGAGGGCCTGGTGTATTTCATCCTCGCTCTGCTGGGGTTGGGTCTCGGGCAGATGAGCGGCCTTGCCGATCAGCTGGCCGGTATGATTGTGCAGGTTTCACTGTTGGTGCTTGTGCTGCTGATCGCGAATCTTGCCGGCCTTTGGCTGTTGCATCAGTTTCAGCCCATGACGCCGGACGACTCCGCAGCGGCCGTATCCACAGGCTATCGCCGGCTTTTTCTGGCGGGACTGAAACCGCTGCTGGCCGTTCTGGCGGGGGTCGTTGCCGGCTACTGGCTGTTGCCGCAATTGCCGATGGCCGAAGACCTGGCCACCGCCATGCTGATGCTCCTGCTGTTTCTGATCGGGCTGCAGTTGCGCAATGCCGGATTGTCCTTGCGCCGCTTGTTGTTTAACCGTCACGGCCTGGGTATTGCCCTGGTGATGGCAGGTAGTTCGCTGGTGGGTGGGCTTGTTCTGGCGCCCATGCTGGATACCGGCTGGTATCAGTCACTGGCGCTGGCCTCGGGCTTTGGCTGGTACTCGCTGTCCGGAATTGTGATCGGTGACGCCCTGGGACCGGCCTGGGGCGGTGTGGCCTTTCTGAACGATGTGATCCGGGAAATCATCGCGCTGGCTATTATTCCCTTGTTGATCAGTCAGCGGCCGGGCATGGCTATTGGTTATGGGGGTGCGACGGCCATGGATTTTACCCTGCCGGTGATTCGCAGCAGCGGTGGCCTGAGCTGCGTACCGGTGGCGATCGCCTCCGGGTTTATTCTGTCTTTCCTGTCGCCGGTGTTGATGGCGGTGTTTCTGTCACTGGGGGCATGACCGGTTTATTCACGGGAGCGCTTCGCTCCATTGTGATTTTCTCAGGCTACTCAGGTTAGCCGCATCAGATCAGGAATTTGCGGACATCGATCTTGTATTCTTCCGGGTCTACCGAGCGAAGAATTCGGTCCTGGGTGCCTGGTTTGGCCAGATCCAGAGTGTCGACGGTGATCGGCATCCGGAACTTCGTGTTATACATTACCCGGACCACGGGCAGGCGCTGGTCTTCGTCATTGGTTTCGATAACCACACCCAGTCGACCGCTTTCCAGAAGCACCAGCGAGCCAATAGGGTAGAGGCCTACACACCGGATGAACTCTTTCACCAGAACCGGGTCCAGGTGTCCGCCGCTCCACTCCAGCAGCTTTTTGAGCCCCTGTGTGGGCGTCATGCCTTTGTGATATACCCGGTCGGTGGTGATGGCATCGAATACATCGGTGATGGCGACCACGCGACCGTACACGGAGATTTCCTCGCCTTTGAGGCCTTCCGGATAGCCGCTGCCGTCCAGCCGCTCGTGGTGTTCTGCTGCGGTAATGATGGTCAGCTCACCGATGCCTTCCGTCGACTTCAGAATATCCCGTGAGTGCCGGGCATGGGCTTTCATCACCTCGAATTCCTCCGGGCTCAGCCGCCCCGGTTTGTGGAGTATCTCGTCCGGCGTGAGTATCTTGCCGATATCATGGAGCAGGGCGCCCACGATGATCTGGTGCAATATGTCCGCAGGGAGTTTGCGGTAGTTGCCAAACAGGGACATCAGAACACTGAGATTGACGGAGTGCTCCAGCAGATAGTTATCCTTTTCGCGAATGCGACCAAGACAGCTCAGGGCATTGGCATTGCGGAAAACGGAGTTCTGGAGTTCGTCGGCCAACTGGTGAATGGGGGCGACATCAATAGCACTCCCCGTTTTCACATTGCTCATCAGGTTGCCTACCAGGCCCTGTGCGTGGGTATGCACCTGCTGGGCAAGCCCCATTTCCTCGCCCACAAGAACCCGTTTATGGACGCCGGGGCTCAGTTCTCCGGCTTTTTGCAGGGCCGTCTCATTGCGGCGGTCGACCTCGCGGGAGGGTTCTGAATCCTGGGAATCAAGGCCTCTGGAAACGTCGATATACACATAGCCCACCCCCATCTTCTGGATCTTTTCGATGGTTTCCTCTTTTCTGATAACGCCGCGTTTGCGCTGGGTATTGTGAGGAATCCAGTCATTATTCAGGTCGGTGATGTACATGCCGACCCTGAGCGCAGAAACAGGGATGCGTTTGATCATTGCGGTGGAAAGAACGTCCTGAGGCTGTTGTCATAGGTTGTGGAGAGTACTTCGGCCAATGGCAGGTCTTTTACCTCGGCGATTTTTTCCGCCACAAACGGAATGTAGAAAGGGGCGTTTTCCTTGCCGCGATAAGGCACCGGAGTCAGAAACGGTGAATCGGTTTCCAGCAGAATCTGGCCGATGGGCGCCATGCGTACGATATCGCGTACGTTCTCGGCCTTATTGAAGGTCGTGATGCCGTTAAAACCCAGGCACCAGCCCTGATCCAGAGCGTATTGAGCCAGACCGGGACCCGACGTAAAGCTGTGGATCACGCCGCGACGCTTGAGGGTGCTCTCGAACTCTCTCAGAATGTTGATGGTGTCGTCGTCGGCCTCACGGCTGTGAATCACCACCGGCCGGTCGGTGTCGCAGGCGATCTGAAGCTGGCGACGGAAAACGTCACGCTGAACATCGCGGTCGGCGTTGTCGTAAAAGTAATCCAGCCCGATCTCACCGACCGCCACGATCTTGTCGTCACCGGCATGGGCGCGGATCTCTTTCTCGGCGGCATCAGAATAGTTCTCGGCATCGTGAGGATGCACTCCCTGCGTGCCATACACCCAGGGCGCGGTCTGGCTCAGTTCGCGCACGGTGGCCAGATTGTCAGGCGACACCGCGATGGTGATCACCCGCTCGATGTTGACTCGCCGCGCCTCGGCCAGGGTTTCCTCAAGAGGTCGATCCTTGAGATAGTCCAGGTGACAGTGGGTTTCGATAATCGGGTGGTCGAACACGGGGATCTCACGACGTTTTTTACTCATTGTCGGCTCTTATACTCCATCGCAACCATGGCGTAGGCTGCTATCCTTAAAACTTGACGATAGCAGTTTAACAGCTTGTGTCATTGTTGATCTGCATTGCAGCGATAGGGGTTTTGGATGAATTTGACGGATTTTGCCAGAAACTGGTGTTTCGACCCCGGAAAGCCCCGCTTCAGTGGGTATCCAACCCTGCTGGATGATGAGGCGGAGTTGCCGGGCCTTGAATCCAGTCTGGACGAGATTGGTGAATTCCAGCGCAGGCTCTGGGCGAACCGGCAAAAAGCCTTGCTGATTATCATCCAGGGTCCGGATACCAGCGGTAAAGACAGCCTGATTCGCACACTGGCGACTTACGCTGATCCTGCCGGTTTCCATGCCTGGTCTTTCGGGCGCCCCGAAGGCGCAGAAGCAAGGCATGATTTTCTCTGGCGAGTAACCCCCTTTCTGCCCGGCTTTGGCGAGATGGTCGCCTTCAACCGAAGCCATCACGAGGCGGTGATCGCCGAGCGCGTATGGCCAGTGCATGCGCCGAATAGCTATAACTGGGAAATCCGATACCGGTCAATTCGGGATTTTGAGCGACACCTGACCGAAGAAGGCACAACGCTGATCAAGATATGGTTGAACGTTTCAGAAGATGAGCATCGTAGGCGGTTATTGAAGCGTCTCGACAAACCACGGAAACGCTGGAAATTCGATGAGTCCGATATTGATGGCTGGGAAAAGCGCAAGCAGTATGGGGGCTTTGCCGAAAAGGCGATTGCCGCGACTCACACTGACGATGCGCCATGGTTTATCGTGCCCGGCGATCGCAAGCCCCAGGCGCGGGCCATAGTAGCCGGGTTACTGGCGGAAAAACTGAAGCAGATGGCGCCGGAATACCCGAAAGAGGATTCCGAAGTACTGGAAAAGTATCGGCGCCTGTTGGCCAAAAACGGCGTAACCTAAGGTTCCTGACCCCGAAGGAGTCGGTCATGCATATAGCAGTGGTTGGTGGTGGCGTCGTTGGCGTTACCACGGCATATGAGCTGAATCGCCGGGGCCACCGGGTAACCGTGCTCGAGCGTCATGGCGTGGCGGGCAATGAAACCAGCAAGGGCAACGCCGCCCAGCGCTCTTACGGCGCGGTCTATCCCTGGGCCGACCCGTCCATGGTACTAAAGGCAATCCCCTGGCTGCTAAAAACAGACGGCCCCCTGAAAATGGCGGTGCCGCCGTCCATGGCAACCCTGCGTTTCATGTTTGCCACGCTGCGGTATGCCTGGTCACCAGGGCTTTTTGGCCTCAACAAGCGGGCCATGCTCCGGTTGGGCACCCATAGCCGTGAATGTTTTAAAGCGCTTGAAAATGACCTGGACTTGCACTTTGACGGCGATCATCGGGGCCTGCTGCTCCTGGCCAGCACCCCGGAAGCCCTTGAAGGCCATCGGCTAACCCAGCAGCTGCTGAAGGAGCTTGGTATTGCCTCCCGCCTGCTCACGCCAGAGCAGGTCCGTGAGGCCGAACCCGGAATGACCGGCAGCGGCCCACTTTTCGGCGCTCTCAGCTACGACACTGACGGCACCGGCGATTGCCATCTGTTTTCCCGCGAGTTGGCCAGAGCCTGCGAATCCAAAGGCGTAAGCTTCCGTTACAACACGGAAACCACCCACCTGATGGCCGACGATCAACGGATTACCGGCGTCGCTACCCGTGATGGAAATGGCACAACGAAGAGTCTGGATGTAGACGCCGTGGTGGTCTGCGCGGGCTGCTGGTCAAATCAACTGACCGAACCCCTGGGCCTTAAGCTTCCGATATACCCGGTAAAAGGCTACTGCATGACGGTGCCTCTGAAAGACCCCGACAAGGCACCGGCCTCCACCATCCACGATGATAACTTCAAAGTCGTGTCGACACGTCTTGGTGACCGGCTGCGTGCTTCGGGCTTTGTAGAACTGGCGGATTTTAACCGCGATATTCCGGAAGCCCGGCTGGCCACGATTCGAAAATCTGTGGAATCCCGGTTTCCGGGATGTGCCGACCTAATGGCCGCGGAAACCTGGACCGGCTTCCGCCCGATGACTCCTGACGGTCCGGCCATAATCGGCCGTGGTCCGCGGGAAAATCTGTTTCTCAATACCGGCCACGGCACCTTCGGCTGGACCCTGTCGGCAGGCAGTGCGGATGTGATTGCGCAGCTGATTGACGGGGGGCCGACAGCGGTTTGCCTGGATCCGTTCAGGCCGGGTCGGTTCCAGAAGTAATGTCGTCGGCGTTTTCCTCTTTCAGCTCTCGATGGCAGCACCTGAACGACTGGCTGTTTGCTCACTGGGAACTATGGCGGCCTACGCCCTTTACCGAGCCTGTCCCCGACTGGACTCAATGCTGGCCTGAACTGGCCCGGCTAGTTGCCGGCTTCAGCGATGACCAGTGCGAGCGTTTTGAAAACGACCCGATCGCATTGGCCCATACGCTTGAGCCCTTACTGTCCTCGCTTGCGGAAATGCGAGACATGACGGCGCTGCCTGCGTTCTCGGAAGATGCCGTGGCAAAGGCCTGCACGCTTCCGGAAGTAAGGGCCCGGGATATGCCGGGTCGAAAGCGGCTGCAATCCGGTGCTTTTGCGGCTGCGGTCCGGCCACTTGGCGCGCCGGTTGTCGACTGGTGCTGCGGCAAGGGCCATCTGGCGCGTACGCTGTTGGCTTTCTGTGAGTATCCGGTAACGGGCTATGAGTGGGACCGGGGTCTGGTGGACGATGGCAATCGATTGGCCCGGAAATCTGGTGATTCGGTCAATGTGCGCTGCCAGAACGTCATGGCAGAGGACCTGAACCTGCCTGCAGACGCCCACGGCGTTGCGCTTCATGCCTGCGGCGACCTGCATCGGCGGTTAATCGAACAAGCCGCGCAGCGGCGTTTGCCGAGACTGAGTGTTGCGCCCTGTTGTTTCCATCTTTCTTCACGATGGGATTATCTGCCCCTGTCACGCAATGCCCGGCAGTGGCCGGGTTGTCTGACGGTCACCAGGGCCGACCTGAAGCTGGCGGTGGAGGAAACCGTGACCGCGCCTGCCCGGGTGCGGAATCAGGTCCGGACGTTTAGCCAGTGGCGTCTGGGATTCGATGGACTGCAGAGGGATGTTCGCCAGGTGAACGAATACCTGCCGGTGCCGTCCCACCCCGGGTGGGTAGCAAAGGGCGATTTCAGGCAGTTCTGTGGCTGGGCCGCAGAGCAAAGGCAGCTCATGCTGCCGGATCAGATCGATTACGCGGCCTGGGAGGCCCAGGGCGTTCAGCGGTTTGCGCAGGTGCGGCGTCATGAACTGGTCCGGCACCTGTTCCGTCGGCCCCTGGAGCTCTGGCTGGCACTCGATTACGCGGTTTTTCTTGAGGAGCAGGGCTATGACGTGCGGCTGGGTACCTTCTGTGATCGCAACCTGACCCCGAGAAATCTGCTGATTGATGCGACCCTGAATCACTGACGTCGGTCAGGGCTTTCGGTCTGCAGCGAGAAAAGGCGCCCGAAGGCGCCTTTTGATTCTTACTCGTTCGAGATGGGGCGACTTAACGCATGATCTGGAAGCGAGCTTCAACGCGACGGTTCTCGGCGCGTCCCGCAGCGGTATCGTTGTCAGCGACAGGCTCTGTTTCGCCGTAGCCCACCGCATTGACGAGATCCGCGCTAACGCCCAGGGGGCCAGTCAGTCGGGCAGCCACGGCATCCGCTCGGCGCTGGGAGAGGGCACGGTTGTAGTCGGCAGCGCCCCGGCTGTCACTGTGACCGGCAATTTCCACGGAATTTTCGAGATTTTCGCGCATGAAATCCGCCACTTGCTGAATCTCACTGTCGAAACGATCGCCGATCACTGAACTGTCGGTCGGGAAGTTCACGTTCAGTTTAACGGTCTTGACCGTTTCGGTAACGCCCTCACAGCCGGTTTCATCGACGGTTGCGCCTGCGGTTGTTCCCGGGCACTGATCCTTGCTGTTAACGACGCCGTCTTTGTCTGTGTCCAACTCACAGCCACGGTTGTTGACGCTGGCGCCCGCTGGCGTTGCTGGGCACTGGTCGCGGCTGTCTGCAACGCCATCGCCATCAGCATCGCGCTCACAGCCGCTGTTGTCGACAGATACTCCGGCCGGTGTGCCGGGGCACTGATCGCGATTGTCGGGCACGCCGTCATTATCGGTGTCTGTCGGCTGACGCGGTGTCGGGGCCGAATCGGACACGGTGCGATGGAATGCCAGGCTGATACCCAGCAGGGCCTGGGTATCAAACGTGTCTTCCCCGACGCCGTGGAATTCACGAAGTTCTGTACGCAGTGAGAGTGTATCGCTGACGTTGTAGCGGAAACCGGCACCGACGTTTACGCGGGTTTCATCATGGTCAGACCCCAGTGACTGGTAACCGATTTTGTCGTCACCGAAGTCAGTCTGACCTGCACCGATGGAAAGGTAAGGGTTCCAGGCTTCTTCCGGAGCAGCGAAGTAGTAGGTGCCATCAAGGCGGAAATCCTCGAACTCGCTGGACCCGGCGGTGTATTTGCGGTCAGCGCTATCCTTGGAGTAAACCGCCTCCAGAGCCCAGTGCGGTGCAAACCGGTATTCCACGCCGATGCCGGTGATGCCGGTTTCGCTGAGGTCGCGGGCGTCATCGAACAGCTGAAAGCCGATGAACGGTGTCAGATAAATAGTCTGCCTGGAGTCAGCCAGAGCGGGAGTCGCTATTGCTGTTGCCAGGGCTGCTAAAGCCAGTGGGCGCATAATGCTCATGCCAAATATCTTTTTTTGGTTTTCGTAATGGGCTTGCATACTTACGTAGAATGTACGTTACCGATCGGGACAAAACAAAATAAACTCTTTTAATGTGCGGTCAGGTCAGGCATTCAGTCTTCGGCTGACAAGGCCCTGAAATAAAGGTGCGCGCTTTTTTTGCTGAAGTTGAGCGTGTCGCCGGAGTCAAACCTGACTTCGAAGGACTGTTGATCCTCGCCGACCACTGTACCCGGCCCCAGGACGGCATGGCTGATCCGTGCCAGGGTCCAGGTGGGCTGGCTACTGGATTCGCGGGGCTGACCTGTGCCTTTGAGTGTGACTGACTCGTGGGCGGCGTAGCGCTCTGCGGTTGCGGTCAATGGCGCGCTCACCGTCAGTTCAGGCTGATCAGCGTCGCGCTGTTCCAGCCATCCCCCGAGTTCCCGTGACAGGTCGAAGCACAGCTCATGCACAAAGCGGCTGGGGCCAAGATCTCCCTCAAGGTGGGGCTGCCCGCTTAACGGGCGGGTGATCAGGTGAAGGTGATGCCGGGTCCGGGTCATCGCCACATAAAGCAGGCGCCGTTCGCTTTCGAGAAACGCGTTAACGTCCTCCTGGGATCTTGGGCTGTAGGGCAGATATTTTTCCTGCAACCCGGGGAGTATGACCGTGGACCACTCCAGACCTTTGGTGCGGTGTATGGTCGATAGCAGCACGCCGCCGGACATTTTTTCTCCCGCCTGTTTCTTCAGTGCTCTCAGATGGTCCAGGGCCCCGGAGGCATCCACTTTCAGCGACGCCAGATACGCCCGGAATCCCTGAACCGTCTCGATGCGTTCGTCGGCCGATTCGTGGGTCAGCGCCAGGCTGCGAATGCCCTCGTTCAGCTCCGTGGCCTCGGCGTATTGGCGGATCACCTCTGCCACCGGGCCTTTGTGCCCGTTCAGCCGGGCGAGGGTTTCACCGAGCTTGCGGAGCTTGCGCGCTGCCATAGGCGCCAGGGCGTTGAAATCCAGTGCCAGCAGACGTTCATGCCAGCCCTCGGAAAATCCGGACAGAAACCGGGCAAGCTGCTCAAGTTCCGGTTCTTTCAGGCCCACATGGGGAAATCGCATTAGCTGCCGGGCGACGTCCAGCCGGTCTTCGTCGGGCAGGCTCTGTAAGCGGTTGCAGACCACTGTCAGCAAGCCGGTCATAGCCTGAACCTCCCGACTGAACAGCGCACCTTTGCCCGCATCAATGCGATAGGGAATCTGCCTTGCCAGTAGTTTTAACTCGATGGGGACGCTCTGGCTCCATACCCGGAACAGAATGGCGGCGTTAGCGAGAGTGGCCGCGTCCATCGGTGCAAGCAGCTCTACCACCGTATCGCTGTCGTTTTCCTGCTGGTGAAGGGTGATGCCGGTGGCCGGGGTGGTTGGGTGAGAGTGGCACTGAACATCTTTACGCCCGGTGTTGTGGCCAATCAGGTGATTGGCCAGCAGTGCCACCTGATGGCCGTACCGGAAGGTATAACTCAGGGTCTGCTCCAGCGGCTGGTCGAACTCCTCACTGAAACGCGTCAGGATGAATTCCGGCCGGGCGCCGCGAAATTCGTAGATGGTCTGGTCCGGGTCACCCACCACGGTGACTCTGGCCCGGTCACCGGCCACGTAGCGCAGCATCAGATGCTGAATTTCGTTGGTATCCTGATACTCGTCCACCAGAATCATGTCCATCTTGTTGCCCACCAGCCGCTGCAGGGGCTGGTTCTGGTGAATGGCCATGACCGGTTCATACAGCATGTCCGCATAGCTGATACGGCCCTGGGCCTTTCGCCATTGTTCAAAGCTGTGAAAAAGATCGATCAGGTAGCGGTGCTTGCCGGCGTAGCCCAGCTCTTCGAACACGATTTCGGCGGGGGACAGGGTAGTTTTTACCAGATTGATGAAATTGACCGCGGTCTCAACAAAGTCCTTCTTGTTGCGCTTGATTTCATCCGCCAGATCTTCCGGCGCCAGCCGCCGGGTGAGCTGCCAGGCTTGAAAGTTTATCTCCTGATCGGTCAGTATCTTTTCAGAAAATCCCGGCAGGAATCCTTCCCGTACAAACCGCTTATAAAGCCGCAGGCCCATGGCGTGATAGGTGCGAATTTCCGGCAGCCTAAGCCCGGTGTCACGGGTGACCTCCCGTAGCTTGCGTTCGAAATCTACTCTCGCGCTTCGGTTGAACATCAGTACCAGAAGGCGATCCGGATCATGGCCTTGTTGCAGCAGGTAGCGGATGCGCCAGGCGAGTGTTGATGTTTTTCCACTGCCCGCCACGGCTGTAATCACTGCATGCTCGTATCCGGCCGTTACGATGGCGCGCTGTTCGTCCGTTAGAAAATCCGGCAGGTCTGGGGCGGTAGATGGTAGGGTTTGACTTGGCATGGCCCTATTGTACGGAGCAACTGGCACCACAGATACCTGTCCGACATACTTGCGGTAACCTTGGGTGCTAAGGCGGTCTGGGACAGGGGCTTTCAAAACACGCTCCTTGCGGCACATCCCTGTGGCGCTTGGGCTCCGCCATCCATGGCTCCGCACAGTTTTGAAAGCCCCTGTCCCAGACCACCACCCTCAAACTAAGTAGATTCTGATCAAGGAGATTGATGTTATGGCTGCAACAGCTGAGCCTGTAAACGTTTTGGGCGAGAAACTGGAAGTGTGCGGCACTGATCCGCAGACCGGGTTTTATCGGGATGGATGCTGCAATACAGGGCCGGATGATCTTGGCGCCCATGTCGTGTGTACGGTGTTAACCGAGGAGTTTCTGGAGTATTCGAAATCCAAAGGCAATGACCTGAGCACGCCACGGCCGGAATTCGGCTTTGAAGGGCTGAAAGGCGGCGATTCCTGGTGTCTTTGTGCATCCCGTTGGCAGGAGGCATTTGAGGCTGGCTGTGCGCCAAGGGTTAAGCTTAAAGCTACCCATCGTTCCGCTTTAAAATACTCCACTCTGGCTGACCTCAAGCGTCATTCTATGGACCTGAGCTAACACTGTGATGGCATCTTCCGGTCAGCGCGATGTCCGGGCCTGGCAGCATTTCCAGAACCAGTTGCGGGATGCGGGGCATCGTCGCCTTGTGCTGCTGGAAGGCGACCGCAAAGCGTCTATTGACTGGTTGCTGGAATGCTTGCCGGAGCTTTCAATAACGCCCGGAGTCTGGGTCGGTTCTGAGGATGCGCCTGCCATTGATGGCTTGACCGCCATACCGGCAAAACAGGCCCGGCGCTGGCTGGGGCAGGAACTGAACACTGTGGTCTGGGATGGCTGGCAGGGTAATCCGCCGGATGGTCTGGCGGCGCTATCTGGCACACTGGCCGCCGGTGGGCTGTTGTTCTGGTTGATGCCGCCGCTGTCCCAATGGCCGGCGTTTGAAGATCCGGATTATCGGCGTGTGGGCCTGGATTTGCCGGATTCCCATGCTTTTCTGGGGCGTCTTGCCCGGGTGATCGGGGAAGATTCGTCGGTGATTCGCCTGCAGCCTGGCAAGCATACGGAGCCAACGCTTCCTGATCCGGGCCCGGTCGATCAACCGTTTCAGGTGGCCGCGACGGCCGAGCAAATCAGGCTGGTTGACGAGATTGTGAAGGTGGGGCTTGGCCGCCGTCGCAGGCCGCTGGTGATCACTGCGGACCGTGGGCGTGGCAAATCCGCCGCATTGGGTATGGCCGCTGCGTGGCTGATCGCTGAAGGTCGGCAACAGGTGGTGGTTGCTGCCAACGAACCGGCCGCCGCCGAGACAGTGCTTCACCATGCGGAACCGGCAGTCAGCGAGGGCAAGGTCAGGTTTTGCTCGGTTGAGGACCTGTTGGAACAGCGCCCGGATGCGGAGCTGATCATGGTGGATGAGGCTGCGGCCGTGCCACCGTATCGGCTCAAACAGATTCTGTTGGGCTGGCCCCGGGTGGTGTTTGCGACGACGGTTCATGGCTACGAAGGTGCAGGGCGGGGATTTTCCATCCGCTTCCGTGCGGTGCTCGATCGGGAGACGCCGCACTGGAAGTCGGCCTCGCTTCAGGCGCCGATTCGCTGGTCCGAATCCGACCCCCTGGAACCTCTTGTCAGCCAGATGTTTTTGCTCAACGCGGAAGCACCGAAGCAGCCCGCACCCGATTCCGGGTCTGACGAGCCCACGTTTCGGCCACAATTGGTGGTCGAACGCTGGCGCCCGGGCCATGTCAGTGATCATGAGCTCCAGCAGAGTTTCGGGTTGCTGGTAGATGCCCACTACCGCACGACGCCATCCGACCTTCGGCAGTGGATGGATGACCCGTCTGCGGTGAGCTGGCGGGCGACTCTCAACGGCGTAGTTGTCGGTGTGCTCTGGGCCACCGTGGAAGGCGGTCTGGATGACGCGCTGGCGCATCAGGTCATGCTGGGTCAGCGGCGGATTCGCGGTCACTTGTTGCCCCAGTCGCTGGCGGCTCACGGTGGATTTGCCGATGCGGCCCGGCAGCGCCTGTTGCGGGTCGTGAGAATTGCCGTTAATGCAGAAAGCCGTCAGCAGGGTGTGGGACGTGCCCTGGTTCGCGCTGCGACGGATCATGCCAGGGCAGTGGGGCTGGATGGTTTGGGTACCAGTTTTGGCGGTAACCCTGAGCTCGTGAGGTTCTGGCAGCGCAACGGGCTGATGCCGGTCAGGCTCGGGCTGTCCCGCGAAGCCAGCAGCGGCGAGTTGCCATTGCAGATGCTGCGTGGCACCTCAGAGCCGGGCCTGAAACTGACGGATGACCTGCGCAGACGGCTGGCGGAACATTGGCTCACGCTGGTGCCCCATGTCTGGGCCGATCTTGATGCCCGGCTTTTGTTGCAACTCACCGCAAGTCTGCCTGCCATTGAGTCCCTGAACGACGACGACCAAAGAGATCTGGGCAGTTTTGCCTTCGGCCATCGCGGGTTTGAACTGACCCTGCCGGTACTGCGCAGCCTGTCGTTGACCCAAGGCGTTGGCGAATGGCTTCTGGCCAGTGTGAACGCGGAGCTTTGGGCGCGGGTAGTGCTTCAGGGATGGGATTGGACCAGACTGAGGCACGGCGGTCTGTGTCGCGGACGCGAAGAGGCGGAAGCCCGTTTGAGAGATCTGGTACAAAAACTTTTACAGAACCGGCCTGACTTGTGAACAGCTCGATTTAATTCTTAACGCTTGGTGAACAGAATACCTCCATTCATGTTTTAACAGAGACCAGAAAATCATGGCCCAGGGAACCGGCACGTCGCTCAGCTCCATTCTGCTGACCTTTATGATCAGTGTTCTGCTCACCGGGTGCGCCAGCACTGCGCCTTCCAATCTCACCCAGCGGGAAGCGACCGCTGCCAGCACTCCGATGATGCAGGCCGTCAGCAGTGGCGACTTTGATCAGGTCGAAACCCTGGCCGAATCAGGTGTTTCTCTCAACACGCTAACTGAAGAAGGCACGCCGCTGGAAGCCGCTGTCAGGGCAGGCGAGGATCGCATCGCCTGGTTCCTGCTGAGCGAGGGTGCTGCGCCGGATAGGGCAAATACCGACGGCATGACACCCATGATGATTGCCGCGGCCGACGGCCAGCGCCGATTGGTGCGTTTGCTGCTGTCCGCCGGTGCTGATGTGAACGCCCGTGATGCCGGGGGCACCACGCCGGTGATTCTGGCCGCCCGCAACGGCCACCTGACGGTCGTCAAGGTGCTTTTGGCGGCGGGTGCCAACGTCAACGTCAGCCAGAATGGCCGGTCGTTGCTGATGCAGATTGTGCAGGGCGGTGATCTTCTTACCGCAGAAATGCTGGTCGCTGCGGGCGCCGACGTGAACTACCGCAATGAAGACGGCATGACAGCGCTGGATATTGCCCGCTCTGAAAACAAGCGCGATCTCGAAATGCTGCTGATTCAGGCGGGCGCTGACATTTGAGTCAGCTCAGGTCAGGCCCATGGGGTCGTTGGTGTCATCCAGCACCGGCGAGAAGTGGGATGCAACAACCTCTTCCGGCACGTCGGCTACCGAACTGAACGACCAGTTCGGTGAGTGGTCCCGGTCAATAAGCCGGGCCCGGATGCCTTCCCTGAGATCAGGCCGCTGAGTGCAGCGGGTGGCCATGGTCAGTTCCATCCGGAAAATATCTTTCAGTGACATCTGCTGAGCTTTTTTTAACTGGGTCCAGACTAGCCAGGCCGTGACCGGGCAGCCGCCACGGAGGTTTTTCATGGCGGCTTTCCACCAATCGGTGCTTTCGTCTGCCGCCAGCAGCTGTTCCACAATGTCCGGCAGGTGGTCTCCGGCGCTGAGCCTGGCGATAGACTGTTCGTGCCGGGCCAGTTCGCTCTCTGGCAGTGCCCGGTAATCCGGGAGCTCAAGCTGTTTGACCAGGCGGAACAGGCGGTTGTCGTCCACGGCAGACTCACCAGTCCAGCGTTCCTGTTGCAGGCGAATGATAAGGTCATCGGCCTGATCCGGCCGCAGAGCCATATCCGCGAGGCCTACCCGCATCACGTCGGATACGTTCAGCCGGGCGCCGGTCAGCCCCATGAACAGCCCCAGTCGACCCGGCAGACGATTCAGGAACCAGCTGGCACCCACATCCGGAAACAGGCCAATGGTAATTTCAGGCATGGCCATCACGATGTCCGGCATCACCAGTCGATAGCGGCTGGCGGTCAGCAAACCCAGGCCACCGCCCATCACTGCGCCATGAGCGATGGCAATCACCGGTTTGGGAAACTGGTGGATGCTGTAATCCAGGCGGTACTCCCGCACGAAATAGTCAGCAGCTTTCGCCACTTCACCGCCCTCTGAGAGGGCGCCATAGAGTTCGCGGATATCGCCACCGGCGCAGAACGCCCGGTCGCCGGCTCCCCGCAGAATAACCAGACAGATGTCCGGTGACTCTGCCCATCCGTCCAGCGTTTGCTGAAGGTCATCGATCATGTCACCGGACAGTGCGTTCAGGGTTTCCGGGGCGTTCAGCGTGATCAGGCCAATGGCGCCCTCCTGGCAGGGAAGTTCTTCAACCTGAATGGACATGGGCGGGTCTCCGGGTGTGTTTCAAGAAGGTCTAGGACATTTTCGCTGATATGTTACTTGCCGGACTGCTGTGCTATAAGTTTGGGTACAAGGTTCGATGTGATTCCAGCGATACGCAAAAAGAACGCTTTTATTGCGCCAATAAAATAATGAGAGGGTAAAACCAATGAGTCTGAAACGCTACACTATTGCAGGGTTGTTTGTATTGGGTTCCACCGTTCCCGCATTGTCCGCTGCGGCGGATGCTGAAGCTGGCAAGGCCAAGGCAGCGGTTTGCGCTGCCTGCCATGGTAAGGACGGCATTGCCCAGATCCCGGGCTACCCGAACCTGGCCGGTCAGAACGAACAGTACCTGGTGTCCTCACTGAAAGCGTATAAGAACAAGCAGCGCAATGGCGGACAGGCTGTGATCATGCAGGGCCAGGCCGCAGGCCTGAGCGATGAAGATATTGCCAACCTTGCCGCCTACTACGCCAGCCTTCCCGCTAGTGGCGGCAACTGATCGCTAGCGCCCCGAACTCAGACCGGCGAATCAGCCCTTGCGGCCGATAATCCGGTAGCTGGGTTCATACGCCCCGGAGCCGGGTAGCTTCATCCGGTTCTGGGTCACGAATTCTTTCAGCATAGCTTCCAGCGGAATAAGCAGCGTCGGGTCCCCGGCGATTTCGAATGGGCCGTGCTGCTGCACTTGCCGGATTCCGCTCTCTTTGACGTTACCCGCCACAATGCCACTGAAAGCCTTTCTCAGATTGGCGGCGATCAGGTGCGCCGGTTGTTCACGGTGCAGTTCCAGATTGCGCATCAGCTCGTGGGTGGGCTCGAACGGCATCTGGAACACTGGATCAATTTTCAGCATCCAGTTGAAGTAGTAGGCGTCCTGCATGGCGCGCCGAAAAGTCTCCACTTCGTGCATGCCGCGTTTCATGGTCTGCGCCACTCGGTCAGGATCGTCGATGATGATCTCGTATTTGCTGGCCGCTTCGTCACCCAGGGCATTGCGGATGAACTCATCAATCATTTGAAAGTATTCTGCATTTTCCTGCTGACCGGTGAAGACCACCGGGAAGGGCAGGTCGGCGTTTTCCGGGTGCAACAGAATGCCGAGCAGATACAGGATTTCCTCAGCGGTGCCGACGCCGCCGGGAAAGACGATGACCCCGTGCCCCGCCCGTAAGAAAGCTTCCAGGCGTTTTTCGATGTCCGGCAGGATCACCAGTTCGTTGACGATGGGGTTGGGTGCCTCAGCACCAATGATGCCCGGCTCGGTCAGGCCAATATAGCGACCGTCCTTGACCCGTTGTTTGGCATGGCCAATGGTCGCTCCCTTCATCGGGCCTTTCATTGCGCCGGGGCCACAGCCGGTGCAGATGTTCAGGCGTCGCAGACCAAGCTGGTGGCCGACTTCCTTGCTGTACTGATATTCCCGGTCGTTAATGGAGTGGCCGCCCCAGCACACCACCAGATCAGGTCGCCGACCTGCCTGTAAAACCCGGGCGTTGCGCAGGATGTGAAAGACCAGATTGGTGATGCCCTCAGGCTCGTCCCGCTTGAAACCAGCCGCAGACTGGGGAATGGAGTAGGAGTAGATAATATCCCGCAACACCGAGAACAGATGCTCGCGCATTGCCAGCAGCATCTCACCGTCGACGAAGGCATGGGCAGGCGCATTGACCAGTTCCAGCTTCAGGCCCCGTGGCTGGGGCACCAGGTGGACATCAAAATCTGCGTGGGTTTTACAGTCATCGATTTCCAGGCCAGTGTTCAGCACCGCCAGCGCGCACTGGCGGAACAACTGGTAAAGCCCGCCTTCGCTCTTGTCCTTGAGGCGGTTGACCTCAAAGGTAGACAGAATTTCTAGGCTGCCCTCGGGGGAGACGAGGGCGTTTATTTTGGAAGCGCTCATTGGCGACAAAGCTCCTGGAATTGGCGAAACGGACATCGGGTAAATGATACATCAGCAATGCCCGATTTTGAGGCGCTAATCGAAAATGGTACACCACTGAATTACCCCGGCCTGGTCAGTCTGGTCAGTCTGGTCAGTCTGGTCAGTCTGGTCAGCCTATTTCAACCATTCAGGCCTTTGAAGAACTCCTGAACGTTTTTATTCAGTGTCTCGAGGTCGTAGCCGCCTTCCTGAACCACCAGCGTGGGCAATCCTGTTGCGCGAACGTGGGTGCCCAACCGGCAGAAGCCTTCAGAGCTGACGGACACTTTTGCCTGCGGGTCGTTATGGTAGATATCGAAGCCCAGTGCCAGAATCAGCACGTCGGGCTGGTACAGCCGAATGGCCGCCAGTGCCTCATCCAGCTTCGAGAAAAAAACCTCTTCTGAAGAGCCGTGGGGCATCGGCAGGTTGATGTTGTAACCATAGCCGTCGCCTTGGCCGCGCTCTTCCTCATAACCGGCGACGACCGGGTAGAAGTTGGTGGGGTCACCGTGGATGGAAACATAGAGCACGTCGCTGCGGTCGTAGAATATTTCCTGAATGCCCTGACCGTGGTGCATGTCGGTGTCCAGAATGGCGACCCGGCCGAACCGCGATTTCAAATGTTCGGCTGCAATGGCGGCGTTGTTGAGATAACAGAAGCCACCGGCGGCATCCTTTCGGGCGTGGTGCCCTGGCGGACGGCACACCGCGTAAGACGAATGCTCTCCTGCGATCAGGGCATCAGCTGCGCCAAGTGCGCTCTGTGCTGACCAATAGGCGGCTTCCCAGGTCTTCTCGCCAATCGGGCAACTGCCATCGGCCTGGTAGCGCGCGGCTTCCGCAAGAACGCCTTTCAGAGCATTGGGCGAGCGTACAAAAACATTCGACATAACTTCATCGCCCCAATCGCCCATGGCTTTCCAGCGGCCGTGGGCGGATTCCAGGAAACGCAGATAACCCAGATCGTGCACCTTTGAAATGGGTGCGGCGCCCTGGTCTGCTGGCTGGAGTATCTGAATGCCCATTTCTCTCAGCCCTTGCAGCATCTGCACGGTGCGATCCGGTAATTCCTGGGGCTGCCGCATCTGCCCCCGGGTAAAATAAGTCTTGGGAAGGTGCTGGTCTTGCGAGGGGTGAAAAAATGCCTTCATCTTCGGGCCTCGTGAAATGCGTTTATAGATCGAGTATAGAGGCGCATGCGCGCAGATCAAAACAGCGCTTCCTGACTTTACAGGGGCGGTTTCTGCATCCACTATGAGAGACATCTGACATTGACGCAAATGCGAATTTAAAGGTTCTGTAAACGTGCAGAACACATATTGGAGAGAAGCCTAAATGATCGAGTCACCACTGCTTCCAAAGCTGACCGGCTACATTGGCGGTCGATGGTCTGATGCGCCGGCCGGCAATACCTTTGAAGTCTATAACCCTGCCACTGGCGAGGTCGTTGCGAATGTGGCGTCCATGTCCGAGGGTGAAGTGAAGGATGCCATCAAAGCAGGCAAATCAGCCCTGCGGCTGACCCAGCCCTACACGATCGAAACCCGTCGAAAATGGCTGGAAGATATCCGTGATGCGCTGAATGATAATAAAGAAGAAATGGGCCGGATCCTGTGCATGGAGCACGGCAAGCCATTAAAAGAAGCGCAGGGCGAGGTGGTTTACGCCGCCGGGTTCTTTGATTACTGCTCGAAGCATATCCAGGCGCTGGACGCCCATACCCTTGCCGAGAAGCCTAAAGACTGCACCTGGACCGTTCACTATCGCCCGATTGGTGTGGCCGGGCTGATCACCCCCTGGAACTTCCCCGTTGGCATGATCGCCAAGAAGCTGTCAGCCGCACTCGCGGCCGGTTGCCCATCGGTGATCAAACCGGCCAGTGAAACACCGCTGACCATGATCGCCCTGTTTGCGCTGATGGATAAGTATGTAGACATGCCCGATGGCATGGTGAACCTGGTCATGGGCAAAGCCAGTGTGATCGGCAAAGTGCTCTGCGAAAGCCCGGATGTGCCGATGCTGAGCTTTACCGGCTCCACGGAAGTAGGCCGCAAGCTACTTGTAGACACGTCTGATCAGGTTAAAAAACTGGCCCTTGAGCTCGGCGGCAACGCGCCGTTTATCGTGTTCGACGATGCCGACCTGGATGCTGCAGCCGATAACCTGATTGCCAACAAGTTCCGTGGCGGCGGCCAGACCTGCGTGTGCGCAAACCGCATCTTTGTTCATGAGAAAGTGGTGGATGCGTTCGGTGAAAAGCTGGCGGAGCGTGTAAACCGCATGACTGTTGGTAATGGCCTGACTGACGACGTAGATCTTGGGCCGCTGATCAACAAGGCTGGCTTCGACAAGGTTAAGCGCCACGTTGAGGACGCCCTGGAAAAAGGCGGTGAGCTGGTTGCCGGTAAACAGCCGTCCGATCTGGGCGAAGGCCATCTGTTCTTTCCGCCCACCGTGATTTCCGGTGTGACCCGGGATATGGCGTGCTTCCGCGAAGAGACCTTCGGCCCACTGGTACCCATGACGACCTTCCGGGGTGAGGAAGAAGTGATCGAAGCCGGCAATGATACCGAGTTTGGCCTGGCCTCTTATGTGTTCACGGCTGATGCAGAACGCGCCCAGCGCGTAGCGGCCGGGCTGCGTTTCGGTCACGTTGGCTGGAACACGGGAACCGGTCCGACACCGGAAGCGCCGTTTGGCGGCATGAAAGCGTCCGGTATCGGTCGGGAAGGCGGGCTGGAAGGCCTGTTCGAATTTGTCGAAGCCCAGACCGTCCCGCGCGGCTTTTGAGGCCCGGGCGTCTATGGTTCGGGAGTAAGCGCAACCTTGACGCTGTCATCCACCAGGGTGGAATCGAGATAACCGATGCTACCCAGGGTGGATGACACCACGCTCTTCATGCCGCTGGCCGAGGACATTTCGGTTGGCGGCTGCCCCTTCCCCGTCAATACCTGGCGTGACCAGAACGATGTCAGCCAGGCGTCCGGGCGTTCGGTGATCCGTTCATTGAACGCATCCCGCATACTGTTCCCCGAGGGCAGCTCGAATGCGACAGCTCGCTGGCCGTCCGGCATCTGGGAGCTGCGGTTAAGGTAGATATCCCTCACCTGCTGTTTGGTAATACTGTCTGGCCCGCCGGGATGGACGATAATCACCAGCTCTGCGCTGGCCAGGGGGCTGAGCATCACAAGCGTAGCTGCCAGTCCAAGAGCCAGCCGACCCGATCTTTTCACTGAGAATGTCCGCATCGTGTGCTCCTGATCAAAATGCTGCGTCGAGTCTGACGGTGTAGACGTCGGTGCTGTTGAAGCTGCCGCCGAGCTGGTTGCCGATCAGTCCGCCGGTGGTATTGCCAAAGCCGCGGGCGTGGGTCCAGTCGAATTTCATGGCGACAGATGCAACCAGATCCCAGCGCATGCCCAGGCTGTAGGCCTGTCTGCGGGTGTCCAGAACCGCCAGTGGCGTACCGTCGCGTTTGAAATTGTCCTTGCTCTCGATCCACGAGGCGGTGATATAAGGTGTCACCTCTTTGATCCGGCGACCAAAGGTGATGTAGGCCGAGTCCGTGTTCTGAAACAGTCCATTCACCTCAACGCGGGTCAGTTCTGACATTAGCAACCAGGCGCCGTCATCGTAGGACAGTCCCAGACCCATGAATTCGGCTTTTTCGTTCTGGCCGAGGTTCACCGGTCCGCCGACGGAACCAATAGACGCATCAGCCCGCGCGTAAACGCCCCGGAAAGTCCAAAGGTAATTTGTCCAGTTGGCGGTCAAGCCAGTGAGGTTGCGCAGCTCGACGCCGATGGTTTGTCCCAGCGAGTCTGCATCGTCATCCAGATGGCCCGCGAAAGCGCGGGTTTCCAGCGAGGAACTGTCAAAATTGAAGGTGTGGGCCAGATCAGCGCCCAGGTAGCTGCGCACCGGAACCGGATCGTAAACTGCCTCCGGTGGCCGCGCCCAGACCTGGCCGTAGCCGATTTCCAGGGTCTCGGATTCCATGAACAACGGCAGGCGCATTTTACCGGCGCGCACTTCGGTACCGGTGTGGAACTGGTGGCGCAGGTAGCCCCATTCCAGTTCGGTGTCCCAGTTTTCGTTTCCCCGGGAGACCAGTTGAAGCACGGCATCGGTGTTTCGCCCGAGGGAAAAGGTGCCCTGCAGGCCAAACAGGCTCAGTGTCTGCAGGTCGGAGTCTTCCGTTGCCTCATCGTAGCCCGCATCGTTGGTGGCGCGGGTGTAACCGGTGCTGAAAAAACCGTTGAACCGGGTTTTCTCAAGGTTGGATTCGGTCACCTGCTTTTGTAGCGCGTTCAGGCGCTCTTCCATCTGATTCAGACGCTGCTGGTTGTCTTGTCCATGGGCAGGCAGAGACAGAAGGCTGGAAAGAAGCGTTACCGAAAAAATTGCAGGGGTAGATTTTCTGAAAAGGCATAGGGAGTACTTCATACATCATCTCCTTGATGTTTGATCGCAACTTTGGTCGCAACTGTGATCGCAACAAAGCGCGTGCCATCCTGGCTTTAGTGGGGCAAGCGTGAGCCCCGGCGTGGTCAATCCGCCGAGAAGTATACAGATGTCGTCGGTATTTTCCCAAGCCTGAAAGGCAAAAATTGGCCCGAATGCGTATTTTGGCAATCTGTTGCCAGGACAATTCCCAGATAGCGCCGGAACCGTCGAATGCCGTGCAGTCGGCATTTCCCCTGTTATAATCCGGCGGCTATCGGATCCAAATTCACCCGATCGAAGCGGTTTTGCCCATGGATGTTTCCACGATTATTGATCCCCTGAACGACGCCCAGCGTGAGGCCGTCACGGCCCAGAATGACCATTTGCTGGTTCTCGCTGGCGCAGGCAGCGGCAAAACCCGGGTGCTGGTTCACCGGATTGCCTGGCTGATGCAGGTGGACAAGGTGCCGCCCACGGGCATCCTGGCGGTGACCTTCACCAACAAGGCCGCGAAGGAGATGCGTTACCGCATCGAGCAGATGATGGACATTCCGGCCCGCGGCCTCTGGTTCGGCACTTTTCACGGCATCGCGCACCGATTGTTGCGGGCGCATCATAACGATGCCGGACTGCCGGAGAACTTTCAGGTGCTGGACAGCGACGACCAGTTGCGGCTGATCAAGCGGGTGATGCGCGAACTGCAGATAGATGAGAGCCGTTGGCCACCGAAGCAGGCCCAGTGGTTTATCAACAGCCAGAAAGACGAGGGGCTACGGGCAGAACACACTCAGGAAAACCCGGGTGACCATTTCACATCCACCATGCTGATGGTTTACCGCCAGTACGAGAAGCTCTGCAACCTCAGCGGGCTGGTGGATTTCGGCGAGCTGTTGTTGCGCTCCCATGAACTGTGGCTGCATCGCCCGGAACTGCTGAAGCATTATCAGAGCCGCTTCCAACATATTCTGGTGGACGAGTTTCAGGACACCAACGCCATCCAATACGCCTGGTTGCAGATACTGGCCGGTAACCGGGTGCCCTTGACTGTGGTGGGCGACGACGACCAGTCCATCTACGGCTGGCGCGGCGCGAAAATCGAAAACATCCAGCAGTACCAGCGGGACTTCCCCAATGCGCGTCTGGTGCGGCTGGAGCAGAACTACCGCTCCACCCAGCTGATTCTGAAAGCGGCCAACGCGGTGATCGCCAATAATCAGGGTCGCCTGGGCAAGGAACTCTGGACCGATGGCCCGGACGGCGAACCTATCAATCTGTATGCAGCGTTCAATGAACAGGACGAAGCCAACTATATTGCCGATACTATTAATAGCTGGGTAGACGAGGGCAACCTTCGCAGTGAATCGGCCATTCTCTACCGCTCCAACGCCCAGTCCCGTGTGCTGGAAGAGTCGCTGATGCGGCAGGGCATTCCCTACCGGGTTTACGGTGGCCTTCGATTCTACGACCGCCAGGAAATCCGCAACGCCATTGCCTACCTTCGCCTTGTGCACTATCGCCGTGACGATGCAGCTTTCGAGCGTGTCGTGAACATTCCTGCCAGGGGCATAGGCGCGAAGAGTCTCGCAGACATCCGCGCCTACGCCACCGAGCAGAGTATTTCGATGTGGGAATCCTCAGAGCGTCTTTTGGAGGCCGGGCAGGTCAAGGGTCGTGCCAAAACCGGCCTGCAGCAGTTTATTGGCATTATTGAACAACTCACGGCAATGGCCGCCGACGCGACCCTGCATGGGCTGATGAAGCAAGCCCTCGACATGAGTGGCCTCAAGGATTATCACGCCAATGAAAAAGGCGAGAAGGGCCAGGCGCGGGCGGAAAACCTGGAAGAACTGGTGAATGCGTTGTCGGATTATGAAGTGGAAGAGGGCGTTGATCCGCTCTCTGAATTCATCGCCCAGGCGGCCCTGGATGCGGGCGGAGCCCAGGCTGATCCAGATCAGGACAGTGTTCAGTTGATGACCCTGCATTCTGCCAAGGGCCTGGAGTTTCCGCTGGTGTTTCTGGCCGGTGTCGAGGAAGGGCTGTTCCCCCACAGTATGTCCCTGGAAGAGCCGGGACGGATGGAAGAGGAGCGCCGCCTGGCGTACGTGGGCATCACCCGTGCGATGAAAAAGCTGGTGCTTACTTACGCCGAATCCCGTCGTTTGTACGGCCAGGAAAAGTTTCATGCCCTGTCCCGCTTCGTGCGTGAAATCCCCGGCGACTGCATTCAGGAAGTGCGGCTACGCAATACCGTCACCCGCCCGGCCATGGTGTCCCGCCCGAACGAAAGTCTGTACAGCCAGGATTCTGCTCAGCAGTCCGGGTTCAGCCTGGGACAGCGGGTGCGCCACCCCAAGTTTGGTGAGGGTATTGTGATGAACAGTGAGGGGTCCGGTCACCACACCCGGGTGCAGGTGAACTTTGATGAAGGCGCCAAGTGGTTGGTGCTTGCCTATGCGCCATTGGAAGCCTGCTAATTCTGGCTTGGGGGGAAGCACAGGTTGGAGGGGTCCGTTTAAAACACGCTCCTTCGGCACATCCGTGTGACGCTTGGGCTCCGCCATCCATGGCTCCGCACAGTTTTGGAAAGACCTACCCGACACCTGCCTACGCCAAAAACAAGACGGCCCATGTCTTTAACCCGAGGCTTGCACTGAGTTAAGTCTGTGAAACCGGAAACTGGACCCGCGTTTTGTTGGCAATTTTTACCAGCACCAGCATTAAAGGCACTTCCATTAGAACCCCGACCACCGTCGCCAGCGCCGCTCCCGACTGAAGGCCAAACAGGGCAATGGCTTCTGCATTGCTATTCATGGCTTTCCTCTTCCGTCGGGTTCCTTTACTCATGGCGTTGTTAACTCTATTATGCGTCATAATAGATATTCATAAAATCGAATATATGGAAAACCAGATATGAAGCGCCGTATTTTGTTTGTCTGCACTGCCAACAGTGCACGCTCGCTAATGGCAGAAGCGTTACTCCGGGATATGGCCGGGGACCGGTTTGAGGTCGTTAGTGCCGGTACTGAGCCGACTCGTCCGCACTCTATGACGTTGCAGGTTCTGGGGGAAGCCGGTATCCCCACCGACGGACTGCACAGCAAACAGTTGGCAGACGTTCAGGGGCAATACTGGGATTACGTGATTACCCTCTGTGAGAAAGCCGCCAACGAATGCGGCGTCGTTTGTCAGCCGGCCCAGCAGATTGCCTGGGATTTTGCCGACCCGGTACCCGCAAACCGCCACGCCACCTTTGCCCTGACCCTAAAAGAAATCAAAGAGCGCATCGCGCTTTTCGCTCTCGTGCATCAGAAAGAAACTGGCCGGAAGCCGGCCAGTTATGACCCGGTGGCCGTGTTCAAGGCACTGGCTGATGAATTCCGACTGTCGGCGCTGCTGCTTATCCGGAACCAGGAACAACTCTGTGTCTGCGAGCTTACAGAAGCTTTTGAGGTTCCCCAGCCCAAGGTCAGCCGGCATCTGGCGACCTTGCGAGAGGTTGGTTTGCTGGCGACCGAACGTCGGGGGCAGTGGGTCTTTTATTCGCTGAACCCGCAGATGCCCAGATGGCTGGTTCGGGTGCTGGACGAAACAGCTACCAGCAACATCGCGCTGATCGAGAACCCACTGGATAGGCTGCAGGCGATGTCAGACCGGCCGGCTGTCCAGTGCCTGTAACCATACCGCGTTTGATGGATTAACCAGACCCTGAAGGAACACATCATGAGCAAGATCAGAGTAGGCATTAACGGATTTGGCCGCATCGGCCGCCTCGCCCTTCGAGCAGCCTGGCAGTGGCCGGAGATGGAATTTGTGGCCATAAATGATCCGGGCGCAGACGCCCATACCCTGGCGCACCTGTTGAACTTCGATAGCGTGCATGGCCGCTGGAGCTACGAGGCCATTGACGATGGTGACAACATCGTCATCGGGGATCAGCGCATTCGCGTGACCCGCAACAAGACCATCGGAGAAACCGACTGGTCCGGCTGTGACCTGGTCATCGAAGCCAGCGGTGTGAACAAGAAAGTGGCTGTTCTACAGGAGTATCTGGATCAGGGTGTGAAGCGGGTGGTTGTCACCGCACCGGTCAAGGAAGCAGGCGCCAAGAACATCGTATTGGGTGTTAATGACCATATCTTCGATCCGGCCACTGACCGCATCGTCACCGCTGCTTCCTGCACCACCAACTGCCTGGCACCGGTGGTTAAGGTGATCCACGAAAAACTGGGCATCAGGCACGGCTCGATCACCACCATCCACAGCCTGACCAACTCCCAGAACATCCTCGATGCGCCCCACAAAGACCTGCGCCGGGCTCGGGCCTGTGGTAGTTCATTGATCCCGACCAGCACTGGCTCTGCGACGGCCATTATCGAGATCTTTCCGGAACTGAAAGGGCGGTTGGATGGCCACGCAGTGCGCGTGCCGTTAACCAATGCGTCACTAACTGATTGCGTGTTTGAAGTAGAAACGCCTACGGATCGCGACACCGTGAACCAGCTGTTGAAAGACGCGGCAGAGGGCGAATTGAAAGACATTCTGGGATACGAAGAACGCCCGCTGGTGTCTATCGACTACAAGACCGACCCGCGTTCCTCCATTGTCGATGCTCTGTCCACCCTGGTGGTCAATGGCACCCAGGTGAAAATCTACGCCTGGTACGACAACGAGTGGGGCTACGCCAACCGCACTGTTGAACTGGCACGCAGGGTAGGCTCTGCCTGACATGACGGCTGCCATCCGACAGTACCTGGTCATCACCGGTAACTACTGGACTTTTACTCTGACGGATGGGGCCCTGCGGATGCTGGTGGTGCTGCATTTCCACCAGCTCGGCTACGCGCCACTGGACATTGCCCTGTTGTTTGTTTTCTACGAGTTTTTCGGGGTGGTGACCAACCTGTTGGGCGGCTATCTGGGGGCCCGCATGGGCCTGAACCGCACCATGAATATCGGGCTGTTTTTGCAGATCCTGGCGCTTGGCATGCTGACGGTGCCCGCCGCCATGTTAACGGTGCCCTGGGTAATGGCCGCGCAGGCACTGTCTGGTATTGCCAAGGACCTGAACAAGATGTCCGCCAAGAGCGGCATCAAGTTGCTGGTACCGGACGAGCAGCAGAGTACACTTTATAAGTGGGTGGCCATCCTGACGGGCTCCAAGAACACCCTCAAGGGTGTGGGATTCTTCCTGGGCGGGGTATTGCTCATGGCGGTGGGCTTCCCGGGTGCAGTGATGATCATGGCGGTTGCCCTCGGCGTGGTCTGGCTGGCGAGCCTGTTCCTGCTCAGGCAGGAGCTGGGCAAGAGCAAGGCCAGGCCGAAGTTCAGTGAGATCCTGTCGAAGAGCCGCGCCATTAACGTGCTTTCAGCCGCGCGGATGTTCCTGTTTAGCGCCCGGGATGTGTGGTTTGTGGTGGCGCTGCCGGTATACCTGCATACGGTGTTTGGCTGGGACTTCTGGAGAGTGGGCGGCTTCATGGCCACCTGGGTCATCGGTTATGGCTTCATCCAGACCCTTGCGCCGCGCATCACCGGCAAGATCGAAGGCAAGCAGCCTGCGGTGCTCTGGGCGGCAGCTCTGGCCCTGGTGCCTGCCGCCATTGCGCTTGGCCTGATGGCGGGCTGGTCGCCACAGGTTGTGGTGATCGGGGGGCTGCTGCTGTTCGGCGTGTTGTTCGCGATCAATTCCTCCCTGCACAGCTACCTGATTGTCAGCTATGCACGGGGTGATGGGGTGTCCCTGGATGTTGGCTTTTACTACATGTCCAACGCCGCGGGCCGGTTGCTCGGGACGATTCTGTCCGGCTGGGTGTACCAGGTCTACGGGATTGAAACCTGCCTATGGATATCGGCAGGATTGGTCGCGATGGCGGCGTTACTGTCGATGCTTTTACCGCAGAGGCGGCCGGTGGTGGCCGGGACTGTTTGAAAGATGCATCTGGAACATTTCGCATTTAGTGATCGCGCTACCCCATCTTTTTGCTCGATCCCTCCGTAAAAAGAGATAAAACCGACAGGTATTATTCTATGGGCATGACCGAAAACCTGCTGCCGACCGGCCAATGGGTCATCACCCTGGTTCTCTTTCTGGTGATCCTTTTCCAGGCCTTGCGCTCGATCGACTGGCAGGCGTTCCGCAAAGATGAGGCACTCCAGCATTCGTTTTTCGGTGCGGCGGTGGTTCTGGGTTTCCTCTGGCATTTGCGGGCTGGTATCTCCCCGGGTCTTGCCATACACATTTTTGGTATAACGGTAATAACGTTGATGCTGGGGTGGGCGCTGGCAGTTTTGGCAGGGCTTCTGGCTTTGATAATTACCGTTGTCACCGGCCGCGAGCCCTTACTGATGTTCGCGGTAAACGGATTGGTGACCGTGATGGTGCCCGCGATTGTCAGCTACCGGATCATGCTCTGGGAGCGTCGCAAGGATTTCCGGAATTTTTTCGCCTACATCTTTGTTTGTGGTTTCTTCGGTTCAGGAATAGCAGTCGCTGCTGCCGGGATAACCATGTGTCTGATGCTATGGACCGGCGGCGTGTACACGTTTGACGAGCTGGTGCATGAATACCTGCGGTACCTGCCGTTGTTCATGATTCCTGAAGGGTTCGCCAATGGTGCTTTTGTGACCGGGATGATGGTGCTTCATCCTGACCGGCTGACAACATTGGATCAGCGGCGATATCGCTAGGTCTGCTGGACCAAACGCAGGCTCACTGCTCCGGCACTTCCCGGATGCGGCCATGCTCATCAATGGCCACATAGACGAAGAGCCCTTCCGTTACCTTGCGGGGTGACTTGGCCGTGCGGTCCAGGGTCCAGACTTCCACGTTGATTTTCATCGAACTGCGGCCTACCTCAATCAACTCGCCGTAGCAGCCCACCTGTGAGCCGACTCTTAAAGGAGAAAGGAACTCCATCCGGTCCATGGCAACAGTGGCGTTGCGGCCCTGGGAAATGCGACCGGCCATGGTGGCTGCGGCAATATCCATGTGTTGGACCAACCAGCCCGCAAATACGTCTCCGTTGGGGTTGGTGTCGGAGGGCAGAGGGACAATCTGGGTAATCAGTTCGCCGCGTGGCGCAGGGTTTTCATCGTTCAGGGCTGTCATGGGCACTGCCTTGTGGCTCTGGGATTATTGCTGAAGTTATTGTTAGTACCCGCATGTTAGCGTCCTTCAAGGCGTCTGCAAGAAAAATTCGGCAACCTGTTGTATATTTCCGGGGCTGTAACAAAGTTGTCACAGAGGATGTTTATTGTTCACACATCGGTGAAGCAAACCCGTACCTAAAGTCAAAATGACAAATGGAGACTCAGCGTGATCAAACTTAAAACAGCCCTTACAACTGTGGCACTGGCAGGCAGCATTGCCGCTGTGTCGACTCCTGCCATGGCTCGCGACACCGTCAGCATCGTAGGTTCATCCACTGTTTATCCGTTCGCTACTGTCGTAGCCGAGCGTTTCGGTCGTAACACCGATTTCCCGACTCCCAAGATTGAGTCCACCGGTTCCGGTGGCGGCCTGAAGCTGTTCTGCCAAGGTGTTGGCACCCAGCACCCGGACATCACCAACGCTTCACGTCGTATGAAGACCAGTGAATTCGAGAACTGCCAGGCCAACGGCGTCAAGGAAATCACCGAAGTACGTATCGGTGCTGACGGTATCGTTATGGCAAACTCCAAGGAAGCGGAAAAGCTCGACTTGTCTCTGAAGCAGATTTTCCTGGCACTGGCCAAAGATGTACCTAACCCGGACGGTAGTAACGAACTGGTTGCCAACCCGTACATGAATTGGAGCGAAATTGACTCCAGCCTGCCGGACATGGAAATCAGCGTTATGGGGCCGCCTCCTACTTCAGGCACCCGTGACGCGTTTGTTGAACTGGCGATGGAAAGCGGTTGCAAACAGTTCGACATGATCGCGCAGATGGAAGACGAGAACGAAAACCAGTTCAAGACCGTGTGTCACAGCATGCGTGAAGACGGTCCGTTCGTTGAAGCCGGCGAAAACGACAACCTGATCGTTCAGCGTCTGGCCCAGGATCCGGAAACTCTCGGTATCTTCGGCTACAGCTTCCTGATGGAAAACACGGGCCAGATCCAGGCCGCGACCGTGAACGGCGTCGAGCCGACTCCCGAAGCCATTTCCAGTGACAAATACCCGGTAGCCCGTTCACTGTGGTTCTACGTCAAAAAGGCGCACGTGGGTGTTGTTCCGGGTATTCAGGAATACATTTCCGAGTTCACCAGCGAGGGCGCCTGGGGTGATAACGGCTACCTGGTCGATGTAGGCCTGATACCAAGCCCGCGCAACGAGCGCATGAAGATTGCCAAAGCAGTGAAAGAACTGGCGCCGATGACGGGTAACGAGTTATAAGGCCGGTCAGGCAACGTCAAGGATGACGACAAAACAACGCAGGCTTTCAGGCTTGCGTTGTTTTGTTGCGGTTGTATGAATATTTTTATGGGGCAAGCTGGCAGAATAGGTGCCCAGTTAACTCAAAACCACCAACACAGAGACTGATATGCAGACGGCCAATCTTCTGCCCCTGGTTCTGGTTCTCGCCGTGGTTGCCTATGGCCTCGCTTATATGCGATCCCGGGCTGTGGCAGCGCCCCTTGGCGGCATCCGGAATCTCAAGGCTCTCCCTTTTTACTACGCGGCGCGTGCAGCACTTTGGTGTGCTATCCCGGCACTGATTGTGCTGGCCGTCTGGGCCGGTTTTGAAGGCAAGGTCATTCAGGGCATTGTGATTGCATCGCTGCCCCAGGATACCTGGCCCGAATCGGCCGGACAGGCAAGCCTGATTCTCTCTCAAATCAGCAACGTGGCAGCGGGCAGCCTCGACCCTGAGTTTGTGCCGGAGCATATTGCAGGGGCGGCATCGTTGCTGGAAGCCATGCAAGACAAGAGTGGCAACTTTAAGGCAATTCTGGTGGTGTTGATTGCCGTGTTGGGAGCAACCTTTGCCTGGACCCGCGTAGCGCCCCACATAAACGCCCGAAAAAACGTAGAAACAACCCTGCGTCGAATCTTCTTTGTGTGTGCCGCGTTGGCCGTGTTGACCACCGCAGGCATCGTATTCTCGGTCTTTCTTGAAACCGTACGTTTCTTCGACAGAGTGCCGATTACCGAGTTCCTGTTCGGGACCAGCTGGAGTCCTCAAACCGCTTTGCGAGTTGATCAGGTAGGTTCCGAAGGCGCTTTCGGTGTTATTCCCCTGTTTACCGGCACCCTGCTGATTTCCGCCATTGCTTTGTTGGTTGCCGTGCCCGTTGGCTTGATGTCTGCCATCTACCTTTCAGAATATGCAAGCAAGCGCATGCGCTCGACGATAAAGCCTGTGCTGGAAATGCTGGCGGGCATTCCTACCGTTGTTTACGGCTTTTTCGCGGCCTTGACCGTTGCCCCGTTTATCCGTGATCTTGCCGCAATAGTGGGCCTGGAAGCCTCTTCCCAGAGTGCGCTGGCCGCCGGCCTGGTGATGGGCATCATGATCGTGCCGTTCGTGTCATCGCTGTCAGATGACGTGATCAGCGCGGTACCTCAGACCATGCGGGATGCCTCTCTGGCTCTGGGTGCGACACAGTCGGAAACCATGAAGAAGGTGATTATTCCGGCGGCCCTGCCGGGCATTATTGGCAGCATTCTGTTGGCCGCATCCCGCGCCATCGGCGAAACCATGATTGTGGTGATGGCGGCGGGTCTGGCTGCCAACCTGACGGCCAATCCGCTGGAGTCGGTAACAACAGTGACCGTGCAGATTGCCACACTGCTGGTGGGTGACCAGGAGTTCGACAGCGCCAAGACCCTCTCGGCCTTTGCCCTCGGTTTGTTGTTGTTTATCGTCACGCTGCTGCTCAACGTGCTCGCATTGAAGATCGTACGCAAATATAGGGAACAGTATGACTGATCAACGTTCTCAGGCGGAGATCGTCCGCAACTCATTGAAACACCGGTATCGCAAAGAGCGTCGATTCCGGCTTTACGGCATTCTGGCAATTTTCATTGCACTCGCGTCCCTGTTTACCCTGTTTGCCGACATTATCAGCAAGGGATATACCGGGTTCGTAAAGACCACCATCACCCTGGACGTGACTCTCGATTCTGAAATGATGTACCTGGACGATCCGACCGACGAGGATCAGCGGTCCATGGCGGATTTTGTCGCGCCGATTATTGCCGCACTGCAGGAGCAGGTTCCCGAGGCGAACAGCGCGGGTGAGAAGCGTGAGCTGGGTCGTTTTCTGGGTACCTTTGCGGCCAGCGAAGTTCGTGATTTACTGATAAAAAACCCGGATCTGCTGAATACCACCCAAACCATTGAGTTCCCGGCCCATGATCGGGTGTCGGTCTACGTCAAGCATGCGGACAATCCACGGTACAGCATCCAACTGTCCGAGCAGCAGCAACGCTGGGTAGATGAGCTGTTGGAGAAAGGGGTCATCGATACCAGCTTCAACGACGTGCTGTTCAGTCGAGGTGACTCCAGGGAGCCTGCCAACGCCGGTGTTCTTGGTGCAATCGTCGGTTCTTTGTTGACCATGCTGGTCACATTGGCCATCTCGTTCCCAATGGGTATTGCGGCTGCAGTCTACCTCGAAGAATTCGCGCCACAGAACAAACTGACCGATTTTATCGAAGTAAATATTAATAATCTGGCCGCGGTACCGTCCATCATTTTTGGTCTTCTGGGCCTGGCGGTATTCATAAACCTGTTCGGCATGCCCCGGTCGGTTCCGGTGGTCGGTGGTTTGGTGCTGTCCCTGATGACCCTGCCAACGATCATCATTTCCAGCCGCGCCGCCATCAAGAGCGTGCCACCCTCGGTAAGGGAGGCGGCCGAAGGTGTCGGCGCCTCCAAAATGCAGGTGGTACTCCATCATGTGGTGCCCCTGGCGATGCCCGGTATGCTGACCGGTTCCATCATCGGTATGGCGCAGGCTCTGGGTGAAACCGCCCCGCTGCTGCTGATTGGCATGGTGGCGTTTATCGTGGATGTACCGGACGGGTTTTTCAGTTCAGCCACCGTGCTGCCGGTGCAGGTTTACCTCTGGGCGAGCAGCTCCGAGCAGGGCTTTGTGGAACTGGCATCGGCCGCCATCATGGTGCTGCTCACCTTCATGATCAGTATGAACGCACTGGCGATCTGGCTGCGCAAGCGGCTTGAGCGTCGCTGGTAAGGAGAATGATATGAACACGATGAATCCGGGTATTTCTGCTGAGGCCTCCACAAAGGATGAGGTGGTAGCTGATAAAAAGCCCGAAGATACGGTGATTGAAGAAGGCAAAACGGTTGGCAAGCCGTTTTCTGAGGATCCTAAATTCAAGCTTCGTAATGTGGACGTTTCCTACGGCGCGGACCGGGCGATCAAGAATATCAGCCTGGATATCGGCCGCAATGAAGTCATTGCGTTCATTGGTCCCTCGGGCTGCGGTAAATCGACCTTTCTGCGATGCCTGAACCGGATGAACGACAGCATTGATATCTGCCGGATCAAAGGCTCGCTTGAACTGGATGATCAGAACATCTACGACCCCAAGCGGGATGTGGTTGAACTGCGGGCCAGGGTCGGCATGGTATTCCAGAAGCCGAACCCTTTCCCCAAGTCGATCTACGACAATGTGGCCTATGGGCCCCGCATCCACGGGCTGGCGAACCGCAAGTCTGACCTTGACGACATTGTTGAAAACAGTCTTCGCAAGGCTGGTCTGTGGAATGAGGCCAAAGACCGTCTGGACGCGACGGCAACGGGCATGTCCGGCGGCCAGCAGCAGCGCCTGTGTATTGCCCGCGCCATCGCGGTCAGCCCGGAAGTGATCCTGATGGACGAGCCCTGTTCGGCCCTTGACCCGATTGCAACGGCACGGGTGGAAGAATTGATTGCCGAGATGTCCGAAAGCTATACGATCGTCATTGTGACTCATTCCATGCAGCAGGCGGCTCGGGTGTCTCATCGCACTGCGTATTTCCACCTGGGGCACCTGGTTGAAGTGAACGAAACCGACAAGGTGTTCACCTCACCGGAGCACCAGCTCACCGAATCCTACATCACCGGGCGTTTTGGTTAATCCCGGTACGATTGACCACTGGAGAATATAGCTATGCCAGATAAAAAGGACGATGTTTACGGCGATCATATTTCGAACAAGTTCAATGACGAACTGATGGTCCTGAAAAAGGCATTCCTCGGGATGGGTGGTCTGGTGGAATCCCAGGTCGACCGTGCGATTACGGCACTGGTGGACAACGACGGCCACATGGCGGACGAAGTCCGTACCACCGACAAGAAAGTCGACCAGATGGAAATCGAGCTGGACGAGGAAGCGACACTGATCCTTGCCCGTCGTCAGCCCACGGCCCGGGACCTGCGGTTGGTAGTCGCCGTGATCAAGATGGTGTCAGATCTGGAGCGTGTCGGGGATGAGGCCAAGAAAATCGCCAAGTCCGTTATCAAGCTGTCAGAGGAAGGGCAGGCGCCTCGCGGTTACGTGGAAGTTCGCCACATCGGCAATCACGTGCTGAGCATGCTGCACGATGCCCTGGACGCTTTTGCCCGGCTGGATTCGGAGCAGGCGCTGCGAATCATGAAGGAAGACAAGCAGGTGGATGAGGAATACCAGGCTGCCACGCGTTCACTGCTGACGTTCATGATGGAAGACCCCCGCAACATTTCCCGCTGTATGTCAGTGATGTGGATTCTCCGTGCCCTGGAACGGGTAGGGGATCATGCCTGTAACATTGCCGAGAACGTGATCTTCATGGTCAAAGGTGAGGATGTTCGGCATACGCCGGTGGAAGAAGCCGAGAAGGTGGTGGGACGCTGAATTTTTTTACCTCTGTAGCTTGCTGGTTGGGAGTTTTCGCCTGGCCGGGGGCAGTGTTCAGAACACGCCCGTGAATACGTCCCTGTAGGGCTCGGTCGCGCCATCCATGGCGCTCTACGGTTCTGAACACTGCCCCCTGCCAGGCTCCGCCAAATTTTCAGATAACGCCTCGGTTCGTTTGATCAGGTAGCGTTAACTGGTGGCCAGATAGTGAGGGGGAGGAGGGGTTTCCCGGAACGTCGTCAGCCATGGATGGCTGACGTCGAGCCCTACAGGGACGTATTTACGGGCGTTTCCGGGAAACCCCTCCTCCCCCGAGCGTTACAACAAAGCGCGACACCTGCGAAGACAACTCCCGGATTTTCAGCCCTGCTTCATTTTGTCGGTATAGGGCGGCCAACCAAGAGGTTTGCCGGCGAGCAGGTGCAGGTGGATGTGAAACACCGTCTGCCCCGCGTTTTCCCCGCAGTTCATCACTACGCGATAGCCATCGTCTGCAAAACCCATTTCCTTCGCCAGTTTGGCGGCAACCCAGTGCAGATGGCCCACGAGTTCGCGATCGCCTTCTTCAATGTCGTTGATTGTCGCGATTTCCTTTTTGGGGATAATTAGCAGGTGAACCGGTGCCTGCGGATTGATGTCCCTGAACGCCAGGCTGGTGTCGTCTTCATAAACGATATCCGCCGGAATTTCGCGGTTGATGATCTTGGTAAAAATAGTTTCCGCCATGATGGTTCCCTTTGGCAATGAGCGCCAGAAAAGTGAGTTACAGTTGCTTGAACCCCGGTAATCGCTCCGCCAATTGGCGAATGACCGGTGGCAGTTCGTCGTCTATGCCCATAGCGTAACGGGCCACCTGGTTGCGGGCAAAGGGCATGGCTTTTGCAGCCCCAAGGCCGAGATTGCGCAGCAGGTGCAGCGGTGGCGTGCGGTTGCTGAACAGATGGTAAAAGGCATCCATGGCCAGCATCATCCGGCGGTTGGCCGGACGGCGCTGGTTCTCGTAGGCGGCAAGCCTGGCAGGATCTGCCAGATCCCTTCCCGCCCGCTGCGCTTCACGGAGTTGGGCTTGCAGGCAACGAGCATCCTGGAAGCCGAGGTTAACGCCCTGGCCAGCCAGCGGGTTGATCGTGTGTGCCGCATCGCCCACCAGCACCACCCGCCGATTGACGTAGCTTTTTGCATGCTGACGCGCGATCGGAAAGCTGGCTCTGGCTTCGATGTGCGTCAGGGGTGGCAGTTCGGGCGGAAATGCGCTCGTTATTTCCTGCATTAATTGTTCGTTATTGAGCGCTTTGAGCCGTGCCAGAGTGTCCGGAGAGTCGTACCAGACCAGCGAGGCCCAGCTTTCATCGCCACCGGCGCTGTGCAGCGGCAGAAATGCGCGGGGACCGCTGGGGTAGAAGCCCTGCCAGGTAATGTCTTCGACCGGTCCCCGATAACGGACCGAAATGACCATGGCCTGTTGCTGGTACTGATCCCTGCGGACGCCGATACCGGCAAGGGCGCGGACGCCGGAATTGGCACCGTCCGCGCCCACGACCAACTGGCTTTTCAGGGTTTCACCGTTGTCGAGGGTGACCTGTGCGACCGAGGTGTCGTTGTTCAGAGCGGTCAGAGTTCGTCCGGCAAAGCAGGTTACGGTCGCCTGGCTGCTTGCACTTTCCCATAATGCCCGTTGGGTTACCCGGTTTTCCACGATGTGGCCGAGGTGGCTGGCGGACAGGTTATGGGCATCGAAGGTGACATCGGCCAGCTTGCGGGGCAGAAAGTTGCTCAGCGGGTGGCGGGTCTCGTCCCATACCGCAAGGCGGGTGTAAAGCGTGGTGCGCATGGCTTTGATAGCTGCCCAGGCGCCCAATTCTTCAAGGTAGCGCTCGCTGCCCGCACTGATGGCGGACACCCGAATATCCGGAGCAAGTTCCGGCTGAAAATCAGCCGGTTCTGCCTGATCAATCAGGGCAACGGTAAAGCCGCTGCGCCCCAGGCCAGTGGCGAGGGCCGCCCCCACCATACCGGCACCGACAATCACAACATCGAAAGCTTGAGTCATAAAGAAATCCTGTCTGGGGTTCTCAGTTTACGCAAAGAACCTGCTCAGACAAGCAGTATGAAAATACTCAGGCTTGGTTCCATCAGCGCTTAATAGCCGGCAATGCTGGCCGCGTGGCCTTCCGTCAGGGCGTCTCCAGCAGTTGTTCGTTTGCGGGCGAGCCAAGCGGGCTTCTGGGTGCCTGGTTTGACGAACCCTTGCTCCAGAACCATTGGGCGTACCAGTTCCAGGAAATCGCTGGTCTTCATATGGATGGATTCGGTATGGGCGCCTGCGGCAAATGCCAGTTCTGGCTGTTTTGTCAGGGCTTCAGCACAGTACACCGACATGTGGAACAGGTTGCCGAAAGGCGGCATGGCCCCTACTTCGCAGTCGGGAAAACGATCCTGGAATTCCTGCTCGTCGGCCAGGTCAATAAAATCCGTGTCCAGAACCCGGGTCAGGCGATCCCACCGTATTCGACAGGTGGCGGGCATGACCAGCATCGCCATTTTGCCGTCCAGTTCGATAATCACCGTTTTGACCACGCGGTCTCCGGCAATTTTTACGTGGTGGGCAAGTTCCTGGGCGGTAAAAGCGGGAGGATGAGACAGGCACATATATTCAACGCCTGCTTTATCGAGGTGCTTCTTTAACTGCTGTACCGGCATAGTGACAACCTCTGACCAGCAATGACAGCGGTACTGAAGCCGTCGGCTCCAATGACCTGGCGGTGGCTTTCGAGCATTTGCCACCGCCATCATTGGTCAGCTTAGTTGAGGCATTGAAGATTGCGAGTAACGGTTTGTGTAAATGGGATCCCGGTCACTCGTCACTTGTCACTCGACCTTGCTGTTGTAGACATGCACATCCCGCTGCGGGAAGGGGATGGTGATGCCTGCCTCGTCAAAGGCTTTCTTGACCTTCTCGTGCATGTCCCAGTAGTAGGGCCACAGGTTATCGGTAGCTACCCAGGCACGGAACATCAGGTTGACTGAGTTGTCGCCGAGGCTGCCAACAGAGATCCGTGGCTCTGGATCTTTCAGTGACCGTTCGTCTTCATCGAACAGGCGCTGGAGGATAGCCTTGGCTTTGTCGATGTCGTCATCATAGTGGATGCCGAAGCTCATATCGCAACGGCGCGTGTTATAAACGCTGACGTTCACCAGGGTTTCGTTGGACAGGCTGCCATTCGGGATTACGACGCGACGGTTATCGAACGTGTTGACGACGGTATAGAGGATCCGAATTTCGGCCACAGCACCGAGGAATCCTTGTGCCTCAATGGTGTCACCGACCTTGAAGTGCTTGAATATAAGAATCAGCACGCCGCCGGCAAAGTTAGAGAGACTGCCCTGCAGTGCCAGACCGACGGCCAGACTCACCGCACCAATCACTGCAATGAAAGATGTGGTTTCAATGCCGATCATCCCAGCCACGGAGATCAGTAGCATGATCTTCAGGATGGTACCGATCAGACCACACAGGAATTTGTTCAGGGTCGGATCTTTCGCGCCCAGCTTTTTATCGAGAACCCCGATGAACCGATTGATCAACCAGAGCCCGACAATCAGTGTGACTATGGCCAGAACCAGTTTAGGGGCGTAGGCCATGATCAGGCTGCTGGCCTGGTCGTAAAGCTCCGGCACATTGATGTTGCCTACAAGATCTTCCATCTATTCTTTCCTTTATTATTGAATGTTGCGCTGCTTTCGAGTTGTCAAAGAAGGCAATGGCTGAACAAGCGTCTTTCACAGTGCCAGAGCTTCTACGCAGCCCAGTCCCGAATAGTTTTTGGCCCGCCTCTTAAAAAAATACGACCTTCTTTTTTATCGAGTTGATAGTCGTACATGGGGTCATAATAATTTTCGAGGAGTGACTGGATCCAGCCATCGTGGCCACTGACCTCACCGGTTTGGCGTTGCGTTTCCAGTGCCTTCTCCATTAACCGGCGAAGTGTTTGATGGCGGTCACCGCCTAGGCGTTTACGAACCCGGTCCAGCGCACTGAGAAGGTAGTCTTCAAAATTTACCCAGCCCGTGGCGTCGCCATCACGCTGCACATAATCAGCCGCCATCTTGACTACATAGTCTTCCCGAATAATCCGGATGCGTTGCTCCATGGGTTGCTCCAGCACCATCATGGGGGCAGTAGCCATACGATCACGAAGACTGTGCGGCAGCGCGCAGCGACCGACCAGACGGCTCTCGTCTTCGAGGTAGACGGATCCGCCGATTTGGTGGTGAGCTTTCAGCATGGCAACGGCCAGCCGGTTTTCAAAGTCGATCTGAGAGGGCTGCGGGGTGACTTCCCGACCAAAACTCGAGCCCCGATGATTGGCCAGACCCTCAAGGTCGACGGGGTTCGGGAGTTGATTCAGTACCCGGGTTTTGCCGGTGCCGGTGCGTCCGCTAAGAATGACGAAATCAGCGCCCGCGATGCGTGCTTCTAACTGGTCGATGAGAAATCGTCGGAGGGCCTTGTAGCCACCTTCCACCAGCGGGTAGTCAATGCCTGCCTCCTGAATCCACTGCTGGGTCAGCCGTGAACGAAGGCCACCCCGGAAGCAGAACAGATAGCCGTTCGGGTGGTCGGCAACGAAGTGCCGCCAGGCGGCGATGCGCTCTTCTTTGAGGTCGCCTGACACCAACTGGTGGCCCAGCTCAATAGCCGCATCCTGACCCTTTTCCTTGTAGCAGATGCCCACGTCGTGACGCTCGTCATCATTCATCAGCGGGGCGTTCACGGCAGTGGGAAAGCTGCCTCTGGCAAATTCCACCGGTGCCCGGACGTCGAGCAGCGGGCTGTCGTTAAGGAATAGTGAGAGGTAATCGTCGGTGTCTGGTCTGGACCGCATGGTGGAGATCGTCGGCAAAAAAATGAGGCGACAGTATAACGGAAGTCATGACCGGTTGCCCGGGGCTCACCGATCTGGCCGGATTTGAAGGAATTCGAGGAGTTCAGCCAGGTGAGGATCTACCGAACCTGAAATGCGGATATAAAAAAAGGGCAACTGTTAAGTTGCCCTTTCCGGAACAGGTTATCGCTTCCTTGCGTTATCGGCAGCAGCCTTGCTGCCGAGGTCTTTTTCCGTAATCCCTGTAACCTGTCCGTGGTGTCAGCGTCCGAGCCGACAATCCAGATAGTTTCCCTTAAGCGAGGCGTCCCTGAGTCCTTGCCTCTCCCTGCGTCCAGTTGCAGGGGTGCGTCCAGTGCGTCGTCCCTTTCCTTATCATCCTTGATGTGATCACTATACACATAGTTAGTTGTCACACGTGTGACCCGGGTCGTGTCCGGGTAGCGCCTGATTAATAGGTGCAAAATTTATCTTTTTAAAACAGTTGCTTGGATATTTCTGAGTGGACTTCAACCGCTACTCGTACGCCAGGGAGCCGTGGTTTCCTACGGCAATGTAGGAGATCTCTCACACAGCTGATGGCGAATGTCGCAAATTCAGTCCCTGAGTCAAGACCCGGGTTCGGTTTACGCGTTTTTTCGACCGAAAAGAAAGGCGCAGGGGAGCAAACCGATGGCCGTGCCAACACCATCAGCGGCCAGGTCCATCAGGGAAAAATCCCGGTAGGGCAACTGGGCCTGGGTTACCTCAATAGCCAGGCCAAATCCCATAACGCCCAGTGCAATCCAGATTCGTGATAGTTCAGGCCAGGCCAGCCGGGTCACGATCGCCAGCTGAATAAAGGCCAGCAGGTGATTCAGCTTGTCGCTGGGGGCCGATGGAATCGGGTAGGGCTCGCTGGTGGTGGCCAGATACACTATGGCCAGTGCTGACAGAATCAGGATTGCCCGCCAGAGCGGTTGATACATCAGAACGGAGCGCAGGCTGTTTTTCAGAAAAACCATGGAGATTGTCGGGCTGTGGTGACGTTTGCATCATGATATGCTCTGCAACCCTTACTGTCATTGAAGCTGAGGTTCTGCGAGCTATGTTGAAAGGAAATTTTTTCCGCGGCCTGGGTTATCTCGGGGAGGGTTTTCGGCTGATACGGCAGCCCAGCCTGCGGTTGTTCGTTGTTATCCCGCTGATTATTAATATTCTGTTATTTGGTCTGCTTTTCTATTTTCTGGCCGAATTGTTCACCGACATGATTACCGCAGCCATGAGCTGGCTGCCGGACTGGGCCTGGCTGCAAAGTCTGGACTGGTTGTTCTGGCTGCTCTACGGCGTGGTTATTCTGCTGATGCTGGCCTATGGTTTTGTGATCGTGGCAAACCTGATTGGCTCTCCTTTCTATGGGTATCTGGCGGAACTGACCGAAAAGCACCTGACGGGTCAGGAAGTTAACACTGACGACGGCTGGGCGCAGATTGTCCGCGATATTCCCCGCTCGCTCTGGCGCGAAGTCCAGAAAATTCTCTATTACCTGCCCAGGGCGATAGGCCTGCTCATCCTTGGCCTTATTCCGGTTGTGAATATTGTGGCGGCGGTGCTGTGGTTCGCCTTCAACAGTTGGATGATGGCGCTTCAGTATGTGGACTATCCCGCTGACAATCACCGGGTCAGTTTTCCGGATCTGCGCCGAACCTTGGCAGAGTCCCGGCTATCGGCTCTGGGTTTTGGCCTGCCAGTTGCGCTGGCTGCCATGGTGCCGGTTCTGAACCTGATCGTCGTTCCCGCTGCGGTGTGTGGTGCCGCAGCCTTCTGGGTTCGTGAAAATCGCCCGTCTGACGTAAAAAACGTCTGAAATTATGCCATCTTCTGGAGGCTTCTTGGATATATCGGATTTTGTCATCGGCCAGCGCTGGGTCAGTCACAGTGATACTGGTCTCGGGCTTGGCATCGTCACGGACCTTTCCGGGCGCAGAGTTACGCTGGGATTCCCGGCAGCGGATGAAGAACGAACCTACGCGATTGATAATGCGCCGCTTTCCCGCATCATGTATCAGGTTGGCGAAGAGATCGAAACCTACGACGGCGAGCGCTTCGTGGTTCGTTCGGTGAAGGATCTCGGTGGGGTCCTGATGTACTACGCGGACGACGGCAGCGAAGACCTGGCCCGTATTTCTGAAGTAAAACTCAGCAGTGCTGTGGATTTTTCTGCGCCTCACCAGCGGCTGTTCGCCGGACAGTTTGATCGCAATGGTGCTTTCCGCCTGAGAATGGCGACCGTTCGCCACCAGGACCGGTTACGGGCTTCAGCGGCTCAGGGCCTGATCGGGGCCCGAACCCAGCACCTGGCGCACCAGATTTACATTGCTCACGAGGTGGCCACCCGTTTTGCCCCCCGGGTTCTGCTGGCGGATGAGGTGGGCCTTGGAAAAACCATTGAGGCGGGGCTGATTCTGCATTATCAGCTACATACTCAACGGGCGCGGCGAGCGCTGATCGTGGTGCCGGACTCCCTCATTCACCAGTGGCTGGTGGAAATGCTTCGGCGTTTCAATTTGAAATTCTCGATCATTGATCAGGGACGGTACGAGGCGGAATCGGCTTTTTCCGACTTGTCTGACGACGATGAGGTTGATGTCGATGATGCGGCCGCTAATCCCTTTGAAGCCGAACAGCTGGCGCTGTGCAGCCTCGACTTCCTGATGAGTGATGAGCAGGCGCAGAAAGATGCGTACGCGGCTGGCTGGGATCTGATGGTGGTAGACGAAGCTCACCACCTGGCATGGAGCCCGGAAGCGCCGAGCCCCGAATATCAGCTGATTGAGCAACTGTCCGCCGCAAGCCAGGGCCTGCTGTTGCTGACAGCGACCCCTGAACAGGTGGGTGTGGCCAGCCATTTTGCACGGCTGCGCCTGCTGGATCCGGCGCGGTTTCATGACCTGGAAGCGTTTCGCCAGGAAGAGGTGCAGTACGAAGCCATCAATAACGCCGTATCGCAACTGGCTGAACAGGGCACCAATCTGGACGAGAGCGCCCGGAAGTCCTTGCACGGCTGGCTGGGAGATGACCTGGACCGGCTGATGTCGACAGCGAACCCGGTGCAGTCCGTGACCGATGCGCTGCTTGATCGCCACGGCACTGGCCGGGTGCTTTTCCGCAACACGCGGGCGGCCATTGAGGGATTTCCAGAGCGCCATCCGGTTGCAGTGCCCCTGCCATGTCCTGCCCTTTACGAGTCATCCGCACGTCATGGCATTCGGGCCCTGTCGCCAGAGGTCATGGCTGACGAGGAGCAGTGGCTGGCGGAAGACCCCAGGGTGGCCTGGCTGGAACAGACACTGACCCGCCTCAAACCCACCAAGGTGGTGGTGATATGCGCCCAGGCTTCTACCGCTGTGGCTTTGGAACATTACCTACAGCTGCGCGCCGGTATTCGCAGCACGGCGTTCCATGAACATCTCAGTCTGGTGGAGCGGGACCGTGCGGCTGCCTATTTTTCCGATGACGAGCAGGGCGCCCATGCGTTGATCTGCTCCGAAATCGGCAGCGAAGGTCGCAATTTCCAGTTTGCCCATCATCTGGTTCTGTTTGACCTGCCGGTCAATCCGGACCTGCTGGAGCAGCGAATTGGCCGCCTCGACCGGATCGGCCAGACCGATACGATCGATATTCATATTCCGTATCTGGAGGGCACAGCCCAGGCATCCCAGTTCCGCTGGTTTGATGAAGGTCTGAACGCCTTTGCCGCCAGTTGCTCGGTTGGCGTGGCGGTACAGGGTGCCGTGTCAGGTCAGTGGCAGCGGGTAATTGACGGCGGCGACCAGAACGAACTGACGTCCTTGATTGATAAGTCTCGTGCTGAAGCTGACCGGCTGCGTGAATTGCTGCGCAAAGGCCGGGACGCGCTAATCGAACTGAACTCCTGCCGTCCGGAAGTTGCCGAAGCCCTGATCGAGTCGATTGAGGCCGAAGAAAGCGGTGACCAGGTTCGCGAATATATGCTGGATGCCTGCGACATTCTGGGCGTGGACATTGAAGACCACTCCGAACACGCCGATATTCTGCGCCCCGGTGAGCAATATCAGGCGGGCCATGTGACCGAACTGCCAGAGGACGGGCTGACGGTAACCTGGAACCGGCAGCAGGCGCTGGAGCGGGAAGATATGGCGTTCATGAGCTGGGAGCATCCGCTGGTCAGCGGGATCATGGAGTCTGTTACCAGCTCCGGGCTCGGCAAGGCGGCGCTGGCGACCATGTCGGTCAAGGCGCTGCCGGCAGGAACCCTGTTGCTTGAAGCGCTGTACACGGTGCATTGCCCGGCGCCGGAATCGCTTCAACTTTCGCGTTTCCTTCCGGTCTCACCCGTACGTCTGCTGGTCGATGTGAACGGTCGGGACTTGTCGGCCACGCTTCCCCATGATCGTCTGAACGACATGTGTTCCAACATTCGTCGGCGCACTGCACAGTCTATTGTTCCGCAGATACGGCCCCAGGTAGAAACCATGGTGGATCATGCAGAGCGCCTGGCAGCGCCGCACCTCGAACCGCTCAGAGCATCTGCGCTGGAAGGGTTGCATCAGCATCTGGTGCCCGAAATCCAGCGGCTTGAAGCGATGAAGCAGGTGAACCCGGCTATTCGGGAAGAAGAGATTGCCTTTTTCCGGGAACAGCTGGCAGCGGCCGAGTCAGCCATTGGCCAGGCAAGCCTCTCGCTGGAGGGTATTCGCGTGATTGTAACTGCCTGACAGTGAGACTGTTACTATTCAATCATCATCCGTTAATGTACTTTAGTCGTAGATGATTTTAGTCATTTTTATCCAAGTTATTGAAAACAGAGAGTACTTATAATGACGATTATTTTGCTAGTGGTTGCTGTAGTCGGGCTGCTTGCCCTGATGCGTAAGGAAGCCGGTGCGAAACCAGTCATCGGCCTGCTGGGGGTCATCGGTGTGCTTTCGCTGATCTTCGCTTCCGCCATACTTGGCCTGATATTGCTTGTCGGCGCAGCCATTACGGCTGTGGCAGGCTTGCCCGGCTTTCGCCAGAGCTGGCTGACCCCGCGCCTTTTTGCGATGTTCAAGAAAGTGGCGCCAAAAGTATCTGAGACCGAAAAAGTGGCCCTGGAAGCGGGCACGGTTGGCTGGGACGGCGAACTTTTCACCGGGCGCCCGGACTGGCACAACCTGCTGATAAACCGCAACACCGGCCTGACGGAGAAAGAGCAGGCGTTCGTCGACAACCAGTGCGTGAAAGCCGCGTCCATGTGTAATGCGTGGGATGTGGCGGTAGAGCGTGCCGACCTTCCCGCCGAACTCTGGGAATTTCTGAAGAAAGAAAAGTTCTTCGGCATGATCATCCCGGAGGAATACGGCGGCCTGCATTTCTCGGCCAAAGCTCAGAGCGCCGTGCTGCAGCGTCTTGCCTGCAATGAATCCCTGATGGTTACCGTGGGCGTTCCCAACTCCCTCGGCCCGGGCGAGCTGCTGGTAAAATACGGTACTGAAGAACAGAAGAACCACTATCTGCCACGTCTGGCCGATGGCCGCGACATTCCCTGCTTCGGCCTGACTGGCCCGCGGGCCGGTTCCGATGCCACGTCCCTGCCGGATACAGGCATTGTCTGCAAGCAGCAGTTCAACGGTAAAGAAACCGTCGGCATCAAACTGAACTTCGAAAAACGCTGGATCACGCTGGCGCCTATCGCCACGGTGGTCGGCCTGGCATTCCGCATGTTTGACCCCGATGGCCTGCTGGGTGACACCAAAGACTACGGGATCACCTGTGCGTTGATTCCGCGTGACACCGATGGTATGGAAATCGGTCGTCGTCATTACCCGATTGGCAGCCCGTTCCTGAACGGTCCTATCAAGGGTAAAGACGTCTTCATTCCGCTGGATTACATCATTGGCGGCCAGGAAATGGCTGGCCAGGGCTGGCGCATGCTGGTGGAGTGTCTGTCAGTCGGGCGCTGTATCACGCTGCCGTCAGGCGCCGCTGGTGCTTCGGCCTATTCTGCAGGCACAGCCGGCGGCTTCACCCGGATTCGTCGCCAGTTCAACACCCCGGTCGCGGAGATGGAAGGCGTTCAGGAGCCGTTGGCGCGCATCGCCTCAAGCACCTACATTGCGCAGGCGTCGGTCAATCACACCGCGAACATGATCGACAAAGGCGAAAAGCCCGCCGTGCCCTCGGCGATCCTGAAATACCACCTGACCGAAATGCAGCGTGGCGTGCTTACCGACTCCATGGACGTTCACGGTGGCAAGACGGTCACGCTCGGCCCGCGTAACTACCTGGGCATTGGCTACAGCGGCGCCGCCGTATCCATCACTGTTGAGGGTGCCAACATCATGACCCGCAGCCTGATGATCTTCGGTCAGGGCGCTATTCGCTGCCATCCGTACGTTCTCAAAGAGCTGGCGGCAAAGGATAACGACGACATCAAGGCCTTCGACGAAGCCTTCTTCGGCCACGCCGGGCTGATCTTCGGCAACGCTGCCCGTGCGCTGACCCAGGCATTCGGCATCGGCAAGTCGGACGTGCCGTTCGACAGCGCGGCCCGAAAATACGCCCAAGGCGTTGCGCGCTTCAGTGCAGCCTTCGGCCTTTGCGCCGACGCGGCCATGACCACGCTGGGTTCAGAGCTGAAAATGCGTGAACTGATTTCGGCACGCCTCGGCGATATCCTGGCCAACATGTACCTTGCGTCCATGGTGCTGAAAAACTGGCACGAAACCCAGCCGGTAGACGGCGAGCGGGACCTGATGGAATACAGCCTGTCGCTGCTGCTTCATCGCGCAGAGAACGCGATGGACGAATTCCTCCAGAACCTGCCCAACCGCGCGGTGGCGGTGGTTCTTCGCGCCCTGACCATGCCGCTGGGTCGTCGCTGGGACAAGCCCCATGATGACCTGACAAGAAGCGTTGCCCGGGCCGTCTCCACCGACAGCCCCGTAAGGACCAAGCTGCTTTCCAGCGTCTGGAACACCAACGGAGAAGGCACCGTGGAGAACCCGGTGGCTCGCTACAACGGCCTGCTGAAAGATTACGACAAGGCGGAAGTGCTGTACCGCAAAGTCACCAAGGCCTACGCCAAGGGCCAGCTGCCCATGGAAGCACTGCACCCGGAGGAGCGTTTTGAGGCTGCCCTCAAAGCCGATATCTTCTCCAAGGAAGAAGCAGACTTCATGCGTCAGTACGAAGAAGTTGTGCTTGAAATGCTGACCGTCGACGACTTCCCGTTCGATGAATTTGCCAGCAACAAAGACACGGTGATTGATCACAACCCGGCCTGATAAAAAAGGCACAAGGTTGTAAATTCGGGGCGCCAAATGGCGCCCTTTTTTTCGCCACAGGATGTGGCCCAAGGACGTTGACTTAACTTAACGGGCGTTTGACGGCATACTCAAAAGGATGGAAACATCCGTCAAAGCCCTGAATGTGAGGTACGCAGAAGAATGTGGTTATCGATCCTGGCGGTAAGCGCCGGAGCCGTCATAGGCGCCAACCTGAGATGGGCCCTGGGCCTGTGGCTCAATAGCAGCTACCACGCCATCCCCTACGGTACCCTCGCTGCAAACCTCTCCGGCGGCTGGCTGATTGGTCTGCTGATCGGCTACTTCGCCCAGGGCAGCGCGCTGGCCCCGGAATGGCGGCTATTTGCCATCACCGGCCTGTGCGGCGCGCTGACCACCTTCTCTACCTTCTCCCTGGAAATGCTGACCGCGCTACAGGAAGGAAAATGGGGCATGGCCCTGGCCGGGATAATGGCCCACGTGGTTGGCTCTATCCTCATGACCGCTCTCGGCATTTACACCTTCGGTGTTATTAAAGGGTAACGGCTAACGTGCAACTGCCATTGAAGGCGCTCCAGATCCAGTGAGGCAAGCAACGGTTTCCGCCCCCGACCTTCAAGTTTGGGCATGAAGAACTGATCATTCGCCGCCGCTACGAGGTGATCAGCCATATCCACGTAAAGCGGATACCGGCGAGCAACTGGGAAAGCTAGAAACCGTCATCGACAGGGCTGCGGACACCGAACCCGCCTTTGCGAACAACATGGGTGTAAATTTCGGTGGTGCGCACATCGGCATGGCCAAGCAGCTTCTGAATGGTACGGATATCGTACCCGGCTTCCAGTAGCCGGGTAGCAAAGCTGTGACGCAGGGCGTGGCTGTTTGCCTGCTTGTAGATACCCGCTTCGCGGATGGCGACACCAATGGCCCGCTGAACGCCGCGATCCAGCAAATGGTGACGACGAAGAACACTGCTGCGTGGATCCCTGGATAACCTGGCGGCTGGGAACAGATATTGCCAAGCCGGCTCCTTGCCAGCACTCGGATATTTGCGATTCAGTGCAAATGGCATGTAGACCTCACCATGGCCACTGGCCAGATCCTGCTTATGCTGCACCAGGCAGGTCTCGATTTGCAGGTTCAGTGGCTCTAATAATGAATCCGGCAGCAGTGTTGTTCTATCTTTATTGCCTTTCCCACTGCGCACAATGATCTGCTGCATGCCAAAATCCACATCTTTCACCCGAAGCCTCAAGGCTTCGTTGATACGCAGGCCGGAGCCATACATCAAGCGTGCCACCAGTTGAGGTGTACCTGGCAAGTGGCCTGTTACGGCCCTGACTTCGTCATGAGTAAAGACTGTGGGCAAGCGCTGCGGTTTTCGTGCCATTTCAAACGACAACTCCCCCAGCGGCTGCTCCAGGAACTCACGAAAAAGAAAAACGATGGCATTCAGAGCAGTTCGTTGCGTGCTCACGCTGTTATTGCGCTGTACTGCAAGATGCGACAGAAATTGCTCCACCTCTTTTGCAGAGCAGGTAGAAGGATGCTGCATACCATGGAAGCGGATGAACCGCTTTATCCAGTGGCAATAGGTTTGTTCGGTTTTGTAGGCCAGATTTCGACTGCGGATCAATGCGCGGAGTTGATCCATGAAGCGGGTAGGGTTGTTCGGTAGTTTTGGTGGTACATCCAAGATCATGCGCTCAGCCTCCATACTGTTTTTATATACAGTATTTTGAAGCTGACCAAGCGCAGTTGCACGGTGAAAAACGGAGATATACGACAATTGTCGCAAAACTCCATAAATTTTGAACTACACAACTTACAACCCTATGAAAAGTATGGAATAGTCAGTAGGAAGCGATTGCAGATAAGCGAACGGATACTTTTTGGGAAATCCGATAATTGACGCTTATTTCCAGGCGGACTACCTTCCAGAGTAGGTAGTTTTCTGATAACAAAGAAAAATTTGGTGGGTGACATTCGCGACGTAGGGAAATAGACGCGTTTGTGATAGATGTCATTTGTCGTTGAATTAGCTGTTAAAAAGCCCGGTGTGGTGCCAGAAAAAAACCGAGGTTACCTGAGCTTACTGTGAATGGCTGTATAAATAAACAGTATTATTTGTTTTTGGGACAGAGCCTATAAAACCAAATAAGGAAGATCGT